>ENA-OWON01000088-OWON01000088.1-gut-metagenome-genome-assembly--contig:-NODE-88-length-63772-cov-17.349635_pt1 | contig 63772 bp, 77 predicted proteins | sample MGYA00248257_ERZ651798 | MGnify/ENA primary metagenome ERZ651798 (study PRJEB26908, sample SAMEA4031708) | gut metagenome | biome: gut; feature: normal infant; material: stool | place: China | collected 2015... | reverse complement strand
GAAATTCTTAGACGTTTGCTCATATTAAGATATTTGAACTTTAAGTCTTTTGATGAAATATATAGTATGCTTAACTATTCATATAATTATATAGTTCAAACTATGCATCCTAGGGCTTTGGAAGTTGTAGAAAAAGCATTGAATAAAAAGAGTGTGGTCAATAATGGTTAATCGTGGTCAATCGTGGTTAATAATGGTTGATAATGGTTTTGGATTTATGATATATTATAATTGCAAACAAAAAAGATAAACCGTTGGTAAAAATACCAGCGGTTTTATTATTTTATAAATTTATTTTGTATAAATATTTGTATATACCCATATATTTTAATAATAATATGTATTTTTATAATTTATGTTAAAATAATAACCTTCATGTTGCAAAATCTATGTAATATGCTATACTAGTTATAGACGAAGTCAGATTCATAATGACGCACAAAAGCCTTAGGAAGGGTCAGTTCCTAAGGCTTTTTAACATTATTACGCTAATGCTAGAGCGTTAGGATAGTTACTCAAAAAAATGCTTGTCTATCCATTTGCAAACATAGCAAGATACTACATTTACCATAACAAGCAAAACGAAATCTGTCAGACTCATAATGAGCACCCCCTCTCTGTTGCCAGATTGGGTCAGAGCAACGAAAGATATTATAACATATAAACATATTTAAAGCACCTAAATAGGTGCTTTTTTTATATTCCAAAATAAGAAAGGAAATACAATTATGGACATTAAAATTATTTATAAATCAATAGACGAAATAATTCCATATGAAAATAATCCTAGGATAAATGATGAGGCTGTTGAACCAGTAGCAAATAGTATCAAACAATTTGGATTTAAAGTTCCAATAATAGTAGATAGTAATAATATAATTGTTGCTGGTCATACAAGATTAAAAGCTGCTAAACAATTAGGCATGGATAAAGTACCATGTATTATAGCTTCAGATTTAACGGAAGAACAAATAAAAGCTTTTAGATTAGCAGATAATAAAGTAAGTGAATTTTCTAGTTGGGATTATGAGAAATTAGAAGAAGAATTAGCTAATATTGCTAATATCGATATGAGTATTTTTGATTTCGAGAAAGCAAAAATTGATGTTAATGATATAGATTGGAATGAAATACAAGATTTAGATGAAGTTTATGAAGAACCACAAAAAGAAATGTTGTGTTGTCCACATTGTGGGCATATAGATAGTAAAACACATTTCAGAAAAGTAGATAAGGATATATCTGATGAAAATATTTCTTAGCTCAATAGAGAATGGTAATAAACAATTAGTTGAATATCTTTTAAGTAATAATATCCAAGTAGATTATATATTAATAAGCTATTTCTATTTCAGAAAATCAAAATATACCTTAGATACTATAAAACGTATTGGAAAGGAGATATTAGTAGATAGTGGAGCACATTCTTTTCAAAAAGGGTCTAAGGTAGAATGGGAATCATATACTAAAGAATATGCAGAATGGATAAAAGCAAATGATACTAAACAAATATTAGGATATTTTGAAATGGATATAGATAATATCGTCGGTTTAGATAAAGTATTTTATTTAAGAAATATATTAGAAAAAGTTAGTAATAAAATAATTCCAGTATGGCATAAAAACAGAGGTGTTGCAGATTATAAAGATATGTGTAAAAAATATAGTTTTGCAGCTATAACAGGATTTAAAAATGAAGATATAAAAGACCATCAATATTTACTGTTTCTCAAGTATGCTAGAAAATATAAATGTAAAATACATTGTCTAGGAATGACTAGAACTAATATTTTAAATACAGTTCCATTTTATAGTGTTGATAGTAGCAGTTGGAAACAAAGTGCAGTATATGGTAGATTTACTAAATTTTTTAGTGGAAAGTTTAAACTTATACATCAACCTAAAAGCATATCTGTAAATACTATATCTAAGCAAAATTTTATAGAATATACGAAGGCACAAAGATATTTTTATAATAAATGGAAAAATTTTAAAAAGCAGTTCGCAATAATCCTGCTAAAAACTAAGGAGATATGTTGATGAATGAATGGTTATTAGTTGTAGAGATAATTACAGTATTTAGTTTATTACTGATTACTAAAAGATTATTTGGCAAAAATGGTCTTATTTGTTGGGTAGCAATGGCATCTATAATAGCTAATATAGAAGTTACTAAAAGTGTGGATATATTTAATATTAGTGCTACTTTAGGAAATGTTATGTTTGCCTCTAATTTTTTAGCCACAGATATATTATCTGAGTGTTATGGTAAAAAATATGCAAAGCAAGCTGTATTGATAGGGATATTTAGTGTATTAGTTTATATTATAAATATGCAGATATCGCTTTTATATGTACCTAATGATATAGATATAGCCAATGTAGCAATGCAAAATTTATTTAATATTGCACCTAGAATATGTGTAGCTAGTGTATTAATGTTTGCTATATCTAATATTGCAGATGTTTATTTATTTGAGAAATTAAAAAATAAATTTAATGGCAAGAAGATGTGGTTAAGGAATAATGTATCTACTATTTTATGTAATTGTTTGGAAAACTTTGGTTTTGTATTTATTGCTTTTATTGGTATATACCCATTAAAAGACTTGATGATGATAGCATTGAGTACAAGTATTATAGAAATTGGAATAGCATTATGTGATACACCATTTTTATACTTAGCTAAATATAAAATTAGAAATGAGGGAGGTAATTGCAATATGAACAATTAAGACCGTGGGAAAGACAAGAAAATGAAAGCGAAAAAGCTTTTTCTGCATTTAAAGCCTATTTAGAAATGGAAGATAGAAATGTAACCGAGCTGGCAAGAAGGTTGTCAAAAACTAGACAATTACTTGTCGGTTGGAAGCAAAAATATAATTGGCAAGAACGTTGTATAGCATGGGATAAATCGTTACAGGAGATAGAATATAAAACCGCTGTAAGAGAACGTAAGAAGATGGCTAAACGTCATATTGCTATTGCAATGTCTATGCAAGCAAAGGCAGTAGAAGCGTTAAAGAAAATAGATGTATCTAAACTAAATGCAAGTGAAATTATTCGTTTGTTTGATACTGCGGTTAAAATAGAGCGTTTAAGTAGAGGTGAAGCTACAGAAAACCAAGTACAAGAAATAACTCAAAATATAAATACTATAACTGAAAATCCATTTGAAAATCTTACTAGAGATGAATTATTGAGGTTAATAAAATGAATAGAAACTTAGCTAGACTAGGTGCAAAGATAGAACTTGCAAGACGTGAGTTCTTTTTTTATGCCCAATTAAAAGCTCCAGAATTTTATAAATTAGATAGAGCTTTTTTAGTTGATATTTGTAATACGCTTCAAAATTTTATTACATCAGATAAGAAAGTATTAATCTTAAATGTTCCGCCTAGACATGGTAAAAGTCGTACAGCAGGATTATTTGTGGAATGGATATTAGGTAAAGACCGTACAAAAAAAATAATGACTGGAAGTTATAATGAAACTTTATCAACTATGTTCTCTAAAAATGTGAGAAATGATATACAAGAAGCTAAAGCAGATATATATAAACCAGTATTTCATGATGTATTTCCTTTTACATATATAAAATGTGGTGATGGTGCTATGAATTTATGGAGCTTAGAAGGTGGTTATAATAATTACCTTGCTACAAGTCCTACAGGTACAGCTACAGGTTTTGGTTGCGACCTTTTAATAATTGATGACCTTATTAAAAATGCAGAAGAAGCCAATAATGAAAGTGTAAAGGAAAAGCATTGGGAATGGTTTACAAATACAATGCTTTCTCGTCTTGAAGAAGGTGGAAAGATAATAATAATAATGACTCGTTGGGCTAGTGATGATTTAGCTGGTAGAGCCTTAGAACATTATTCTTGTGATGAAGTAGAACATATAAAATTTAAAGCAGTTTGTGATGATAATTCTATGCTATGTGATGAGATATTATCTGCTAAATCTTGTGAAGATAAGAAAAAAGCTATGGGGTTGGATATTTGGTCTGCAAATTATCAGCAAGAACCAATAGATTTAAAAGGCAGATTATATAGTAATTTTAAAACTTATACTGGTGATTTACCTACATTTAAACAAGTTAGGGCTTATATAGATACAGCAGATGAAGGCGACGATTATTTATGTTGCATTATCTATGGAGCTACTTTTCAAAATGAAGCATATGTATTAGATGTTATATATACTAAAGCATCAATGGAAGTTACAGAAAATACTGTAGCTCATGCTTTATATATATATGGAGTAAATAAAGCTAAATTTGAAAGTAACAATGGTGGACGTGGATTTGCGAGAAGTGTACGACGTATTTTATTAGAAAAATTAGGAACTAATAAATGTGTAATAAAATGGTTTCACCAATCAAAAAACAAACAAGCTCGTATTTTATCTAATGCTACTTGGGTTATGGAACATATCTATTTTCCTGTTGGTTGGCAAAATAGATGGTCAGACTATTATGAGGCAATGACTAAATATCAACGTGAAGGTAAAAATAAACATGATGACGCACCAGATGCTACTACAGGCATAGCAGAAGATTTATCCAAAGGTGGTATGAGTATATTTAAGTGAGGTAATTTAATTTGAATTTAGAGCAAGCTAGAAATTTAATAAATAAATATTTATCTTATCATTCTGTATTTGTAAAAAATGCACTGATAGCACAAAGATATTATCTAGGAGATAACGATATATTGCATAGAAAACCAAAGGAAAAATTGCAAGAAGGTAAACCTAATCCTTTACGATGTGCAGATAATAAAATAGCTTTTAATTTTCATCATTTATTGGTAAATCAAAAAGCAAGCTATCTTTTTACAGCTCCACCGCTATTTGATGTCAAAGATGATACTATGAATGAGTATATAGCAAATGTTTTAGGAGATGCCTATGCTAAAAAAGCTAAAGATTTATGTGTAGAAGCAAGCAATAGTGGTGTTGGTTGGTTACATTATTGGATTGATAACGTAAAAGGTTTTCGCTGGGCAGTTATTTCATCTATGCAAATTTATCCAGTATATAGTACGAGATTGGAAAAAGAGCTACAGGCTGTGCTTAGAACATATAAATCTATTGATGATGAGGGAAAAGAATGGGAAATTTGTGAGTTATGGAACAATACACAATGTGCTACTTATAGACAACGTGGAGAAGTATTTGAACCATATAATATTTTTACTACTACAGGTATAAATGGACAACCAACAAATATTTACAACCATGATTTTGAGCGAGTACCATTCATTGAATTTCCCAATAATAATACATTAACTAATGATTTTAATAAGATAAAATCACTTATTGATGTTTACGATAAAACGTATAGTGGCTTTGTAGATGATTTAGAAGATATTCAAGAAGTTATATTTATACTTAATAATTATGGGGGACAAGACTTAAACGAATTTTTAAATGACCTAAAATATTATAAAGCTATTAAAACAGAAAGTGATGACACTTCTGACAAAAGTGGAGTATCTACATTAACAATTGAAATACCAGTTGAAGCAAGGAAAGAGTTATTAGAAACTACAAGAAAAGCTATTTTTAGTATGGGACAAGGAGTGGACCCACAACAGCAATCATTTGATAACACCAGTGGTGAAGCTATGAAGTTTTTATATTCCTTATTAGAATTAAAAGCTGGTTTATTAGAAATAGAATTTAAACTAGGATTTGGTGAACTTATTCGTGCTATTTGTAAATATAAAGGATTTGAACCTAAACAGATTATTCAAACATGGACTAGAACATCAATTCGAAATGATACCGAACTTGTCGATATGTGCAGTAAATCCGTTGGTGTAATATCCAATAAAACAATTCTAAAAAATCACCCGTTTGTCGAAAATGCAGAAGATGAAGAAAAGCAGCTAGAAGATGAACAAAAGAAAAAGCAAGATTTAGAAGATATTTATAGTAAAGCTTTTGACGGTGGTGAAGGTAATGGTAATACCTGATAATGAGTATTGGAAGGCAAGATTTGAGCAATTATATGAAGCACAATTAAGTCAAGAAGATGAATTTTTAGAACGTGTAAAAGATATGTATATGGAAGCGATAGATAATCTTGAAAAAGATATTGCTAAATGGTATATGCGTTTAAAAGTTAATAATGATGTAAGCTTAAGAGCAGCTAAATTACTTTTAAAAAATAATGAACTTGAAGAGTTTAAATGGACCTTAAAACAATATATAAAACGAGCTAAAGAAAATGGCATTACTAATGATTGGACTAAACAGTTAGAAAATGCTTCAGCTAAATTTCATATATCAAGACTTGAAGCAATTAAATTACAAATACAAGAACATTTAGAATATCTATATGGCAATTATTTAGATGGAATGTATGAAGCTATGCAAGACACATATCAAAATACCTATTATAAAACAGCTTATGAATTACAAGCAGGTTTTAATATGGGTTTTGAAATAGTTAAAATTGATACAAAAACTCTTGAAAAAATTCTTGCTAAACCATGGGCAGTTGATGAATTAAATTTTTCTGACCGTATATGGAAAGATAAAAATAAATTAATTAATACGCTACAAAACACATTAGTACAATCTTTAATAAGAGGGACACCGCAAGATAAAGTTGTTAAGGAATTTGCTAAAAAAATGAATGTGTCTTTAAGTCAGGCAGGACGATTGATTGCAACCGAAACAGCATATTTTGCTACCATAGGTGAGTTTGACAGTCTGAATAATTTAGGCGTTAAGCAATATGAAATATTAGCTACACTAGACCGTAGAACCTCAGATATATGCCGACATTTAGACGGGAAAATGTTCAATATGTCTGATTTTAAAACAGGTATAACAGCTCCTCCTTTTCATTGTTGGTGCAGAAGCTGTATTATTCCTCACACTCCAAAATTAAAAGGGAGTAAAAGAGCTGCTAAAAACGATGAAGGCAAAACATATTATATTGACGGCAATATGAAATATAATAACTGGAAAAAAGTTTTTGTCGATAAAACTAAAATATATAAAGACTGGCAAAAAGAAAATAAAGATAGTAATGTGATTCATAAAATAGTTGATGGAGAGGCTGTTGCAGATAAATGGAAAAGACGTAAAAATTTATTTGAAAATCAAATTGATGATGTTGTTAATTATCAAGGATTTGATGGATTGCCTCGTATAGTGTATAGTAAAGATGAATTTTTAAAATTAGTTAATGATGACCATTTTATTGGTAAACGAGCTTATACTGCAAAAACACTAAAACAGCTTGATGAATATATATATGATTTAAGATATGGTAAATGGTATATTGATTGTAGGGTAGGAAAAGCACAATACGGTAAAGGTATGTATTGTGCTACTGATTATACTAAAGGTAATTATTTTAGTGGATTAGATAAAGAAATGGAACATTATATTCAGTTAGGTAAAAGCAATGGTAATAACTTTAAAAAAATTGAAATTATTACGTTAGATAAAACAGCTAAAATATTTACTATTCCTGATAAAGATTATGTATCTAAATCTGATTTAATAATTGAAATAGCTAAACAATATGTAAAAAAATATCCTTCATGGTTTGGCTTATCAACTAATTATACTAGAGAGGAATATAATAAAAAATATGAAGCTTATGCAAATAAGATTTTTAAAAATAAATATGATATAGGTTCTATGGTTGCTTTGTTAGGATATGATGTAATTAATGTAGCAGGTCATGGAGAAAGTAATTCATATACGGTTATTTTGAATAGAACTAAATTAATAATATTTGAAGGTGATATTAATGAAGATTGATGTTGTTCCTATAATTGTTCCACAAATATCTAAAAATGAAGTAATTGAATTTGGTTGTGATGGTATGTGTGGTATGTGTAAATATAATTTTTGGTCAAATGAATGTAAATTTTATGTTAAACCAAATTATATACCTGAAAAATATACTTCGGGTGAATCTGCGTGTCCTTATTTTGAACAGTTGGAACGAACATACATTGATGAACATACATCTGAAGAAGAAAAAGAAAAATATAAAAATTTAATTGCTCGATGGAAAGAAAATAATGCTAATGTTGATAAACGTGTTGAAGTAAAAGATTTTAGTTTAGATTGATTCATGAACCACTTACTATTATTTTAAATAGAACAAAAGTTATTTTATTTGAAGGTGACTTTAATGGCTAAAGAAACAACTATTATTTTAAAAAATATATTTGGTAATAAAGAAATAGAAGTTCCATGTATACATCAATGTACACTTTGTTTAAATAATATTGATTCACTTGCTTGTAAATTTTATCCAGCAACATTTAAAAATAAAATTCTGGATAGTATTCCAGATAAATATAAATTAGGACAGGAAGCTTGCCCCTATTTTATACAAGCAGATGATGATACTACTTTAAAATAATATAGTTATGATAGAGGTTCTTTGAGGTGGACAATTTCGTGGTATCCACACGCCTGCCAAAGAACATCTTATTAGTTTAATAAAATATAGTTTATAAACCACTTAAAAAGTTGTAGGTGGTTTTTTTATACCCAATTTTAAGGAGATGAGTAAATGGATATTTGGCACATATTGGCAATAATTTTATTTACAACGCAGATTGTTGGTAGTATATATTGTCATGGAAAAACTGTAAAACTAAGTTTTTTTTGGAAAGTATTCTGGGTTATTATTTGGAATGTAATTTTATATAATGGTGGTTTTTGGACTTAGAAAGGTGGTGAGGAAGATGTATAAATGGATTATGGAATATCTTAATTTATTTAAACAAGATTTCCCGTTTAGTGCGGTAGCTGATTTAAATGAGTATGAGATTATTAGGATTATACAAGACTGTGTAAAAAATAACCGCATTTACACAGCCGAAACGAGACTTGCGGTTATTGGAACTGGAAAAATAGGACAATGTATAACAGGAAAGGAAGAATAAAACTATGTATACAAAACATGATTGGCAGGACGGAGAACTTATTACAAAATCCTTGATGAACAATATGGAAAAAGGAATTGAAGATGCTAATAATAGAGCAATGACTCCAGGACCACAAGGAGAAAATGGTCAATCTGCTTATGAACTTTGGAAATCTAAATCTGGAAACGAAGAAAAGTCAGAAGAAGAATTTTTAGCATCTTTAAAAGGAGAGAAAGGTGATACTGGAGCGCAAGGGGCAACTGGTGCTAAAGGAGATACTGGCGAACAAGGTCCGCAAGGAGCAAAAGGCGAAAAAGGAGATACTGGTGCCAAAATAACATCTATTGAATTAACTATTACAGGTACAACTATTTCTGGTACAGCGCATCTTAATGATGAAAGTACAGCATCTATAACTGGCACTTATACAGCAGGTTGATAAGGAGATAAATTATGACTATTGAAGAATACATTGCTTCTTTAAATCTTTCAGATGAAGCAAAAAAGAAAGCAACAGAAGGTTTAAAGAATTTTTTAAAAGATAACTATGTAGAAAAAGCAAAATTAAAAGCAAAATTTGATGAAGCTACTACAGCTAAATCTAATCTTGAAACGCAGATTAAAGAGCGTGATAAACAGCTTGAAACGTTGAAGAAAACGGCTGGAGATAAAGAAAAATTAGAAAGCACTATTAAGCAGCTACAAGAAGAAAACAAATCTTCTAAAATTAAATACGAGCAAGATTTAAAAAATTTACGTATTGATAGTGCAGTAAAATTAAAATTAACTAATACAGCACAAGATGTTGATATTGTAGCAAGTTTAATTGATAAAACTAAATTAATTGTTGGAGATGATGGCTCCGTTACAGGCTTAGATGAACAGATTAATCCTCTGAAACAATCTAAGCCTTTCTTATTTAAAAGTGATAAACAGCGTTATGAACCTAAAGATGGTGGTAATCCTATAAATAATCCATTTAGTAAAGAACACTTTAATCTTACTGAACAAGGTAAATTATTTAGAGAAAATCCACAACAAGCTAGAGCATTGGCTCAAGCTGCTGGAGTAAATATTGGAGGTATTAACTAATGGCAACAACTTTACAAGATATTATTGTACCAGAGCTATTTAATCCATATGTGATTAATCGTTCTATGGAATTATCTGCACTTTACCAAAGTGGAATTGTTAGTAATAATGCAGAATTTGACCGTTTAGCAAGTGAACCAGCACCAATTCATCATATGCCATTTTTTGAAGATTTGACAGGAGATGCTGAAATTGTAATTGAAGGAGCTAAATTAACACCTGCTAAAATTACATCTAATCAAGATATATCTACTACTATTCGTCTTGCTAAAGCTTGGGCTGCTACAGATTTATCTGCACAGCTTGCAGGAAAAGACCCTATGGAAGCTATTGCAACACTTGTTGCTAAATACTGGGAACGTCAACGACAAAAAGTATTACTTCGTATTCTTAAAGGCGTTTTTTCGTCTGAACAAATGAAAGCAGAACATGTATATGATGTATCTACGTCAAGTGGAAAAGCTGCTAATATTTCTGCTTCTGCTTTTATTGAAGCCCTTCAACTTTTAGGAGATGCACAAGACCAACTTACAGGCGTAATTATGCATTCTAAAACAAAATCTTATTTAAAACAGCAAAATCTTATTTCTACAGAAAGAGATAGCAATTCTGTAGAATTTGAAACATATCAAGACCGTAGAGTAATTGTTGATGATGGTTGCCCAGTAGATGAAGGAGTATATACAACTTATCTTTTTGGACAAGGTGCTATTGCATTAGGTAATGGTAGTCCAGAAGGTTTTGTTGCTACTGAAACTGACCGAGAAAAATTAATGGGTTCAGGTATTGATTATCTTATTAATCGTCAATGTTTTATTATGCATCCACGTGGAATTAAATGGACTAATAAAGTAAGAACTAATGTAGAAAGCCCTACTTTTGTAGAGCTTGAAAATTCTACAAATTGGGAACGAGTGTATGATAAAAAACAAATTCGTATGGTAGCATTTAAGCATAAAGTAGGATAATATTATGCTAGAAGTAACTAAACTTAAAAATTTATTAGGGACTGTATCTGATGAAAAGGATACAGTCCTTCAATTTATTTTAGATGATGTTGAAGAAACAATATTAAATTACTGTAATATTGATGAATTACCTGAAGGCTTAGTAAATACTGCCTATAGAATGGCTATGGATATTTACAGAAACGAGAATATCGGGAGCGAGGAAGGCTCTAGTGGTGATATAACAAGTATAAAAGAAGGAGATACAACTGTTAATTTTGGTAATAGTTCTAATAATGTTATATTTGCTAACTCTATATTAAAAAATTATATAGTTCAATTAAGGAAATATAGGAGATTATCAAAATGAATATATTAAATAAATCTAGACTAAAGGCTAAAATGGCTATAGAAAAACTATATGAAGATACTTGTAATATTTATACCTATGAAAAAATAACAGAGGCTAATACAGGTATTACTAGACAAGTAAAAAAAATTTATCTTGAAAATGTTTCTTGTAGAATGTCTTTTTCTAATTTTCCTAGTACAACAGATGATGAGCAAGCTAAACTTACACAAAGTATTAAATTATTTTTACCTTCCGATATACTGATAAAAGCTGGTTCTTATGTATCCATATGTAGACAAGGGTTAACTACAGATTATGTTTGTAGTGGTAAACCTGCTATTTATAAAACACACCAAGAAATAAATCTTGAGTTATATAATGATTTTGCATGATGAAAAAGAATTTTAAAAAGTTAAAACAATTTGAAGCTAATTTAGAAGCATTAAATGAACATAAAGATTTATTTATGCAACAAATGGCTAATGATTTAGCAGCTATGTTTTTAGCTGAAGTAAAAAAACGTACACCTGTAGGAAAAGGAACATTTGAAGTAGTAGGTAAAATTAAACGAGGTAAAAATAAAGGAAAACCTAAATTAAAAAAAATCTCTCAAGGTGGCTCGCTTCGTAAGTCTTGGTATATAGTAAAAGCTATTAAACATAGAGATTATTATATAGCTTCTATATTTAATCCTATGGAATATGCAGCTTATGTTGAAAATGGACATAGACAAAAAGTGGGTAGATATGTGCCTATTCTTGGTAAAAGATTAAAAGCAAATTTTGTAGAAGGTCATCACATGATGAAGTTATCTGCTGAATTAGTTGAACAAGAAGGATATGCTTATGTACAGCAAAGATTTTACGAGTTTTTAAGGAGATACTTACATGGTTGATGTAAATGGGCAAGATATTGTAAAAGGTATAATAAAGGCTTTAAATAATGAATTTGGTGATAACTACACTTATTATATAAATGATATTCCACAAGGATTTGAAGAACCTTCTTTTTATGTAAGATTATTAGATAGTAGTTTTAATCTTATATATGGCAATCGTTATCTTAGAAAAAATATATTTATGATAAGGTACTTTCCTAAAAGTGAGTTAGAACCACAACAAGAAATAAATGCTATTTTAGATAAACTTTATCCTATATTAGAGTATATTTATATGGAAAATGATTTAATTCGTGGTACAAATATGGAAGCTAATATAGTAGATAATATTTTACATTTACAAATACATTATGATTTCTTTGTAATAAGACCAATACAACGAGGTCCATTAATGCAAAAATTAATTCAAAAACAAAAGGTGAAATAAATGTATACTAAAACGCAGATTTTGCAATCTAAAAAATATCGTCAGTATAAAGATATACTAGCGGTTATTTTATCTAATAATAAAAATTATACACATGAAGAAATAAAACAAGAATTAGATAAATTTTTATCTACTCCAATAAAGGAAGAAAAAAATTAGGAGGAATAAACTATGGCTTTAGGTGGTGGCACTTGGCTTACACAAAATAAAAAATTACCAGGTACTTATATTAATTTTGTTAGTAAAGTACGTGCTAGTGTAAATATGGCAGACCGTGGATATGCTGCAATGCCTTTAGATTTAGATTGGGGTATTGAAGGTGAAGTATTTACAGTAGAAAATGCTGATTTTCAAAAAAATTCTATGCTTTATTTTGGTTATGATTACAGTCATGAAAAAATGAAGCCTTTGAGAGATTTATTTAAAAATCTTAAAACAGGTTATTTTTATAGAATTAATAATGGAGCAATTAAAGCTAGTAATAATTTAGCAACTGCTAAATATGGTGGCGTTCGAGGGAATAACTTTACTATTGCAATTCAGCCTAATATTGATGATGAAACAAAATATGATGTAATCACTTATTTGAACGAATATAAAGATATTAATAATTCTATGATAGGAATGGCACAAATTGGCAGTGCAGCTATAGCACAAAAAGATACTACATTTACTATGATAGATAAACAAACAATTTCTACATGGGCAGAAATTACAGATAATGATTATGTAGTATTTAAGCGTACAGGCTTATTATCTGAATCTATTACATCTGGTACACCGCTTGAAGGTGGTAGTAATGGTGGTGAAATATCTGGTTTGCAATACCAAGATTTCTTAGAAAAAATTGAACCATATTATTTTAATATTTTAGGTTGTGCTTCTACAGATGAAACTATTCAAGATTTAATGATACAGTTTACTAAGCGTTTGCGTGATGAAGTAGGAGCAAAATTTCAATGTGTAGTTTATGGATATGAAAATGCTGATTATGAAGGTGTTATTAGTATTCAAAATTCTGTCATAGATAAAGGGGAAAGTCCTGCAAATTTAGTTTACTGGGTAACAGGTGCAGAAGCTTCTTGTGCTGTAAATGCAAGTTGTACAAATAAAACATATGATGGTGAATATATTATAAATACAAATTATAAACAAACAGAATTAGAAAAAGCTATTACAAATGGTATGCTTATATTTCACCGTGTAGCAGATAATGTTGATGGTGATATAGTTGGAGATATAAACATTCTTAGAGATATAAATACATTTACTTCTTTTTGTAAAGAAAAAAATGAAGATTTTTCTAGTAATCAGGTTATTCGTGTATTAGACCAACATGCCATTGATATAGCTAGATTATTTAATAAAACATATTTAGGAAAAGAACCAAATGACGATGAAGGTCGTATGGCTCTTTGGGGCGATATTGTAGCATATGAAAAGGAAATGCAACGAATAAGAGCAATTACTAATTTTAAGGCAGAAGATGTGCCAATTCCTACAATGGGACAATCTAAAGAAATCGTTTTAAGTGAATATGCTATACAGCCTGTAATGTGTATGGAAAAACTTTATATGAATATTATTGTAGCTTAGAAAGTTGGTGAGAATTAATGGATACAAATAGAACAATGCACGCTAAAGACGTTGTATCTGCAAAGTTAGCGTCTTGTGTTATAAATAATCTTAACGGAGAAAGATTTCTGCTTATGCAAGCTAAAAATTTAGAAGCAAAAGCTGAAAAAAATAAGGTAGAAGTACCTATTCTTGGACGAACAGCAGTAGGACATAGAACGACAAATGTTAATTATACAGGTTCTATGACTATTTATAATAATACTTCTCGTTTTAATGAGCTTGTTAAACAATATCAAGATACAGGGCAAGATTTTTATTTTGATATTATTATTCAAAATTATGACCCAACAAGTTCAGTAGGTAGTCAAACTGTTATTTTAAAAGATTGTAACTTAGATGGTGCAACAATAGCTGGTTTTGATGCTGATGGTGATTGGCTTGAGCAAGATGTAGATTTTACTTTTGAAGGATTTGAAATGCCTGAAAAATTTAAAGACATTGATGGAATGAAATAAATGCTGAAAAATAATTTTTTTATATATATAATTAAAATAATTAGTTATATATAAAGGAGATTATTTTTATGAAAAAATTTTTATTAATTTTATGTACATTAATTTTTTTAGGATTTAATCAAGTAGGTTTTGCCCAACAGTATACTAATTATGATTATAATTTTACTATTAATTTTCCTGATGGTTGGAAAATTAATGAGGTAAATAATCCTAATGATAAAAATGGTTTTAATATTAAAGCTAGTATAAAAACAAACGATTTATTTGGAATAATACTGGTTTATCCAAAAGTTGAAAATATTGGAACAGAAGGAGCTACTCCAGATAATAGTTTAACAGCATGGGATAGAAAAAAAGTTTTAGATGAAATGATACAAGGGGTAAAAGATAGAAATAGTAATACAGTTATAACTTATTCGGGATATGAAAAATTTCGTAATAATGGATTTTTGATATTAAAAACTCAAGAACCACCATATCAAAATAAAACTTTTAGAGTAACTTATGCAAATACTTTTATAGGAGGTACAAGTTTCTTTATAGTTTTTATGACTCTTGGTGATAACACATACTGGAATGAATTTTCTAATACTTTAAATAGTTTATCAACTTTATAAAAATAAAAGCCATTTACTTTTTAGTAAGTGGCTTTTATAGTTTAAAATTAAGGAGAGATATAAATGAGTGATAATTTAAAAGCTTTTATGGCTGAAAGTGCTATTAAATATAAAGAAGTTGATTATATAGCGTCTGAACGTTTTATTGATGAAAAAGGTAATCCTATACCATGGAAAATTAAAATTTTAACTGCAACAGAGTTAAGTAAATTGAAAGCACAATGTAAAAAACGTGTAACTAATCCTAAAACACAACAATCATATATTGAAACAGATTCAGCTAAACTAGCAGATTTAATGATAGAAAATACTGTTATTTATCCAAATTTAAATAATGCAGAATTACAAAATAGCTATGGTGCTATAGGTGCAATAGATTTAGCAAAAAAAATGCTCATTCCTGGAGAGTATAACGACTTAATACTTGCAGTTAATGAAGCAAATGGTTTTGAGTCTGGAATGGAAGCGAAAATTAAAAGAGCAAAAAACTTATAAACGGCAATGATATTTATTCTAATATAATGTATTATTGCCTACACAAATTGCATAAATTACCAAGTGAAATATTAAGCCTGTCTGAAGAAGAACAGGCTTTTATTTTTGCAGCAATCGCTATAAAAATGAAAAGAGATAAAGAAGCAGCTAATAAGACTAAAATTAAAAGGAGATGATATTTTGTCTACTTTAGAACAGTTTATAAAAATGAGAGATGGGATATCTAATCCTATTAATAAAGCTACACAAGCAGTGAATAAACTTTATCTAGCAGAAGAACAAATGGCAAATAGCACTTTAAAAGCTGAACAAAGTATGGAAAATATGGCTAATGGTGTAAAAAATAATATAGCAGGAATAAATAAAACTATTCCTTATACTATAGGACAATTAGAAGCATTAGGAGCATATCAAGATAAGTTGGGACGTTGGCATGGTGCTGATGGTAAATATTTAAAAGTTAATATAGATACTATACAAGCTGAAAGAAATGTTTCTTCATTAAAAGAAAGTATTGAAAGTTTAAAAGATAGCTTAACAGGTTCTTTTATAATTGGAAGTATTTTTGGTGATATGATATTTAATGCGATAGAAGAAATAGCTTCAATCCCTAGCAAATTAATCAAAGCTTCTGACGCATATTCAGGTATTATGGCGAGATTAAACTTAGTTGCTGGTGGACAAGAGCAAGCAATAGCTTTGAATGAACAAATTTATCAATCGGCACTTAGAGCAAGAGGTCCTTATGATGTAATGGCAGATAGTGTATCTAAAATTGCAATGACTGCAAAAGAAGCATTTCCTGACCCAAGAACTGTAGTACCTTTTATGGAAAATATTCAGAAGTTATTTAATATAGGTGGTACAGATATTGAAAGACAAAAAGACGCTTTATTACAATTAACACAAGCTCTTGGGTCTGGTAAATTGCAAGGTGATGAATTACGTTCTATAGCTGAAGCTGCACCATTAATAGAAAAATATATTGCTGATTATATGGGTGTATCTATGGGAGAAATAAAACAATTAGGTGCAGATGGTGAAATAACAGCAGAAATAATTAAAAATGCTATTTTAGGAGCAACGGATGAAATAAATAAACAATTTGAAACTATTCCTATGAAATGGGAAGATATTTGGACTAATATTCAAAGTAGAATAAGTCATGCGTTTCAACCTGTATATGTAGAAATTAATAAATTAGCTAATAGTTCATTAGTAAAAAGTTTTGCAAATAATTTAGTTGCTGCTGCTACTATTGGAGCTAATGCTATTAATGGACTTATAAACAATATAAAATGGCTAAATAGTGAATTTGATAATTTTTATAATAAAAATAAATTTGCTATTGATACTATAATGGTTGGTTTTGGTGGTGCTATTAGTGTATTAGGCTTATATGGTATAGCTCTTGCTAGTGTAACTACTAAAACGGCTATTTTGGGTGTGATAAGTAAAGTAGGATATGTATTGCAATTTATAGCATATGTTCCTACAGCAATAAAACTTATTCGTACTCTTGGAATAGTGCAAACTTTAACTGCTATGAGTGCTGCTGAAATGTGGGGCGCAATATTTTTGCCTATAGGTGCAGTAGTAGCAGGAGTTTATATACTTACAGATGGATTTAATAATTTAGGAGTTGTAATTGAATATACATTTTCTATTTTGTTAGGTATGTTGACATCTGCTGGTATTGCATTAGGTGGATATATTGCTTATTTAGCTATATATAATGGATTGCAGTTATTGGCTACAGCATATACTTTTGCTTATAATACAGCACTTGGTTTATCTAGTGCTAGTAAATTATTAGCTATAACATATACATTAATGTATAATACAGCGCTTGTGTTAACTAATTCTAGTTTAGCTATTTCTTATACTAGAACTATAGCTGTAAGTATCGCACAAAGATTAATGGCTGTTGCAACTTTATTATCTAGTGGAGCAATGGCTGTATTAAATGCAACTATTTTGCGTAATCCTATATTATGGCTAATAGGTTTGATTGTAGCTGTAGTTGGTGCTTTTATTGGATGGCAAATAGCAAGTAATGGTCTTAGAAATACACTGGCTAATGTATTTGGTGAAATAGCAGAATTTGTTGCTAATGCTATTAATTTTATGATTGAAAAAATAAATGGGTTGATTAATGCTTTTAATGCTGTTAAATCCACAGTAAATGAAATATTTGGTACTAATTTATCTGCTACAAGTGAAATAACTTATAGAGCAAATCCTTTAGAATATAAATCAGGTGCTAGACAACTTGCATATAATCTTTATGACACAATAACAAATCCATTTGAGAATTTAGGTGTTTTTAATGGAATTGATAATGTTCCGTATACGACACCAGAAATAGGAACTATTCCTAATTATGGGGATTTAGCAGGAACTGATGATACTGCTAAAAATACCAAAGATACAGCAGATAATACTAAAAAAATAGCTGAAGCTATGGATATAATGGACGAAGATTTAAAATTTATGAGAGATATTGCTGAACAAGAAGTAATAAATAAATATACTACTGCTAAAATTGAAATTAATATGGAAAATATAAATAATATTTCCAAAGATGTTGATTTTGATGGAATTATAACACATATAAGTGAACAAATAGCAGAAGCTACAGCAAATGGAGCTGAGGCGGTGCATATATAATGGCATATTATTTTTATTTAGATGATATGATGTTACCTATTCCACCAGCTAAAATGGATATACGTATAAAAAATAAAAATAAAACTGTAAATCTTATAAATGAAGGAGAAATAAATATTATTAAAACAGAAGGTCTGAAAGAAATATCTTTTGAGCTTCTTTTGCCTAATAGTAATTATCCATTTGCAGACTATTCCCAAAGCGATACAGAAATAGGAGTATCTGCATTTAATAATTTGTTTGGTGGTTCAATAGGAATTTTAGGTAATTTATTAAATGAATATTCATTTAAAGGAGCTGAACATTATTTAGAAAAAATAAAAATAGCAAAAGAAAGTAAACAGCCTTTACGATTAATAATAATGAGAATGACACCTAGTTTTGAAGTTTTGTTTGATACTAATTTATTGGTTACCATTGAGAATTATAGTATACGTGAAGATGCTAAAAATGGATTTGATGTTGTAGTGCCTTTACAACTAAAAGAGTATAAGTATTATGCTACAAAAGAAGTTGAGGTAAAAACTGATGAAAATGGCAAAGAAACATATACTATAAAAGAGAATAGACCTACAGATAAAATTACTCCTAGTGTTTGGAAAGTAACAAAAGAAAAATCTGTATATGAAGCTGTAAAATTAGCGAGTGGAGGTAGTTTGAATTGGCGTAGCGTTATGAATTTGAATAAAATGTATAATCCATCAACACCTACATTAAAAGAGGTGTTAAAACTTGAATAATAGCAATGAATTATTAATAACCATTCATACTGTTGATAATAAGTGCTATATACCAGTTGTTGAAGATAATGTAAATATTGAATATTATCGTAAAGGGCAACCAAGCAAAATTACTTTTAAAGTAGTACAAGATGAATTGTTGGATATACAAGAAGGATATAGAGTAAAAGTACAACGTGGTGATGTAGGTATATTTTTTGGTTTTGTATTTAAACGTAATTTAGATAAAGATAATATTTTATCTATTATTGCTTATGACCAGCTTAGATATCTAAAAAATGAACAGATTTATAATACAGTAAATAAAAAAGCAAGTGAAATAATAAAACAGTTAGCTGAAGATTTTCAGCTAACTGTTGGTGATATTGCAGATACTGAATATGTAATTCCACGATTTAGAGCAGGTAAACAAACTTTATTCGATTTAATGCAGACAGCTATAGATATAACTACAGAAGCTACAAAAAATTTATATGTGCTTTATGATGATTATGGAAAGTTGACTCTTAAAAATATAAATGATATGAGAGTTGATATTTTAATTGATAGTGAAACTGCTGAAAATTTTAGTTTTACTTCTGATATAGATAAGGACACATATAATGATATTGTACTTTATTTTGATAATAAAGATACTAATGCACATGAAATTAGTAATATTGCTATGGATACAAAAACTATAGCCAAATGGGGACTTCTTAGAAAAATAAAATCTGTAAATCCTGAAAAACCAATAAATCTTGATGAATTGGCGAAAGCAATGCTTAAACGTTATAACAGAGTAAGGCGTACATTATCTATAAAAAATGCTTTTGGAGATGATAGAGTTCGTGGTGGTTCTAGTATATTTGTTAAATTATATATAGATAAACAAGAAATAAATATGAAAATGTTGGTTGAATCAGTTAAGCATACTTATACTAATAATTCACATTTTATGGATTTAACACTTAAAGGAGGGATTTTTGAGTGAGTATTGTTGCTTTAAAAGAAGCCATACAACAATTAGTAAAACAACAATTAAATAGTGCTAATCTATGTGATTACAGTCTTGGTGTTGTAGAAACTATTAATCCCTTAACGATTAGAATTGACCAAAAAGAATTACTTACAGAAGAATTTTTAATTTTAACTGATTTAGTTAGAGATTTTGATGTTGATATAACTGTTAATCATATAACAGAAAATAAATCAGGTGGTAGCGGAGACGCTTTATTTGAAAGTCATAATCACGCTTATAGCGGGCGAAAACGAATTACTGTGCATAACGGTCTATCAGTCGGTGAGAGCGTTATTTTAATTCAGCAATCGGGCGGACAAGAATTTATTGTTTTATCTAGGTCTACTAATCATACAAATTTGACTGGTCAGTGGGGTGGATAATATGGGATTTTTACCACAAGGAACAGATACAGATTTAAATATAAATATAACTAAAATTAATACTATTTCTAGTAAATCTTATCGAATGAAAATTGCTGATGAAAAAATAGTTGGTAGTATTGATGAACTTGAGGCAATAGCACAAGCTTGTTATAAAATATTAAATACAGAAAGGTATAAATATGTTATTTATAGCTGGAATTATGGCGTAGAATTACAAGATTTATTTGGTAAACCTATACCATATGTATATAGTGAATTACCAAGACGAATAAAAGAAGCTTTAACACAAGATGATAGAATAAATAGTGTAGAAGATTTTGAGCTGTCTTATGATAAAGGTAATGTACTAGCTAAATTTACAGTAAAAACCAATCTAGGCAACATTGAAATGGAGAAGGGAGTGAATATTATTTAAATGTATGAAAATCAAACAGAAAATATTATTTTAAATAGAATGCTTGAAAAAGTACCAAATGATATAGATAAAAGAGAAGGTTCTATTATTTATGACGCAAGTATACCAGCAGCAATAGAATTTATGCTTTTATATGCGACTGTAGATTATTTTATAAAAAATACTTTTGGTGATACAGCAGAAAGAGAATTTTTAATATTAAGAGCTAAAGAACGTGGATTAGCTCCTTATCCAGCAACATATGCCATAGTAAAAGGAGAGTGTACTCCTAATAATATAAATATTAGTGTAGGCACTCGCTTTTCTTATGATGATGTGAATTATTCTATAACTGAAAGCTTAGGAAATGGACAATATTTATTAAAATGTGAAACTATAGGGATTATTGGTAATAAACCAAGTGGTAAATTAGTTCCCATAGATTATGTAAAAGGTCTTGAATTTGCCCAACTTTTAGAAGTTACTATTCCAGGAGAGGAAGAAGAAACTACCGAAGATTTTAGAACAAGATACTTGAATAGTTTTGAAAATCAAGCATATGGTGGCAATATTATTGATTATAAAGAAAAAGTAAATGCAATTGAGGGTGTTGGAGGTGTTAAAGTTTATCCAGTTTGGAATGGTGGTGGAACTGTAAAAATAGTATTTATGACCAGTGAATATAAACCACCAACAGCAGAATTTATAAAACAAGTACAAACTAAAATTGACCCAGAGCAAAATAAGGGTGAAGGATTAGGAATTGCACCCATTGGGCATATTGTAACAGTTGAAGGAGCTAAAAATTCTGCTATAAAAATTGACTTAAATATAACTTTTAATAATGGAAGTTTCATAGATTATAAAACAAAAATTGAAAAAGTTATTGATGATTACTTTTTAGAACTAAATTCTAAATGGCAAGATACACAAGTTGTTACTATGGAACGATACGAAAATAAAGGGATTATTGTTCGTATTTCGCAAATTGAAAGTAGACTTTTAGACCTTAAAGGGGTAACCGATGTTGAACATACAAAATTAAATGACTTAGAAGAAAATTTGACTTTAGATATTAATGCTCTTGCTGTTAGAGGTGAATTAAGTGGATAATTTAGAACGTAATGTAAAACTAGAGCGATATTATCCCAATGTTATAGCTAATGCCGATGAGTTTAGACAGCTTTCAGTATTAGAAAATGATGAATTTAAAACTATTTGGCAAGCTAATTGCAAATGGTTCTATAACACATTTGTTTATAAAGCAGATTTGCAAGGAATAAAACGCTGGGAGGATATGCTAAACCTAACGTCAAAATCTACTGAAACTTTAGAGGATAGAAGAATTAATATTTTAATCAAATTAAACAGTATGCTTCCTTATACCATTAGAAGATTACAGCAAATTTTAGACATTAGATATGGTGAAAATAATGCTATTGCGACTACAACAAAAAAGTATGAATTATTAATAGATTTTAATGATGAAACAGAGCTTGTAGCTAGTTCTATGAGGGCAATTTTACGCTGTATAATTCCTGCTAATTTAATTTTTAAAATAATAATTAGTTGTAATTTTGAACAAAATATTTACAATAAAGCAAATATTAATCAATATATTAATAGTACACATGATTTTTGGAATTTAGGAACAGCAGAGAAAGTTTATTGGGATGGTGTTTGGAATTTTAATAATATAATAGATTTTAGTGGTATAAAACCAGATGCATTATATCGAGAGAGACAAACACATTTATTAAGTATAAAAAATCTATTAATGCCTGTTTTATATATAAATATTAATTATAAAATTGAAAATAAACAACAGATAAATTCTAAATGTAAACAAGTTATTAGTTATAGTAATAAAACAGAAAATAAAATAAATAATAAACAAAAAATTTATAAAAAATATCAAGTTTCTAATATAAATAAAAATAATGTTATACAGAACCGTACAGCAAATACAAAAAACTGCTGGGACGGTTCTTTTTGTTTAGATGGTAGCCATATTTTAAGTGGTGCTTATGAAATAGATAAACAAATGGAAAATATATGTGTTTTTTATAGTACAAAACATGGAATTATAGATGAAGGGAGCAAAGAAATATTATGAGTAATGTAAATACAACACATACTTTAACTGTTAATGGAGTAGGTGTACAAAGACAAAGTGAATTTGACCAAGATACATTTTTAAAAAGCAATAAAAAAACGACTACAGATTATAGAACTGCATTTGCACAAGCTATAGGAACAACAGGGAGAATAAGTAAAATTGTAAAAATGGCTTTTGGTATAGCAGGGGAAACAGACGAGCAAGGAAATCCTGCACCACCAACAGATAATGGTCCACTTAATAATGTTGTTCTAACTAAAAATATAAAAGAAGTTACTTATCCGGTTGAAACTTCTGTTTGTTTTGAAGCAGAAATTGAAGCTGGTGAGTATACTGGTGCAATAAATGAAGTAGCTTTGATAGATGAAGAAGAACAAACTGCTGCTAAAATGCGACTCTTAACATCTAAAGGTGTAGATGCTGAAAGTGGAGCAATATTTAAATGGACTGTAGAGTTTTGAGGTGGTTAGATGAATAGTGAAGAATTAAAAAAAGAATTTGGGTTATTAATGCCAAGTGAGATAAATGGGTTTAAAAGACCAGATGAATCAATACCTAGTAGTAATGATTTCTTTTTAGAAATTCCGCAACTTATTTCAAAGGACCCAGTGCTTTATTCTACAATGAATTTGATTTTTAGTGTAATTTTATCTAATGATAAATTATTAAAGCAATGGCTTGATACATTGCAAAACGTAGTAAATGCTCAAGATTGGCGAGAGGTTACAGATAGTTTGAAAGGTTACATGACCCCAGAACTAAAGAAAAAATTAGATGGTATTGCAACAGGTGCAAACAACTATGTACACCCAGCAAATCACCCTGCCACCATGATTACTCAAGACGCGACACACAGATTTGTAACAGATACAGAAAAAACTACATGGAATGGCAAAGCAAGTACAGCAGTTGTATCAACAACGGCAAATGGATTAATGCCCAAAAGAGATGGTAGTGCAACATCTATTTTTACAGGAGACGGCGTCTGGAAAAGCCTTGCATGGAATTTAATCACAGGAAAACCATCAACATTTGCGCCGTCTGCTCATAACCATGATGGCAGTTATTTAAAATTAAGTGGAGGCTCATTAACAGGCGCTCTAAATTTGGCAAACGGTATATGGAACAAAATCGGTGATGATGTTTATATTGGCGATAGTAATCAAGCTGGCTGTTTATGTATTAAAGGGGTGAATGCTGATAGTGGCATAGCTTTTGTTAATAAGGATAATACAGTACAAATTGCTAAATTAACTTATGCAGGTGTAGAAATTATTAGTAGTGTTAATATTAAAGTTCCGAAGATAGTTTTTTCAAACGGTTCGGAATTATGGATAGAGTAGGGTGATATTATGGCGGAATTAGCAAAAAAATTACACTTAAAAAAAGGTGCAACCGAACATACAGCTAAAGCATATTCCACAACAGCAGAAATAGGCGGAGATTATATAAACGCAAAAATAGATGGCGTTACAGCTTATATAGCTATTGGGGAAACTACAGACAATAGGGCTACAATGGGCAGAGTTAAAAAAAATGGTGCTACTAAAGCGATTTTGAACAGTGCTAAGCCTGTATATACAGAACAAAGCTATACCACAGCTGGTACATTTACGTTTACAGTACCTAAAAACGTAACCCGTATAAGATACGCAATAGCAGGAGCGGGAAGCGGAGCAATGGGTCGTGGTCAATATAACGCAAATGTATCGGCTGGCGGTGGCAGTTCAATAGATAGTATTTCTGTAGGCGGGGGAGGTAGTGGGAATTTGAACTATGGTAATGCTATAGGCTATGGTGAAATTGGTGGAACTCAACAAGCAGGAGGCAGTCCCAATGGGAAAAAGGGTTCTGTAGCAATGCAGGAAATCGGCTATACAATGGGCACGGAAATTGCTGGTGGTGTTGGCTGGGCTTTAAATTTTAATACAGAGTCGGGAACTTATGGAAAAGGCGGTAACGGTAGAACGTGGAGTTGGGGGACTTCATCTTATAGAGGAAGATTAATTGGCGGAGCTAGTGGAGGTTATAAAACTGGATATTTAGATGTAACACCCAATCAAACATTAAGTATTAACGTCGGTGGTGGCAGTAGTGGATATTGGCGTGGCGATGGAGGAAATGCTAATGTCGATTGGGGTGCAAATGGCTTTGTATTAATAGCATGGGGAGGTTATATTTAGTGAATAAACACAGATATGCACAGTTATTATATGGAAAAGTAATTTATATCTATGAAACAGAATTAAAGAAAGAAGATTTATATACTGTATTTAGCCCAGATATCTATTGGATAGATATTACAGGACAAAAATGTGAAGTAGGCTATATAACAGAGTTTAAAGAAGGTTTAGGCGTAGTCTTTACACCACCAAAAGAAGAAACGCAACAGATTATAGCACATGAAAATATAAGTCCAATGTTACTATCTTTAGCTAATGCAGTAGCAGAACAAGAGCAAAGATTAGTGAAATTAGAAAGCAAGGAGCAAATAAAATGATTATAAAAGAATACATGATACCTGTTTATGGATTATTAGTTGCTGGAGGTTCTTGGAACTTAGAACCTATTGAAGGCGACAGTAAAAAAGTAGTTCCTGAAGAATATCGTACATTAGTAGCTGAATATTTAGCAGAAAAGCAAGCTGTAATTTAATAAATGTATTACAATATATATTAAATGTGCTATAATATATGTAAAGGAGTTGATATTATGGCACAAACATCTTTAAGTGTTCGCATAGGAACAGAAGATAAAAAGCTTTTTGAACACTTTTGTGAACAAACTGGATTAAATGTATCTGTAGCGATAAATATGTTTATCAAAGCAGTAATTAGAGAGCAAAAAATACCATTTGAGGTAAAAGCAACAAAGAATGAAATGTCATGTTTTAGTCCTAAATTATTAAAAGCGATGGCTGAAGCTAAAGAAATTTCAGGTAATCCTAATGTAAAAAGTTATACTACTATGGAAGAATTAAAGAAAGCTTTAGAAGAATAATGTATAAAGTAAAAATAACAAATACTTTCAAAAGAAGTTATAAATTAATGAAAAAACGTGGATTAGATATTTCATTATTAGATAAAGTTATAGATGACATCAGACAAGGAAAAGAACTTGATATTAAATATCGTAATCACGAATTAAAAGGGAAATTTAAAGGTTTCTATGAATGCCATATCCAACCAGATTGGTTATTAATATATTTAATTGAAAATGATATATTAACTTTAACATTAGTCGATACAGGAAGCCATGCTGATATTTTTAAAATGTAAAAGCCATTAGAATAAACTCTAATGGCTTTTTGTGTAAGAAGGTGAGTAGATGGCAGATGAAAGTATACGCACCCTGTTTAATGAGGTGGGTGACCTTAAAGTGCAACTAACAAGAGTAGAAACTTTACTGGTAGAAACAGTAATAGCCAACCAAAAAAATAATACGGAAAGGCTCGATAGACATAGCAAAAAAATCGACCTTGCGTTCGAGCGTATAAAAGAGCTAGAGAACGATAAAAAACAAATCGTTTCTATTAAAAATTTGGTTATTGGTTTTATTGGATTAGTAGCAACTAGTACTAGTATAGTTATAGGTATTATGCAAATAGTGAGGTAATTATGCAATATGAAAAATTAGATATAGTAAATTTAGTAGTCGTTATAGGGCTTGTTATGGCTTTAATAACGGCTATTTTTTATGGTAATGCGGAATTATCTACAACAATAAGTGCTGGCTTGTTAGGTTATCTGGGTGGGCTGGTACGAGTTAATAATAAAGATATTACAAAATAGGCACTTTTTATAAAGTGTATGCATACAATCTTATAAAAAGTGCTATTTTTGTAAAACACCTAAAATTAGCTGTTAAATAATCGGTAGATAATTGGAAGGTTATTGGAAGGTAAAAGCCTACAAACCGCACCACTAAAGGATTTAATTGGAAGATAATCGGTAGATTTAACTTAGTAAATAAAACTTAAAATTTTAGATAGGAGTTGCATATACAATGTTACGAATTTTTATCAACCCTGGACATGATATGGATTTAGACCCTGGAGCTTGTGCAAATGGAATTAGAGAGGTAGATATTGCTTTAGCTATTGGAGAGAAAGTAAAAAAGACAATGGAAGTTATTGGCTATCCATGCCAGCTTATCCAGAGTGATAATTTAAACGGAGAAACAGAGGGTAAACCTAATGTCTGTGCCACTGCAAATAATAGTGGTGCAGATATTTTTGTATCTATTCATTGTAATTCTGCTGCAAATAGTTCTGCAAAAGGAACAGAAACATTAGTTTATGCATTAGATGGTGGGAAATCCAATATCTTAGCAAAATGTATTCAAGCTCAAATTGTTAATTCTCTTAATATGGTAGATAGAGGTATAAAAGCAAGACCTGATTTGTGTGTATTAAGGGAAACGAGTATGCCTGCGGTATTGGTAGAAACAGCATTTATTTCAAATCAAGAGGACGCTTATAAACTTATGTATAGAATAGAAGAATTTGCTAATGCTATCGCTAGAGGTATAACTGACGCAGAAAAATTATTTTAATAAGGAGATTATTAATATGACTATTGATGAAATTAAAAATGAAGTTTTAGAAAATATGAAGGATTTTATTACGACTGAAGTAAAAGATATGGCTATAAAATGGATTAAAGATACGGCATTGCCAGCAGTTAAAGAAGTAGCTACAGCTTTTGTTGCGGAGCTTAAAAATAGTGCGGTTGATGAAAAAGGCTGGGTAAAATTTAGAGATACTATTTTCTTACCAGTAGCCATAAATGGTAGTCTTTGGATTGTAGAAAAAGTAGTTAATAAATTAGCATCTGTGGAACAAGTATGAATATATTAAAAGAACTAACCAAAATTTTTATCAGGTCCAAACTTGAAGATGAAAAACAAAAATTAAAGGATAAATTACAAAAACAAATAGCTACAACTACCAGCACTTCTGTAGTAGCTAGAAATACAGCCTATCTTAGAATAGTAGATAAGTTAGACGGTAAAGGTATTGCAGAAATAAACAAGGTTATAGATAAAATTTAAGAAAGGAGTAAGCTCCTAGTATAATTAAATAACATTTTCTTTTGTTGCTAAAAGCCCCTATTGCTTAGAAAAAATCTAGGTAATAGGGGCTTTTTTTATTTTTATTGATAAATTAGATTTACAAAATAATCAAAATATAGTATAATAAAAATATAGAAAGGAGGTGTTTACATGATAGATAATGATGTAAAAGATTTTCTTGAAGTATCTACTTATCTTATAGTTATTGGTGAAACATTAATAAAGATAGGTAGGTGGTTAAAAAGAAAAGCAAATAAAAAAGCCCCGCAAAATCGTAGAAAGCCTCGCAAGCGTAAACGATAAAGCAGAGCCGTAGAAGGAGCGGTTATCCGCTCCACTACGATTATTCTATCATGTAATAAGTATGAAAACAATGATATTATTTACCATAATAGTTTTAATTAATTTTATTTTGAAGTTTAAAGACTTAGATTTTATTAATTGGCTTAATGGTGTAAGCATGGGAGTAATTATTTCATATTGGTTTATTAGATTTAGGAGGTAAATATGGGTAGAGGTGGAAAGCGTGAAGGTGCTGGAAGACCAGTGGGAACAACAAAAGAAATTAGTACAGCACGACCAGGAAGAAATATAAGAGCTTATGATTATGAATATGTTCTTATAAAAGAGTTTATGAAAATAGTAAGGAAAAATCCAAAACTAGCTGAAGAATTTATAAAAAATAATAAAATGTAAAATAAAAGACAGCCTGCACTACCGACCAAAGTGTTACAGACTGCCTTATAAAAAACCAGAGGTTACCCTCTGTGAAATATTGTACCATAGAGGGTAATCTCTTTCAAGAAAAGGAGATTATCCATGATAAGAAGAAAACTAAATAAGAAAAAAGGCTTTAAAGGATTTAAGGTTATAATAGATACATCTGTATTAAAAGAATTAGAAGCTTATAACAATCTATCTATAGACCATCTATTTGATAACAAAGATAAGGAAGAAATTGAAAAAGCCTATAATTTTTATGAGAATATAAAATAATGATAAGAAAGAGCAGTCATTGACTGCTCTTTTGTTGCCTATTTGTTGCCGTTTTAGTTAGAGTTATAAAAAAATAGTGAAGATAATTAAATAAAACGGAACAACTAAACTTATAAAATCATATTATATAAACACAGTGAATATAACGAGAAAACTAAACATATTTAACGCACAAATATCTACTCTGCTGAATAGCACTATCAATTATAAAACTATAAAGAAGGCTTGTCTATATAAAAATTTCTAATGAGTATAAGTAAATAAAGATGGTAGTATTTTTAGCTAGATAATAGATACTACGAATAAAATGTGATATTATGTAAACGATATAATATAATTTTTTGGAGCAAAGGAATAGTGATTCATAATGAAAAAATTTATCGTATTTTTGCTTTTAGGCGTGATGTTTGTATTTAATACAGTAGCATATGCACAAGCTGAAAATACAGCGCAAGATAAGATTGGTGGAGCTGATGAGGCAACGGATATACAGGTAAATAATAATGTAAATACTGTAAAACGTTGGATTTTGATAAATATACCAGCACGTTCATTGCGTTTATATGATAATGATAAATGTATAGAGATGTATCCTGTTGGCGTAGGTAAAATAGAAACTAAAACTCCAGTTGGTTTTTATAAAGTTGTAGAAAAAATTGTAAATCCTACATGGACAGACCCTGCTGATGTAAGCGTAGTTATTCCTTCCGGTGAAGATAATCCACTTGGTTATCGTTGGATTGGCATTGGTGGCAATTATGGTATACATGGGACAAATAGACCAGACTCTGTAGGTCATTATGTTTCTAATGGCTGTGTACGTATGGTTGAAGCCGATGTAGAAAAAGTATTTGATAAAGTTGAAGTTGGTACAGAAGTTCAAATTATGTACAACCGTCTAGTTATTGATAAAACTTTTGATGGTAGAGTAGCTTATTATATTTATCCAGATGGATATGATATGCAAAATTTAACAGTGGATTTTGTAAAACAAGGTCTAAAAGGTTATGGTATAGCTGATTTCATAACTGATGAAGCTGTGGCTAAATCTATAGAATTATCTAATGGTCAACCAAATTATGTAGCAGCACCTGTAAATATTATGTTTAATGGTAAAAAACTTAATTATAAAGCAGTTAATTATAAAAATTTAATTTATGTACCAGTAAAAGCTTTAGCTACTACATTAAATACGCCAATAACTATGGATAATAATTTAGTAAAAACACAAAAAGGTGAAGCTGATATCAGTCTTTATAGTAATGTAGCTTATATGCGTTTGACAGATATAGCAAATATTTTTGATTATGATTATAGCTTAAATAAAAATGTTACAGAAATAACTTTAAATAAAATTACTGCTGATAAAAATGTAGTAGATATCCCTGCTAATACTACAAATAAAGAAATTGTTGTTCCTAAAAAACAAACAGATGAAAAAATTAATTTAATGGAAAACGACAATAAAAATCTTGAACAAGATAATAATACACAATCCGATAAAAAAGCTGTAGCAGATAAGAAAAACAAACAGGAAAAAGCAAATACAGATGTTAAAAAATAATGGAGGTCATTGTGGAGCGAAGAGAAGATAATAAGAAAAGATTTATTATTATAGATGGTAGTAGTTTAATGTATAGAGCATTTTTTGCTTTGCCACTACTTACTTCTTCAAGTGGTATATATACAAATGCTATCATGGGTTTTTCTAATATGTTGGGAAAAATCTTAACAGAATATAAGCCAGATAATATAGTTGTGGCTTTTGATAAAAGTCGTCAAACTTTTCGTACACAAATGTATGCAGAGTATAAGGGACAAAGAGAAAAAACTCCAGATGAATTAAAATCACAGATACCGTTACTACGTGAATTTTTGGAAGCTTTGGGTATTGCTTTTATTGAAAAAGATAATTATGAAGCAGATGATATCATCGGTACTTTGGCAACAAAAGCAGCTAGTCAAGATTATGAAGCCTTGATTGTAACAGGTGATAAAGATGCTTTGCAATTAATTCGCCCTAATTTAAAAGTTATGCTCACTAAACGCGGTATCATGGATATGCAGATTTTTGATGAAGAAGCATTTAAAGAAAAATATGCAGGTCTTGAACCGATAAAATTAATTGATATAAAAGCTTTGATGGGTGATAGCTCAGATAATATTCCGGGTGTACCAGGAATTGGCGAGAAAACAGCTTTGAAATTATTATCACAATATCAAGATTTAGAAAATCTCTTGAATAATATAGATAATGTTTCAGGTAAAAAATTAAAAGAAAAATTACAGGAAAATCAAGAATTAGCTAGATTATCTTATAAATTGGCTACTATATGCTGTGAAGTAGATGTGGATTTTAAACCACAAGAGTTTGAATTGACTCCTAATTTGCAAAAACTAAATGATTTTTGTCAAAAATATGAGTTGAAAACAGTTTTGACTCGTATGAAAAAAGTCTTAGCTGATAAATTAGAAGTTGCAAGTCAAAATGATGATGCTGAATTAGCTTTGAATTTTGAAGCTACTATGCCAGTTTATGAGGAATTTACGCAAGATAAAATTGATGCTTTAATATCAAAGATAAAAGCAGAAAAATCTGTTTCCTTTATGGTTTTATTTGAAGGGAAAGTGCCGGATATATCCATTGATATGATGGCTATTTGTTGCAAAGATAGTCTTGGTATCATAAGAGCAAAAGAAGATATAGATAAACTCAGTGAAGTATTGCAAGATGAAACAATCACTAAATTTGTTTATGATGTAAAAATGCTTTATCATTTGAATTTAGATTTAAAAGGTAAGATTTATGATACTTTGCTTATGGCATATCTTTTAGAACCTGCTAAACGAAGCTATGAAATGAATGTATTGTGGCAAATGGCAGATATTGAAGAAGAAATTCCATGGGAAAATCTCAATGAAGAAGAAAAATTAATTTGCGGTGCAAGACATTTAGCTGATTTGAGTAATGTTTTGGCGGATAAATTAGTTGATGAAAAAATGGTAAATCTTTATGAACAGATAGAATTACCACTTGCTAAAATGCTTTGTGATATGGAAACTGTAGGTATTTATATTAATGAGCAAAAACTCGATGATATGAATGAACAGATGTATAAACAAATCACAGCTTTAGAGCAAGATATTTATGAATTGGCTGGAGAAATATTTAATATTAATTCACCAAAACAATTAGGCGATATTTTATTCAATAAATTGGGCTTGCCAGCTTTGAAAAAGACAAAGACAGGATATTCTACAAATGCGGAAGTACTAGAAAATTTAATATATGCTCACCCTATTATCGCTAAGATTTTAGATTATCGTATGTTAAATAAATTAAAAACTACGTATTTAGATGGCTTGAAAGCATTAATCAATCCACAGACTAAGAGAATTCATACAAGTTTCAATCAGACTGTAACAGAAACAGGAAGACTCAGCAGTTCTGAGCCGAATTTGCAAAATATTCCTGTACGCACAGCGGAAGGTAAAAAAATTCGCAGTCTATTTGAGCCCGGCGAAGGTTATGATTATATCTTATCTGCTGACTATTCTCAGATTGAGCTTAGAATAATGGCTCATATGTCAGAGGATAAACATTTTATAGATGCTTTTTGTCATAATCAAGATATTCATACAGCGACAGCAGCTCAAGTATTTAAAGTGCCTATAGATGAAGTTACTTCAGAACTTAGAGGTAAGGCAAAGGCTGTAAATTTCGGTATTATCTATGGTATAAGTGCGTTTGGTTTGGCAAAAAATCTGCATATTTCGCCAAAAGAAGCTAGGGAATATATAGATAATTATTTACAAGAATGTAGTGGCGTGAAGAATTTCATGCATGAAATTGTAGAAAAAGCATATCAAGATGGTTTTGTTACGACTTTATTTGGTCGTCGCCGTTATTTGCCAGCGATTAAGAGCAGTAATTTTAATCAGCGTGCATTAGCAGAACGCATGGCTATGAATACACCAATCCAAGGAACAGCAGCTGACATCATAAAAATTGCGATGAACAGAGCTAGTGAAGCGATAAAAGAAGCTAATTTGAAAAGTAGAATTTTATTGCAAGTACACGATGAATTAGTGTTAGAAGTTGTAAAAGAAGAAATAGAAAAAGTATCAGAAATTTTGACAACAGCTATGCAAAATACAGCTAGTTTAAAAGTGCCACTTATCATTGATATTAATTATGGTAAAAACTGGGCAGAAGCAAAATAAAAAGTAAATTAATTATAAAAAAGGTGGTGGTTTTGTGCCTGAAATGCCAGAAGTAGAAAATATTGTCGTAGGGATTAAAGATTTTATCGAAAATAAAAAAATCGTAGATGTAGAAATCATAAAAGGTGATATAATAAAATCTCCTAGTAGTGATGAATATAAAAAGCTTTTGCAAGATAGAATTATCAAATCTTTAAAACGCAGAGGAAAATATATCATCATGTCCTTAGATGATGGCAGATTAAATATCATTCATTTGCGAATGACAGGAAAGCTATTATATAAACAGGAAAATGAGGATATAGATAAATATAGTTGTGTAATATATCATTTAGAAGATAAAACTAAATTGATATATGCAGATATCCGCAGATTAGGAACTTTGGATTTAATAACTACAGATGAAATTTCTCGCTTAAAAGGGCTATATACTTTAGGTGCAGAACCATTATCTTCAGAATTTACCATAGAGTATTTAAAAGATTGTCTAGATAAGAGTAAAACAAAAATAAAACCATTTTTATTAAATCAAAAAAATGTGGCAGGTTTGGGCAATATATATGTAGATGAAGCACTAGCCATCAGTAAAATTCATCCAGAACGTAAAGCAAATTCTTTAAGTGATGAAGAAATAGAAAAACTTCATCAAGCTATTAATTTGGTTATAAGTGAAGGTATAAGAGATGGCGGCACAAGTTTTCGCGATTATCGCAATGGTTTAGGTGAAAAAGGAAGTCATCAAGATAAATTATATGTATATAATCGCAAAGGCAAAAAATGTAGATTTTGCCATAATTTAATAACTAAAATCGTATTAAATGGCAGAGGTACTTATTTTTGCCCTAATTGTCAAAAATTAAATGATGATAAATAAATTTTAAATAAAAGCTAGAAAGGAGGATTTTTATGAAGATTATAGGTCTTACTGGTGGTATAGCTTGTGGAAAAAGTACGGTTAGTGCTTATTTAAAACAAAAAGGAGCTTTTATCATTGATGGTGATGCTATAGCTCGACAACTATCTGAGCCTAAAAAATCAATTTGGCAAGCGTATGTAAATCATTTTGGCGATAAAGTTTTAAATGCAGATAATAGTTTAAATCGTAGACTCATTGGGCAGATTGTATTTACTGATGAAAAAGAAAAAACATGGATGAATACAACAATGCACCCGTTGATTAGAGATGAAATCGTAAAACAAATAGATGAGTGTAGACAAAATGGTATAGAAGTAGTAATCTTAGATATACCTCTTTTATATGAAGCTAATTGGGATAAATTTGCAGATGAAGTTTGGGTTGTAAAAATCAGCAGACAGTTGCAAATAGAGCGCATTCAAAATCGTGATGGCTTAACTAAAGAAGAAGCAATAAGTAGAATAGATGCACAGATGTCTTTAGAAGAAAAAGCAAAACGTGCAGATGTGGTAATTGATAGTAGTAATGCTCCAGAAGTTACGTCACAATTAGTAGAAAAAATATGGAATGAGAGATTATTATAAAGGGTTGATAATTCATGTCTAGTTTGATGAGTGAGGGGATACACCATCAAGTAAATATTAAGACAAAACGTAAGATGAGTTTTTGGAAAAAATTACTGCTAATGATTTTAGTATTAGCTAGTTTAAGTTATTTTATTTGGCAAAATGAGGATTTTCAACGAAAATATTTATATCCATATGATTATCAAGATACAATAAACTTTTATGCAGATAGATATGAAGTAGATAGAAATTTAGTGGCAAGTGTTATTTTAGCGGAAAGTAAATTTCGTCAAGATGCTACTTCTGTCTATGGGGCTAGAGGTCTTATGCAAATCATGCCAGAAACTGCCAGTTGGATTGCTACACAAATAGAAGATGATAGTTTTTCTGTAGATAAATTGTATAATGTGAATATAAATATAAAATATGGTACATGGTACTTATCTGAATTGCAGACAGAATTTGAAGGCAATGAAGTATTAGCTCTTGCAGCTTATAATGCAGGTAGAGGAAATGTATATGAATGGATGGAAAAATATCATTGGGGTATAGATTTTAAAGATTATACCAAAATACCTTTTCCTGAGACAAGAGAATATGTAAAACGTGTACTAGAAAATAAAAAACATTATAATAAGTTATATAAATAAAGAAGGCTATATATTATGAATAAATCATGATATATAGCTTTTTTATTTATATAATTTATTAGTATTTACTTTTTATTATTTTAGTGTTATATTATATATAAGATATAACGTAGGATGTATAACGTAAAACGAAGGAGGAATTAAAATGAAAATAGGATTAGTTTATACAGGTGTAACACCAGAACTAATTGAATTAGTAGAAAGAGAAATAAGAAAACAATTAGGTAGTAATATTGAATTATTGAGTTATAAAGATCCCTCAATAATATCAGAAGTTGTGGAAAATAATTATGTAACAGCTAATCCAACTGCTAGATTAGTAAAAATGTTTATGCAGGCTGTACAAGATGGAGTAGATATTATTTTAAATAATTGTTCTTCAGTAGGAGAAGTTGTAGATGCTTGTCAAGATTTAGCAAAATATATTGGTGTACCAATTATTCGTATTGATGAAGAGATGTGTAGAGAAGCTGTAAGATGTGGAAATAAAATTGGTGTAATGGCAACACTTGAAAGTACACTAAATCCAACTAAAAATACAATATTACATGTAGCTAGAGAGATGGGAAAACAAGTTGAATTAGTTGATGTTTTAGTTGAAGGCGGGTTTGGTTTAAATCAAGAAGAATTTAAAGAATTAATGACTAAATATGCAGGTGAAATAGCAGACAAAGTAGATGTTATTTTGTTTGCTCAAGGTTCAATGGCTTATTGTGAAGAGTATATTCATGAAAAATATCAAAAAATGGTATTATCTAGTCCAAGATTTGGGGCAAGAGCATTAAAAGAAGCAATTATAAAAAAGGGAATAAAATGATTTATAATTTGTAAGGTAACTTAAGGAGGGAAAATTATGATTAGCAAAATAATATCATTTTGTTGTATTGCATTACTATCAATATTTATAAGTGGTTGCGGAACTAGTAATCAAGATAAAATTGTATTAAAAATGACACATACACAGAATCCTGGTTCAATTAGTGATTTAACAGCACAACATTTTAAAAAATTATTAGAAGAAAAAAGTAATGGTCGAATAACAGTAGATATTTTTTCAAATTGTGGATTATCTGGTGGAGATTTAACAAAAGCTATTGAATTGGTTCAGGCAGGTAATATAGATATTCATTCTTGTGCGCCAGCTAATATTGCTAATTATGATAAACGTTTTTATTCTTTCTGGTTACCATATTTATTTTCTAATCAAGAAGAATTATTGCAATTTTGTGCTAGCCCTAAAGTGCATAAAGAGGTTAATAATTGGTGTAATGATTTAGAAATGGAAATGTTAGGTTTAAATAATGCAGGTGCTAGACAAATTTCTAATAGTAAAAAACCAATAGAAGTTCCAGATGATTTATATGGTATGAATATACGTGTACCTGGTGCTAATATTTTTATAAATTTATATCGTGATTATTTTAAAGCAAATCCAACAGCAATGGATTTTTCAGAGGTATATACAGCACTTCAGCAAGGTACTATTGATGGACAAGAAAATCCTGTAGCAGTATTTCAATCATCTAAATTTGATGAAGTACAAAAATATTTAACATTATGGGATGGAGTATATGATACTACAATATGGGTTATGAGTTCAGCTAGTTTAGAAAAGCTTTCACCAGAGGATCAAGAAATTGTACGAATTTGTGCTAATGAAGCTTTAGAATGGGGAAATAATTATTTAGCAAATAATGAAGCTAAAATTATTGAAGATTTAAAAGCTAATGGTGTAGAAGTTAATCAATTAACACCAGAACAGAAAGCTGTATTTAAAGAAAAATCGGCAGGAATATATGAAGAATATAGACAAATTGTTGGCGATAGTGTAATTGATTTATTTACAAAAGATTATAAAGAGTAGAAAGAAGGCACATTGACATGAAGAAATTATGGAATAATTTTGAGGATTATTTATGTGCTATAGCATTAATAATAATGTGTTTAGTTACTTTTATAAATGTTTTTTCTGGAAAAGTAACATGGCTGAATTTATCTTTTACACAAGAATTAGTTACTACAATGTTTGTTTGGGTATGTTGTTTGGCAGCAGCTAGTGCATTTAAGACAGATTCACATATGGGTTTTGCGTATTTTACAAATAAATTGACTGGCAATATTAAGTTTGTGCATAGATATTTACGTATAATCTTATGTATGATAAATTATGGAATTTGGTTATATTTTGGATTTGAAATGGTATATCGTCAATATCATTATGGATTATTAACAGGAGTACTAGAAATGCCAAGTTGGTTAATAGGCATAGCTATTCCAGTATCAGCTATATTATCAATTATCCGTTTATTAGAATATGAATTCAAATGGAAAGGTAATAAGGAGGAATATTAAATGGTAGAATTAATTTTATTTGGCAGTTTAGCTGTTATGATTTTTATTAATATTCCTATTGCTATAGGATTAGGTTTAGCCAGTATTGCTACATTAATTTATGTAGGTAGTCCTCTTGGTGTAGTACCTTCAATGATGCAAGCTACAGTGCAAAAATTTGCATTACTTACAATACCGTTATTTATTTTAGCTGGTGCTATTATGGATAAAGGTGGTATATCTCGTCGATTAATTAATTTAGCTAATAGTATGATTGGTTCAGTACATGGAGGTCTTGGTTATGTAGCGGTAATTGCTGCTATGTTTTTTGCAGCAATTTCTGGTTCAGGAACAGCTACAGTAGCAGCTATGGGGTCTATTTTAATTCCTGCTATGGCAAAACAAGGGTATGATAGAGGTTTTGCAAGTGCATTATCAGCAATTTCTGGTTCAATGGGCACAATTATACCTCCTAGTATAACTTTTATTATTTATGGTATGATAACAGGCGAATCAATTGGAGATTTGTTTTTAGCGGGGATAGTACCTGGTATTGTTTTTGGTTTGATTTTATGTATCTTAGTATTTGTAGTATCTAAAAAAAATGACTGGAAAAGTGAAGATGCTAAGGCTTCTTTGAATGAAATTGGAAAGGCTTTTTTTGATGCGCTTTGGGGTCTTTTAAGTCCAGTTATTGTTTTAGGTGGTATATATACAGGTCTTTTAACTCCGACTGAAGCAGCGGCAGTAGCTGTTATTTATAGTTTTATTGTTGGTGCTTTTATTTATAAAGAATTAACTTTAAAAACATTTTGGGAAGCATTGTTTTCTACGGGAAAAACTACAGGGATTATTTTATTAATCATTATGAATGCTGGTATTTTTTCATGGGTATTAACTCAACAAGGTATAGCGCCACGCCTTACTGAAATGGCTTTAGAGCTTACAACAAATCCATATATTATGTTACTTATTATTAACTTTGTATTTTTATGTGCAGGTTGTGTAATGGATAATACATCAGCATTATTTATTCTTGTACCAATAATTTTACCAATAGCACAAGCTTTAGATATAAATTTAATTCATTTGGGTGTTGTATTAGTATTAAATTTGTCTATTGGACAAGTTACACCACCTGTAGGACCAAATCTTTATGTAGCAGCAGATATTGGTAAAGTAACATTTGAAAATATTTGTCGAAGAATATTGCCAATGTTAGGAGTATCTTTAATTGCGTTATTATTAGTAACATTTATTCCATGGTTATCTACTTGTTTAATAAAATAAGATAAATGCTATCTACATATTCTCTACAATTAAGAATAAGGATTTTATGATATAATTGAATTTAAGATACAACAGGAGGATAGATTATGGTAGAGAAAAGTATTTTTAAGGAAATTGGAACAAAATCCGTTGTAGAGCAAATTGTAGATAGTATTGTAAATGCCATTATTGAAGGTGAATTAAAACCGGGTGATAAAATTCCTACAGAAACAGAACTTTGTAATTCAATGAATGTAGGCAGAAATTCTGTTAGAGAAGCTATTAAAATTTTAGTAGCATATGGAGTTTTAATTATAAAACGTGCAGAGGGAACTTTTGTAACAAAAGGATATAATAGTAAAATGTTATATCCTGTATTATATGGGATTATTTTGCAAAAGAATGCTGCTAATCAAGTTATTGAATTACGTAAAATAATTGATGATGGTATATTGCATTTAGTTATTCAAAAAATGAAGGATAAATCAGAATTGAATAGTGCACGTAAAGTTATTACAGATTTGCGAAAAGATATAGATGAGAATGGTGTTGATGCATTAAAAATCTTTAATGCGGATATAGCTTTTCATGATGCTTTATTAGAAATAACAGAAAATGATTTATTGCGTGGTATAGGTTCATATGTAAATTTAATTACTAAAAAAACACGTATAGAGGCTATAAAAAAATTTATAGCTAATAAAGATGTAGATAGATTTTTTATTTTGCATGAAGAAGTATTAAATATTTTAGAAAATAGATTAGTTGAAAAAATAGATGATGCAATAAAATCGCATTATATTTATTGGTCAACCGTAAAGTAGGTGTTAAAATGGATAAAGTTATGGTATCAGTAGCTCCAGTATCAGCTACTGATAAAAATATTATTCCTGAAAAAATAGCTCAAGATGTTATTGATTGTTGGAAAGCTGGAGCAGCTATGGTACATTTGCATGTACGAGATAAATTTGGCAATTTAACTACAAATATGAGTGTACTGAATAAAACATTAGAACTTATTCGAAAAGATAGTAATATTATTATTGAAGTATCTACAGGAGGAGTATCTAATCTTACGATAAAAGAACGATGTGTGCCATTATATTCAAAATTAGTAGAAGTTTGCTCTTTAAATGTAGGTTCTACTAATTTAGGAAAAGCAGTATATTGTAATCCTATAGATGATGTAAAATATTGTGTTCAAGAAATTTTAAAAACAAAAAAAATACCAGAAGTAGAAGTTTTTGAAATTGGACATACGTATACTATGGAAGATTTAATGAAAGAATATAATTTTATAAAACCTGTATTATTTAGTATAGTGTTAGGTCATAAGGGAGAGGCACCAGCAACACCAAAGGCTTTATTTAATATGATTAGTATGATACCAAAAGAAGCTGTTTGGGGAATAACTCATGCTAATAGACGAGATTTTGGTATTATTGCAGCAGCATTAGGTATGGGAGCTAAAACAGTACGTATAGGTTTTGAAGATAGTAATTATATTGATAACATTAATCAAGTAGATACTAATCTGCCACTTGTGGAAAAAACAGTGAGATTAATAAAATCTATGGATAAAGATATCATGACTCCAGATGAAGCTAGAAGATATTTTAAAATAAAAGGATAGATGAATAAATGTGTAAACAAAATTCGCTAAATAGTAAAATATTAACATCATACAAAGTACCTTCTAATATAGAATTCATAAATGAGCTGTTAAAAAAAGAAGTAGCTAATAATAAACATAAAATAATTGTTTTAGATGATGATCCTACAGGTGTGCAGACAGTACATGATATATCTGTATATACAAATTGGGATTATGATAGTATATATCAAGGTTTTGCTGAAAAAAATAAAATATTTTATATTTTAACTAATTCAAGAGCTTTTACAGAAGAACAAACAATTAAAGTTCATCAAGAAATAGCTAGAAATATTATTAAAGTAGCAAAAGAACAGCAAAAATCATATATAATTGTAAATAGAAGTGATTCGACATTAAGAGGTCATTATCCTTTAGAAAATAAGGTATTGAAAAATGTTATCGAATTTGAAGATGATATTAGTATTGATGGAGAAATCTTATGTCCTTATTTTAAGGAAGGTGGAAGATTTACGATTAATAATATTCACTATGTTAAGTATGATGGTGAATTAATACCAGTAGGACAAACTGAGTTTGCTAGAGATAAGACTTTTGGATATAAATCATCTGATTTAAGATGCTATATAGAAGAAAAAACAAAAGGTGAATATAAAGCAAATGATGTGGTGGTTATTTCTTTAGAGGAATTGCGTGATCAAAATTTTAATCAAATAACAAAAAAATTATTATTTGCAAAAAATTTTACTAAAATTATAGTTAATGCAATTGATGCTTGTGATTTAAAGATATTTGTAATTGCTTTGTATCGAGCAATAAATCAAGGAAAGAATTTTACTTTTAGAACAGCAGCAGGATTGGTCAAAGAGTTAGCTGGTATTAGTGATAAAGCATTATTGACTAGAAAAGATCTAATAACAGAAGATAATGGACATGGTGGAATTGTCATAGTTGGTTCACATACAACTAAAACAACAAAGCAATTAGAACTTTTAAAAGATATTAAAGAGTTGGAATTTATAGAATTTAATTCTGATTTAGTATTGGATGAAGAGGCGTTTAATATAGAAGTTAAACGTGTAATAAATTTAGAAGAAAAAATGATTGCTTTAGGTAAAACAGTAGTAGTATATACTAAGAGAAAATTATTAACTTTAAAAGATGATACGAAAGAAAAAGCTTTAATACGCTCGGTTAAAATTTCAAGTGCAGTACAATCTTTAGTAGGAAATTTATCTATAGTACCAACTTTTGTTGTAGCTAAGGGTGGAATTACTTCTAGTGATATAGGTACAAAAGCTTTAAATGTAAAAAAAGCATTTGTTTTAGGACAAATTCAACCAGGTATACCAGTATGGCAGACTGATAATGGTAGTAAATTTAAGAAAATACCATATATTATTTTTCCAGGTAATGTAGGAGATATAGATACTTTACGTAAAGTAGTATTAACTTTAATAGAAAAATAAATTTAATGTGTTATGTATTAGTAATGATATATAACACATTTTTTATAGATAATAGAGGTATAAATATGTTAGTAAATTTAAAAGAAGTATTAAAAATAGCACAGAATGAAAATATAGCTATTGGTTCATTTAATATTTATAATTTAGAAACGATTTTAGCATTAAAAGAGGCAGTATTAAAAACTAAGAAACCTGTAATTGTAGCTTTTGGGGAAAATTATATAAATTATGTGCCAATGAAGGTAATATCTGATAGTGTAAAAACTATATTTAATAATATAGATATTCCTATAGTGTTACATTTGGATCATGCTAAAAATATAGAAACAATAAAAAAAGCTATAGATTATGGATTTACTTCGGTTATGTATGATGGTTCAAAATTGTCATTAAAAGAAAATATTATTAATACTAAAAAAGTTATTGAAATAGCACATAAAAAAAATATAAGTGTAGAGGGTGAATTAGGATATTTAAATAATGAAGATGGCACAGGAAAAATTATTTCAAAATATACGAATGAAATAGAAGCTAAGAAATATGTTGAAGATACTAAAGTAGATGCTTTAGCTATTGCTATAGGTAATGCACATGGAATATATATGACTAAACCTAGCTTAAATTTTAAACAATTGGAGATTTTAAATAAAATAGTTACTTGTCCTCTAGTATTACATGGTTCGTCAGGTATTCAAAAAAACGATTTGCAAAAAGCCATAGATTTAGGAATTAGAAAATTTAATATTAATACAGAAGTATCAAATACAGGGGTAAAAACAATTAGAGAATATTTACTTAAGTATCCTGAAAATAAAAAATTAAATTTAAGATTAGAAACTGTATTAGAAGAAGCTCGTAAACAAATGACTGAAAAAATAATAAATTATATAAATATATTTAATAAAAAATAAATGTAAATATTTGGTATAATATTTATAGAAGATATGCAGGCATTTTTATTTGACAGGATTACTAGTTTATGATAGTATTTGAGTAATAAAAATATAGCCCTTTAAAAAAATCCAGCGAGGTTGAAAGGGAGCACTATATATCTTTATATTGCGCTATCAGTAGCTTTCTTATGCCTTCGCATAGGAAGGCTTTTTTTGATTTTGGGTTTCATTTAAAGTGCGAAGGAGTGACTATGTTGAGTAGAAACAGCGTTTCATTACGTGGTAAAAATATTCTTGGATTAGAATATTTTTCTCCAGAAGAAATCGAATTAGTGTTGGACACAGCAAAAGAAATGAAAAATATCATTCATCGTGATATTAAAAAATTACCAACATTAAGAGGAAAATCAGTTGTTACTTTATTTTATGAACCAAGTACAAGAACACGTACTTCGTTTGAATTAGCAGGCAAATATCTAAGTGCAGATGTAGTAAATATTACATCTAGTACAAGTAGTATTGTTAAAGGTGAAAGTCTTCGCGATACACTGCTCACACTTGAAGATATGGGCGTTGATGCTATTATCATGCGTCATAGTGCCGAAGGTGCAGCTGAATATGCAACTAAAGTTGTAAGCCCAGTTATCATAAATGCAGGGGACGGAGCACATGCACATCCATCTCAAGGATTGTTGAATTTATTCACAATTAGACAACATAAAGGAACTTTAAAAGGTTTAAAAGTTGCTATTATTGGGGATATACTTCATAGCCGTGTAGCTCGTAGCGATATTTGGGGTATGAGAAAAATGGGCATAGAAGTTCATCTTGCAGGTCCAAAAACATTATTACCAAGATATTTAGCTGAAGAACCTGGCATTTTTGTACATGACCGTGTGGAAGATGCAATTAAAGATGCTGATGTAATCAATGTTTTACGTATTCAACTTGAACGTATGAAATCAGGTTTATTCCCATCTCTTCGTGAATATGCACGTATCTTTGGCTTGAATAAAGAACGTTTAGCTTTAGCTAAAAAAGATGTATTAATTCTTCATCCAGGTCCAATGAATAAAGGTGTGGAAATTTCTCCAGAAATTGCTTATGGTTTAAATTCTGCAATTCAAGACCAAGTACAAAATGGTGTTGCTGTTCGTATGGCTTTATTAACTCTAACTTTAACAGGAGGAAAAGACAATGAAATTACTGATTAAAGGTGGACGAGTTATAAATCCTGGCAAAGATTTTGATGCTGTCAGTGATGTCCTTGTAGAAAATGGTAAAATCGTAGCTATTGGTGAAAATTTAGAAGCTAGTGATGCAAAAGTAATAGATGCTAAAGGCAAAGTAGTAGCTCCAGGCTTTATTGATATGCACACTCATCTTCGTGAACCTGGTCAAGAAGCTAAAGAAGATTTTGCTTCTGGCTCTAAAGCTGCTGCTGCTGGCGGATTTACAACAGTTGCAACAATGCCAAATACAAAACCTGTAGTAGATAATGCAATCTTAGTAAATGGATTAAAACAACGTGCTCAAGATGAAGGCGTAGTGCATATTGAAGTTATTGGTGCACTTACTAAAGGGCAAGAAGGAAAAGAATTAGCAGAAGTCGGCGATATGGCACAAGCTGGTGCTGTAGCTTTTTCTGATGATGGTCATTTTGATAATAATTGCAAATTAATGCTTAATGCATTTGATTATTTAAGAACTTTTGATAAAGCAATTATGTCTCATGCAGAAGAAACAAGTCTTGTAGCAGAAGGTGTAATGAATGAAGGTCATCGTTCTGCTATGCTTGGTATGAAAGGTAGACCAACAGTAGCAGAAGATATCGCAGTAATGCGTGAAATTTTGTTAGCTGAATATGCTGATGCATGGGTGCATATCTCTCATATTAGTTCTAAAAATGCAATTGATATGGTTCGTCAAGCTAAAAAACGTGGTGTGAGAGTTACAGCAGAAGTAACACCTCATCATTTAACTATGACTGATGAAATGGTAGACCCAACAGATTCTTCAACAAAAGTAAATCCACCGCTTCGTGGACAAGCTGATGTAAATGCAGCTCTTGAAGGATTAAAAGATGGTACTATTGATATCATTGCAACAGATCATTCACCACATGCTCAAGAAGAAAAAGACCGTGAATATAAATTCGCTCCAAGTGGTTTCCCAGGTCTTGAAACTGCACTTGGCGTATTATTAACAGATTTATATCATAAAGATTTAATTTCTTTAAATGAGCTTGTAGCTAAAATGAGTTATATGCCAGGTAAATTATTCTTCGATGGTAAACGTGGTATCTTAGAAGAAAATGCTATGGCAGATATAACTATTTTTGACCCAGAACTTGAATGGACAGTAGAAAAAGAAAAATTCTACACAAAAGGTTCTCATAGTCCATTTGTAGGTCGTACATTAAAAGGTAAAGCCGTTATGACTATTGTTGAAGGCAATATTGTAATGGATAATGGTGAAATTATAGCTTAATAATTTGGAGGTGCTCTTTTGAAAGGCAAATTAGTATTAGAAGACGGAGCAGTTTTTTATGGAGATATGCTTGATGAAAGACCTGTTTTAGGTGAAGTTGTATTCAATACTGGTATGACAGGTTATCAGGAGATTTTAACTGACCCATCTTATTGCAGTCAAATCGTTACACTCACTTACCCATTAATCGGTAACTATGGTGCAGCAAAAAAATTCAATCAATCTCGTAAATGTTTCTTCAATGGTTTTATCATTGGCGAACTTTGTGATATTGGTAGCAACTGGCAAAAAGAAGAAGAATTAGCTGAATTCTTAAAAGCACAAGATATTCCTTGCTTATATAATGTAGACACTCGTGCTGTTACTCGTCATATTCGTTCTTTAGGTGCTATGAAAGGTGTTCTTGTACCTGAAACTGCAACTCAAGAAGAAATTGACGCTTTAATGAAAAATGAAATTCCAAAAGAAGTAGTAAAAATTGTTACTACACCAAAAACTTATAAAATGGAAAATCCAGGCGGTCCACATGTTGTAGTTATGGACTTTGGTATAAAACAACATATTTTAGATTCTCTTCATGGCATTGGTTGTGATTTAACAATCGTTCCAGCTGATACTAAAGCTGATGAAATCATGGCTTTAAATCCAGATGGTATCTTCTTATCCAATGGCCCTGGGGATCCAAAAGATTTACCAGAAATCATTGAAGTAGTACGTGAAATTGCAGGTAAAAAACCTACATTTGGTATTTGTCTTGGTCATCAGTTATTATCCTTAGCTTTTGGTGCAGACACTTATAAATTAAAATTCGGTCATCGTGGTTCCAACCAACCAGTTAAAAACTTACTCACTGGTAGAGTTCATATTACATCTCAAAACCACGGTTATGCTGTAGATGAAGAATCTTTAAAAGGATTGCCACTTGAAGTAACACATAGAGCTGTAAACGATGGTACAGTAGAAGGTATTCGTCATACACAATTACCTATTTTCTCTGTACAATATCATCCAGAGGCTTCACCAGGTCCAGATGATAATAGATATTTATTTGACCAATTTTGGGCAATGCTTCAGAAAGGGGAATAATTAAGTGCCAAAAAAACAAAATCTAAAAAAAGTAATGGTTATCGGTTCTGGTCCTATTATCATTGGTCAGGCTGCTGAATTTGACTATGCAGGTACACAGGCTTGCCGTGCATTAAAAGAAGAAGGACTTGAAGTTGTACTTGTAAACAGTAACCCTGCTACAATTATGACAGATAAAGATATCGCTGACCGTGTATATATAGAACCTCTTACAGTTGAATTTTTAGATGAAATTTTAGCAAAAGAACGTCCAGATGGTTTACTTGCAACATTAGGTGGTCAGGCTGGTCTTAACCTTGCTGTAAAATTATCTGAAGCAGGTCTTTTAGAAAAATATAATGTTGAACTTTTAGGTACTTCTTTGGAAGCTATTGAACGCGCTGAAGACCGTGAGCTTTTCAAAGAAACTATGCAAAAATTAGGTGAACCAATTCCAGAAAGTACAATCGTTGATGATGTAGCTTCTGCTGTAGATTTTGCAAATCAGATTGGTTATCCTATCATCGTACGTCCAGCATATACTCTTGGTGGTACTGGCGGCGGTATTGCAGAAAATGAAGAAGAATTAATTGAAATCGTTATTCGCGGTTTAAAATACAGTATGATAGGTCAAGTACTTATCGAACGTAGTGTTGCTGGTTGGAAAGAAGTAGAATACGAAGTTATGCGTGACTCCAACGATAACTGTATCGTAGTCTGCAACATGGAAAACCTTGACCCAGTTGGTGTGCATACAGGTGATAGTATCGTAGTTGCACCATCTCAGACACTTACTGACCATGAATATCAAATGCTTCGTAGTGCATCTTTACGTATTATTCGTGAACTTGGTATCGAAGGTGGATGTAATGCACAGTTCGCATTAGATACAAAATCCAATCAATATTATGTAATCGAAGTTAACCCACGTGTTAGCCGTTCTAGTGCGCTCGCTTCTAAAGCTACTGGTTATCCAATCGCTAAAGTTTCCGCTAAAATTGCTATCGGTTATACTTTAGACGAAATCACAAATGCAGTAACTAAGAAAACAAAAGCTTGCTTTGAACCTTCCTTAGATTATTGCGTAGTTAAATTCCCTCGTTGGCCATTCGATAAATTCGTATATGCTGACCGCACTCTTGGTACACAGATGAAAGCAACAGGTGAAGTTATGTCTATCGACCGTTGCTTTGAAGGTGCATTATTAAAAGCAGTACGTTCTCTTGAAATCGGTGTAAATCGCTTACACATTGATAAAATTGATACTTGGAGCGATGAAGAACTTAAAAATCATTTATCTCGTATCAATGATGAACGTTTATTCGTTATCGCTGAAGTATTACGTCGTGGTATTTGCGATATTGATGAAATCAATGCAGTTACAAAAATTGATAAATGGTTCTTACGTAGAATTAAAAATATCACAGATACGGAAATTGCACTTGCAAAAGACGGCTTAACAGAAGAAAACTTACGTCGTGCAAAACGCTATGGTTTAGCAGACCGTTCTATTGCTGAAATTGTAGGCAAAGAAATGAATGAAGTTCGCAACATGAGAAAAGATATTAATCTTTTACCTTGCTATAAAATGGTTGATACTTGTGCTGCTGAATTTGAAGCTGCTACACCATATTATTACTCTACATTCCATGCTCAAGAAGATGAAGTACAGACTACAAACAAACGTAAAGTAATCGTTTTAGGTTCTGGTCCAATCCGTATTGGTCAGGGTGTAGAATTTGACTATTGTTCCGTTCATTCTGTATGGGCACTTCGCAAAATGGGTATTGAAGCAATCATCATCAACAATAACCCAGAAACAGTAAGTACAGACTTTGATATTTCCGATAGACTCTATTTTGAACCACTTACAACAGAAGATGTTTTAAATATCATTGATAAAGAACAGCCAGAAGGTGTTATCGTTCAGTTCGGTGGTCAGACTGCAATCAATCTTGCAGCATCTTTAAAAGCTGCTGGCGTAAAAGTATTCGGTACATCTGTTGATGATATCGACCGTGCTGAAGACCGTGAACGTTTTGATGAAGTATTAGAACAGACTAATATCGCAAGACCTCAAGGTGCTAGCGTAACAAATGTTGAAGATGCAGTAAAAGCAGCTGAAAAAATCGGATATCCTTCTATGGTTCGTCCATCTTACGTACTTGGTGGTCGTGCAATGGAAATCGTATATAATGAAGATGAATTACGCGATTATATGAACCGTGCCGTAAAAGTTACACCAGATCATCCTGTACTCATCGACCATTATATGCAAGGTACAGAAGTAGAAGTTGATGCTATTGCTGATGGTGAAACAGTAGTAATTCCAGGTATCATGGAACATATCGAACGTGCTGGTGTTCACTCTGGAGATAGTATTGCGGTATATCCTCCACAGACTTTATCTTCTAAAGTAATCTTCACTATCATTGACTATACAAAACGTCTTGGTTTAAATCTTAATGTTAAAGGTTTATTAAATATCCAATACGTTGTAGTAAATGATAATGTATATGTAATCGAAGTAAATCCTCGTTCTAGCCGTACTGTACCATTCTTAAGTAAAGTTACAGATATCAATATGGTAGAACTTGCTACTCGTGCAGCATTAGGTGAAAAACTTACAGACCTTGGTTTAAAATCTGGTCTTGTAGAACCAAAACCATATGTAGCTTTAAAAGCTCCTGTATTCTCCTTTGCTAAGATGCAAGATGTAGATATTTCCCTTGGGCCTGAAATGAAATCCACAGGTGAAGTAATGGGTATTGACTACCATTATGCACGTGCTTTATATAAAGCTATCACAGGTGCAGGTATGAATATTCCTCATGAAGGAACAATTCTCTTCACTGTAGCTAATAAAGACAAAGAAGAAATGAAACAATTAGGTAGAGCTTTTGCTGAACTTGGTTTCAAAATTGCAGCTACAGAAGGTACAGCTAAAGCATTAAAAGAAGTAGGCGTAGAATCTTCTATCGTATATAAAGTTCATGAACGTGGACAAAATGTAGGCAGTGATCGTAGCAGCGATATCATTAAAATGATTAAAGCTGGCGGTATTAATATGGTTATTACTACACAAACTCCAGGTCAGAAATTCGCTAAAGATGGTTTCAGAATTCGCCGTGCTACTGTAGAACATGGTATTGCATGTCTTACATCTTTAGATACTGCTTGGGAAGTATTGCGTGTATTGAGCTTCATTCGTGAACGTCGCTTAGTATATTCTTTAGCACTTCAAGATTATATTGGTCGTGGCGATGAACTAGCATAATTTAACGTAAAATTTATACGCCGATAGGATTTCTTATCGGCGTATATTTGTAAAAATACACATTGCAATGTCGAGTTTATATTGTTGGATAATTGTAGTAAATTCAATTAAATGATAACGAGGTATTTTTATGGTAAAAGATAAATTAATCGTTGCTCTTGATTTCCATACAAAAGAAGATGCACTCGCTTTAGTTGATAAATTAGGCGACAGTGTTGTTTTCTATAAAGTAGGAATGGAATTATTCTATAGAGTAGGTTCATCTATTATTGAAGAATTGAAAAAACGCAATAAAAAAATCTTTTTAGATTTAAAATTGCATGATATTCCAAACACAGTAGCACAAGGCTTATGTTCACTTTTATATCAAGGTGTAGATATTATGAATGTTCATGCTTCAGGTGGATACACTATGATGAAAACAGCAGCAGATACAGTGCGTACTGAAGCTAAAAAAATGGGTATTGAAGCACCAAAAATCATTGCTGTAACGATTTTAACAAGCATCAATGAAGCTGATTGGGAAGGTCTTGGTCAAACTGCTTCTATAAAAGACCAAGTAATTCGCTTAGCAAAACTCACTAAAGAAGCTGGACTTGATGGTGTAGTAGCATCACCACAAGAAGCAAAACTCATTCGTGAAGCTTGTGGCGAAGATTTCCTTATCATAACACCAGGTGTGCGTCCTGCTGGTGCTTCTATTGATGACCAAAGCAGAATTGCAACTCCAGCTAAAGCTTTAGCAGATGGTGCTACTCATCTTGTTGTAGGCAGACCAATAAGAGCAGCTCAAAATCCAGTGGAAGCTGCTGAAAATATATTAAAAGAAATGGAGAATGCTTAATCATGACTGAACAAGAAGTAAAAGAATTATTAATAAAAACTAATGCTATTATGGAAGGTCATTTCCTTTTAACTTCTGGACTTCATAGCCCAATGTATGTAGAAAAATTCAATGTATTACAGCAACCAAAATACACAGAACAGCTTTGCAAAGCACTTGCTGAATATTTTGCTGATAAAAATATTGATACTGTAGTAGGCCCTATGACTGGTGGTATTTTACTTGCTCATGAAGTTGGTAAAGCACTTGGTACAAGAGCTATTTTCACAGAACGTGTTGATGGTAAAATGACTTTTCGTCGTGGTTTTAGCTTAAAACCAGGTGAAAGAGTTGCTATTGTTGAAGATATCGTTACAACTGGTGGTTCTGTAAGAGAAGTTATTGATGTAGTAAAAGCTGAAGGTGCTATTCCAGTAGGTGTAGGTCTTCTTGTAGATAGAAGCGGTGGTAAAGCTACATTTGAAGATGTTCCTGCTCATGCACTTTTACATCTTGATGTTACAACTTATAAACCAGAAGAATGCCCACTTTGCCATGACAATGTACCTATGACAAAACGTGGTCGTACTGGTAAATAATTTTTAATGAAAAAAGAACAATTAGAAAAAGTCCAGGCTGAAGTTTCGGTCTGGACTTATTTGCAATCTTTACCACCTAAGAAAAATAATTTTAAATTAAAAATATTGATGCAAGAAGTGGCTGACACGTTTTTAATTTATAGTTATGAAAATGATGATTTAAAACGAAAAACAACGATTTATTATCATGAAGAAACAAAAGAATATAAACTGTTGGTAACTATTGGGCTTACGGAATTTTGTGCTATAGAGTATATTTCTGAAAGTCTTGATAAACTGGAAAGAATTCTAAAAGAGCGATTTGATAATCTATTAGGAGATATTTCTCATTTTAAGAGAGAGCATATAAGTTCTATTATTGAAGATAAAGCTATTATGGATTGGGAATATATTGATAATTTACCAAAAGAAATAGATGGTTTTAAATTATTTATCAATCCTAAAGAGCCTGTGAAGATAATAAATGGTTCATATATTATCATTGATTATTGTGACTTTAGTAAAGAAAGTAATTTTATTATTTATTACAATGTTTTTAGAGATGAATTTTTTGGTGAAGCACGTTTGCATCGTATACCAGAGGTAACGTATGAATATGATTGTTCAGAGTTAAAAGATTTAGAATCACTTTTAGCAAAGAACTTGCAAGCGACTTTGCATAAAATTCGTGAGCGTATATAAGAGATATCGAAGGGTATCTCTTTTTTTTATATATAACAATATGTAATAGAAAACCAAAAATAATGTAATTGTTTTTCAATAAATTAAAAATTTTTGAAAATTTTTTTTCGCCTTAGAAGGATTTAAAATTTTTATAAAGAATTAGTAATATATAAAGAATTAGTAATATATATAATTTTAGAAGGGTGGAATAAATATGGACGCACCAAATCCTGTATTAATTATGGTTATTAATATGACAATAGTATTTGTAGTATTGTACATTCTAGGCTTATTTATTAGGCTAATACATGTTATTGACCCTACAAGAATAAGAAAAGCTGAACCTAAAAAAGAAGAGGTAAAGCCAGTTGAGCAGGTTCAAGTCCCTAAAGATGATATGGCAGATAAAACTTTAGCAGCAATAATAGTTACTTCTTTAATGGCTTATGGATGTAAAGATTTTGAAATAAAATCAATAAGAAAATTATAGTATTATGCAATATAATCATAGAGCTATAAAGAAAGTATATAAAAGAATGGGAGGCATTATAATATGGATGCTTTTTTAGTGGCAATTCAATCTGTTTGGACAGATAGTGGATATGTAGCCTTGAACATGGGAAATATTACTATGATAGTAGTTGGACTTATTTTATTATATTTAGCAATTGGTAAAGGTTATGAACCTTTGCTTTTAACACCAATTGCATTTGGCTGTGTATTAGCAAATTTTCCAAATAATGGTTTCCACGAAGGTGTTATGTGGGCTATTGGTCAAGGTATTCAGATGGAAATTTTCCCACCACTTATCTTTTTAGGTGTAGGTGCAATGACTGATTTTGGACCACTTATTGCTAATCCTAATACATTGATGTTAGGAGCTGCTGCACAATTTGGTGTATTTGTGGCTTTAGGTGGAGCAATGTTACTTGGCTTTAATGTTCAAGAAGCAGCTTCCATTGGTATTATTGGTGGCGCTGATGGCCCTACAGCTATTTACTTAGCAACAAAATTGGCTCCAGATTTATTAGGTGCAATAGCAGTAGCGGCATATTCATATATGTCTTTAGTACCACTTATTCAACCACCTATTATGCGTTTATTTACAACTAAAGAAGAACGTGCTATAAAAATGGGTCAGTTAAGAGAAGTTACTAGATTTGAACGTATTGTATTCCCTATTATGGCTACAATCATTATAAGCTTATTATTACCACCTATCGCTTCTTTAATTGGTATGTTGATGCTTGGTAATTTATTCCGTGAATCTGGTGTTACAGATAGATTATCTGATACATCACAAAATGCACTTTGTAATATAGTTACTATTTTCTTAGCATTAGGTACAGGTCTTACAATGTCTGCTGATAAATTCTTGCGCTTACAGACTGTAGAAATTATTTTCTTAGGTTTAGTTGCATTTGCTGGTGGTACAGCAGCTGGTGTATTACTTGGTAAAGTAATGTGTAAATTGAGTGGTGGCAAAATTAATCCACTTATTGGTTCAGCAGGTGTATCCGCTGTGCCAATGGCAGCTCGTGTATCTCAAATTGAAGGTCAAAAAGCAAATCCTAGTAACTATTTATTAATGCATGCTATGGGTCCAAATGTTGCAGGGGTAATTGGTACAGCAGTAGCTGCAGGTACTATGCTTGCTATGTTCGGTGGCTGATAGAGATAAAGGAGTAATTGATAATGAAACAAAAAAGATATCATGTAATTGTAAGCGGTACAGAATTTTTTCTTGATGTAGAACAAATAGGTGGTACACAAGACGTTCCTATGATTGGTAGACAAGAAAATAATATTAGTTGGAATAGATATGGTAGAGAACATATTAATCCTTCACAGAAAAAATAGCTAATAATAAAATAAAAATATATATGCAATAAAAAAGGTAAGTTACTTAATATAATTAATAAAGCAACTTACCTTTTTTGTTTATATTTTTATATTTAATTAGAAGTGAAAATTTTATTATTTACCTTCAACAAAGTTTAAAGCATTTAATGTTTTTTGAGCAATACCATGCATTTTTTCAGCAGAAATAGAGCAAACTGCAATTCTTACACCGCGTTTTAATGGTACAGCGAAGATTAAATCGTCATGTAATTTATCGCAAACAGCAGCAGGATCGCTAGATGGAATGGATAAGAAGAAACCTGCTTTATAAGGTAATGCTTTAAGACCGCAAGCTTTTGCTTCTTCCATGAAAATTGCACCACGTTGTTTAATAGTTTGATAAATAGCATCGCGTTCTGCTTCAAATTGAGCAAGTAAAGTTTTATCTTGATCGATAGCAGCAAGTGTAGCCATAGCGCCACGGTTGATATTAGACCATGTAGCACGGCTTGTATATTTGCAGACATTTAAAAATTCAGTAGTAAGTTCTTTGCTAGAAGAAAGACCAACCATAGCACCAGTACGTTGACCATAAAGTGTATAACCTTTAGACATACTGAAAGCGAAAATAGTGAAGATATTTTCAGGAAGATTGGAGAATTTTCTCATGAATTTGCGACATTCATTTTTTTCACCAGCATAGTCGATATAAGCGATATCTACAAGTAAAGTGATTTTTTTATTGCCACCTTTAGCATGTTCTTTACAAACATCAAGAACTTTATCCCAATCTTCTTCAGATAGGCTATATCCTGTTGGATTATGTGCAGGAGTATTGATGATGATAAGTAAGGAGTCTTGGTCAGCTAAAAGAGTATTTACTTTATCTGTGAAACTTTCGATATTATAGTTCATATTTTCATCGAAAAGTTCATATGTTTCTAATTTACGGCCAGCTTCTTGACATAAAACGTTATAAGTACCCCAATACCAATCAGAAGTTAAAACGCTATCGCCAATTTCAGAATAATTCCAAATGGTATTATGTATAGCACCAGTACCACCAGCAGTAGCAACAGCTTCAAGGTATCCGTCTGGTTTATTATCAGCAAATGTAAGATTTTTTACAGCTTCAAGATATGCAGGAAGACCAATGATAGGAGCATAAGCAGCAAGTTCATTTGTAGGTAAGGAGCGAAGAACTTTTTCTACTGTAGGAATGCAAATAAGTTTGCCTTCGTCGTCCATAATAGCACCAATTGTACCATTAGTTACTTTGTCTGCTCCATATTTTTGAATAGCTTCATTGCAAGCAGCACTTGCACCAAAAATAACATCTTTCAAAACTTTTCCTGTACTATGGGATGCAACCATACTAAAACTCATATGTAAATTCCTCCTAAATATAAAAGACAAAATTTATTTGATTAATAACACTGTTAACTGGGAACTCTTATGATTATACTACAAATTGTAAATTTTTTTTATATATATCCATCATGTATACATGTATATTTTTTTATTCATTATGTTTTAAGTTAGTGGATTTATTCTAATTATAAATTGACTAAAGTTCTCAATAAATGTTATAATCAGCTTATTATCTGTTAACATGTAACAATTTTAAAACACAGATATAAAGATTATGTAATAAATATAAAATCAGGAGGCAAATAAATGGCAATTAAAAAATTTCCTATTTCTCAAGAAAGATTAGAAGAAATTATAAAAGAATATCCTACACCTTTCCATATTTATGACGAAAAAGCAATTCGAGCAAATCTTCGCCGTTTTAAGAAGGCTTTTGATTGGGCTCCTGAATTTAGAGAATATTTTGCAGTAAAAGCAACACCAAATCCTCGTATTTTACAGATTATGCAAGAAGAAGGAGCAGGTGCAGACTGTTCTTCTTTACCAGAATTATTACTTGCAGATGCGTCAGGTATTCATGGTGAAAAAATAATGCTCACTTCTAATGATACTCCAGCAGATGAGTTTCAAAAAGCTATTGAATTAGGTGCTATTATCAATTTAGATGATATTACACATATTGAATATTTAGAGAAAAATGCTGGTATGCCACAAGTTATGTCTTTTAGATATAATCCTGGTAACTTAATTGAAGGTAATGATATCATTGGTAAACCAGAAGAAGCTAAATATGGTTTGACTAAAGAACAGATGCTTGAAGCTTATAAAATAGCTATGGATAAAGGTGTTAAACGTTTTGGTCTTCATACAATGGTAATTTCCAATGAAACTAGACTTGAAGGTTTATTATTAAATGCTAAAATTGTTTTTGATTTAGCTGCTGAAATCGCAACTAAATTAGGTATCAAATTTGAATTCATTAATTTAGGTGGCGGTATTGGTATTCCTTATCGTCCTGAAGATAATGCTGTAGATTTAGAAGCATTAGGTGAAGGCGTGCATAAATTATATGATGAAATTTTAGTGCCAGCAGGTCTTACTACTACTGCTATTGCTTATGAATCAGGTCGTGCGATAACAGGCCCTTATGGTTATCTTGTATCTACTGTATTGCATCAGAAAAACACTTATAAAAATTATATTGGCTTAGATTCTTGCATGGCAAATTTAATGCGTCCAGCTCTTTATGGTTCTTATCATCATATCGTTGTTGTTGGTAAAGAAAATGAACCTTGTGATCATGTATATGATGTAACTGGTTCTTTATGTGAAAACAATGATAAATTTGCTATTGATCGTAAATTACCTAAGATTGATATTGGTGATCGCATTGTTATGTTTGATACAGGTGCACATGGTCATGCAATGGGCTTCAACTATAATGGTAAATTGCGCAGTGCTGAATTGTTATTACATGAAGATGGTTCTGTAGAATTAATTCGTCGTGCAGAAACAATTGAAGATTATTTTGCTACATTATATTATGATGGTTCCGTTTTAAAAAAATAATAGATAATAAATAAGTAAGATAAAAATAAAACCTCGTTAAAAGTTATCAGAAAGCTTTTAACGAGGTTTTATTATATAAATTTATTCGGATTTTGTTTGTGTATCGTTTGTAGATATTGGCTCTATTTTAGGTTGAGTGTGGTTTTCAATACAATCTTTGGTGATGATAACTTTTCTTGGTTCATCAGATTGAGGAATTTCATACATTATATCAAGCATAACATCTTCTAAGATACCACGAAGACTTCTAGCACCAGTTTTGCGTTCGATAGCTTTTTTAGCTACAGCTAAGAGTGCATCATGTTCAAATTCTAATTTTACTTTATCCATAGCTAATAATTCTTGATATTGGCGCACAGGTGCATTTTTTGGTTCAGTTAAGATTTTTAATAAATCATCTTCAGTGAGTTCTTCAAGTGTGCAGATAACAGGTAAACGACCGATAATTTCTGGAATGATACCGAATTTTATCAAATCTTCTGGGCGAACTTTATGGATTAAATCATTAAATACTGGTTTATCATTTTTAGTTTTAACATTTGCTCCAAAACCAATACCACTGTTATCTGTTTTTAAACGTTTGGCGATGATTTCTTCAATGCCAACGAATGCACCGCCAACAATGAATAATATATTAGTAGTATCTACTTTAATAGTAGGTGCTTCTGGATGTTTACGTTGTCCTTGAGCTGTGAATTCAACAACGCCACCTTCCATCATTTTTAAAAGACCTTGTTGTACACCTTCATGACCAGGGTCTGCTGTGATAGAGTTATTAGCACCAGATTTACGAGCAATTTTGTCAAATTCATCAAGATAGATTATACCATGCTCAGCTTTTTCAATATTTTTGTCGGCAGCATAGTAAAGATTTCTTACAGCAACTTCAACGTCAGAACCAACAAAACCTGCTTCTGTGAGGCTAGAAGCATCAGTTACAGCAAATGGAATATCTAAGAGTTTAGATAAATGTTGAAGCATAGCTGTTTTACCACAACCAGAAGGACCAAGCATAATTACATTAGATTTTTCGATATTCATATCGCGTTTATCATGAGTATAACCATATTTCATGCGTTTATAGTGGTTATATACAGCAACAGATAATATTTTTTTAGCGCGGTCTTGGTTGATGATATATTGATCTAAGAATTCTTTGATGACATGAGGTTTATTTTTAGCTAAGATATCATCAAGACTATTTACGAATTTGCGATTTTGAGATTTTTCATCACGTTTATCATGTTCAACAATATATCCATAAATATCTTTGATACAATTTTTACAGATAGCAAAACCTGTTTGAGGGTCATAAATAGGCATATCATATTGGGAACGTATAGTTATATTGCGTTTACAAAAACTACATACATGTTGCAAATCATTATTATTTTTCTTCATAAAAAACTTATCCCTTCTCTATTATCAAATAAAAACATTATATCAGATTTTATAATTAACTTATTTTATTATAAGTATTTACAACGATATTTGCAATTACTATTGATTGTTGATAAAAAATATTGTAAACTAATGTAGTTCGTATAACTAAAGCTTGCAAGTATGTCAAGTCTGTGATATAATCAATCAGTAAATGTCAGAGAGTGAGGTGCGACAGAATGAAACAAGGAATCCATCCTGATTATAAAGAAACTACAGTTATCTGTGGTTGTGGCAATACTTTTAAAACTGGCTCTGTTAAAGGTGAATTACGTGTAGACGTTTGCTCCAAATGTCATCCATTCTTCACTGGTCGTCAACGCGACATGGCAGCTGGTGGACGTATTGAAAAATTCAACAAACGTTATGGCAAAAAATAAAAATACGAATGCTAAGCAGAGCAGAAATGCTCTGCTTCATTTATATTTAAAAATAAATACTAATTATAGATTTATAATTAAATAAGGTAGGTGGATTTTAAGTGTCAGAAAAATTAATGGTAGGTGGACAAGCTGTAATTGAAGGTGTAATGATGCGTGGCCCTAAAAAAGTGGCAACAGCAGTAAGAGAACCTTCTGGCGTAATTACAGTTGATGTAAAACCAATAAATTCTCTAGCAGAAAAATATCCTATATTTAAAAAGCCATTTTTCCGTGGCATATTATCCTTAGGTGAGTCATTAGTTATGGGGCTTAAATCCTTAACTTATTCAGCACAGATGGCAGGAGAGGAAGAAGCAGATAAGCTTACAAATAAAGATATTGCAATTACTATGGTTATATCTTTATGTGCAGCTATTTTATTATTTGTAGTAATTCCTACAGCTTCTGTTAATTTGATTACTACAGATAGTCATGTGGTTATGAATTTATGGGAAGGATTAGTCCGCATGATTGTTTTCTTCTTATATATATATGGCATATCGAGAGCTAAAGATATTCAAAGAGTATTTCAATATCATGGCGCTGAACATAAAACAATTCATGCTTATGAAGCTGGCGTTGAATTGATACCAGAAAATGTACAGAAATTTTCTCGATTACATCCACGTTGTGGAACATCATTTTTATTAATTGTTATGATTGTCAGCATTTTTATGTTTTCTTTCTTAGGTTGGCCAAGCCTTTGGGAACGTATTATTTCTAGGGTTTTATTATTACCAGTAGTAGCGGGTATATCTTATGAATTAATTCGTTTTGCTGGTCGTTCTAAAAATAAAATAGTACATGCTATTTCTTTGCCAGGTTTGTGGTTACAGTATCTAACAACTAGAGAACCTGACGATTCAATGATAGAAGTTGCTGTAAAATCTCTAAAGGCTGCTATTGAAGTAGAAGAAACAGCAAAAGTAGAAACTAAAAATGATGATACTATAGATAAACAAGATTTAAATGATTTGAAAGTAAATGCTAGTATTTGATATAGTATTTTATTATAGAAATAAATAAATGTGTAAATTAAAATTAGCGGAAGGTTTTTATTAGCCTACCGCTAATCTTTTAGTTGAATAAAATTAATGAGGTGGAAAGGCATTGTTAGATAAGTTACAAGCAGTTGAAGATAAGTATTTAGAATTGGAATCTTTGATTAGTGACCCAGATATTATTGCAGATATGCCAAAATGGCAAAAATATAATCAAGAACATGCTGCACTTACTGAACTTGTGGATAAATTCCGTGAATACAAAAAAATATGCAAAACAATAGATGAAGATAAAGCTATGTTTGATGAAGATATAGATGATGATATGAGACATATGCTTGAAGATGAAGTAAAAGAATTATCTGCACGTAAAGAAGTATTAGAAGGCGAGTTTCCTATTTTATTATTGCCAAAAGATCCAAATGATAGTAAAAACGTTATCATGGAAATTCGTGGTGGTGTAGGTGGCGAAGAGGCTGCTCTTTTTGCTGGTGATTTATTCAGAATGTATTCTCGTTATGCAGAAATGCAGGGCTGGAAAGTTGAAATGCTTGATGCAAATCCTACAGAACTTGGCGGATTTAAAGAAGTATCTTTCTGTATCAATGGTTATGGTGCTTACAGTAAATTAAAATATGAAAGTGGTACTCATCGTGTACAGCGTGTACCACAGACTGAATCTTCTGGACGTGTGCATACTTCAGCCGTTACAGTAGCAGTTTTACCAGAAGTTGAAGATGTAGAAGTAGATATTAAAGCAAATGAATTGCGTATTGATACTTACTGTGCTAGTGGTGCTGGCGGTCAGTATGTAAACAGAACAGAAACAGCCGTACGTATTACTCATATTCCAACAGGTATCGTAGTACAATGTCAAGATGAAAAATCTCAGCTTAAAAATAAAGAAAAAGCGATGAGAGTACTTCGTGCAAAAGTACAAGAACAAGCTCAACAAGCACAAAATAATGAAATTGCAGCAGATAGAAAATCTCAAGTAGGTTCAGGCGATAGAAGTGAACGTATCCGCACATATAACTTTCCTCAAGGTCGTGTAACAGACCACCGTATTGGGCTTACACTTCATAAATTAGATTTTGTTTTAAATGGTGAAATTGATGAAATCATCAATGCACTTATAACTGCTGATCAAACTGAAAGATTAAAACAGGTAAAATAATATGGAAAAATCAAGAGATGTATGGACTATAAGTTCTTTGTTAAATTGGACAATTAATTATTTTAAATCAAAGGGTATAGAGTCTGCTCGTCTTGATGCTGAAGTGCTTCTGTCTCATGTTTTGGGACAGAAGCGAATTTATTTGTATGTGCATTTTGATGAGCCTATGGAAGCAAAAGAATTGGCAAAATTTCGTGAATATGTAGCCAAAAGAGCTCGCCATATACCTGTAGCGTATATTTTAGGTCAAAGAGAATTTATGGGACTTGATTTTAAAGTTACAAAAGACACTTTGATACCTAGACCTGATACTGAAATTTTAGTAGAAAATACTATAGCTAAAGTAAATGAAAATTTTGGTGATAAACAAAGTTATGATATTGTAGATATTGGCACAGGTAGTGGAGCAATTATTTTATCTTTGCTCAAAAATTTGCCTAAAGCAAAAGGCTTTACAGTGGATATTTCTGCAAATGCTGTAGCTGTAGCTAAAGAAAATGCTCAGAATTTGCAAGTAGATGATAGATGTGAATTTTTTGTAGGCGATTTATTTGAGCCAGTAAAAGATAAAGTTTTTGACGTGATTGTATCTAATCCGCCATATATTCCGCAAAAGGATATAGCAACTTTAGAAATTGATGTTAAAGATTATGAACCATTATCAGCACTTACAGATAATAAAGATGGATTGAGTTTTTATCAAAGATTATTTGCTCAAGGCATGAAATATTTGAAAGATGGTGGCTTTTTGGCTGTGGAAATAGGCATTTATCAAGCTGAACCTGTGAAACAGATGGCAATAGATAATGGTTGGCAAAATATAGAAATCATCAAGGATTATGCAGGTATTGACAGGGTGGTATTGGCATGGAAACAGAATTAATAAAAATAAATTCAATAGATGATGAAGCTTTAAAAAGAGCTGGGCAATGTATAAAAGATGGTGGTTTAGTAGCCTTTCCAACAGAAACAGTATATGGATTAGGCGGAGATGGTTTAAATGAAGTGGCAGCAAAAAATATATATTTGGCTAAAGGAAGACCATCAGATAATCCTTTAATTTTGCATATCAATGACCAAAAAATGTTAAGTCGCATTGTGAGCGAAGTAACACCAATGGCAAAAAAGATAATGACTGCTTTTTGCCCAGGCCCTATCACGATTATTTTACCGAAAAGCGATATCGTACCAAAAGCAGTAACTGGTGGTCTTGATACTATAGCAGTACGTATGCCAGATAATGACATAGCCAGAGCTTTGATTAAATATGCTGATACACCAATAGCAGCACCAAGTGCCAATATTTCAGGTAGACCAAGTCCAACAACAGCACAAGCTGTTTATAAGGATTTGCAAAGTAGAATAGATATGGTTTTAGATGGGGGAGCTTGCCAATTTGGTGTAGAGTCTACAATTGTAGATTGTACAGAAGATGTTCCTATCATTTTACGACCAGGAGCTATTACTAAAGAAATGTTAGAAGAAATTTTCCCTGTAGTGAAAATTGATAAAGCTATTGTGGGAGCTAATGTAGTACCAAAAGCTCCGGGCATGAAATATAAACATTATGCACCTAAAGTGGATATGATTTTAATTGAAGGTGATAACGAAAAGATGTCATCATCAATAAAAGAGATTTTGCATAAGTATGAAAATGAAGGGAAAAAAGTTGGCTTACTTGTAAGTGATGAAGTGGCTAATGAATTAAATCATCAAAATACTTTTTCCTATGGTAGCCAAGAAAATTTAGCGCAAATAGCTAGTGAAATATATGAAGGTTTGCGCTATTTTGATGATAAAGATGTGGATATAATTTTGGCGCAAGGTACAACAGATAAAGGCATAGGACTTGCTATTATGAATAGACTCCATAAGGCTAGTGGCTTTAATAGTATTTTTATTTAATCCTTTGATTAACTTTTGTATTATGATAAAATAATCATAGTATGAAATAATTGAGCTTTAGCTATTAAAGCTATAAGGAGGGAAAGACTGGATACAGTCGATTAAGATGAAATTAATTATTGGTAGTGACCACGGTGCTGTGGATTTAAAAGAAGAAGTAAAAAGAGTATTAAAAGAAGAATTTGCTGAAGTAGAAGTAGAAGATGTAGGAACTTTTGGCACAGAATCTGTAGATTATCCAGATGTCGCTGAAAAAGTTTGTACACCAGTAGCTAATGGCGAAGCTGATAGAGGTATTGTACTTTGCGGTACAGGTATTGGTATTTCTATTGCTGCAAACAAAATCAAAGGTATTAGAGCTGCTCTTTGCCATGAAACATATACAGCAAAAATGTCTCGTGAACATAATAATGCTAATGTTTTAGCAATGGGTGGACGTACAACTGGTTTTGAAATTGCAGATGAAATCGTGCGTACATGGATGAAAACTGAATTTGCTGGCGGTCGTCATGAACGTCGTGTAAATAAAATCATGGCTTTAGAAGCAAAATAATAAAATCAATCTCTAAAATTAATTATTATAAATAATTAATAACCCTTTAGGTGGAGGAATAATTATATGGATTTATTGAAAAATTTAGATGTTGTTGATACAGAAATACAAGAAGCCATCAACAAAGAACTTTCTCGTCAACGTGATAAATTGGAAATGATTGCTTCAGAAAATATTGTAAGTAAAGCTGTTATGCAAGCACAAGGTAGTGTACTTACAAATAAATATGCAGAAGGTTATCCAGGTAAGCGTTATTATGGCGGTTGTGAATATGTTGATGTTGTAGAACAATTAGCAATTGACCGTGCTAAAAAATTATTTGGTGCAGAATATGCAAATGTACAACCACATTCCGGAGCACAAGCAAATACAGCAGTATATTTTGCTTTGCTACAGCCAGGAGATACTATTTTAGGTATGAACCTTACAGA
>ENA-OWON01000086-OWON01000086.1-gut-metagenome-genome-assembly--contig:-NODE-86-length-65434-cov-6.102942_pt1 | contig 65434 bp, 55 predicted proteins | sample MGYA00248257_ERZ651798 | MGnify/ENA primary metagenome ERZ651798 (study PRJEB26908, sample SAMEA4031708) | gut metagenome | biome: gut; feature: normal infant; material: stool | place: China | collected 2015 ... | reverse complement strand
CGAAGGTGACCGGTCTGAGTCCGCTGGCATTGATCTTCAGCACCGCCACGTCGGTCTTGCTGTCAGTGCCGACCAGCATCGCGTCGTAGGTTGTACCGTCGCTGGTGCGGACCTGGATCGTTGAAGCTCCATTGATCACATGGTTGTTGGTAATCAGATTGCCGTCTTCGGAGATGATCACGCCGCTGCCGGCGCCGGTCTGCACGTATTGCTGCAAGAAACTGCTGTTGGTGACTTTCTCCGTCTTAATTTCCACGACGCTCGGCTGATTCAGAGCGGCGACCTGCTCGACGCTCATCTCGCTGCCGGCCGAAACCGGCTGGACTTCCACCTTGCCGGTGGTGGACCGGTACAGCGTTGTGGAAGAACCGTTCATCTGATTGGCCAGCAGCCCGCCGCCAAAGCCGATGCAGGCCAGCGTCTGGCCGGGTCGCAGCAGATCACTTTCCGCCATTTCGTGCAGGGCAATCGGGATGCTGGCAGCACTGGTGTTGCCGTGACGGCTTATGTTTTTGTAAAACTTTGACGGTTCTGCGTGTAAACTTTTGACACAATGGTCAATTATGCGGCTGTTGGCCTGGTGGCAGACTACCCAGTCCAGATCAGACAATGTCTTTTGGCTGCGGTCCAGCACGGCTTGCAGACAGCGCGGCATAGCCTCCACGGCAAAGCGGAAAACCGCCTTGCCGTCCATCGTGATCGGCGCGGTATCGCAGGCCGCAGGGCCGCCCGCGCGGATCGCTTCACTGCCCCGTGCGCCTAACGTTACGGCGAACGGTGCATTTTCGGCCAGCTCAAAAACAGCCGCACCCGCACCGTCGCCAAACAATACACAGGTCGTGCGGTCAGTCGGGTCCACCATGCGGGAGAGTGCCTCGCAGCCAATGACCAGCGCATACCGCCCGCCCAGCGTGCTCAGGAGCCCGTGGGCCGCGGCGGCGGCATAAATAAAGCCAGAACAGGCCGCATTCACATCAAAGGCAGGCCGGTTTTCCGGCAGACCCAAGGCAGCCTGTACGCGGCAGGCAATGCTTGGGGTAGCCGTCGGGGCCGAGAGCGTTGCCACAACACAGCAGGCAATGTCGTTTGCCGCCAGACCGCTGCGGGTCAGGGCCTGACGGGCGGCGGTGATAGCCAGCGTGGCGGCATCCTCGTTTTCGGTGCAGTAATAGCGCTGGCAGATGCCGGTGCGGGTCGTGATCCATTCGTCGCTGGTGTCCACTTGTCGGCGCAAGTCCTCGTTCGTCACTACACGGCCGGGCAATGCCCCGCCGGTAGCCAGCAGCTGTAAGCCTTTCATGCGCCCCTCATTTCTCCGATGCGGCGATATTTTTTGTAACGTTGGTCTGCCAACGCCTTGCCGCTCATCTTACATAAAGCGGCAAGGTGCACCGCAATGGCAGTGTCCAAGCGGCTGAAAAGCAGCTGCCGTCCACGCTGTGCGCCGCCCAGCGGTTCGGGGATGACTTCTTCCACAATGCCATCTGCGTACAGGTCTTGTGCCGTCAGCTTCATCATGGTGCAGGCCTCGCCGCTGCGGGAAGCATCTTTCCACAAAATACTGGCAAACCCCTCGGGGCTGAGCACCGAGTACACGGCATTTTCCAGCATCAGAATGTGGTTGGCAACGCCCAGACCCAGCGCACCGCCGCTGGACCCCTCGCCTGTGACAATGGCCAGCACCGGGACGGTCAGGCCGCTCATCTCCATCAGGTTGCGGGCAATGGCTTCCCCTTGGCCGCGTTCTTCCGCATCCTTGCCGGGGTAAGCACCGGGAGTGTCAATAAAAGTGATGATGGGACGGTGAAATTTTTCCGCCTGCTTCATCACGCGCAGGGCCTTGCGGTAGCCCTCCGGTCCCGGCATGCCAAAGTTGCAGCGCAGGTTTTCTTCCAGCGTAGTCCCCTTGCGGTGCCCCAAAACGGTAACGGGCATCCCGTGGAACCGTGCGATTCCGCATAAAATGGCCGCATCCTCTTTGCATTGTCGGTCACCGCACTGCTCAAAAAAGTCGGTAAACAAGTTGTCGATCATTTCGGTTATATGCGGGCGGTCAGGGCGGCGGGCCAGAAAAACGCGGTCCTCCGGCGTCAGCGAGGTGCAGCGCTGTAAAAGCGTGTTTTCCTCTGCGGAAAGCTCAGCCAGTTCAGCCGCATGGGTGGTCGTGCTCGCCATTTCGGCGTCATCGGCACGGCTGCACAGCGCATCGATCTGCGCGTCCAGCGGTTCCAACTGCTGCAAAACTTCTTTGATCATCTGCGCTTCCTCCCCTGCGTGTGGAGCTGCAAGATCCGCGTTAAGACCTCTTTCAACTCGGTGCGCGGTACGACCTGATCCACAAAACCGTGTTCCAGCTGGAACTCGCTGCGCTGGAACCCGCCGGGCAGCTTTTCACCGATGGTCTGTTCAATGACGCGCGGCCCGGCAAAGCCGATGAGTGCCCCCGGTTCGGCGAGCGTAATATCACCCAGACTGGCAAAGCTGGCCGTGACTCCGCCTGTGGTGGGGTGGGTCAGCACGCTGATGTACAACCCGCCGCTGCGGTTGAACCGTTCCAGCGCGGCGCTGGTTTTGGCCATCTGCATCAGGCTGAAAATGCCCTCCTGCATCCGTGCGCCGCCACTGGCAGAAAAAATGATGAGCGGCAGGTGCTTGTCGGCAGCGTACTCAATCGCACGTGTGATTTTTTCACCAACAGCGGTGCTCATGCTGCCCATAAAAAAACGGCTGTCCAGCACAGCGACCACCGTCTGCACGCCGCCGATCCTGCCGATTGCTGTAACGGCGGCTTCTTTCAGGCCGGTCTTGACCGAAGCAGCGGCCAGCTTTTCCTGATAATCGGGAAAATGCAGCACATCGTTGGGCGCAATGTCCGGGTTCAGCTCTTTAAAAGTTCCGTGGTCCAGAACCGTGCTGAGCCGATAATAGGCACCGATTGCCAAATGCACCCCGCAGTTGGGGCAGACATACTGGCTCTTGACCCAAGCCTGCCGCGTGGCACGGCGGCCGCATTTTTTGCACTCGACAAATTGCGGCGGCACCCAGTTGGGCGCAGCCGTACCGGCATCGCGGCGGGCTTTCATCTGAAAGCTGCGCTCCTGCGGGCTGGTCGGGAACAGCTTTTCAATGGCACTCATCCTGCAATACCCTTTAGGCTGTCCGCGCAGCCAGATAGTTGAAGATGTCGCCCACGGTTTTGAGCGTCCCCAGATCCTCGTCGGCAATCGTAACGCCGAACTTGTCCTCAAAGGCCATGTTCAGCTCTACCGCATCCAGGCTGTCCGCCTGCAGGTCGTCGGTCAGGCTGGCATCCATGGTGACCTTATCAGCATCGCAGTTCAGGGTGTCAACAAATACTTCTTTTACTTCTTCAAAGCTCATACTACGTACCTCACATAATTTAACTAAATAAATTGACGTAATTGTCAATGAGGTCATTATACCACGTTCGTTTCGAATGTCAATATTATTAGGTAAAAATATTTATCTAATTGAATCGCCGTTTTTCTCCTCTTCCGGTATTATAAAAGGAAAGCACACAAATTGTCCCCCTGCAGGGGCAGCCCTTGCTGACTGCGATTTGACCGCTGCTGCATATCTTCCCTGTGAAATATCCAATCGCCTTTAAATGGTTTTATTTACTTTCTCTTTTACTCTCCCAGATTATTTTCTATTCTGCAACATATTTCGCTCTAATGTGCTATACTAATACTATCCAATAATGATGGAGGAACTTCTATGAAACGCAGCATCCGACTCCAATACAATGCCCCCGTCACACTGACCTTTTTCTTTTTGTCCCTCGCCTCTCTGGTATTGGGCTGCTTAACAAACAACTGGACAACCTCGCACCTGTTTAGTGTGTATCGCTCGTCGATGACGGATCCGCTATTCTATGTCCGGTTGTTCGGTCATGTCCTTGGCCACGGCGGTTGGAATCACTTTATAAACAATATGCTCCTCTTCCTTGTTGTCGCTCCACCTTTGGAAGAACGATATGGAAGCCGAACACTTCTAAGCGGTATCCTTATGACCGCGCTGGTATCCGGCATATTGCAGTGTGTGCTGTTCCCCACTTCTGCATTGCTTGGTGCATCCGGTATCGTATTCATGCTCATCATGCTCTCCAGTTTGGCCGGCAGTAAGAATGGAGGTATCCCTATCACCTTCATCTTGGTTGGCGTGCTGTACTTAAGCCAGCAAGTATACAGTATCTTCTTTATACAAGATAATGTAGCTAACTTTATGCACATTGTCGGTGGTATTTGCGGTACAGCTTTTGGTTTTGCCGTCCGGAAGAGATAACGAATGGTCGGAAAGAGAATCTTATTTATGATGATTAAGCACATTTTTCAGAAAGAACCTGTCCTGAGCATTGCCACTTGTTTGGCGATCATTTCCGCTTTCTTTGTCCCCCCGGACGCAGAATACCTCGGATATATCGATTTCCGTACTCTTGCAATCCTGTTTTCGCTAATGACAGTTATGGCCGGACTGAGAGGGCAAGGCGTATTTGATAGACTCGGCCATGCCCTCCTATCTTATACCCGCACCACTTTGCAGCTAACAGTTGTTCTCGTTGGCCTATGCTTCTTCAGCAGTATGCTGATAACAAACGATGTATCGCTGCTAACATTCGTGCCATTTACGTTTGTCGTTCTGAATAGTTTGAACGCATCTGTTCGCAGCAAACTGCTCCTCCCTATCGTCTGTATGCAGACGATAGCTGCCAACCTTGGCAGTATGCTTACACCACTGGGCAATCCCCAAAACCTGTATTTGTATGGCAAGAGCGGGATGGATATGAGCTCCTTTGTTCTGTTGACGCTCCCCTATTCCATCATATCATTAGTGCTTATTGCTATATGGGCAGTATGGCTATGCCGTGAAGATTCCGACATTGTTGTAACTCATTCTGCGGTAAACTCAGAACCCGACAAAAAACTCATTGCGTTGTACGGTATTCTGTTTGTCGCCTGTTTATTGGTTGTATTGCGTGTTCTCCCATACGGTGTTGCATTCGCCGCTATCTTGGTGTGCACCTTCTTTGCCGACCGCCCCGCTCTTGGCCGCGTAGACTATTCTCTGATTCTTACCTTTGTAGCACTGTTCATTTTCATCGGGAACTTAGGTCGGATTGAAGCGTTCTCTGGATGGTTGCAGAATATTCTGGCCGGCCATGAGGTTTTAGTATCAGTTCTGGCCTCTCAAGTGACCAGTAATGTGCCTGCTGCCATCCTGCTTTCTGGATTTACCGATAATTTCCGTGCGCTGATTATTGGCACAAACCTTGGTGGCCTTGGCACATTAATTGCATCCATGGCAAGCCTGATTTCTTATCGACAGATTGCAAATGAAGTACCTGCTGAAAAAGGGCACTATTTTGCGATGTTTACTATTTTCAATGTAGTGTTTCTGGCCATTCTGATGGGCGCTTGGGCCCTGACCTGATATTTCCGTAATTCTATTTTACAAAGTGCAAGCTCTTTACAAACAAAAAGCGGAGGAGACAAAACGCCTCCTCCGCGCCAAAATTTTCGGTTGTAGGGAAACACCGGGGGTAGAAAGTGTATTACTGCCATCCTCTTGCCGCAGGGTCGAGCATCTCGGCGGCGGAATACACCAGCGCGTTGCAGATGGCGGCAGCCACGTTGCTGCCGCCCTTGCGGCCCATGGCGGCGATGGCGGGCACGCCGTACTGCGTGCAAACCGCAAACAGCCGCTCCTTGCTTTCCACCACATTCACAAAGCCGACGGGCACGGCGATGACCAGCGCGGGACGCAGACCGTTTTCGATCTCGTCCGCAATCGTCAGCAGCGCCGTGGGGGCGTTGCCGACGGTCAGCACCGCGCCGGGGTACTCCCGCGCGGCCCTGTGCATGGCGGCGGCGGCCCGGGTCGAGCCCGCCGCCTTCGCAGCAGCGGCGACAGCAGGGTCGGCCATAAAGCAGAGTGCCTGCCCGCCCAATTTGGCCAGACCGGGCTTTGTAATGCCCGCCAGCGCCATATTGGTGTCGGTGATGACCACTGCCCCGGCACGCATGGCCGCGACGCCCGCCGCCACCGCGCCGGGTGTGAAGCGCAGGTTCTCGGCGTAGTCAAAATCCGCTGTCGTGTGAATAACGCGCTTGACCACGGCGGCGTTCTCGGGCGGAACCGCAAGCCCGCGCGCGGCCAGCTCCGCCGTGATAATGCCCATGCTCGTGCGCTCAATGTCGGCGGGCAGATGATGCTGCGGTGTCATTTTTTCCTCCTCTGGGGTTGTGCAGACCCATGGCCGCGTAGACGGCGTCCATGTCCAGCGCACTGCGCACACCGTCGGCCAGCAGGTCCAGCTGCTGTGTGCGGTAGTCGGCCATCGCAAGCGGCGCGGCGGTGTCCGGCGCGATTCCCTTGCGGCGGCAGAGGTATGCGGCCAGTTGCTCCGTCAATTCGCCGCTGTCAAACAGGCCGTGCAGGTAGGTGCCGAACACGGCGTTTTGTACGCAGCCCTCCGGTGTGCCGTCGGCATAGCGGCAGAACGGTGCGCCGTTCACCGCGGTGCGGCCCGTGTGAATTTCATATCCGGTCAGCGCAGCCCCGGCAAAGGGCGCGGCAGCCGTCGCCGTGACCTGTGCGCGGCGCTTTTCGGCGGTAAAGACCGTCCGCGTCGGCAGCAGACCCAGCCCGCGCAGCGTCTGCGGATGGCCGCTCTCGGTGCCCTGACTGTCGTCGAGCGTCTCGCCCAGCAGCTGATAGCCGCCGCAGACGCCCAGCACCGGCGTGCCGCCTGCTGCCAGCTTGAGCACAGCGGCCTCCAGCCCGGACTGGCGCAGCCACAGCAGGTCGTTCACCGTGTTTTTGGTGCCGGGCAGAATGACCAGGTCCGGCGCGCCCAGCTCCCGCACGGACTGCACGTACCGCACACCCAAAAGCGGGTGCTGTTCCAGCGGCATAAAATCGGTAAAATTGGAAATATGCGGCAATCTCAAAACAACTGCGTCCAGCGGCTTGACCGCGCTTTTGCTTTGCAGCCGCGGCGCAAGCGAGTCCTCGTCCTCGATGTCCACCCGCAGGTACGGCACGACGCCCAGCACCAGCAGCTGCGTTTTTTCCTCCAGCATTGCCAGCCCGGGGCGCAAAATTTCTACGTCGCCGCGGAATTTATTGATGATAAGCCCGCATATACGCGCACGCTCGTCCGGCTCCAGCAGCGCCACCGTGCCGTACAGCTGCGCAAAGACGCCGCCGCGGTCAATGTCGCCCGCCAGCAGAACCGGCGCGTCCACGAGCTTTGCCAGCCCCATGTTGACAATGTCGTCCGCCTTCAGGTTGATCTCGGCGGGACTGCCCGCGCCCTCGATGACGATGATGTCAAATTCATCAGCAAGGCTGTCGTAGGCACGCAGAATATCGGGAATCAGCGACTTTTTGCGGCGGAAGTATTCCTTTGCGGGCATGTCGCCGCGGACCTCGCCGTTCACGATGACCTGGCTGCCCACATCGCTGCTCGGCTTGAGCAGGATCGGGTTCATCCGCACATCGGGCTCGACGCCCGCGGCCTGCGCCTGCACGACCTGTGCGCGGCCCATTTCGAGGCCGTCCCGGGTCACAAAGCTGTTCAGCGCCATGTTCTGGCTTTTGAACGGCGCGGTTTTGTAGCCGTCCTGCGCAAAAATGCGGCAGAGCGCCGCGCACAGTAGGCTTTTGCCCGCGCCGCTCATCGTGCCCTGCACCATGATGCACTTTGCCCGGCTCATGCCAGCACCTCCCGCATAATTTTCAACAACTGTTCGTTTTCTTTTTGGGTGCGCACAGCGGTGCGGTACCACGTCTCGTCCAGCCCCGGATAGTTGCCGCAGCCGCGCACCACCGCACCGTGACGGCGCAGCTTTGCCCCAAAGTCCGCCGGTGCGCGGAACAACAGGTAGTTGGCCTGTCCGTCCACGACCCGCAGCCCCAGTGCCCGCAGTCCCGCGGCCAGCCTTGGGCGCTGGTCGGCAATGAGTGTGCGCACGCTGTCGGCATAGGCGGTCTCCTCCAGTGCGGCCAGCCCTGCGGCCTGTGCCAGTCCGGACACGGCCCACGGCTGGCCCGCCGCGCGCATTTTGTCCAGCAGCGCCGCGTCACTGCACAGCGCATACCCCAGCCGCACCCCGGCCATAGCGTAGAGCTTGGTGAATGCCTTTAAGATTATAAGGTTCGGTGCATCGCGCAAAACTGTCTTAGCTGTCAGGGCCTCCCGCGCGGCGAGGAAGTCGAGGAAGCACTCATCCACGACCAGCACCGCGCCGCAGTCGGCACAGCGGCACAGCAGCTTTTGCACCATAACGAGCGGCGTGACCTGCCCGGTGGGGTTGTTGGGCTGGCAGAGGAACACTGCATCGGTGCTGTCGTCGATGGCGTCTACAAAGCCGTCCGTCACGGCAAAGTCGTTTTCCTCCCGCAAAAGAAACCGCTGTACGTCACAATCTACCGTTTCCAGCGCAGCAGCGTACTCGGCAAAGGTCGGCGCGGGCAGCAATGCGCGCCGCGGGCGCAGGGCCAGTGCCAGGCGGTAGATCAGGTCCGCCGCACCGTTGCCGCACAAAATTTGCGCAGTATCCACCCCCTCTGCCGCGGCCAGCTTAGTGCGCAGTGCCCGGCAGAGCGGGTCCGGGTAGCGATCCGCCATGGGCAGTGCCGCTGTGATGGCCGCCGCCACGCCCGCGGGCAGCCCCAGCGGGCTGACGTTGGCCGAAAAATCCAGCGCGTCCCGGCCAAACTCGGCCCGATAGCCCGCCCAGTCGCCGCCGTGTACCAGTTCCATTCTGCATTCCCTCACAAGACAAGCATCAGCCGCACGGCCAGCCCCAGCACAAGGGCCAGCAGGCTCTCGGCGTACATCATGCGGTTGGCACGCAGGATGTCCCGCGGCTCGATCTCCCGCAGCGGGTCGCCAATTGTCGGCTTATCGTAATATTCGCCAAAGTAATAGGCCGGGCCTGCCAGCTGCACGCCCAGTGCCCCGGCGCAGGCGCTCTCGGTCTGGGCGCTGTTGGGGCTGGCGTGGCGGCGGCGGTCCCGCCGCCAGATGCGCCACGCCCCGCGGGCGCTGTTGCCCGTCAGCGCCGCCGCAGCCACCCAGAGCAGCGCGGCCAGGCGGCTGGGCAGCCAGTTGGCGGCATCGTCCAATTTGGCGGCACAGCGCCCAAAATAAAGATATTTTTCGTTTTTGTAGCCGAGCATGCTGTCCATCGTGTTGATGGCCTTGTAGGTCAGCGCCAGCGGTGCCCCGCCAAGGAGCATATACAAAAGCGGCGCAATGACGCCGTCGCTGGCGTTCTCGGCCACGGTCTCCACGGCGGCTCTGGTCACGCCCGCGGCGGTCAGGTTTTGCGTGTCACGGCCCACGATGCGGGCCACGGCCCTGCGGGCTGCGGGCAGGTCGCCCTTTGCCAGTTCCTTGTACACATTGCGGCTCTCCTGTGCAAGACCCTTGGCAGCCAGCGCCTGGCCGCACCAGAGCATTTGCAGCGCCAGCCCCAGCGCCGGATGGAGCCTTGCCGCGGCCCAGCAGGCAAGCCCGGTAACGGCCAGCGTGCCCAGCGGCAACACCGCGGCCACCGCGGCCCCGCCGGCCAGCTCGCCCCGCGGCGTTTTGGGCAGTGCGGTGCGCAGGTGCTTTTCCAGCGCCGAGATGCACCGGCCCATGAGCACCACCGGATGCGGCAGCCACGCCGGGTCGCCAAACAGAGCGTCCAGCAAAAAGCCGCCCAGCACCGCCCAAAAAATCAGCATGTGCTCTCCTTCGTGTACTGCACGGTCTTGACCAAACGCAGCTCATGCCGCGACGCCCAGTCGCGGGCGTCCAGCACATAGCCGCCCGCGTTGGGGCCGCACCACCGGTAATAGCTGCGGCGCGGCACGCCGTAGCGCTCCAGCGCGGCCATCTGGGTGCCGCCGTGGGCCAGGATCACCAGCATTTCCTTGCCGTCGGCCAGCGCCTTGTCCACCAGCGCCGCAAACGTGCGGCATACGCGGTCACTGAAATCATCCTTGCGCTCACCGTCGGGGCAGCTGCTCTCGCAGTTGGCGGCGACCCACGCCTGATAGTCGGGGTCGTGCTCCATCTCAATATAATTGCGGCCTTCAAAGCTGCCGAAGCACATCTCCTTCAGCCCGTCCACGGGCACGAGCTCCGCATCCGGGAACAGCACCTCCGCCGTCTGCCTTGTACGCTGCAGCGTGGAAATATAGACAACCTTCGGGTCAATATCAGCCCGGCGCAGCTGGGCCAGCCCCTCGGGCGAGAGCGGGATGTCCCGCTGACCCTGATAGCGCTTCTGGGCGTTGTACTCGGTCAGGCCGTGGCGCAATAAATAAATCAGCATTTCGGAAGTTCTCCTTTCAAAATCGTCGGCAGACCGCAAAACATCTGCACAACGCAGTCCGCCCGCGCGGCCAGCAGACAGGCCAGACGGCCCGCCGCCTCCCGCGCGGCACGCGCGGCGGGGTCAATCGGCACAACGCCGCCGCCGACCTCCGCAGCGGTCACAACATCATAATCTGCCAGCTCGTCGGCCAGCCGGTTCAAATCGGCGGCGTCGGCGGCCAAATCCTGCACGTCGTACACCTGCCGCCCGCCGAGCTTTTGCGCAAAGGTGCGCTTGCCGCTGCAGAGCGGCCCTGTCACAAACACCATTTACAGCACCCCCAGCCATTGGCAGGCGGCCAGCGCCGCCAGCATCCAGATCTCGCATTTTTGCAGGAACCACCCGGCCAGATCACCGGTCACACCGCCAAACTGTTTTTTGGCAACAACGTAGTACCGCGCAAAAACGCAGCCTGCGGCCAGCACCAGCGCCCAGCCGCCCAGTGCAGTCAGCCCCACGGCCAGCATGGCGCAGAGCGCGGCCAGCACCTGCCGCACGCGGACGCGGTCCGCCGCCGTGGCAAAGGTGTGGGCAAGGCCGGTGTTTTTCGCCAGCGGGAACGCCGCCACGGCCAGCCCGGACAGCGCCCGCTCCCCCACCAGCGCCAGCGTCCAGAGCACGCCGACCCGCGGGGTGAACGCCACACAGCCGCACAGCGCAAAATACGCCGCAAAGTAGCTGCACAGCCGGATGACCGCGAACGCGCCGCAGTGGGGGTCCTTTAAAATTTCCAGCTTCTTCGCGGTATCGCCGTAGCTTGAAAGCGCGTCGCAGGTGTCGGCGTAGCCGTCCAGATGGATGCCGCCCGTGACCCAGACCGGCACAAGGCAGAACCCCGCCGCGCGGGCCGCCGCAGGCAGCGGCAGCACGCCGCAGACGCACCACAGTGCGCCGCACACCACCCCCACCAGCGGGAAGGCGCAGAGCGCGTACCTCATATTTTTTTCGTTCCAGTCGAACTGCGGCATCGGCAGGGCCGAGAACATGGCGAACGCCACCGCAATCGTCTGTAAAGCTGTCACGGACCTTCACTTCCTTTGTAATAGACGGGGATTCCGCAGACAACGCGCACCACGCGGTCTGCCCGCGCCGCCACTGCGTTGTTGACGGCGGCCAGTGCGCGCAGATAGCGGTCCGTATCGCCCGCATAGTCTGCCCCACCGCTGAACACCTCATTGGAAACCACAATCAGATTATCACATTGCAGCAGCATCTTGTCAATGCCCCGCAGGATTGCCGCCGCGGTTTCCGTCCCTGCACCGTCGGGGTCATACAGCTCATTGGCAACCAGGTTGCCCAGGTCCTCCAGCAGCACGGTGCCGCGCCGGGGCAGGGCCACGCGGTCCAGGTGCAGCGGGCACTCTACCGTGGTAAACTGCTTTTCAGCCCGCATGGCGCGGTGCTTCGCCACGCGGGCGGCGCACTCGGCGTCCCATACCTGCATCGTCGCCAGATAGGTGCGCGGCAGCGGTGCACGCAGGCAGAGCGACTCCGCATAGGCGCTTTTGCCGCTGGCCGCGCCGCCGATGACCAGCGTCAGCACTGCGGGGTGTACGGCGTGATGCCGCCCTCCGCAAACGAGTAGCAGCCGTTGTAGACGGCCAGCGCCATATCCCACAGCGGCAGGCTGGCCACCGCGCCCGTGCCCTCGCCCAGATGCAGCTCTGCGGTGATAAGCGGTTTTTTGCACAGCGCGTCCAGCACAATATGTGCGGCTGGCTCACTGGACACATGGCTGGCGAAAACGGCCTTTTCCGCCGCGGGGCAGAGCCGCACCGCGCACAGCGCCGCCACGCCGCTGATGAATCCATCCATCACGATGGGCAGCCTTTCGAGCGCACCGCCCAGAAACACGCCGCACAGCCCGGCAATATCAAAGCCGCCCAGCGCCGCCAGCACCCCCAGCGGGTCCGCGGTGTCTGGGTGGTTGCGGGCAATGCCGCGTTCTATCGCATCTATTTTGAGGTTCAGTCCTGCGTCGGAAAGTCCCGCGCCGCGCCCGGTCATCTCGGCCACAGGGCGGCCCAGCAGCACGCTGGCCACGGCGCTGGACGTCGTTGTGTTGCCGATGCCCATCTCCCCCGTCGCCAGCAGCTGTGCGCCGCTCTGCTTCTGCGCGCGCACCAGCGCAATGCCCGCGGCGATGGCCTGCACGGCCTGTGCGCGGGTCATGGCAGGGCCGGTGGTAAAGTCAGCCGTGCCCGCAGCAATGCGGCAGTCCGCCGCGCCGGGCACGGGTGCGCCCGCAATGCCCATATCGACGGGCACGACGTCGCAGTGGGCCGCAGCGGCCATACGGCAGACGCTGGTGCGGCGGGCGGTCAGGTTTTCGAGCACGGCGCGGGTCACGGAGGCATCGGTCTGGCTGACGCCCTGCGCCACAACGCCGTTGTCCGCGCAGAGCACCAGCACCGCGCGGCGGCTGACATCCGGCACGGGGTCGCCGGTCAGCGCGGCGGCGTCCTCGACCATGGATTCCAGCCGACCCAGTCCGCCCAAAGGCTTTGCCAGCGCAGCCCAGTGGGCGCGGGCTGCGGCGCGGGCGGCCTCGTCCGGCGGGGTAACGGCTGTAAGCAGGTTTTTCAGTTCGTTTTCGGTCATGATGTTTCCTTTATATAATGTTCGGCTGCAGCCGCAAAGCGCTTCGGCAGCGGCGTACCTGCCCAGTAGAGATGCGGAAAGCCAGCGTAGAGACGTTCATTGGCAAAGCCGCACGCCCACTGCCGCCCATTTGCCTTGGCAGCGGTGAACGCATCGCCGTTTTCGGTGGAGTCCCAGTGATGGAACTCGTGGACGGGCAGGTTCTCCCCCGCGCGGAACAGCATACTGTCGGCGCGGGCGGTCAGGCGGGCGTAGCCGAACCGCACAAGCCGCCCGACCTTGAAGCCCTGCCCGGGCAGCACGCCCGCCATCGGGTGGGGCGTGCCGTCGGCGTCCTGTAATGTCCGGCCCAGGTACAAAAAGCCGCCGCACTCGGCCACGGTGGGCAGACCGCCCTGCACGGCGCTTTTTACGGCGGCGCGCAGGGGGGCGTTCGCGGCCAGCCGGGCGGCGTACAGCTCGGGGTAGCCGCCCGGCAGGTAAAGCCCGCCGATGTTATCCGGCAGAGCCGTGTCGGCCAGCGGGCTGAAAAAGCACAGCTCCGCGCCGTTTTCCCGCAGTGCCTCCAGCGTTTCGGCGTAGGTAAAGCAGAACGCGGCGTCCCTTGCCACGGCAAGGCGCACCCGCGGCGGGGGCACCGTGCACGGCACAGCGGCGGGCGCGGGGCGGTCAAACAGGGTGTGCAGCAGCGGCCAGTCGATGGTTTGCTGCGCGGCATCGGATAAGAGCTGTATCTTGCGCTGCAGATCGTCGATCTCGGCGGCGGTTTTCAGACCGAGGTGGCGGCTTTCTATCGCGGCCTCGGGCAGCGGCGGCAGGCAGCCGACCACGGGCAGACCGGTCTCTTTTTCGAGCATCGGCTTCAGCAGAGCGCACAATCCTTGCGTACAATCATTGAGCAAAATTCCCGCGATATGGTGCGGTGTGCGGAACGCCGTCAGCCCACGCAGCTCCGCCGCCAGCGTCAGGCTTGCCCCCTTGGGCCGCACAACGAGCAGTGCGGGCAGGTCCAGCGTATCGGCCAGCTGCCACGCGCTGGCCGTGTCGGTCACGCCGCCAAGGCCGTCGTAGTAGCCCATGGCCCCCTCGACGACTGCCGCGCCGTGCCCCGCCGCGTGCTGGGCGTAGAGTGCGCGGGCGGTCTGCGGTGCAGAGAAAAACAGGTCGAGATTGTGGCTTTCGACGCCCAGCACCGCGCGGTGGAACATCGGGTCGATGTAGTCCGGCCCCGACTTGAACGCGCAGGGGGTCAGCCCGCGGGCAGTCAGCGCCGCCAATAAAGCGCAGGCTGCCGTTGTTTTTCCGCTGCCGGAGCGGGGTGCAGCCAGAACCAATTGCAGCATTTTTACTCCCTCGCAATCAAGAAAACCGGGTTGTTCGCCATGAGCAGGTGCAGGCTGCCCGCCGCCCGGCTGCGGCTGACTGCGATTTGTGTAACCTGGGCGGTCAGGCCGTGGGCCGTCAGGGCCGCAACGGCCTCCTGTAAGGTTTCCAGCGCAATGGCGCTGATACAGAGCCGTGCATCGGGGTTCGCGGCCAGCGCGGCATCGACGACAGCCCGCAGACTGCCCTTGCTGCCGCCAATAAAAACAGCGTCCGGCGCGGGCCAGTCTGCCAGTGCGGCGGGGGCAAGGCCCTCGGTAAGGTGCAGATTTTGCACCGCAAATTTTGCGCGGTTCTGACGGATAAGGTCACAGGCTTCCGCGTCGCACTCCACGGCGCAGACCCGGCCCGCAGGGGCGGCCAGCGCCAGCTCCACACTGACGCTGCCGGTGCCCGCGCCCACATCCCAGAGGGTATCTGTGGGGCGCACAGCCAGCTTGGCCAGCGCGGCAGCGCGGACCTCCTGCTTGGTCATCGGCGTTTTGCCGCGGATGAACGCTGCATCGGGCAGGCCGGGCGTGCGGCGCAGGGGCGCGGGCACATTTTCCACAAGCAGGACACTGAGCGGTGCAAAGCGCTGTGCGGCCAGCTCCTGCGCCGTGCCGGTCACAAGCCGCTGTGACGGCGTGCCGAGGTTCTCCCCCACCGTGGCCGCAGCGTCGCCCAGCCCGGCAGCCGCCAGCTGTTGGCAGAGCGTCGCGGGGGTCTCGCTGCCGCCGGTCAGGAAAAAGGTTGTCCCGCCTGCACGGCAGGCGGCCACTGGGTCACAGGCACAGCCGTGGGCGGAGACGAGCCGCCAGCCCTGCCACGGGCGGCCCAGCGCCGCGGCCAATAATTGCACGCTGGAAACGCCGGGCAGCACCGTGTACGGCAGACCCGCGTCGTCCAATGCGCGGCAGAGCGCCGCCGCGCCGGAGTAGAAGCCCGTGTCGCCGCTGAAAACCACCGCGGCCTCCGCGCAATCTGTTTGCCGCAACAATGCGCAAATTTCGTCCGTTTTATAGAGGGCTGCGCGGTTTACCGTGCAGCCCTCGGGCAGGTTTTCCAACAGGCGGCGCGCGCCGATGATCAGCTCCGCTCCGCGCAGCGTCTCCAGCCCCGCCGCTGTCAGGCTGCCGGGCGTTCCGCTGCCCATGCCCACCAATGTGATCCTCATAAAAGCTCCCTGCATCGCTGTAAAATTGTGTCAGCGGTCTCGCCCTCGTCGTCCGGGCGGCGCAGCACAATGAGCTGCACGCCGCACCGGGCGGCGGCCTCGGCCTTTTCGGCAAAGCCGCCCGCCGCGCCGCCGTCCTTCGTGACCATATAGTCGATATGGAACTGGTGCAGCAGCGCCACATTTAATTCTTTCGTAAAAGGCCCCTGCATCGCAAGGATATTGCGGTGCGGAATGCCCGCTGCCTCGCATGCTGCGATACCTGCCAGGGTCGGCAGAACGCGCGGGTAGAGCCGCGCCGGGTCGAGCGCTGCGAAGGCGGGCAGCTCCTTGGCACCCGTCGCCAGCAGGACGCGCCCCGGTCTGTCTGCCAGATACGCGGCGGCCCGGGCGGCATCGGCCAGCACCACACTGCCCGTGGGCAGGGGGCTGGCAGGGCGCAGCAGACGGTGATATTCAACTCCCGCCGCCGCTGCCGCCGCACGGATATTGCGCGTTGCCTCGGCGGCATACGGGTGGGTCGCGTCAACGCAGAGCGCCGCACCGCGCAGCAGCGCCGTCATTCCTTCAGCGTCCAGCCGCCCGGTGCGCACCGTGATGCCGTCGGTGCAGCCCTGTTCCTCGGCCCCCAGCTCTGTCGCCACACAGACCGTGACCGCTGCGCCGAGCGCCGCCAGCGCGCGGGAAAAGCTGCGCCCCTCCGTTGTACCGCTGAAAACCACCACATTCATACGCCGCGATACCCCCTTGGCGTAACCATTCCGCCATGTAAAATCTGCGTTGCAGCGTTGCCGACAAAGACCGTTGTGAACATATCCACGGCGGTGTCCTCCAGCTCGGCCAGCGTCAGCAGCCGTGCGGTCTGGCCGTCCCGGCCAATGCAGCGCACCAGCCCGCAGACCGTGTCCGGGCCCTTGCCGTTGTCCCGCAGAATGTGAACGGCCTTTTGCAGATAGTCGGCGCGGCCTTTTGACGACGGGTTGTAGAGCGCCAGACAGAAATCCCCCGCCGCGGCGCAGGCCAGCCGCTTTTCAATGACGGCCCACGGCGTCAGCCGGTCCGACAACGAAATCACGCAAAAATCGTGTGCCAACGGCGCACCCAGCACCGCGGCCCCGCTCAAAGCGGCAGTCAGGCCGGGCACGATCTCGACCTCTACCTCCGGGCAGTGCTCCGCCAGCTCCAACAACGGGCTGGCCATGCCGTAGACCCCGGCGTCACCGGAGCAGACGAGCGCCACCGTCTTGCCGCCCTTTGCCGTTTCCAGCGCCCAACGGCAGCGGTCAAGCTCCCGCGTCATGCCGGTAGCGTAGACCTCTTTATCCGGGTAAAGCGGGCGTACAAGGTCGATGTAGACCGTGTAGCCGCACAGCACGTCGGCGGCCTGCAGGGCGGTCTGCGCCTGGGCGGTCAAATACTGCGCACCGCCCGGGCCGAGGCCCACCACGTACACAAGACTACGGTTCATCATTTTTCCATCTCCAATCCGGGGCAAAGGGGGCCAGCGCCACGGCAAGGGTCACGCCGTCCCGCGCCCACTTCGGGATGAACAGCACCCCGTCTGCAGCCAGCACCGCCGCGCGTTCACAGACATTGTCCACGCCCGTGATGCTCTGCACAAAGCCGGAGGACGTAAAGCAGCCTTTAGCCGTGCGCAGGGCAGCGGCGGTATAAAAGTCCATCTTCCAGCCGTGCGCCCGGCAGAACGCCGCCAGACCCGGCTCATCCTTTTTCAAGTCAATGCTGGCGGTGCGGACAATACTCTGCGGGGCAAAATGATGCTCCGCGCAGAAGGCCGCAAAGGCTGTTTCCAACTTTTCCGCCGTCGTGCCGCGCTTGCAGCCGACACCTAACACCGCAATGCGGGGGATCAGGTGCAGCGCCTCACCCGTCGGGGTCAGCGTCAGCGCAAAATCTGCGCGGTCAGCGGCGGCGGCAGGCTCCACACCCGCGGGCAGCGTGCCGGAAACAGCCCAGTCGGCGGCATAGCAAACGCTCTGCCCGGCCAGCAGTGCCCCGCTCACGTAGCGGATGCGCTCCGGCTCGGCCACGGCGCAGTTCTGGCGCTTGGCCCACTCGTCCACGGCAAAAACGCCGCGTCCGTCGGTGGCCGTCGTGATGACCGGCACGGCATGGCAGACCGCCGCCAGCCGCTGCGCCAGCTCGTTTGCGCCGCCCAGATGCCCCGACAGCAGCGGAATGGCGAACTGCCCACCCTCATCCAGCACAACGACGGCGGGGTCTGCAGCCTTGCTGCGGCAGTGTGGCGCGATGGCCCGCACCGCAATCCCGGCAGCTCCTACAAAAATCAGTGCGTCGCTTTGTGCAAACTGCGCAGCGGTCCAATCGGTCAAGCGGACGCCGTCCGCACCGCCGCGGGCCACGCTGCCGGGGCAGGCTGCCGCCAGCTGCTGCGCCAGCGCCAGTCCCCGCGCCGTGAACGCAATGTACGCGCAGGTCATCGGTCCGTCCCCCTTCGGAACTCCGTTGTGAACGCCGGGTCGTACAGCTTGCTGCGGTCATATTGTGCGGCCAAAAAGTCCCCGACGACGATGAGCGCCGTCTTGGTGATGCCCGCTGCGCGGGTGCTCTCGGCCAGCGTTCCGACGGTGCAATGTACAATTTTCTGTTCCGGCCACGTCGCCTTGTAGACAACGGCGGCAGGGGTCGCGGCGGTGTACGCGCCCTGCAGAAGCGCGTCCTGCACCCTGTCGATCAGGCCGATGGAGAGGAAAATGACCATCGTCGCCCCGTGGGCGGCCAGCGCGGCCAGCCGCTCACCTTCGGGCACAGGGGTACGGCCCTCCATGCGGGTGATGATGACGGTCTGGCTGACGCCGGGCAGTGTGTACTCGGCGTTCAGCGCCGCCGCCGCACCGCAGAAGCTCGACACGCCGGGCGTATCGTCGTAGGCGATGCCCATGGCGTCCAGCGCGTCCATCTGTTCCCGGATCGCGCCGTACAGGCAGGGGTCGCCCGTGTGCAGGCGCACGGTGGTTTTGTGCGCTGCTTCGTTTTCTTTCATGACGGCAAGCACCTGTTCCAGCGTCATCTCAGCGCTGTTACAGATGGTGCAGTCCGGCCCCGCCAGCCCCAGCAGCGCCGGGTTGACCAGGCTGCCCGCGTAGATGATGCAGTCCGCTGTTTGCAGCAGGGCCGCGCCGCGCCGGGTAATCAGGTCCGGTGCGCCGGGGCCGGCCCCCACAAAATGTACCATGTCAGGCTCCCTTCCACAATTTCAACAGTGTATCGGCAGTTTTTGTCTGGCCCAGCGGGCCGTTCCGGTTTGAGAACAGCACCGCGCCGACCTTGAACGCCCCCGCCGCGCGGCGGTCCAGATGCGTCTGGACCGCGGTGAGCAGGCTGGCCATGACCGGCTCCCGCAGCTGCGCGGCGTCCAGAATGTCCAGACAGGCGTCTGTCGTGGCGGCGTCCATCAGGGCGCGGCAGGTCGCCGCGTCCGCGCCGCAGAGCGCCGCATGGGCACAGAACAGCTCAGTGCGGCAGTCGGCACAGCGGGAGTGGGTGTTCATGATGCCGCCCGCCAGCTTGACGAGCTTGCCCACATGCCCGACGAGCAGCACCTCCGCGAAGTGCTCCGCCGCTGCCATATCCAGCGCCTCGCCGATGAAATTTGAGATTTTGACGACAGGTATCTCGTACAGCGCGGGGTAGTTGGCGGCCAGGTAGTCCAGCCCGTAGTTGCCGGGGGCTAAAATCAGGCGGCGGCTTTTCAACGCTGCCTGGTGGATTTCGATTTGCAGCGTATCCAGAAGTGCCTGCTGGCTCATCGGCTCCACAATGCCGCTGGTGCCCAGCACCGACAGGCCGCCCTCGACCCCCAGATGCGGGTTGAAGGTGCGCTTGGCCGCAGCCTCGCCGCCTTCGATGGAGATGACCACCGCGAACCCGCCGCCGTAGCCGACGGCGTCCGCCTCCCGCAAAAGCGCCTCGGTTATCATCTGCCGCGGCACACGGTTGATGGCCGCCGCGCCGACGGTCTGGTCGAGGCCGGGCTTTGTCACACGGCCCACCCCTGCCCCGCCGTCAATCGTAACGGTGCGCGGCGCGTCGGGCAGCAGTGTGACCGCGGCAATGACCGGCAGACCCGTCGTGGCGTCGATGTCGTCGCCGCCGTCCTTGACGATGGCGCACGCGGCCCCGTCTGCCGTCAGGCGGCAGAACTGCGGTGCGACCTCCACAACGATGCCCTTGGGCGTGCGCAGACCAACGCTTTCCGGCGCGTGGCCGGTCAGCAGCAGTCGCGCCGCGCCCGCCGCCCCCAGCGCCGCACAGGTGCCGGTGGTGTAGCCGCAGCGCAGTAAACGCTGCCCGCTGCGGATGTAGTGCTCAAATTGGGGCTTCGGCTTTGCGCCGCTCCCAGCAAACAGCACCGCGTATTGGTCGGTGCTCAGTCCAAACAGCGCACAGATATTGTCCTGTGCAAAGGCGTCCTGCGGTGCCAGCACAGCGGACACGCCTGACGGCGCAACGCAGACTACGGCGTCGGCCAGCCTTTGGGCCAGCTCCAGCTCATGCAGCGTCACAATGACGGCCACATTCTTCTCATGTGCCAGCACTTGGAGGATGTCCATGAGCTCCGCCTTGCCCTTTACGTCTAAAAACGACGTTGGCTCGTCCAGAAGCAAAATCTCCGGCTGCTGGCAGACCGCGCGGGCCAGCAGCACGCGCTGGCGCTGGCCGTCGCTGATCCTGGCAAAATCGCGGTCCTCCAGCTCCTCCGCTCGGACAAGGCGCAGAGCGTCATGCACCTGCTGCCTGTCGGCATCGGACAAAATGCCCAGCCGCCCGGTGTAGGGGTAACGCCCGGCGGCGGCGACCTCAAAGCAGGACGTCAGCTCGGTGCGGGCCGTGTGGGGCAGCATCAGCGCCAGCTTGCGCGCCCGGGCGTTGGGGGTGTAGGCCGTCAGGTCTTGCCCGTCCAGCAGCACCGCGCCGCCCTGCGCCGCCAGCTGCCCGGCCAGCGTTTTTAAAAGGGTGGATTTGCCCGCGCCGTTCGGACCGATGAGCGCCAGAATTTTGCCGCGCTCGGCGTGCAGGGCAATGTCCCGCAGCAGCGGCGCACCGTAGCCGACGGCGAGATTTTGCGTTTCACAACATCTCATACCGTGCCCTCCCTGCTGTGGCGGCGCACAAGCAGCCAGATGACCACCGGCGCACCGAACACCGCTGTGACCGAGCTGATGGACAGCTCGGTGGGTGCAAACAGGCTGCGGGCGATCAGGTCGCACAGCAGGCAGAATGCCGCGCCGCCCAGTGCGCAGCCCGGCAGCACCCGCAGCGGTTTTGCACTGCCCAGCGTATGTTTTACCAGATGCGGCACCGCAATGCCGACGAAGGAGATCGGTCCGGCAAATGCCGTGACGCAGGCCGCCAGCAGGCTAGACAGCAGCACAAGCACCACGGAAAACGCCCGCACCGGCACGCCGACGCTGGCGGCGTAGCTTTCGCCCAGCTGGTAGGCGGCCATCGGCTTGGAGAGCAAAAACGCGGCGGCCAGGCAGGGCAGAACGATGGCCGCCGCCGTGGCGACATTGCCCCAGGTCATGCCGGAGAAGCTGCCCATCGACCAGTTGTGCAGGTTGACGATGTTGGAATCCTGCGCGAAGGCGACGACAATATCGGTGACGGCCGAGCAGATGTAGCCGATCATGACGCCGCAGATAACCAAAATGCTCATCTGCTGCACGCGGCGCGCCACGGCCAGCACAAACAGCATGGCCGCCATGGCCCCGGCAAACGCCGCCAGAATCAGCGTCAGTGAGCCGGTGAGCAGACCGCGGTTCAAAAAGACGACCATCGTCAGCGCCACAGCCAGCTTGGCCCCGCTGGAAATGCCCATGACAAAAGGCCCGGCAATCGGGTTGGCAAAAAACGTTTGCAGCAGATACCCGGCCACCGAGAGCGCCGCCCCCAGCAGCACGACCATGACGGCGCGCGGCAGGCGCAGCTGCAGCAGGATGTCAGCCGCCAGCGCGTTTGTGCGTCGGCCCAGCAGGGCCGCCGCGATGTCCGCCGGGGAGAGCGCAATGCTGCCCCAGAACAGGTTGAGCGCAAACAGCACCAGCAGGGCCGCCGCCATGGCGAGATATGCAATTGTCATGCGTTTGGAGGTGTGCATGCGTGGTTCCCTTTGCGGCGGGCGGCAATGGTGCGGGCGGATAGGAAATCCGCCCCTACGGATGCGCCACGGTTTTGTGCGCCCGTTTTTGCCGCCGCGTTAAATTTTCAGTGCAGCTTCGTCAAAAATGTCAATTCACTGTCGTCAGGGTCATCCTCGGTGAACACCCTGTTCATATCCAGGATCAGCTCCGGCAGCTCCATGCTCTGCTGGAAAAGGCTCTGCGACGTACACCAGACGTTGCCGCTTTGCACGGCCTTGAAGTCCGCCAGCATCGGACATTTGGCGAGCAGCTCATCCATTGTGCGCAGCTCGCCCTCAATCGTGCTGTTGTAGAGCAGCACATCGGCGTCACGCGCCCCGGCGTAGAAATCCTCGAGCGAGATATTGACAGTCGCCAAGTTGTTGCCGCTGTCCGTCAGGTCGGCAAAGACATAGCTGCCGCCCGCCAGCCCGATCATCTTGGCGACGTAATCGCCGCCCTTGCGCACCGTGGCGAGATTGTTTGAGGTGATGGAGAAGAACGCCGCAGTCTTACCGGTGGGTTCCTCATCCAGCAGCGGTGCAATGCGCTGCACAGCGTCGTCAAAAACGCGCTCGGCCTCCTCGGTTCTGCCCAGCAGGATGCCGTACAGCTTGACCCATTCCATCCGAGCCAGCGGGTCACTCTCGTAGCTCGAGCGCTCGACGAGGACCGGCACGCCGAATTTTTCGAGCTGCTCTTTCACCTCGGGCGTGTGGTAGATCATTGTGTTCTCGATGGCAAGGCCGCAGTCGGCAGACAGGATCGTCTCGTAATCGGGCGCGCTGTACTTGCCCGCGTAGGCGATCTTGCCCTGCTCCATGGCGGTGCGGGCCGCGTCGAGGTACCAGTTTTCGGCCTGCGTGCCGGACAGTGCCACAGCCCCCAGCCCGCCAATGCTGATGATGGGATCCATCGCGGACGACGACACAAGGTAGATATTTTGGATAGGCTGCTGCAAAACGGTGATGTCTGCGTCCAGATCGGCGGGCGCAGCGGCCCCCTCCGGCACGACGAGATAGCGGCTGCCGTCAATCGTGATGAGGTCATAGCCGCCCGCACACACATCCACCGTGAACTGCTTCGCATATTCCAGCGGATAGCGGTTTTCTATCGTCAATGCGTCCGTTTGTGCGGGAGCCTGGGATGCAGCCGCGCACCCTGCCAGCAGCAGGGCGGGCAGGGCAAAAGCTGCCGCGCGCCTCATTCGGCGGCGGCCAGCGTCGCGCTGTCAAAGGTCAGGGTATAGTCGATCTCGTGCGGGGTGCTCATGGCGACGGTGTCCGCCGTGACGGCCAGCGCGGTATCCAGCGCGGCAACGGGGATCTCAAACGTCGAGTTGCCGTCGGTGTTGACGGGCAGGTACTTTTCGCCGTCGACGAGCATATAGTCATAGTTCGGGCTGCTCCAGACGATGGTCGCGGTCATAATGCCGTCGGCCACGGTCAGCGCGGCGGGGCTTTCGACGGTGGCGCGTCCGCTGCCGCCCTCCAGCGTCACAGCGCAGGTGTAGCTGCCGTCGGCGGGGATCTCGACGGCTGCCCCAGCCGCATCCTCTGCCGCAGGCTCGGCATCGGAGATGCTGACCGTATGGTCATACCAGGTGCCCTTGGTGCCGAGGATGGCCAGCTGGAAATCGGCATCGACAGCCGCAACGGGGATGTCAAAGCCGTATACTTCGTCGCTGGTGCCGTCGGAGTAGGTCACCGTGTCAACGGTAGGCTGCAGCCAGTCGCTCTCGTGGGCGGGGGCGTCGGCGGCCATGCCCGGATACAGGTTGACGATCTTCTGGGACTGCAGACTGACGTGGAAGGTCATCGTGCCGTTTTCCACCGTCAGCGTGCCCATGCCGTCCACGGCTTCGTTGGCGTGGAACATGCTGCTGTCGGTGTTGAACTTAGCGGTGTATACGCCGTCCGGCAGCGCGGCAGCGGGGGCCGGGGCTTTCGTGACGGCAGGGGCCGGGGCCGCGGTGGCAGCAGGGGCGGTTTCTTCCGTGGAGACCGCCTCGGATGTGCTCTCGGCGGTGGACGCTGCGGACGCACCGCAGCCCGCCAGCAGCAGGGCAGCGAGAGTCAGGGATGCGAGTTGGAGCTTTTTCATGCTTTCCTTACCTCATTCTATACATATTTATCAGGCAATAGCGGGAGGCAGCGCGGGCGGATATAGAATCCGCCCCTACGGCGTGGCAGGGCATCACATCGGACGCAGGCCGGACATGCCCGGCCCCTGCCGTGCTTTCCCAAAAACCAAAAAACTGCCCGGAGCTTACCCTCCGGGCAGAATGGGTCTTTCTCAGCCGTTCAGGGAATCGATGGCGGCCCCGGCATGGTCAACGTAGAGCTGCTGGATGTCGCCGATCTCGCCCAGACCTGCGATCTGGGTGTCGACGCTCTCAAAGCAGTCGGCGGCGTTGAACTGGCTCAGCCAGGAATCGTCCTCGGCACCGGCCATGTCGTTGTTGGCGTGGTCACCGGCGACGACCATCAGCGGGCGCAGGATGACCTTGGTGTAACCGGCCTCCTTGACCTTCTCGATAACGGCGTCGCAGGCGGTGTCCTCGGGCTCACCCTCGACGGTGCCGATAAAGACGTTGTCATAGCCCAGCGTCTGCATCGCGGTCTGCATCTGGCTGTAGCTGACCTTGGCGGTGTGGGACGTGCCGTGGCCCATAAAGACAAAGGCGGTGCCGTCCGCAGCAGCGGCAGCGACGTCGTCATATCCGGCGGTCTTGACGGCCTCGGCGGTGATGGCGGCGGCTACGGCCTCCTTGTCGGCGTTGATGACGGAGGCATCTTCGCCGACCTCGCCCAGCAGGGGTTCGGCAATGGCAACACTGTCGAACTTGTCCCTGTACTGCTCAACCGCCTCGCACATCTCGTCGTACTCGGCGCCGTGCATCAGGTGCGTAGGCTGGACAACCAGATTTTTGACGCCGTTGGCAACGGCACGGTCAAGCGCCTGGTCCATGTTGTCGATCTTCTCGCCGTCGCGGGCCTGAACGTGGTTGATGATGATCTGCGCGGTGAAGGCGCGGCGGACGCTCCAATCCGGGTAGGCGGCCTGCAGGGCGTCCTCGATGCCCTTGATGTCAGCGGCGCGGCTGCCGTTGAAGGAGGTGCCGAAGCTGACGACCAGCAGCTCATTTTCGCCGATGTCGTCGGCATTGCGCGGGTCGTCCTTGCCGGCGTCGCCGGTGTCGCGGCCAAAGTAGTCGGGGTCTGCGTTCTCGCCCTCGACCAGCTCCTTCTGGGTGTCGGTCAGGGCATCCCAGGCAGCCTTAGCGGCCTCGCACTGGGCATCGGTGTCGGCGCTGCGCTCCTGCACGTAGATGGCGTCGATCAAATCGGCGCAGTTCTTAGCGGCCACTTCGTCTGCATCTCCCTCGTCTGCGGTCTTTTCTGCATCTTCTGCAGTGCTTTCTGCGGCGACGGTGCTCGCGGCAGCGCTGTCAGTGCTCGCGGCGGTGCTGCCGCAGCCGACCAGCAGGGCGGCGGACAGTGCTGCGGCCATGGCGACGGCGGCAGCTTTCTTGTAGGTGATCCTTCTCATGTGTTCTTGCTTCCTTTCCTTGTTTAAAGCCTGGAGACAGTACGGGAGAGAACAGCAGGGCACACGGAAATTGACCCCGTAAAAAACGAGGTCTTTTGCGTGCAGAATGGCAACACAAAAGACCCCGTATTTTAAGCAGGTGCTTTGCGGTACAACCAATTCCTCGTGATCTGGGGCGGTACGCCCCCGTACCCGGCAGCAGGCAGGTTTCCTGGCTGAAAGCTCAACGCCTGCCGCCGCCTTCCCGGGTCAAAACCCAGTGACCGGTGCAAATGCACCCTGGCGGCAGACTCCCTTATCACAGTGACGAGATCGTGCGGGATTTGCACCCGCTTCCCTTTTACCCTTTCCCATGCGCCGAACGGCGGCATAAAAAGGCACCTGCTGTCGTATTCAGTTTTACGGTGTAAAGTATAACACAATGCGGTGAGAAACGCAAGAGTGCGTCGGTTTCAATTTTGCCTTATACGCTTTATACGATTGTGAACTGGCACGCCCGCATGGCGTCCAGCGCCGTTTGGTGGGACTGGGGCGTGACCCCGGCGCAGCAGTCGGACAGGATTTCGATTTCCGTCTCCGGGAAGGCCGCGCGCAGCACCATGGCGTTGCTGATGACGCAGATGTCGGTGCAGTAGCCGTAGATGACGATCTTTTCAATGTCGTCCACGGCCTTGTTGTGGGCCATCAGCTCGTCGAGGATCTCGCTCGGCAGCATATAGCTGCCGAAGGAGGGCTTGTTGACGATGTGGCAGACCTCGGGCTCGGTACCGTCCAGCGCGTTCTCCAGCTCGGGCGCAAAGTTCCAGCCGTCCTCGCCCTCGATGCAGTGCTCCACAGGCAGGTGGCGTCCCTCCCGCGTGGCAAGGTAGTTGTCGGGGTGGGTGTCCCGCGTCAGGAACAGCCAGTGCCCGGCCCGGGCATGGGCCTTAACGGTCTCGGCCAGGTGGGCCACGTTGGCCTGTGCCTGGGGGTTCGCCAGCGCACCCATGATAAAGTCCTTTTGTACGTCCACAACAATATCCAGAATCATAGCGACAGCTCCTGTTTTTATAGTTTGCTATAGTTTGCTACCAGTATACCGCAGACGGTGCGCGGTGTAAAGTGCGCGTTTCGCTGGCCGCAGGGGTGCGGATGTGGTATAATGGAAGAAAAATTTCAGGAGGCCCTTCATGACTCCGCGTGAAGCGTTAAAACGATATTTCGGCTACGACTCCTTCCGCCCCGGGCAGGAGGAGATCGTCAGCGCCCTTCTGGCCGGGCGGGACGCGCTGGCCATCATGCCCACCGGCGCGGGCAAGTCGCTTTGCTATCAGGTCCCTGCCCTGCTGCTGCCGGGGCTGACGCTCGTCATCTCGCCGCTGATCTCACTGATGCAGGACCAGGTCAAGGGGCTGAACGCAGCGGGCATCCATGCGGCGTTTATCAACTCGTCGCTGACCGAGACACAGATCGCCCGTGCGCTGGACCTGGCCGCCGAGGGCAGCTACAAGCTCGTCTACGTCGCGCCCGAACGTCTGGAAAGCCCGGTGTTCCGCAGCTTTGCCGCGGGGGCAGACATCTCGATGGTCACGGTGGATGAGGCGCATTGCATCAGCCAGTGGGGACAGGATTTCCGCCCGAGCTACTTAAAGATCCTCGACTTCATCGACAGTCTGCCCCGCCGCCCCATCGTGTCGGCGTTCACGGCCACGGCCACGCGGGAGGTCAAGGACGACATTGTCTGCACGCTGCGGCTCCACGACCCGAAGGTGCTTGTGACCGGTTTTGACCGGCCCAACCTTTACTTTCAGGTCGAGCGCACCCGCCGCAAGGACGATTTTGTCATCCAATATCTGCGCGACCACCCCGGCGAGAGCGGCATCATCTACTGCGCCACCCGCAAGAATGTGGACAAGCTGCAGGAGCTTCTGACCGAATACGGCTTTGCGGCCACAAAGTACCACGCGGGCCTGCCCGCCGAAGCACGCCGCAAAAATCAGAATGACTTCATCTACGACACCGCGCCGGTCATTGTGGCGACGAACGCCTTTGGCATGGGCATTGACAAGTCCAACGTGCGGTTCGTGCTGCACTACAACATGCCCCAGAGCATGGAGAATTATTACCAGGAGGCGGGCCGTGCCGGGCGTGACGGGCTGCCGTCGCAGTGCGTGCTGCTTTTTTCGGCGCAGGACGTCATCATCAACAAATTCCTGCTGGACAAAAAGGATTTTGCCGAGATGGACGACGAGGAGGCCGACCTTTTGCGCCAGCGCGACCTGCAGCGCCTGCAGACGATGGAGCGCTACTGCCAGACGACGGAGTGCCTGCGCAACTACATTCTGGCCTATTTCGGCGAGCATCCCACCGCGCCGTGCGGCAACTGCGGCAGCTGCAACAACGATTTTGACAAGGTCGATATGACCGACGCCGCCAAGTGGATGATCAACTGCGTGGCCGAGCTGCGCGGGCGGTACGGCAAAGCGATTTTGTTCGGCACTTTACAAGGCGCGAACCGTGCGCGTCTGCGGGAGCTGGGAGCCGAGCGCTTCAAGAGCTACGGCCGGATGAAGGACACCCCGCGCGAGACGCTGGAACGCCTGCTGGCCCAGCTGCTGGAGGATGGATATTTGGTGCAGAGCGACGACCAGTACGCCGTGCTGCACATCGGGGATATTGCCCCGCTGAAGGCCGGCGGGCAGGTGTTGGTCAAGCTGCCGCCGCAGCGTGAGCCGGAGCAGGCCCGCGCACCGAAGCCGAAGCGCCGCAGCCCGATGGACGCGCTGACGAGCGCCGGACTGGAGCTGTTCAACCAGCTGCGCCAGCTGCGGTTCGACACCGCCCAGCGCGAGGGACTGCCGCCCTACGTCGTGTTCGGTGACAAGTCGCTGGTGGATATGTGCCTGCGCGCGCCGCGCCGCGCGGAGGATATGCTGGGCATCTACGGCATGGGTGAGCGCAAGTATGAAAAGTACGGTGCCGCGTTCTTTGCGGTCATTGACGCCTATCGCGCCGACCACCCCGACGCCGTTTTGAGCCTGGACCCGCCCGCACCGGAGCCGGAAAAGCCGCTGCCGTCCGAGAAGAAGAAAAAGCCGCCGAAGGCCGAGCGCCCCGCGTTTTACCTGACGGCGGAGGATGCGCGCAGCTTCAACTATCAGGACAGCTATACCGGCGCGGAGCTGAAGGCCGCGCTGATCGAGGCCGCCGGTGACCCGGATGTGAAGGCACCGACCATCAAGGAGATCGACGAGTGGCTGCTGGCGCAGCGGCTCATCGGCATGGAGCGTCTGCCGACGAAGGGCTTTTACTACGTGCCGACCCCTGCCGGTGTGGACGCCGGTCTGCGCAGCGAGGACAAGGTCAGCGCCCGCGGCACGCCGTATTCAGTGCTGCTGTTTACGCCGGAGGCGCAGCGGATGGTGGTGGAGCATTTTATAAAACCGGACTAACCGCAAACCGGCAGGTCCCTGCTTTCGCACACGGCCACGGCGGCATGTGGGCATGCCGCCCTACGTTCCACTTTCCCCGTTATACGTAGGGCGGGGTGCCCACACCCCGCCGCCAGTTCGCGGCATCTGCCGCTAATGAGTTTACGCGCTCTTTTCGTCAACCTGCCCGTTCTTTCGTCAATTCTTTGTCATATTCGTCGATTGCGGATTTTTTGACACGATGTTAAAATGTTAGCAGAGACCGTATACCAATTTATAAGGAGCACCCCATGGACAACGTGAAAATTCTCGAGGTCAAGCAGAGCATCTTTGCCTCCAACGACGAGCAGGCCGCCGCGCTGCGGGCTGAGCTGAAGCAGGAAAAAATTTTTCTGCTGAATTTAATGAGCGCACCGGGGTCCGGCAAAACCACGACACTGCGCCGCACGATTGCTGCGCTGCAAAATGAGCTGCGCATCGGCGTGATGGAGGCCGACATCGACTCCGACGTGGACGCCCGCGCCATTGCCGAGACCGGCGCCAAGGCCATTCAGCTGCACACCGGCGGCATGTGCCATCTGGACGCCGAGATGACCCGGCAGGGACTGGCCGGGCTGGGCACCGAGGGTCTCGATTTGGTGATTCTGGAAAACGTCGGCAACCTTGTCTGCCCTGCCGAGTTCGACACCGGCGCGGTGAAGAACGCGATGATTTTGTCGGTCCCCGAGGGTCACGACAAGCCGCTGAAATATCCGCTGATGTTCCAGGTCTGCGACGTCGTTCTTGTCAACAAGATCGACGTGCTGCCGTATTTTGACTTTGACATGGACAAATGCCGCGAGTATGTGGCCCTGCGCAACCCGAACGCAAGGGTCATCCCGATCTGCGCCCGGACGGGCGAGGGCATTGACGAATGGGCCGATTGGCTAAAAGAGCAGGTCAGGGCGTGGCAGGCGTAAATAATCCAGTCGCGTTGTAGGGGCCGCACATGTGCGGCCCGCGGCCTTGCCGCAATCGCCCGTCCGCCATTTACAACCGGGCCGGGCATGCCCGGCCCCTACTGTGCAAAAAACGGAGCAACGGCACAAAAAAGGAGCACACCATGAGCAAACCCACTGCGTTCCCGCTGGATGAGAGCAGGCTGCCCTTCGAGATTCCGAGGGACGAGCCGTACCGCGAGAAAATTGCCAGGCTGGGCCAGATGATCACGGATCGCATCCCGGCCAAAAAGGGCATTCTGACGAAGGATGACCCCGAATACTGGGGCTTGGCGTCCATCGTGACCGACGAGATGGCGGACGTTGCCTTAAAAATGAAGGTCCGCAAGCCCATGACCCTGCCCGAGCTGGTCAAGGCCACGGGCAAGCCAGCCGGGGAGCTGGAGCCGCTTTTGCAGCAGATGGCCGTCGTCGGTCTGCTGGAGTACAACTGGGAGAATCCCCGCCGCGAAAAGCAGTACATCCTGCCGATGTTCGTGCCCGGCAGCGCAGAGTTCTTCAATATGAACAAGCAGCAGATCGCCGACCACCCCGAGGTGACAGCCTTCTTTGAGCGGATGACGTTTCTGCCGCTGGAGCACATCACCGCCATGGTGCCCCCGGGCGGCGCAGGCATCGGTATGCACGTCATCCCGGTGGAAAAAGCCATCGAGACCGAGAACCGGTCCGCCGACATTGAGCACATCTCTCACTGGCTGAAAAAATACGACAGCAAGTATGCCGCCGGTCCGTGCAGCTGCCGTATGTCCCGCGCCGCCATGGGCGAGGGCTGCGGCGACGACCCCGACGACTGGTGCATCGGCGTGGGCGATATGGCCGACTACCTTGTCGAGACCAACAAGGGGCATTACGTGACCTACGATGAGGTCATGCAGATCCTGCAGAAGGCCGAGGACAACGGCTTTGTGCACCAAATCACGAACATCGACGGCGAGAACAAAATTTTTGCCATCTGCAACTGCAACGTCAACGTCTGCAATGCGCTGCGCACAAGCCAGCTGTTCAACACGCCGAACATGAGCCGCTCGGCCTACGTGGCGCGTGTCGAGCCGGAGAACTGCGTGGCCTGCGGGCGCTGTGTGGAGTACTGCCCCGCGGGCGCGGTCAAGCTGGGCCAGAAGCTCTGCACGAAGGACGGCCCCATCACCTACCCGAAGCAGGAGCTGCCCGACGCCGTGAAGTGGGGCCCCGACAAGTGGGCCATCGACTACCGCGACAAGAACCGCATCAACTGCTATGACACCGGCACCGCCCCCTGCAAGACGGCCTGCCCCGCGCACATTGCCGTGCAGGGCTACCTGAAAATGGCCGCGCAGGGCCGCTACCGCGACGCGCTGGCGCTGATTAAAAAGGAGAACCCCTTCCCCGCCGTCTGCGGGCGCGTCTGCAACCGCCGGTGCGAGGACGCCTGCACCCGCGGCACCGTGGATCAGGCCGTTGCCATCGACGCCGTCAAGAAGTTCATTGCCGAGCAGGACCTGAACGCCGCGCACCGCTACGTGCCCGACGTTGTCCAGCCGTCGCTGCAGGGCCCGTGGCCGCAGAAGATTGCCATCATCGGCGGCGGCCCCGCGGGTCTGTCCTGCGCCTATTTTCTGGCAGTGCAGGGCTACAAGCCCACCGTATTTGAGAAAAACGAGCGTCCCGGCGGCATGCTGCGCTACGGAATTCCTTCGTTCAAGCTCGAGAAAAACGTCATTGACGCCGAGATCGACATTCTGCGGGAGCTGGGCGTTGACATCCGCTGCGGTGTCGAGGTCGGCAAAGACGTCACGCTGGCCGAGCTGCGCCGACAGGGCTACCGGGCGTTCTATATCGCCATCGGCTGCCAGGGCGGGCGCCGGGCCGGTGTGCCCGGCGAGGACGCCGCGGGCATCGAGACCGCCGTCCACCTGCTGCGCACCGTCGGCGGTGACGAGAGCCGCAAAATGACCGGAAAGACCGTCGTCATCGGCGGCGGCAACGTTGCCATTGACGCGGCGCGTGTGTCTCTGCGCTGCGGTTCCGACGGCGTGACGATGGTCTGTCTGGAGCCGCGGGACAAGATGCCGGCCTCGCCGGAGGAAATTGCCGAGGCCGAGGAGGAGGGCACCAAAATCACCTGCGGCTACGGCCCGAAGGAGTTCCTCTCCGAGAACGGCCATGTGACCGCCGTCGTGCTGAAAAAGTGCACCGGCCTTTACAACGCGGAGGGCCGTTTTGCGCCCACCTACGATGAAAACGATACCATCACCCTGCCGTGCGACAACGTTGTTTTAAGCATCGGCCAGTGCATCGAGTGGGGCGATTTGCTCAACGGCGAGGCCGTGCAGCTGGGCCGCGGCCAGGGCGCTGTGGCCGACGCGCTGACCTACCAGACCGCCCAGCCGGACATTTTCGTCGGCGGCGACGTCTGCACCGGGCCGCGGTTTGCCATTGACGCGATTGCTGCGGGCAAGCAGGGGGCAATTTCCATCCACCGCTTTGTGCAGCCCAACACAAGCCTGACGATTGGCCGCAACCGCCGCGACTTCCACGAGCTGGACAAGTCGAATCTGGCGCTGGGCGAGTATGACCGCGCACCGCGCCAGTCCGCCGCGCTGGATGCGGGCATTGACGCGCACCGTTCCTTCCGCGACGCGCACCTGACGCTGACCGAGGATCAGGTCAAAATCGAGACAGCGCGCTGTCTGGGCTGCGGTGCCAGCGTTGTGGACCCGAACAAGTGCATTGGCTGCGGCGTCTGCACGACAAAGTGCGAGTTTGATGCCATCCGCCTGCACCGCGACCTGCCCGAGTGCAGCAAGATGGTCAGGAGCGAGGACAAGTTCAAGGCCATTCTGCCCTACATGGCGAAGCGCGAAATCAAGATCCGCTTTGCCAAAAAGGAGAAGTAATGCACGAGCTTGGCATTGTATTCCACATCATCCGCACGGTGGAGGATGTGGCCCGACAGAACGACGTGACGCGCATCCGGCGCGTGACGCTGCAGCTGGGCGAGGTCTCCGGCGTGGTGGAGAGCTACCTGCAGGACTGCTGGAAGTGGGCGGCGGCGAAATCAGAGCTTTTGCCCGGCGCGGTGCTGACCGTGGAGACCATCCCCGCCGTGACCGTGTGCGAGGACTGCGGCCAACAGTACCCCACCGTGCAGTTTGGCCGCACCTGCCCCCACTGCCAGAGCCCACGCACCCATCTTTTGCAGGGCAATGAGATGTTGATCAAAGAAATCGAGGCCGTGGAGACAGGACCCACCGCCCCGGAGAGGGCGTGAAGCCGCATGAAATACAAAATTTTCCGCATTGAGGAACAGATGTACGGCTGCGAGGAGTTGCCCGCCGACCAGCCGATTCCGGTTGACGTAGTGCTGGAAGGTGCTGACGGCACGCGGCGCATACTCCCCTACCCCGACGAAGCGCTGCGCCGCGGCGGGATGGAGGAAGGCGACAGCGTCGAATTGACCGACGGCATCCTTCACAAGGTATAATTTTCCCAAAAACAAAAGGGGCTGTTGCGTGTGCAGCAGCCCCTTCTATGTTTTTTACAAAGGTTATTCTTCCGTAGAAATATCGCGGCCAAAGTATTTTTCGCTCAATGCCTTCAGCGTGCCGTCGGCGCGCAGCTCGTCAATGGCGGCATCAATGGCCGTGCGCAGGGCGGCAGTCTCGTCGCCCTTGCGCATCGGGATGGCGATCTGGTTCGCATCGTCGGTCAGCACGGCGATCTTCACATTCGCGTCGGGGTGCTCCTTCGTGTAATCGTAGAAGGTCATCTCGGCGTTCAGCGTCGCGTCGATGCGCCCGCTCAGCAGCAGTTCAAACGTCTGGTTCAGGTCGTCAACGCCCGTCACCGTCGCGCCGTACTGCTCGGCCAGCTCGGCGTAGGTGCTGGAGATCGTGTTTGCGGTCTTTTTGCCCTTCAGGTCCTCCAGCGTGTTGATGCTGTCATCGTCGGCCTTGGTGATGACGGCGGTGCGGTTGAAGGCGTAGGGCGTCGAGAAGTCGTATTTTTCGGCGCGTTCGGGGGTGATGTCCACGCCGTTGACCATGATGTCATAGCGGCCCGCGTCCAGACCGGCCAGCAGGCCGTCCCACTCGCCCTCGACAAACTGCGGCTCAACGCCCAGCTTCTTCGCGATCTCGGTGGCGACCTCGACGTCGTAGCCGACGAGGTTGTCGTTTTCATCGTGGTAGGTCCAGGGTGCCCATGTGCCCTCCATCGCAACCGTGATGGTACCCTTGGCCTGGATCTCGCTCAACAGGTCGCCGGACGCGGCCTCGGCGGTGCTCCCGGCGGCGGATTCCACGGCGGGCGCGGTGGCGGCGGCGCTGCTGCCGCAGGCGGTCAGGGCCAGCGCGGCGGTCAGGGTCAGGGCGGCGGTCAGGGTCAGGGCGGTCAGCTTGGTCAGGTTCTTCATTACAATAGGCTCCTTTGCTTGTAGGTCTGCAAAAATTCTTTGGTGCGGGGCTGCTGCGGGTCGTTGAAGAACGCCTCGGCGGTGTTCTGCTCCACAATGACGCCCTGCTCCATGAACACCACGCGGTTGGCCGCATGGCGGGCAAAATCCATCTCGTGGGTCACGACGAGCATTGTGCGGCCTTCCCCGGCCAGGCTGCGCATGACGGCCAGCACCTCGCCGGTCAGCTCGGGGTCCAAAGCGGACGTAGGCTCGTCAAAATAGATGATCTCCGGGTCGGCGGCCATGGCGCGGGCAATCGCCACGCGCTGCTGCTGCCCGCCGGAAAGCTGGCTGGGGTAGTAGTCGGCGCGGTCATCCATGCCGACCTTGACCAGCGCAGCGCGGGCGATCTCCTCGGCCCGGCGGCGCGGCATTTTGCGCGCGATGATAAGCCCCTCGGTCACGTTTTGCAGCGCGGTCTTGTTGGCAAACAGGTTGTAGCTTTGAAAGACAAACCCCGTGCGGCGGCGCAGGGCGTTGGCCTCGGCGTGGGTGACGCGGGCCAGGTCTACGCGCTGGTCGTCAAACAGCATCGTGCCGCCGTCGGACTTTTCCAAAAAGTTCAAGCAGCGCAGCATCGTTGTTTTTCCGCTGCCGCTGGGGCCTAAAATGGCGACGACGTCGCCCTTGTTCACGTCCAGATCGATGCTCTTGAGCACCTGCAAATCGCCAAAGGACTTGCGCAGATTTCTGATTTGCAGCATAGTTCAGCTCCTTTGCGCGCCCTTGCTGTTGAGGTACCGCTCGCCGACGGCCTGCAGGCGGGTCAGCACGGTGCAGAACAGCAGGTAAACCAGACCGACCTCAATGTAGAGGGCCAGCGGCTCATAGGTGCGGGCCACAATGCGCTGGGTCGTCATGAACATTTCGGTCACGGTGATGTTCGCGGCCAGCGAAGTATCCTTGACCATGGCGATCAGCGTACTGGCCAGCGTGGGGAAGGCCGTGCGCAGCGCCTGCGGCAGGATGATGCGGCGGATGATCTGTAAGTAGCTCATGCCGACGCACTGCCCCGCCTCCATCTGGCCTTTGGGCACGGATTCCAGCGCGGCGCGGATGGTCTCGGCGCAGTACGCGCCCTCATTGATGGAAAAGACGAGCACCGCCGCGGGGAACGGCTCAATCAGGATGCCGACGCCGGGCAGGCCGTAGAACACAACGAACAGCTGCACCAGCACGGGCGTGCCGCGGATGACCCAGATATAAAACCGTGCCAGCCGCTGCAAAACGGGCACATGGGCAAACTGCACCAGCGCCACCGCCACCGCGATGATAAGCGCCAGCGTGAACGAGATGGCGGTCAGCGGGATGGTGACGGTCAGGCCGGGCAGCAATATTTTACCAAAGGAATCCACAAGGATTCCCCACAGGCGTTCGGACATGGGGCGGGACTCTCCTTTTTTTGGTTGGGGTTGCGGGAATATTTCCCACTAAAACGGTATGCTATGAGATTGTAGCACACTTTGCCGGATTTTGCAAGAGTGAAATTTGAAGTGAAGTTTAAGGTTGGGGCAGCGTGTCGAAACGCTCTTGTAGGGGCGAGCATTGCTCGCCCGTGCCCGTTTGCCTTGTATGAAAACTGTCCCGGAAAATGCGTTGCTGCGGTAAGCTGACGGGCGACCAATGGTCGCCCCTACACACGCAATAAGGCAGGGATGCAATTTTTCGACAGTCCGGTCTCCCTTGTCAAAGGGAGGCTTTTACCCTGCGGGGTGAGGGTGGGGGGATTGCACGGAAGGCTTACTGTGGCCGGAAGCGGGCACGGCGGCCAGAGGGCTGGCCGCCCTACGTTCCCCTTTTTCGGTAGGACGTAAGGCGGGGTGCCCCCACCCCGCCGAAGTTAGCGGCAGGCAGAATGCAACGGGATTGGCAGACCGTAGGGGCGGATTCCATATCCGCCCGTGGGAGTGTCCGTAGTAGAAATGGAATTGAGTGAAACCACAACAAAAGCACAAAAAATCCCACCGCCGGGAGGCGGTGGGAAAATACCAACAAAATTTAATAATTATTTGGTGCTGATTTCATTCGTACCAACAAGGTACTTGTCCTGAGTATTAGCCGTATCATCAGCAGACTTCTTCACATCATACGCACTACCATTGTAAGTAACATTGAAGCCAGAGTTAGTATAGATAACTTGGCTCACTTTGCTATCGGTAATGGTAATCTTAAATTTACCCTTCACCTCGGCCAAGGCAATCAAATCCTTACCGTTATCCGCCATCTGTTTCATAACAGCCGCATCATCGGTCGTAGAGGAAGCAGATGCCGCAGTCAAAGTGCCATAAGCCTCAGAAGCCTCAGTCTGAGCGGCCATAACGACCATGCGGCACTCAGCAACAACCTTCTCCTTGTTCGCCTTGTCGATGTAGCCGGTCAGAGCCGGAACCAGCAGGGCGGCCAGGATGACCAGGATGACCAGGACAACGATGAGCTCGACCAGGGTGAAGCCCTTCTTGTTCTTCATTTTGCGAATTTTCTCGAACATGACAAATTCCTCCAATAAATTCAGTAAGGACTTCGTGCGTCCTTATTTGTGAAATTATAATATCACATAATCTGCCAAATTTCAACAACCTTATGCAAAAACAGCAAAAAACATTTTTTTGCTTCTCTTTTTAATTTCCCATCGTTTTGCCTGTTGCACTCAAACCGCCTTGCCGTGGCTGCCCCTCTGCCGCCGCACGGAATTCTATACATAATACCGTCATTTTTAAAAATCAGCTGCGCCGTCACGCCAAAAAACGCGGACAACACCGCCGCCATTGAAACCGCACATATATTGCGTCTATTTTATCTGTGCTGTCTCTGCAAGTGCGGGCAGCAGAGCGCATCGCGTATGGATTTCAGCGTATACAGGCCAATTTTACAGGCGGGCAATTTTTGTGCTATTTTGCATTTTCCCGTGTTCTCTCTCCCCTGCCCGGCCACGGGGACGCTCCTTTGTGAAAACACCGCAAATTCCGGTGCAAAAGTGTGGTATACTGCAAGATTTTGTGCTATACTGGATAAAAAATCAACACAGCCGGGCCGCGCCCGGCACAAAAGGGGCCACACATGAAAAACACCACCGAGGAAAAACGCGAGGCCATCCCCAACAGCGTCAGCCGGATGCTGCTGGCGGGCATCGGCGTACTTTTGCAGGTTTTATGGATCTTCTGGCTTGCCCTCAAGCTGAACGACTACTCCACCGCCATTCAGGTATGCACGTCGGTACTGACATTTTTGATTACACTGCGTATATATGGGCTGCATATCAACTCCGCGTATAAAATTTCGTGGATCATTCTGATTTTGCTGTTTCCCATCTTCGGTCTGACCATCTATCTGTTGTTTGGCCGCAGCGGGGCCGTCAGCGTCATGCGCCGCCGTTTCGGCAAAAATATGACGATGCTGCGCCGGTATCACGCACCCATTTTGCAGCAGCGCCGCGCCCTGCCCTACCCGGACCGCATCACCCGCAACCACGCCCGCTATTTGCAGGACCGCGCGGGCTACCCCGCCTATGACAACACCGATGTGACGTTCTACGGCGACACCTGCGAGGCGCTGGAGGCCCAGAAAACAGCCCTGCGCAGCGCGGAAAAGTTTATTTTCATGGAATACCACGCCATTGAGGACGCCTCCGCCTGGCAGGAGCTGGAGGATATTCTGGCCGAGCGCGCCGCCCACGGCGTGGAGGTGCGCGTATTTTACGACGACGTGGGCAGCATCGGGTTTATCAACAGCAAATTTGTCAAAAAGCTGGCGGGGCGCGGCATCCAGTGCCGCCGGTTCAACCCGGTCATCCCGATTTTGAACGTCTTTATGAACAATCGCGACCACCGCAAAATCACCGTTGTGGACGGGCGCGTCGGCTTTACCGGCGGCTACAATCTGGCGGAGGAGTACTTCAACCGCACCCACCCTTACGGCCAGTGGAAGGACAGCGGCATCCGGCTGGAGGGCGACGCCGTGCGCGGCCTGACGCTGATTTTCTTAGAGCTGTGGGGCGCAACGCAGAAGGCCGCCCCCGAGGTCGAGCGCTATCTGCCCGATGTGCCCTACACCGCGCGGGAGAATGCCGTGGTGCTGCCCTACGCGGACAATCCGCTGGACGACGAGGCCACCGGTGAGAACGTCTACCTGAACATGATCCGCAGTGCGAAGGACTACGTCTACATTACAACGCCCTACCTTATTTTAAGTGACGAGATGCAGCGCACACTGCGGCTGGCCGCGTCCAGCGGCGTTGATGTGCGGATCATCACGCCGGGCATCCCGGACAAAAAGCTGATTTTCTCGGTCACGCGCAGCTATTACGCCAGCCTTGCCAAGAGCGGCGTGCGCATTTATGAGTACGCGCCCGGGTTCATCCACGCGAAGCAATGCGTAGCCGACGGCACGGAAGCCGTAGTGGGCACGATCAATTTTGACTTCCGCAGCCTGTACCTGCACTTTGAGAACGCCTGCTGGTTCTGCGGCTGCAGCGCCGTGGCCGATGTGCGCCGCGATTTTGACGCGCTGTTCCCCGTCTGCCGCGAGGTCACGCAGGAGTACGCCGACACCCGCAGCCTGGCCGTGCGCGGCTGGGACTGCGTGCTGCGGCTGTTCAGCCCGCTGATGTGACGGGCTGTGCACCGGGCGCGGCAAGTGGAATTTTCCCAAAGAAATCTGTACTATTCCACGTTGCAAACCGCCGCTGCGCGCCGTACAATAAAGACAAAATCCAGACTGTCAAATGAGGTGCATACCAATGGAGCATATAGCATGGAAGGGCCGCATCAAGCCCGGCTGCAAAGCGGAATATCAGCGCCGCCACGCGGAGATCTGGCCCGAGATGGTCGAGGTGCTGAAGGCTGCGGGCATCTGCAACTACAGCATCTTCTACTGTAACGACGAGCTGTTCGGCTACTATGAGTGCGCGAAGGGCGTTGCCTACGCCGAGAAGGTACAGGCCGAAAGCCCCGTTGTGGACCGCTGGAACGACTACATGAAGGACATTCTGGAGCTGGAAATGGACCCCGTGACCGGCGCCCAGCCCAAGCTGGAGCAGGTGTTCCGCTTGGATTAAACGCGCATAAGACAGCAAAGCCGCCCGTGTCAGGCTGACACGGGCGGCTTGTGTTTTTATGGGCAGGTGCAGCGCAGGCGGTGTTGCCTTTAGGGTATTTACAACACGATGCGGAACGCGACGCGGTGCTCTCCTTCCCCGCTGACGCGGTAAGGCTCCTCCACATCGGTGCCCCAGCTGTCGATGCCGCCGATGCCGCGGGCTGCGCCCAGGATCGTCACGCTCGTGCGGCCCGTGGCGGGCAGCTCGGTGATGTGCTGGGCGGCCTCGATCTCCTGCGCAGTGTTGGGCAGTGCGCTGAAGGCAAACGGCGCGTCGGCCTGTTCAATCGTCAGCGCAGCCGCCGTCTGACCGCAGGCGTTGTGCTGCTCCAGCGTGAACTGACGGGTGCCCACATGCAGGCCGCAGTCCTGCGGGACAAGAGTCGGTTCAATGTGCGGCACCTCCTCATGGCAGCCAAAGACGCCGCCCTTGCAGCGATCCGGGTAGGTCTCGCCCGAAAGGCCGGTCCAGAGCGTACGGGCCACGGGGGCAAACGTCTGGAATTTTACGCCGAAGCAAGGCAGCTCGGGCGCACCGGGCACGCCATGATAGACGGCCTCGACCAGCAGCGTGCCCTGCGGCTCCACGGTGTAGGTCAGCTCGGCCTTAGCGCCGGGCACGGTGGGCACGCCGTAGGTATAGCGCACCTGCACACCGTCGGCGGATTTCTGCAATACTGCAAAGCCGAGGTTCTGCAGGTAGACATCCGCCGCCAGCCAGGCCGCCGCTTTCTGCGGGAAGCCGCAGCCGCGGTCATTGTCGGTGGCGGCGCGCCAGAACGCCGGGCGCGGGGCGCGCCAGAGCCACTCGCTGCCGTTGACGGTCAGCGACGACGGCCCGGCCTCGCCCGCGGAAAAGAGAATTTCAAACCCGTCGCCCCTGACGCCGAGGTTGCCGTCGCCCTCGGTCACGGTCAACGTGCCGGGCTTGCGGGCGGCCTGTGCTTTGGCCGCGTCGCGGTCCGCCCGGGCGGCGGCTGCGGCGTTGCGGGCATCGTGAGCGGCGCGGCGGGCGGGGGTGTCGTACCAGTAGCGCACGTCCTGCATGGCGGGCTTCTCGGCACCGTCGGCGTAGACAATGCCGTTGCCGCTGAAGTTGTAATCGGTGTTGCGGTCCGCAAAGTCGCCGCCGTAGCCCAGCACGCTGCGGCCAAGCGCGTCGGTGTGCCGGAGCGCCTGGTCCATGTAGTCCCAGATGAAGCCGCCCTGGTACTGGTCGAACTCGTCGGCCAAGCGCACATAGCTCTCCATGCCGCCCAGCGAGTTGCCCATATCGTGCATATATTCGCAGAGAATGAAGGGCTTCTTCGGGTGGGATTCAAGATATTCGCGAATTTCCCACGGCTTGGCGTACATCCGGCTTTCCATGTCGCTGATGGCGTCGAACGCGCGGCAGTGGAACACACCCTCATAATGCACGAGGCGTCCCGGGTCGTGGTCGTGGAAGAACTGCGACATGGCGAGAATATCCTCGCCCGCGTAGCTCTCATTGCCGCAGGACCAGATCAGGACGGCGGCGTGGTTCTTGTCGCGTTCAAACATGCTACGGGCGCGGTCCACGACGCAGTCCTTCCACTCGGGCAGGCTGCCGGGCACGTTCCAGCTCGGCTCCACCGCGCCGAGCTTCTGCCAGCTGCCGTGGCTTTCAAGGTTCGTCTCGTCGATCATGTAGATACCGTTCCGGTCACACAGGTCATACCACAGGCTCTGGTCGGGGTAGTGGCAGGTGCGCACGGCGTTGATGTTGTTCTTTTTGAACACGGCCATGGCGGCGTGCATGTCGTCGGCACCGATGGCGCGGCCCCTGTCGGCGTTCCACTCGTGGCGGTTGACACCGTTGAACACGACACGTTCCCCGTTCAGGCACATGACGCCGTTTATCATCTCAAAGCGGCGGAAGCCGATGTCGTAGGGCACAACCTCCTGCAAAACGCCGTCGGCATCGCGCAGGGTCAGTACGGCGTGGTAGAGCACCGGCGCTGCATGGCTCCACGGCTGGATGCCCTCGATCTCAATCGTATCGCCCGCGGCGGGGCCTTCGTAGACGGCGTAGCCCTCGGGGTCGGTCACGACGAGGGCTACCGACGCGCCGTCGGTCTCGCCGTCCAGCTTGACGAGGGGCGTCAACAGGCCGGTGGTGTTGTCGGCGGCAAGGTCGGCCTTGAGCCAGATGTCGTTGATGTGGACCTTGGGCTTTGCGTACAGATAGACCGAGCGGAAGATGCCCGAGAAGCGGAAGAAGTCCTGATCCTCGATCCAGGCGGCGCTGCTGCGCTTGTAGACCTCGACGCAGAGGCGGTTGTTCTCGTCCCGAATATACGGTGTCAGATCAAATTCAGACGGGGTGAAGCTGTCCTCGGCATAGCCGACGAACTGGCCGTTGCACCACAGGTACATGGCCTGCTCCACGCCCTGAAAGCTGACGCAGACGCGCTGGCCGCGCAGGGACTCGTCCAGATCAAACTCTTTGACATAGCTGCCCACGGGGTCATCGTTCCAATCGACCTGCGGCGGGCGCAGGCAGCTGCGGCCATCCCACGGGTAGAGGGTGTTGGTGTACTGCAGCTGACCGTAGCCCTGCAGCTCAATGTGCCCGGGCACGCGGATGGTGCCGAAGCCGGACAGGTCGGCGTCCGGCTGCCAGAAATCCGCCGGGCGGGCGGCAGGGTTGGCGCTCCACGCAAAGCGCCATGCGCCGTCCAGTGACTGGCGCAGCGATGTCAGGCCGCTTTCGGCCTCGTCCAAGGTGCGGCAGCAGAGATGGTCAGAGTGTGCGTCCAGCCGGTTCACGGCAAAGACGGTGGGGTCACTCAGCCAGCGAAGTTCAGGGGTCATAGGGATCTCTCCTTTACACAATCAGGTTCTTACCGTCATTCTGCCACAGGGCGCGCGGGGTGTCAATAGAAAGTTTCACGCAGATCTTTTCCGTATTTTTTGCATCTTTACGGGAATTGTGCTGTGTTTAACACTTCGCGGCAGGATTTTTTGAGATTTCCCGTTTTGTCTGGTGGCAGATTGTACGCTGCAGCACCAGATATAGCGGTGACGGCAGGATTTTTGCGGGGTGGGTTGTTATAGTCGGCACACCTGTGGCACAAAAAAGCGCCGCACCTTTTTGCAGGGGCGGCGTTTTGGGGTCATACTTCTTCTGTCTCCGCCTCCGCGGCGGCGCGCAGACGCTCCCGCACGGGGCGCAGGGCCTCGGGCAGAGCCTCATCGGGCAGGTCGCTGATGCCCTCGGTGCTGCCACGGGCGGCGGCGGTCTCATAGAACCAGCATTTGTAGTCCAGGGTGTCCATCGTCTGCTGCAATTCAGCCATGCGGGTCTCGAGCACGGTGCGCTGCTTGCGGAACAGCTCCAGCCGCCGGGCAATGGTCTCATCGCCCTGCATGGCCAGCTCGATGTATTCGCGGATGTCCTTGAGGGACATGCCGGTCTTTTTCAGGCACTCGATGATGCGCAGCCACTCGAAGTCCTTCTCCGTAAAAACGCGGATGCCGCCGGACGAGCGCCCGACGAAGGGCAGCAGCCCTTCCTTATCGTAATAGCGGATCGTCGATGCGGGCACGCCCAGCCGCCGCGCCATCTCCCCCACTGTATAGGCCATGTGTTTTCCTCCTATGACTTAAACCCGGGTTTAACCTGTGTATCAGTATAGGACAAAAGGGCGGCGTTGTCAAGGCGGGCGGGGTCACCCGCGGTATTTCCCCTTCATCCGGCTGAACGGTTTCCTGTTCTTGCACACGCCGCGGGGCGTGCCGCCGCTCCCCTGCCCGCTTTTCTTTTATAGGGAAGGCTTTTTCTATTTTTTATTGACAAACGCGCGGTTTGTTTCTATCATGTTCATATAAGTAAGGGAGGGACCGCCACTATGCTGACCTATAATATGGACGTGGAGGAACGCAGCACCTGGCTGCGCGCCACCCCCGGCGCAGCGGCGCTGGCACAGCCGTTTTACTGCACCGAGGCCGGCAACTTTTATGGCCGCGCCCATTTTGCCACAGCCCGCACCGATAAGGAAAGCTATCTGCTGTTTTATACGCTGTCCGGCTCCGGTCTGATCGAGCAGAACGACCAGCGCGTGGTGCTGCCCGCCGGCAGCGCCCTGCTGTTGAACTGCCGCGCCCCGCAAAGCTACTGCACTGCCCCCGGGCAGGACCACTGGCACCACTACTGGGCGCATCTGGACGGCGCGGGCGTCGCCAATCTGGCCGAGGTACTGCAGCCGCAGGGGCGGCTGTCCCCCGTTACGGTCAGTCGGCTGGAAATGCAGCCGCTGTTTGAGTCACTGGCCGCCGAGTGGGAGCACGGCGCTGCCGCACAGATCGAGATCTGCCTGGCTCTGCACCGGATGCTGGCCCTGATGGCCCGCCAGCTGCTGGCCGGGGATGAGAGCCGCTCCAACCGCACCTTGATCGAACAGGCCGCCGAGTACATCCGCCAGCACTATGCCGAGCCGCTGTCGCTGGACAGCCTGCTGGCCCAGACGCCGGTGAGCAAGAGCTGGTTCCTGCGGCTGTTCCGCCAGTACATGGGCACGACGCCCTACAATTTTTTGCTGTCCACGCGGATCACACGTGCCAAGGAACTGCTGGTGCTGACGGATTTCTCCGTCTGCGAGATCGCGCACCAGGTCGGCTTTGGGGATGAGAGCAACTTCTCGACCCGCTTTACCGCCATGGTGGGCCAAAGCCCCCAGCAGTACCGCAAAAGTGCAATGAAGCCCGCGGAAAACTGAATAATGGGAAAGAAGGCATTTGTATGTTGAAAACCGAACGCATGGACCGTGTCCGTGCTGCCCTGCGCGCGCAGGGACTGACGCAGATGATCGTCTGCGACCCCAAGAGCGTGTGGTATCTGACCGGCGTCGCCGTGGAGCCCTATGAGCGTCTGCTGGCGCTCTACCTGCCCACCGAGGGCGAGCCGGTGCTGTTTTTGAACAGACTGTTCAATGTGCCCGAGCCGCCGTGCAGGACCGTCTGGCACACCGACACGGACAAGCCCGTGGCGCAGATCGCCGAGGTCGTGGACGCGGGCAGGCCGCTGGGCATTGACAAGGAGTGGCCCGCTAAGTTTCTGATCCCGCTGATGGAGACCCACCCCGGTATGCAGGTCGTGCTGTCCAGCGACTGCGTGGACGACTGCCGCGCCTGCAAGGACGCCGAGGAACAGACCCTCATGCGCGAGGCGTCCCGCATCAACGACGCGGTGAACGAGACCGCGAAGCACTATATAAAGGCCGGCATGACCGAACGCGAGGTCGCCGAGTTTATCGACGCGCAGTACCGTGCCCACGGCTGCGAGGGGCCGAGCTTTACGACGATCGTCTCCTTTGGTGCCAACGCCGCCGACCCGCACCACGAGCCGGACGACACCGTGTTAAAAGAGGGCGACTGCGTGCTGTTTGACATGGGCTGCGTGAAGAGCCGCTATTGCAGCGACATGACCCGCACCTGGTTCTGCGGCCAGCCCACTGAAAAGCAGGCCGCCGTGCACGATCTGGTGCGCCGCGCGAATGAGGCTGCCGAGGCGCTCATCAAGCCCGGCGTGCGCCTGTGTGAGCTGGACGCCGCCGCGCGCGACCTGATTACGGAAGCGGGCTACGGCGCGTATTTCAACCACCGTCTGGGGCATTTCATCGGCCAGACCGACCACGAGAAGGGCGACGTCAGCAGCGCGAACACCGCCGTAGCCAGACCCGGCATGATCTTTTCGATTGAGCCGGGCGTCTACCTGCCCGGCGAGTTCGGCGTCCGCGTGGAGGACCTCGTCCTGGTGACCGAGACCGGCTGCGAGGTGCTGAACAGGAACGATAAGCATTGGGATGTGGTGGGGAAATAACTGCCGCCATCCCTGCCTCCCCTTGAGGGGAGGTGGCCCCGCAGGGCCGGAAGGGTGGCTGGCAGCCGACCTATAAAAGGGTTATTGCGGCCCACCCCTCACCGCCTGCGGGCGGAGCTCCCCTCAAGGGGAGCCTAAAGAATTTCAGAGAGGTGTACGCTTGAAAAAACATCTGTTCCGTATCATTGCCGTCCTGTCCGCCGCGGTCCTGCTGGCGGGCTGCGCGGCGTCGCGGCTGCGGCTGGGGGCTGCGGCTGCAGGCGGCGTGTACAATGCGTTTGGCACCGCCATGGCCGCCCAGAACAGCACCATCGAGGTCAAACAGACCGCCGGGTCCGCCGCCAACCTGCGGCTGCTGGCGGGCGGCTATTTACAGCTGGCCGTTGCCCAGTCCGACATGGCGCAGGATGCCTACGACGGCAGCGGCGTCTTTGCCCACGAGAGCACCGAGCGCAGCTTCAGCGCCGTGGCCGCCCTGTATGAGGAGGCCGTGCAGGTCGTTGTCCGGGCCGACTCCGGCATTACGACGCTGGAGGAACTGCAGGGCTGCACGCTCAGCGTCGGCGAGGAGGAATCCGGCACCGAGCAGAACGCCTGGCAGGTGTTGGCCGCCTGCGGCCTGAACAACCGCCTGGTGCACACTGTAAACCTGAACTACACCGACGCTGCCGCCCGGCTGGCCGACGGCACGATCGACGCGATGTTCGTCACCGCCGGTCTGCACGCCGACGCGCTGGAGCAGCTGGCCAAGACCTGCGCCATCCGTCTGCTCTCCGTCGATGGGGGTGTCGGTGCGCGGCTGCTGGCGGCCTACCCGGCCTACCGCGCCTGCGTTATCCCCGCCGGGACCTACGCCGGTCAGGGGGAGGACGTCTGGACCGTCAGCGTGCAGGCGCTTCTGCTGGCGTCGAACGCGCTGTCCGACGAGACCGTCCAAAGGCTGACTGCCCGGTATTTTGACAGCGTGGACGCCGTGGCTGCAGCCGTGCCGGTGCCGCTGGTGACCGACCCCGCCGTGGCCGCCGCGCAGAGCGTTATCCCCTACCACACCGGGGCCGCTGCGTACTACACCGCGCAGGGCATCACCCCTGCAGGGCCGGAGACGGGCGCGTCCCCTGAACAGGAGGCCGCCGCATGATCATCTCACTGGATATGTACCAGACGCTGTTTGCGGCGGTCTGCGTGCTGATGCTGGGCCGCTTTTTGAAGGCGCGCATCGGCTTTCTGGAAAAATTCTGCATTCCCGCGCCGGTCATCGGCGGCGTGCTGTTTGCCGTTTTCACCTGTCTCTGCTATGTGACCGGCATTGCCGAGTTTGAATTTGACGACATTTTAAAGGAAGTCTGCATGGTGTTCTTCTTCACCTCGGTAGGCTTTCAGGCCAACCTCAAGGTGCTGAAAAGCGGCGGCAAATCGCTGATCCTCTTCTTGGGGCTGGTCGTTGCGCTGATTTTGTGCCAGAACTTCCTCGCCGTCGGACTGGCGGATCTGCTGGGCATCTCGCCGCTGATCGGTCTGTGCACCGGTTCCATCCCGATGGTCGGCGGCCACGGCACGGCGGGCGCGTTCGGCCCCGTGCTCGAGGACTTCGGCGTTGCGGGCGCGACCACGCTCTGCACGGCGGCGGCCACCTACGGCCTGATCGCGGGCAGCGTCATGGGCGGCCCGACGGGCCGTCTGCTCATTGAGCGCCGCAAGCTGCTGGACACCGTTGTGCCCGAGGACGACAGCCTGCTGGTGGAGGAAGAGATCAAGCACGAGCGCCACACCAGCATGTACCCGGCTGCTGTGTTCCAGCTGATTATCGCCATCGGCATCGGCACGTTCATCTCCAAGGCGCTGGCCATGACCGGGCTGACGTTCCCCATTTATATCGGCGCGATGATCGCCGCGGCGTGTATGCGCAACATCGGCGAATTCACCCACAAATTCACGACCCACATGGGCGAGATCAACGACATCGGCGGCATCAGCCTGTCGCTGTTCCTGGGCATTGCCATGATCACGCTGAAGCTGTGGCAGCTGGCCGCGCTGGCGCTGCCGCTCATCATCCTGCTGGCGGGCCAGACGCTGCTGATTTTCCTGTTCACCTACTTTGTGATTTTCAACATCATGGGCCGCGACTATGACGCTGCGGTCATTGCAGCGGGCGTCTGCGGCTTTGGCATGGGCGCGACGCCCAACGCCATGGCCAACATGCAGGCCCTGTGCGAAAAGTATGCCCCGTCGGTCAAGGCGTATCTGCTGATCCCGCTGGTAGGCAGTCTGTTTGCGGACTTCCTCAACAGTCTGGTCATCACCTTCTTTATCAACTTTATCTAATTGGGAGGTCTTTCTGATGTTCCGCAAGCTGCGCGAGGCGCTGAAAAAGCAGTGCTACCGTGTCCACAGTGACGACGTTGCCCTGCCCGAGGTCCACACCGGCCAGGTCACCCACAGCGACGCCCCCGAGACCCCGGAGAAGCACAAGTCCATCAACTATGAAAACGTCGCCATCCCGGAGGTTCATATTCCAAAGAAGAAGCCCTGAAGCCTTCTCCCCCTGGGGGAGAAGGTGGCCCCGCAGGGCCGGATGAGGGGAGAGCTTGCGCGGTTGCCCGCAAACGGGTTGCCACAGAGGGTTCGGCCCTCATCAGTCACCTTCGGTGACAGCTTCCCCCGATGGGGAAGCCTTTTTGTACAGCAAAACGCCCCTGACCGTTCGGTCAGGGGCGTTTTGCCCGTAATGTTAGTCGAGGAAGTTCTCGTTGAGGGTGACACCGAAGTCGTGGGCAATGGCGCGCAGGTCATCGTCGGTGATGGTCTGGCGGATCAGGCCACCGCCCATGGACAGGACCTTGACGTAGATCTCGGCACTCTTTTCAATCGTGTGGGCGAGGCCGAAGGTGATGTCAAAGTCAGGGCCGGAGGCAAACAGGCCGTGCTGTGCCCAGATAGCGGCCTGATAGGTTTTCATCTTCTCGGAGGTTGCCATGGCAATGTCCGCGCCGCCCGGGACCATCCAGGGGCAGACGCCGACGCCCTCGGGGAAAACGACGGGGCACTCGGTAGCGCTCTGCCACAGGGCGCGGGAGAAGTCACGGTCCGTCAGCGGCAGGATGTAGGTCAGCGCAATGACGTTGGTGGCGTGGCAGTGATAAATAACGCGGTTCGCGCCGTTGGTAGCGGCCTTGCGGACGCTGTGGTTCATGAAATGGCTGGGGAACTCGGACGTCGGGCGTGCGCCGTCGGCCAGACCCCAGACGATGCGCCAGCTGTCGCCCTTGTCGTTGATCTCCACAATGCCGATGCTGTGGATTGGGTCAGGCTCGACGTTGCGGAAGAACTTGCCGGAGCCGGTGGTGATGAAGTACTCACCGGCCAGATTATCGGCCTGCACGCCCATGTTGCCCCACTCGCGCGGCTCGGCGTCGAAGTAGGGACGGCAGGCGGCGACGTCCTCCCCGGTCATGCGGTAGGTCAGGTTGCCGCCGTTGCGCTCGTGCCAGCCCTGCAGCCAGCCATCGTTGCACATACGGATAAAGCCCTTGACGCAGGGAATTTCATAAATCGTAGACATAATTTCTGCTCCTTTATATCGTTGTGTTGGCTTCCCCCAAGGGGGAAGCTGTCAGTGGCCCCGACCACTGACGGATGAGGCCAAGCTGCCGACAGCAGCCCGTTACCGGGCAATTGCCGCAAGGCCGCCCCTCATCCGGCCTCGGGCGGGGCCTCGGCCACCTTCCCCCAAGGGGGAAGGCATCCCGAAATCAGCGCGTGATCACATCCACCGGCACGTTGAAGATCTCGGCAACCTTCAAAATCGTGTCGATGTGGTGGCCGGTGGCGGCGGCCATGTGGTGGGTGGGGCCGGCCTCGCTCCAGCGGTTGACGAACTCGCGGGCACCGCAGCTGAAGCGGGTGCGCATGTTTGTGTCACCGAAGGTGAAGATTGGGCCGGGCTCGTTGACACCCTCGGCCACGACAAACTTGAAGTGGCCGTCCTTGTCCTGCGTGATGGCCAGATAGGTCACATCGCCCACCGGCGGGTAGAACTGGGTCAGGTAGCCGCCGCCGGTCTTGCCGTGGAACACGGGCACGATCTTCATGGTCGGCTTTCTGGCCGTGGAGATGTCGGCGTCGCCGGAGCCGGAATGGCCGATGATGCAGATGTCCTCATTGAAGTCGATGGAGTACATCTCGCTCAGCTGGCCGCAGCCCGCAATGGTCTTGAGGATGGACATGGCCATCGCGACCTTGATGTCGCCCTCGACGGCGCAGGCCGTGCCCTGCTTGATGAGCATCGAGAACGCGGGGATCAGCATCGAGTCCAGCTTGCCGGCCACGCCCTTGGCGAAGCCGTCGTAGTGGCTGGCGACGAAGGCGATCTTCTCATCCCTGACCCACTGCTCAAATGCGACAACGTAGCGGGCCATATCCCAGACCTTCTCCACCGTGCCGCCGCCCTCAATATCGAAGGTGTCCAGAATGTCCTGCGCCTTGGCGCGGATGGCGTCCTCGTCGGTGATGTTGTCGGCGATGGCCCACATCTTCTCCCAGTCAAACTGCTTGGTGTAGAGCCACATGCGGTTGTACAGGTTCGTCTCGTCAATGTACAGATCCATCATGCCGGGGTACGGGCGGCCGATCTGCGCAAGGTTCGTATCACGGAAGCGGCGGCGCACCTGCGCGGCCTTGCACCAGTCGTTGATTTCGGCCTGCACGGCAGGGTCACCGCCCTCAACAACGCCGGTGATGACGGCGTGGCGCTTACCGGCGCGCTCCAGGTCAGCGACCATCTCGCCGACAGCGCCGCAGGCGTACAGCTCACCCAGCCAGGTGGGGGTGTCGGTGTTGGCGTAGTCGGGGGCCTTCTTCTTCTGCACGTTGACGAGGACGACGGGCACGTCGAGGTCGCGCACGGCGGGCAGCATATTGTAAGAGGTAGCGTAGGTCAGCAGCTGCAGAATGACAAGGTCAACGTCGGCGGCGCGGAACTTATCGCCCGCGGCCATGGACTGCTCCTTGGTGGTGACGATGCCGCCGTCGATGACATCGACGGTGTCGGGCAGCGTCTTTTTGAAGGCGGCGTACTGGCCCTCAAACTCGGGGACCAGCGTGGGGAACTGCGGCAGGTAAGCGCCCAGCGCAATGGCGAACACGCCAACGCGGGCTTTGGTTTCGACTAACATGGTGGGACCTCCTGTATATGGATTTGTTGTGATGTGCGTGTAGAGGAGGGATTTATCCCTCCCGGGAAGTATACGGTGTCGGGCGCGGGCACGGGAGGGTCAAGACCCTCCCCTACAAACCAGGGTGAACGGCAGGCTGGCGGCGGCATGAGGGCATGCCGCCCTACGGTTGGATGTAGGGCGGGGTGCCCCCACCCCGCCGGGTCGTTTACTCCGGCTGATACTCTTTAATTTCAAAGCTGCGCCGGATGGCGGCGCGGGCCTCGGCCAGGTCGGCAAAATCGCCGCTGTGGATGAACTGCACCATCAGGTTGCCCAGCGCTGTGCCCTCGGTGGGGCCTGCAAACACGGTCAGGCCGGTGGCGTTGGCGGTCTGCTGGTTCAGGTAGCCGTCCTGGCTGCCGCCGCCGACGATGTTCAGGCTTGTGTAGGTCTTGCCGGTCAGGCTTTGCAAGGTCTCCACGGCGCGGCGGTAGTCCTGCGTCAGGGAGTTGTAGACGCACTGCATGACCTCACCGGTGGCGGCGGGCACGGGCTGGTGCGTGTCGGCGCAGGCGGCCCTGACTTCTTCGATCATGGAGGCAGGCGCTAAGAAGCGGTTGTCATCGGGGTCAACGCAGCTGGGGAAGTCGGCGGCCTCCTTCGCGGCGGCGATCAGCTCTGGGAAGCTCGGGCGGGTGCCGGTCTTTTCGCCAAGCTCACGGCGGACGGACTGGATCATCCACAGGCCCATGATGTTTTTCAGGTAACGGTAGCGGTATTCATAGCCGCCCTCGTTCGTAAAGTTGGCGGCACAGCTGTCCGGGCCGGTGATGGCCGCTGCGTTTTCCACGCCCAGCAGGCTCCATGTGCCGCTGGACAGGTACGCGGCGTACTCATCCCGCGCGGGCACGGCGAGGAACGCCGAGCCGGTGTCGTGGGTCGCGGGCAGAATGACCTCGGCGTCAAAGCCGACAGCCTTCTGAATTTTCGGCGTCAGATGCCCCAGCACGGTCCCGGCGGTCTTGATGGGCTGGAAGATGCCGCGCGGCAGACCCAGCTTTTCGATCAGTGCATCGTCCCAGTCCCTGCTGTCCGCGCCCACCAGCGCCGTGGTACTGGCGTTCGTGTACTCATTGGCGGGCACGCCGCAGAGCAGGTAGTTCAGGTAATCGGGCACCATCAGGAACGTTTTGGCGGCGGCCAGCTGCTCCGGGTGCTCCTTTTTGAGCGCCATCAGCTGGTAGACCGTGTTGAACGGCTGGTACTGGATGCCGGTGCGGGCATAGTGGTCGGCAAAGGTCAGGCCGTATTCCTTTTCCAGCGCCTCGCGGATGCCCTCGGTGCGCTCGTCGCGGTAGGCGACGGCGTCGCCGATGCGCTTATTGTCCGCATCCAGCAGCACAAAATCGACAGCCCAGGTGTCGATGCCGATGGTCGCGGGGGCAAAGCCTGCGTCGTGTGCAGCCTTCAGGCCGTTGACGACCTCTTTCGCCAGGGTGTCGATGTCCCAGCAGAGGTGGCCGTTCTCGCGGTGGACGCCGTTTTCGAAGCGGTAGACCTCCTGCAGGGTGATTTTTCCGTTCTGCACGGTGCCTGCGATGTGCCGCCCGCTGGACGCGCCGATGTCGACTGCCAGTGTACAGGTTTGCATAAGCTCTCTCCTTCTTTGCAAAATAACAGTGTTGCAGCATTTGCTTTTTGTCTGCATTATACGACACCCGGGCCCGGCTTTCCATCCGCAAAAGAATTTGATTGTTTGGGAAAATTCCACACGTTCCTTTCCGCGTTCCCGGCGGTTTTGTCCCGGTCCCGTGCCGGAATGATCCGATTGACACGCCCTGTGCCGTCCCGTATAATAGACCCTGCAACCAATAAAGGAGATGTTACATTATGGCCACCGCGCACAAAAGCCGTGTGCTGGATATGACCCAAGGCGACCCGTTCCGCCTGGTGCTGCAATTTTCGATGCCGCTGTTCTGCTCCAATCTTTTGCAGCAGCTGTACAACCTGACCGACACTGCGCTGGCCGGGCACCTGCTGGGTTCCGCCGCGCTGGCGGAGATCGGCGCGACGGCGGCGCTGTACGGGCTTATCATGAACTTTGCCTTCGGCATGAACAACGGCCTGGCGCTGACGGTCAGCCGCTATTTTGGCGCGGGCGATGAAAGCGGGATACGCCGCGCCGTGGGCTGCATGGTCACGCTGTCGGCGGCGGTGTCGCTGGTGCTGACGGGGTGCTCCCTGCTGGGCCGCGACGCGCTGCTGACCGTTTTGCAGGTCCCGGCACAGGCATGGGGCGGCGCGTCCGCCTACCTGACCGTCATTCTGCTGGGCATCCCGCTGACGATGCTTTATAATATGGAGGCTGCACTGCTGCGCGCCGTCGGCAACAGCGTGACGCCGCTGCTGTTCCTGCTGTTCAGCAGCGTGCTGAACGTCGGGCTGGACGCCGCGTTCATGGGGCCGCTGGGGCTGGGCGTGCGCGGCGCGGCCATTGCCACGGTGCTGGCGCAGGGCATCAGCGCCGTGCTGGGCGTTGTGTACATCCTGCGCGGCTACCCGGAGCTGCGCTTTACGCCCCGGCAGCTCGGGGCTGCCACGCGCCGCGCCGTGACCAGTATGTTCTGGGCGGGCCTGAGCATGGGGCTGATGAGCGCCATCTACAATCTGGGCAGCGTGGCGCTGCAAAGCAGCATCAACGCGCTGGGCAGCGTCTACATCACGGCGCAGACCGCCGCACGCCGCTTAGCGGAGCTGTACTTTATCCCGGGCGGTGCGCTGGGCATCGGCGTGGCGACGTTCAGCAGCCAGAATCTGGGTGCGGGCCGCCGCAGCCGCATTTGGCAGAGCGTCAAGGCCGCGCTTGCGATCTATTTTGTGTGGTGGGTGTTTGTGATGGCGTTCACCTTCCTGCTGGGCGGGGCCGCCATCCGCGGCATCACGGGCAGCACGGACGAGGTCATTATCTCCAACGCGCTGCTGTACCTGAAAATCAGCGCACCGGTCATCCCGCCGATGGCCGTGCTGGTCATTCTGCGCAATATGCTGCAGGGCATCCGGCACACGGTAGAGCCGCTGCTGGCCAGCGGGCTGGAGCTTGTGGGCAAGGTGATCTTTGCCGTATGGCTCGTGCCGGTCCGGGGCTACCGCGCGGTCTGCTTTTGTGAGCCGACGACCTGGGTCGTATGCTTTGTGTTTATCCTGCTGGCGGTCTGGCGCTGCCGGGGCGATTTGCGCGACGCAGAAAAAATATGAATTTTTTTGCAAAAAGGGCTTGCAATTTGGAAGTTGTTCTGCTATAATAATATGCGTCGCCAAGAGGCGGCGCAATAAGCGCGGTTAGCTCAGCTGGTAGAGCATCTGCTTGACGTGCAGGAGGTCACAGGTTCGAGTCCTGTACCGCGCACCAAGAGTCTGTGACATCTAAGATGTCACAGACTCTTTTTTTGTTGTATCGCCCAGAACCGGCAAGGCCGATGTTGAAAACGAGATCCGTAGGGGCGCATTCCTCTCGCAGAGGCGGTGCCCCGCGTGGAGTTGTCTCCCTTTGTTGAAAGCAAAATCCGTAGGGGCGCATTCTATATGCGCCCGCGGAGGTTTGCCTTGCCACAAGCGGGCACGGGCGGATACGGAATCCGCCCCTACGTTTTTTTGTAGGGGCGGAGAGGGGCGCGTTTTTGCCTGTTGTGCGTGCAAGCGGATTTATTTCCGCTTGCGCCTTGTCAAAAACCATCTTATGTGGTATACTATTTCTCTACAAGTCCACAGGCAAACCCGGTGCAAACCGGCGACGCAAAGCTATAGGGGCCCATCGGGTCAGCCAGTTGCCAACAAGAAATTGTTGTTTTACTGCCGCCGGTAGCTTCGCGTCCTTTTTGGGGCAGGAGTTGACAAGGGTGAAAACACATCGCTACATCGGCGGCACAAAGCAGGGCATCTATAACGTCCTGCTGTTTTCTGCTGCCCGCGGATATTGTTTAATACGGTCAGACAGCGCTTTCAGGTATGGGTCCGCCATGCCCTGAAGGCGTTTTTTCCTGCGTCACAGCCTATATAGCAGACCGTCAAAGAAATAAGGAGAAAAACCGGATGAAAAAGAAACCACTGCACAGAATTTCCTCCCTGCTTGCAGCCACGGTGCTGGGTCTGTTCCTGCTGACCGGCTGTGCCGGAAAAAGCACCGAGGCGGTGCAGGCACAGGAGGACGCCGACACCATTCAGGTCTATTTGTGGACCAACAGCCTCTACGAAAAGTACGCCCCCTACGTGCAGGCGCATCTGCCGGACGTAAACATTGAGTTTATCGTGGGCAACAACGATCTGGACTTTTACAAATTCTTGCAGGAAAACGGCGGTCTGCCGGACATTATAACCTGCTGCCGCTTCTCCCTGCACGATGCGGCCCCCCTGAAGGACAGCCTGATGGACCTTGCCACCACCAACGAGGCAGGCGCTGTCTACAATACCTACCTCAATAACTTTAGAAATGAGGACGGCAGTGTAAACTGGCTGCCCGTATGCGCAGACGCCCACGGCTTTGTGGTCAACCGCGGCCTTTTTGAGGAATACGGTATCCCGCTGCCCACCGATTACGCCAGCTTTGCCGCTGCCTGCAAAGCCTTTGACGAGGCGGGTATCCGCGGCTTTACCGCCGATTATCTGTACGACTACACCTGCATGGAAACGCTGCAAGGGCTTTCCGCCGCCGAGCTTACGACCACGGAAGGGCGCAAATGGCGCACCGCCTACAGCGACCCCGCCGACACCGCCCGTGTCGGGCTGGACAATACCGTCTGGCCGGGCGCCTTTGCGCGTATGGAGCAGTTCATCCGGGACACCGGTCTTACGGCGGCGGACTTAGAGCTGAATTACGACGACGTGACCGGGATGTTCGGCAAGGGGGAGCTTGCCATGTACTTTAGCAGCTCCGCCGGCGTACAGATGTTCCGGGAGCAGGGCATCGACGCGACCTTTTTGCCGTTCTTCAGCCAGAACGGCGAAAAATGGCTGATGACCACCCCCTACTTCCAGGTGGCGCTGAACCGCGGCCTGGAGCAGGACGCCGCCCGGCGCGAAAAGGCAATGCAGGTCCTGCACGTCATGCTGTCGGAGGGGGCGCAGGAGCAGATCCTCGCGGATGGGCAGGATCTTTTGAGCTACAGCCAGAATGTCAGCTACCACCTGACCCACACCATGGAGGACGTGCGCTCGGTGGTGGAAGAAAACCACATGTACATCCGCATCGCCTCCAACGATTTCTTTGCCATCTCCCAGGATGTGGTTTCCAAGATGATCGCGGGCGAATATGACGCCGGGCAGGCCTACCGTGCGTTCAACGCCCGCCTTCTGACAGAGGAAACGCCCGACACAAGCGACGTTGTGCTGACCAGTGAAACCGCCTATTCCAACGTGTTCCACAAAAACGGCGGCAATGCGTCCTTCTCGGTCATGGCAAACACGCTGCGCGGGCTGTACGGCACCGATGTGCTGATAGCACCCGCCAGCAGCTTTACCGGCAGCGTGCTGCAGGCAGACTATACCCAGACAGCAGCGCGCGCCATGATCATGCCCAACGGGCTTATGTCGTACCGGCGCACCATGACGGGTGCCGAGCTGAAGGACACCCTGCGCGTCTTTGTGGAAGGCTGCGAGGGCGGCTTTACGCCGTTCAACCGCGGTTCCCTGCCGGTGGTCAGCGGCATTGCCGTGCAGGTGCAGGAGAACGGCGGCAGCTATACGCTGACCGGCATCACCCGCGGCGGCCAGCCGCTGCAGGATGACGACACCGTCACCGTGACCTGCCTGGCAACCGAAAAGCAGATGGCGCCGCTGCTGCAGGACGAAAGCCGCGCGTTTGAGCGCGGGGAGGCCACGGTCAGAAACGCCTGGAGCGAGGCACTTTCCGGCGGCAGCGTGACGCTGGCCGCGCCGGAAAGCTATATTACATTCGGGGGGGGTAATGCGCTGTGGAAGAAGCTAAGCATAAAATAAAAATAAAGCGACATTCCCGGCAAAATTGGTATGCTGCGGCGGCCTGCCTGCTGTCGATTGCGCTGCTTGTCTGCCTTAGCGCGCAGTACCTTTCGTTTGTGTCAAAAACCATCTATGCGGAAAGCACCGAGCATTTGGAGGAAGTCCTGCACAAATCCAACAATATGCTGAGCATGATCGTCAAGAAGAACATCTCCTACCTGCATTTGTGGAACGGCTTTCTGAGCAGTGACCCCGATGATGCCAGCACGCAGGCGTATCTGGAGTCAGCGCAGCAGCAGCTTGGCTTTGCCGAATTCTACTTTCTTTCTTACGACGGCAACTACATGACCCCCAGCGGGGAAACGGGCTACTTAGGCTTGCAGACCAACCTCGACGAGCTGCTTTCCGACCAGAAGGACGTTGTGTTGAACACGGCCCTGCCCGGGCAGGACCCGATGCTGGTGTTCATCTGCCCCGAAACCAAGGGCATCTACCGCGGCTTTGCCTACGATGCCGTTGCCATCAGCCACTACAACAATGTTGTGATGAAGACCGTGGACGATTCGTCTTTCGGCGGAGCGGCCAGCTCCTTTGTCATCTACCCGGACGGGCAGGTCGTGATCGAAAATATCGCAGAAGGCTCGGAATCCATTTACAATTTTGTGTCGATACTGCGCGAGTATTCCGACCTTACCGAGGCGCAGATACAGGAGCTTACGGACGACTTTGCGCAGGGCATCACCGGAAACCGCGAGGTGACGCTGGACGGCACAAGATACTATATGGTCTACGAAAGCACCGGCATCCAGAACTGGACCCTGGTGGGGCTTATCCCGCGGAATACCGTCAATGCCGCCATGAACCAGCTTTGGCAGCGCACGGTGCAGATCGTAGCCCTCGTTGTCCTGTCGATTGCGGCAATGGTCCTTCTGATGGTCATGCACCGGGGCCGCACCAAGCTGCGCCGCCAGAACACCGCGATTTTGTACCGGGATGTGCTGTTCGAGAAGCTGTCCCAGAACGTGGACGACGTTTTCCTGCTGGTGGATGCCCAAAAGCACCGGGCGGATTATGTCAGCCCGAACATAGAACGGCTGCTGGGCCTGACGCTGAAGAGCGTGCGCAAGAATATCGGCACGCTGGCCCTGCTGTACCCGGCGGATTCCCCCGGCCGCACCAAAAATTATCTGGAAGGGCTTGCCTGCGGCGACCAGCGCGAATGGGACACGGAGTTTGTCCATCAGAAAACCGGGGAGCATCGCTGGTTCCATGTGGTTGCCATGGGCAGCGAGGTCGAGGGCAAAACCAAGCACATTCTGGTTCTGTCTGACCGCACCGCCGACAGGCAGGCGAACCAGGCGCTCTCGGATGCCGTGGCCGCCGCCGAAAACGCCAACCGCGCCAAGAGCACCTTCCTTTCCAATATGTCCCACGACATCCGCACCCCGATGAATGCCATCATCGGCTTTACCACGCTGGCGGTCAGCCATCTGGACGACAGGGACCGCGTGAAGGAATACCTTACCAAGATACTTGCCTCCGGCAACCACCTGCTTTCGCTCATCAATGATATTCTGGATATGAGCCGCATCGAAAGCGGAAAGATCCAGCTGGACGAGACCGAGGTCAACCTGTCCGACGTACTGCACGACATAAAGACCATCGTCAGCGGGCAGATATACGCAAAGCAGCTGGACCTGTACATGGACGCGATAGATATTACCGATGAGGACGTCTATTGCGACAAGACCCGGCTGAATCAGGTTTTGATGAACCTTTTGTCCAACGCCATCAAGTTCACCCCCGCGGGCGGCACGGTGTCGCTGCGGGTGCGCCAGCTTGCCGGCCAGGTCAGCGGCTGCGGGCAGTATGAGTTCCGCGTCAAGGACAGCGGCATCGGCATGAGCCCGGAGTTTGCCCAAAAAATCTTTGAGCCCTTTGAGCGCGAGCGCACCTCCACGGTTAGCAAGATACAGGGCACCGGGCTGGGTATGGCTATCAGCAAAAACATCGTAGATATGATGGGCGGCACCATCGAGGTGCAGACCGCGCCGGGCAAGGGCTCTGAATTTATCGTCCGTGTGCCGCTGCGCATACAGGCAGAGCACCGCAAGGCGGAAAAGCTCCCCGCGCTGGAGGGTCTGAAGGCGCTGGTGGTGGACGACGATTTCAACACCTGCGACAGCGTGACCAAGATGCTGGTCACGGTGGGTATGCGCGCCGATTGGACGCTTTCCGGCAAGGAGGCCGTGCTGCGCGCACGGCAGTCCATCGAGATGGGCGATACCTACAAGGCCTATATCATCGACTGGCGCCTGCCGGATATGAACGGCATCGAGGTCACCCGCCAGATTCGCAGTTTGAACGATGATACGCCTATTATTATCCTGACCGCCTATGACTGGTCCGACATTGAGGCCGAGGCAAAGGCCGCCGGTGTCACGGCGTTCTGCCCCAAGCCGATGTTCCTGTCGGACCTGCGCGACTCCCTGATGACCGCCATCGGGCAGAAGCCGGAGGAGCAGCAGGGCGTATTGCCCAAGGAACCCACCGACTTTGCGGGCAAGCACATCCTGCTTGCCGAGGATAACGAGCTGAACCGCGAGATTGCCGTGGAGATTCTGAACGCCTACGGCTTTGAGGTCGATACCGCCGAGAACGGCGCCATCGCCGTGGAAAAGGTCTGCACCGCCGCGCCGGGGCAGTACGATCTGGTGCTGATGGACGTGCAGATGCCGATCATGGACGGCTACACCGCCACCCGCCGCATCCGCGAGCTGGAAAACCCCGCCCTGGCAGACATCCCCATTCTTGCCATGACGGCGAACGCCTTTGACGAGGACCGCCGCAACGCCCTGGAATGCGGCATGAACGGTTTCCTGTCCAAGCCCATCGTGATCGCCGACCTTGTGCAGGAGATGCGCAAGGTCCTGTAACACGCGGGGTTTCAGAGCCGGAAATCATACGCAAAGCCAAAACAAAAAACGCAGCCACGCTATTTTACAGCAAAATAGCATGGCTGCGTTTTTTTGTGGGTGTCCCTGTTGGTCGGAAACGGAATCCGTAGGGGCGCATTCTATATGCGCCCGCGGAAGTTTATCCCGCCGCAAGCGGGCACGGGCGGATATGGAATCCGCCCCTACGTTTTTTGTGGGGACGGAGAGGGGCACGTTTTTCCCTGTTGCGTGTGTAGGGGCGACCATTGGTCGCCCGTCAACTTACCGCCGCAACGCATTTTCCGGGACAGTTTTCTTGTAAGGCAAGCGGGTACGGGCGAGCAATGCTCGCCCCTACAAATGTTTTTTGACAGTCTAAGCCCGAAATATTCCTGCCCGCCCCACGGTTCTCTCCCCCACCGCCTGCGGGCGGAGCCCCCTCGCAGAGGGGGCCAAGAGAGGGCGGTGCCCCGCGCGGAGTTTTAACCCGTTGGTAGGAAACGATATACGTAGGGGCGCGATAGATATTCGCCCGCGGAGGGTTATATTGCCGCAAGCGGGCACGGGCGGATATGGAATCCGCCCCTACGTTTTTGAAGCGGCAGAGCACCAGTCGTCACGGGGGGCGTAACGGCTGGTGGGGGTAATGACTTTAGGTGGTCGGTGTACCAACGCTGACGGTAATGTACTGTTCATGCCAACAAGAGCCTTTTGGTTTTTAGGGACTTCGGCTATCAGCACACAGCCACCAAAGAAAGCAACGACCGTTATATTGATGCAGCCCCGAGTACATGGCATTTATGCAGCAATGCAAAAAGCGCCGTGCATCAATTCGCAACCAGTTGAGCAGTGAATTGTACGGAAAATAAAGAATCGCAGCTATGCCATTTTGTAGTAAAATAGCATAGCTGCGTTCTTTTTGGTGGGCCGTGAGGGATTCGAACCCCCACTCAAGCGGTTATGAGAAAGCATCGCTGGCAATAATTCTAGAATCGCCGTAAAATTTTGTTGGTATTCTACAAATAAGAGCAACTGATTTTAGGTAATGTGTAGTAATTTTCGCAGCGTTTCTCAACCAGAATGGCTGTCCGTAGATGAGTTGGTAGATGGGTTCTGGAGAAAAGTAGGATTAAAAGATACGCACAAAATTGGAGGTTATGGCCGCAAGGCAAGGGTCTGCTTTATAAACTCTTCCTCAGTTTGCACAAAGTGATAAGGCGCGTACTCGCCATAGGCTTCGGGGTGGCTGATGGTCATGATTTCTACGCCGGTATTGCCAAGGGCTTCATCCAGTGACCATTTTAAATCAGCCAAATGCTTCCCATGCACGGTTTCAAATGCTATGCAGCCGTGGCCATAGCGGTCTTTAGCAATAACGTAACACAACGTTGATACTTCCTTTATTACTCTCGTTTGTATACTATATAAAATTACGATGAAGCCAACTTATGGCGAGATGAATTGTTGAGATATTCATCAGTGGTAACAAATGCGCGTAAAAGTTCCCATGACCTTGAAGAAGAATCAGCTATATACAAATCTGCAGAAGATTTATTGTCATCGGTCCAATCAATGCTTGTAATAAGAATATGCCGCAGTTCTGTTTTGCTATATAGTTCGAAGCTCGTGCCAAGTAAAGTGCATGATATCGGTCCCTCATCAAAATTAAGTGAAATATCGTCCTTTCCAACAAGACTTTCGATTTCATGAATGCTTTGACTGGTTTGGGTAAGATGCAATTTGGAAAAAGGATGCTTCCATGCGATTTTTTTGTGGCAAAGGAGGCAAGCTCTAAGCTGATACAGAAATTCCAAATCTTCTTGTGGCATCGGTGCGCTGGGGTCGAAAGAGACATTTAATTTTTTTTCAAGAGTACAAATGTCCGTCCACAAAGCTATTTTGTTTGTCAAATCTTCCATATCGATGTCAGAAATATCTTGCTTTGGAAATGATTTCTTTTCTCCCTTTATTGTGGCAGTTCCCTCATATAGTCCTTTTAGTAACCGCAAAGCAGCTAAAGCGTCCTTGGAAGATTTGGCATTCGCAGGAATGACCGTAAAATTAAACTTGGTTCTCATTGGAAAGGCATCCTCATATAAGGTGAGGCGCATCTCAATAGCAGGAAAGTCAACATTAGCGTATTTGCGCTTCTTCATAGCTTTGCATGCTTGCCGCTGAATGTGAAGTGTGATGGTATCCCCTTCAATCGTTTCGAATGTTATGGAAATAGGATTTGGAAAGGGTTCGGGAACAAGCTCAGCAGATTCAAGCGACGGAGCTGAAGATTCCAGTGGATTATGGAGAGTTTCCTCCAAAGGAATCATTTTATTGTCATTGCCAATAGAAGTGTTAGTAACAGGAACTTTTAACTGTGCGCGATAAATATATTCAGCCCAATCTTTTTGGGGAATATTTTTCAATTCCTTTTCAACGAACTGAGGGTCAATCGTCACTTTCAGAGATATATGGTCAGAGCTAGGACCTGCGACATATCCAAGGGTAGAATCTTTGTAGTAATGAAAATTCTTTGGTAGATTTTGGTTTAGTACATCAAGCACTTCTTTAGGAATGTCTACGTTAAAATCATTTTCATTATCAAAGGCATCATAAAAATTCATTATCATGTGAGATCCTCCGAGAATCTGTTACTGATTTCGATTTTCGCGGTTAAGAGAAATTTCTCATCGTCTTTTAAATTGTTAAGGCTCCGAATCTTATGGATGATTTCTTTCCTTGCAAGCTCATCAGGAACAATAATATATTGAACATCTTCCCAATCAAAATGTAACCATGTCTCAGGATGTGACCGCAGAGCTGCGGAATATACATTACAAGCGTTCTTGTTGGTTTGACTTTGAGGAAGTACTAACTTGAAATCATCAGGGAAATTCTCGGTTGGGACAAAACGCCATTCGCATTCATCTTGATAAACGTATGTCTCATATATGTCAGCGAGAGAGTCATTATAGCCTGAAATAGGTTTTATATAGAGCAAGTAACTTAGTAAAAAGCTGACCAAAGGCTCATATTCTTTTGAAACCCGATCTGAAGGATGAAGATAATAAGAAAGTTGACTTTTAAAATCTCTTGCGAGAGGGGAGGCAACATTAATGTAGTGTATTGGCTGCACATGTGCTTTTTCGATAAGTGTTTGCTTGTTAAAGGCGATTCCGTATGTTCCATAATTTGTCATATGGTGTATGGCCCTCGAAAAAGGAATATCGCAGAAGCATGTCATAGGAAAAGCAATCCGTTCTAATTTGGGTATAGAAAGGTAATCTAATGGTTCAATAACGTACCGTGGAATAATTGCTTGATTGTCTAAAATTAGCTTTAGATAGTCTACCTCGCGCATGTAATTGCATAGAATGTTAGAACTATTATACCAGTGAAGGCACGATGGAATAATAGGCTTTTGTGAAGTAATATCAATATTTTCCATTTAAATTACAACCTCAAAATATAAACGTCCTTGATTAGTGATTCATATTCCAGAAAGCGGGAAAAAGAAACGTATAAGGCCTAGAAAATACGGCTTTCTGCAATCTGCTCCAACGCCTTCACCGCAGTATTATACGGAACGGGTTCTTCCAATAATTGCGAAGTCAAAACATCGTAATCCTGTTTGTATGCTTTTTCATTGATAATTTTTAGAAGTAAATCGGATATGTTTACCTCTGGCTGGGCAGATGGGCATACAACGGATTGTGCGCGTACTGCGCGGACCTCTTGAAGAAGTTGTCTAAATTTCTCGTCTTGAGGAACAAGCGGCAACAGCTTGTAAATATCGTACAAATGACGGGAATGTTTTGCAGTCTTACTCTGTAGATAATAATCGCAAATGGCAAAAACCTTATCGGCTAAAGTGCGGTCAATTCCCTGTACTTTCATTTCAAAGGGTGATAAGTGATATTCATCCACCAAGTTGGGAACTTCGTTTTGCATCATATCACCCACATAGCTGTGAACCGGGAGCAAAACGGTTGGAAATGAAACAGCTGTGTATGAAGTTTCTAACAAAACGGCCGGTTTGAGCGCATCACTTGCCATAGGAATAACTGAATTATAAGAAAGAACATATCGATTATAATCCCGGCGACTGCGAATTTCGTCCAAATTATCAATAACTAGCCCAAGCTCAGCGGCAGCGTCTAGAATAATTTGTTTGGCCTTGCGTTTCTGCCCCTGTGATAAAAGGGTGTCGATTGTGATATCGATATCCTCGGAGAATCGTTGAATGACCTTATGGCATTTACTCAGAGATGTACCACCCTTGAAAACTATATAGGGCATTTCTTGTGCAAGGATTTGCAACAGCAACGTAACATAATAGTCTTTCTCAATCGCCTGCGCCATTATGCCGGTCTGCTGGTATGAAAGATAGATTGCTTCGCGGAATTGCTCTCGATCATTGTGCAAGTATACCATTATAGATAACCCTCGTCTCTACTAAATTTTTATACAGGCGATCCGGATAGTAAGAAAAGAACGGCTCCAGTGAGGTGATACTCAGATTTGAATCATCCATATAGCGATAGAGACGCTTTTGCAATTCAATTCCAGTAATTTCGGAATAGATATCAACATCTTTCATCATATCCAAGAATTGCAGCGCTTTATAGTTGCATTCTGTCACCGGAACTTTAGGACGACGCACAATGACACGCGATTTTGCAAGAGAAGTCTCTCGATATTCATTCGTTGCTTTGTTGGTTACGACTTCATACTGCATCGGAACCTGTGTTGTAAGGCCGAGTTGGTTGAAAAACATGAGTCCGCTAAGGTAGCCGCAACGGTTATCTTTTTCGCGCAAGTATTTACATTCCAAGACTTTTTCCGGCGCAAGCGGAGAGCCAGATTTGAAAATAGACTTTTTAGGCAGATAGTAAACGCCGCTGTCAAAGCGCTTGAGTTTTCCGGAATCGGTTAATTTTTTTAACTGCTGGCGCATGTTGGTTGGGCTGATTCCTGAGATGGAAAGAGATGCCGAAAGAATGGGCTCGTTTTCTTTATAGTTTGCCAACAGATAGTTATATAGGCTTTCCATGCTTGTCACCTCGCCGGAATAACGTATTAGAAATATAGTGTTTCTTTTTTGTTATTATAACGCTTTTGAGGTAAATAGGCAAGCGGATTCAACAAAATTGTTTAGAAATGAGGAAAATGAGTATGAAATAATAAGCATTCCTTTATTTTGAGTAAAGAAATTTCCATTCAAAAATCAAAACTTGTTTGTACAGATAGCTTTTTTGCATTTCATGGCCTATCAAAATCGCCATCTTTCATTCTCCATGCCAATATAGCCACATGCGTACAATGTTATTCCTTTACATCCCATTAGCAGACTGCTGTTGTGCTCTTCCGCTTCGAGCTTTGCGTAAAGGTGTGTGTGAATGTTTGCTCCAACAGCGCATGAAAAGATTGTTTTATTTGCGCGGGTATGTTAATATACATTAATAAAAGTGTTTTTCGTATAACTGCGGCATACCAAAGGAGGTCTATCTATGATTTTTCCAGGGGAAAAGATCCAATGGGAGAAGGAAAAGCAGACCACTGTCCATGCTTCCGATTCCAAAATTAATGAGAAATACATGGCTGGCGAGGTGAGAATCGTCACAGAGCAAGCGCGCTATCCGCTAGATACCATTACTGGTATGGTATCTAGCGGAAAATATAATCTGATGCCTACATTCCAGCGACGGCATCGGTGGGACGACGAAAAAAAATCTCGTCTTATAGAATCTTTTATAATGAACGTTCCCATTCCGCCTATTTTTCTGTATGAAGTTAAATTTTCTGAATATGAAGTGATGGACGGGCTGCAGAGACTTTCAACGATTTGTGATTTTTACGAAGACAAATTCTGTCTGACCGGTTTGAAATTGTGGCCCGAATTGAACGGAAAAAGATACAGCGAGCTGCCAGAGATGGTCCGACAAGGGATAGACCGTCGATATTTGTCGTCTATCATTTTGCTTCAGGAATCTGCTAAGACAGCACAAAAAGCACAAGATATGAAGCAACTTGTATTTGAGCGAATCAACAGTGGCGGTGTAAAATTGGAGCCACAGGAAACACGCAACGCATTGTATAATGGACCGATGAATGAATTGTGCGCAAATCTAGCCAGAAATAAATATTTGTGTGCACTATTTAGAATTCCGAACGAAGAGAGCTATTCCCTTCTTGATGATGAGCAAGAACTGCCAGATGTAGCGGAAAGGGTCGAAAAGGAATTAGAGAATAACAGTCTGTACCGAACAATGTGAAGTGACCCCAAAAAGTTAGACAATATTTTGAAGTAAAAATTGTTCAAGCAGCCGAAAGGGCTTGCTGTCTGTGA
>ENA-OWON01000083-OWON01000083.1-gut-metagenome-genome-assembly--contig:-NODE-83-length-68322-cov-7.566166_pt1 | contig 68322 bp, 61 predicted proteins | sample MGYA00248257_ERZ651798 | MGnify/ENA primary metagenome ERZ651798 (study PRJEB26908, sample SAMEA4031708) | gut metagenome | biome: gut; feature: normal infant; material: stool | place: China | collected 2015 ... | reverse complement strand
TTCATATTTCCGGGTGGGGCTTTTTTCCCTTGTGGTGTTTTTTTTTTTTTGTTTTTTTTCACTAAAAACCCAAATTTTCCCCCCCCCCATTTGGCCACTCGTCCCCAACCGGCACCTTTAATCAGTTCAAAATACCTTTTTATTTCTCAGCAAGTGCCTCAATCTCGCAAAGAACTCCCTTTGGAAGATCTTTTACTGCAACACAGCTACGAGCTGGTTTAGATACGAAATATTTTGCATAAACTTCGTTGAATTTAGCAAAATCAGCCATATCAGCTAAGAAACATGTTGTTTTAACAACGTGAGAAAAATCTGTTCCTGCTGCTTCTAATAATGCTCCTACGTTCTTGCAGCTCTGCTCTGCCTGAGCTTCGATTCCTTCTCCTACGCTTCCGTCTGCTGGATTTACCGGAATCTGTCCTGATAAATAAACCATACCATTAACTTCAAATCCCTGTGAATATGGTCCGATTGCTGCTGGTGCTTTGTCTGTGAAAATTTCTTTCATTTTTAATCTCTCCTTTACTTTTCTTAATGTATTACAACCTGCAAATCCATTGCAAACTGTAATACACATTCTTATGCATATCTCAATTATCTCACATATCTGCAAAAAATCAACCGATTTCTTAAATTTTTCAAAATATTTTTTAGGTGTATCAAAATATTTTTTAGACCGTATCTTTTCTACCTGCTTTTGTCTTCTGCTTATTCTCATACATGTAGTAATCTGCTTTATCAAACAGAGTACGTAATGTACATTCTTTATAATCTGTCGAAATCCCCCAGCCTTGAGCAAAGCTAATCGGAATACTCTTTCTGTTTACATTAAACTGCTCTACTTCTTCCTGAAGTTGATTCAATATTTCCTGAACATGTTCTTTATCTGTATCATAAATCACAGCAATAAATTCATCCCCACCGTATCGTCCCACAAAATCTTTCGCCGGAACCACCTTGCGTAAAATTCTTGCAAAGTTAGCAATCATCTGATCTCCTGCTGAATGTCCCATTGTATCATTCGCCTTTTTCAGATTATTAAGATCAAACATCACACATGCAACCGGCTCTGTAATAAGCCGCATATCATGAAGTAATTCTTCACATCTGCTCTTATTCGGAAGTCCTGTATGCACGTCCAGATAAGCCCTCTGTTCCAATATTTTATTCTTCTTTACAATACGCATCCCCGATATCATCTGTTCCAGAACAAGACAGAACAGAATAAACATATCAATTGCTGACACAATCTCCAATACCCGAATCTCTTTTGCAATCTTTTCCGAATAGTTCTCTGCCGCAGAAACGGTCTCGTCTGCCAGATGAAAATATTTCTCACTCATATCGACAATATGGGTCATTCGATATCCAACATCTCTCACCTTCTGGATTTCTTCTTTCAGATCTTCCCAATAATGAATCTGCTCATCCAACTTCTTCTGATACTCTTTATCATCCAGACTGATCAGATCATAATTACCATCTTCATATTTCAATCCACTTAAAATATCATCCAGATATTGAATCAACTCATCATTCTGACGTCCTGACACTTCAAGTTTCATCTCTCTTTGCGTCGCACCACGCACCAATCCCGCATAGTTAATCACTCGTGCAGTTCCCTGTAAATGTTCGATTTCAAACATCATCATTCCAACCAGCGCAATCAGAATAACAATCAGACAACTTTGTATGATCGTCGATACTATTCTCCATTTTTTATGTTGCTTTGACTCTGCATCTCGTTTCATGATACATTTTCCTTCCTAACCACAAATAATTACTACTCACAATACACTGTGAACAGTAACCAGTAATATCTTTAAACATTCTTTTGAATCTATATGTTCTCTGCTACACATTTCTGATTATTGTATCATTATTTCAACAGTATTAAAAGTTTTAGAAAATAAAAAAACCTTAAAAAGTAAAAAAAATAGAATTTTGCGCTTTTATCTTATATAATGAAGTTAACGTCACAAGGAGGAAACTGTTATACGCAAACCCAAGTATCCGATATCGAAAGGAGTACCATTAACATGAATTTACCAGGCTATTACTCTTCCGGTCAATTCGCCCGTATGGCAAATGTATCGGTTCGAACAATTCGCTTTTATGATAAACAAAATATTCTTCATCCATCATATGTCACCCCCTCGGGCTCCAGGTTTTATACAGACCAGGATTTTGCCCGTCTCCAACAAATCCTTCTTTTAAAATACCTTGGATTTTCGCTGGAAGACATACGAGAAATGACGATCAATGACAGTGACTATCATTTTATGCTGAATGCACTCCAACTGCAAAAACGATTCATTCAGGATAAAATCGAACAGATGCAGTTAGTTGAAAATGCTTTAAACAACACCGTGGATGCAATCCAAAAAGAGCATCAGATCGACTGGAGCCAGATGTTGGATCTTATCCACCTTACAAATATGGAAAAAAGTTTTAAATCCCAATATCAAAATGCGACCAACATTTCCGCCAGAATCCGACTCCATCGTGATTACTCAATCAACAAACAAGGGTGGTTTCCATGGGTTTTTGAACAGTATAAACTTGATAGCATAAACAATATTGCAAATTCTAATTTAAAAGTTCTTGAGATTGGATGTGGAAATGGCGCTCTTTGGATGGAAAATATGGATAAAATTCCTACAAAAATCCAAATCACACTTTCTGACATTTCCGAAGGAATGCTTCGCGATGCCAAGCGTAATCTGCCTGCTGCCGACAATAGATTCCAATTTCAGGCATTCGACTGTCAACAGATTCCATATCCGGATCAAAGCTTTGATCTAGTAGTTGCAAACCATGTCCTCTTTTATTGTGAAGACATTGCATCTGCCTGCAAAGAAATTGTACGTGTATTAACTCCCGGCGGACGCTTCATCTGCAGCACATACGGAATCAATCACATGAAAGAAATCAGCGACCTCGTGCAAAAATTCGACAATCGGATTGTACTTTCCGCCGAAAAATTATACGAACAATTCGGATTGGAAAATGGTGAAGAAATACTAAAACCTTATTTCAACCAGATTGAATGCAAAAGATATATCGATGCCATTGAATTAGACCGACCTGAACCGCTAATTGAATACATCCTTTCCTGTCACGGAAATCAAAATCAAATGTTGCTCGATCACTATAATGAATTCCGCGGATTTGTTGAAAAAAATATGACGGATGGATTTCACATCACTAAGGATGCCGGATTATTTATCTGCCAGAAATAATTAGAAGATATTGTTGCTGCGAATCATATAGCAACTGATATAACCGAAGAATCTTGCAATAAAAAAGAATCTTCGGTTATACTAAGTCAAAAAATCTATTGAACACTTTTACTAGTATCGTTAAGTATTTCTGATACTTCACTCATAGTCAAATTTGTAGCCATTGCAATCTGTTCAACTGAAAAATCATCCTTCATATTCCAGACAATTTTTTGTGTTGTCTGTCGTTCTCCTTCTTCTTTTCCTTCATTCATTAATATTTTTCCGATTTTCCACATTTTCAAATCCTCCTTTATCTCTTCCAAATCTATCTCACTTAAAAACTTTTCTGCCATTGCATAAATCACCGCCTCAATCTTGGATTTATCAAATGTTGAAGATTCTTGAATAGTTTGTAAAATAGCAAAACTTCTATGAAATCGCTCTTTTTGTGAACATTCTCCATTCATCAGAGAACACATTGCAAGAGACACCATCTCATCTTTCGATAATACAACATTATTTTTCATTTTTGATTCCAGATTATTTAATAATTCGTCTGCTTCATTAGTACTCTGAAATTCAAAGTGTATCCAAGAATCATCTTCCATTTCGAAATTAAAATCCTGATACAATTTTTTCAATTCCAAATGAATAATTTCCGTTGGAGCAATCCGCTTCACCTTTCCTGGAATATGAAATAGTGGGAAAAGTTCTTCCGCAAAAAATAATGCCAATGTTTTCATTGCTGCGTCTTCATGTTGTGAATTTCGAATCTCAACATCTGTAATCTCTTGTTTTTCTTTTTTATCCACCATATAGTATCCTTTCTCGGAAAATACTATACAGAGAAACTCGCTAAGTACTGTAAAAAACAATACTCTTTTACTTCATAATAACAAATAGTTTTATAACAGACAATGGTTTCCGTTTTTGTAATTATAATAGTTATGAGAATTTCCCCTGATTCAGGGTAGATTTATCATGAAATTTAGATTTTTAAATATGAATAATTTGATTGAAGTATATGAATAGTCTCTCTGATAGACCATTTTCTGTACAAGTATACTATCACGATAAATGCACTACGTCAATATAAATTTTGCGAGGGAGCACCCTCGCAAAATTCACCTTAAAAATGGAATGTATCTTTCAGTCCAACCCACTTCTGGTCCTTATCGCTCAAATTCAAAGCTGTTCCATCCTCCAGCTGATATCCTTCAGCAGAAGCATTTCCCTGATACTCTCCAACCAACTGTGGCCACTCAATTCCAATCTCAGGATCATTCCATGCAAGACCGCCCTCATCTCCCGGATGATAAAAGTCTGTACATTTGTAGCAGAACTCTGCAAGATCACTAAGTACCAGGAATCCATGTGCAAATCCTTCCGGAATATAGAACTGTTTTTTGTTCTCTTCTGTCAGTTCAACACCAAACCATTTTCCATAAGTCTCACTGTCACTTCTCAAGTCTACAGCTACATCAAATACAGAACCTTTCACTACACGGACAAGTTTACCCTGTGGAAATTCTTTCTGGAAATGAAGTCCTCTTAAAACTCCCTTTGTAGAGCTAGACTGATTATCCTGTACAAAGTTCATTGTAAGCCCTTCTGCTTCCATATCTTTCTGATTATAAGTCTCCATGAAATATCCTCTTGCATCACCATGAACAGTAGGTTCAATTACGCAAAGACCTTCAATTCCACCTGCATTTTTTTCAACTTTAATCTGTCCCATTTTACTTCACACCTCTTATATTTCAATCTCTTTCAAATATCTGCCAAGAGCATCCTGCCATGTCGGTAATGGCGCGAATCCATTTTCCACAAGCTTGCTCTTATCCAGTCTGCTATTAAATGGTCTTGCTGCTTTAGACACACCATACTCTGCAGTTGTAACCGGTTTTACTTCCACTTTATCTTCACTGTATTCTGTATGTCCCAACTCTACAGCCTGACGGAAAATCTCTTTTGTAAAATCATACCAGCTGATGAAACCGCCCTCATTTGTTGCATGATAATAACCATATTTCTCTGTCTCTATCATATCAACCAGCAATCTTGCAAGATCATATGTGTATGTCGGAGTTCCGATCTGGTCGCTGACCACAGTCAACTTATCGTGAGTTTTTCCCACCTTAAGCATTGTTTTTATAAAGTTATTCCCATTTTTTCCAAATACCCATGCAATACGGACAATAAAATATTTAGACAATGTATTGGCAACTGCCAGCTCTCCGCCTAATTTTGTCTCACCGTATACGCTGAGCGGTTTGTAGTCTTTACAGTCCGGCTGCCAAGGCTTAGTACCCTGTCCGTCAAACACATAATCTGTACTTGTATACACCATCTTGCAGTCAAGCTTCTTGCACATATCCGCGATATTCTGTGTTCCTTTTACATTTACCGCATAGACAATATCTTTTTTATCCTCATCCTCAGCAGCATCTACAGCTGTCCACGCTGCACAGTGCACAACTGCATCCGGCGCAACCTCTGTCAAAACCTTCTCTACAGAAGCCGCATCCGTAATATTCATCGGAACATATGGCATACTTACAACCGGTGTTCCATCCAAAACACCGCTGTAAGTTTCCTTAATATCAGAACCAACGCCTTCATAACCGCGTTTTGCAAGCTCATTCATCACATCATGTCCAAGCTGTCCGCCTACACCTGTTACTAATACTTTCATAGATTAAATTTCCTCTCGGTTTGCATACATTTTCTCATAGTAGTTCTGGTACTCACCTGAAATGATTGTCTCCCACCATTCTTTGTTGTCCAGATACCACTGAATTGTCTTCTTGATTCCGTCTTCAAATTTTGTCTCCGGAAGCCATCCAAGTTCATTGTGGATCTTAGTTGGGTCGATTGCATAACGCATATCATGACCTTTTCTATCCTCAACATGTGTGATCAGGCTTTCTGGTTTTCCTAATTCTTTACAAATAATCTTAACGATTTCAATATTTGTTTTTTCATTATGTCCACCAACATTGTAAACCTCTCCAACTCTTCCATTGTGGATAATGAGATCGATTGCTTTACAGTGGTCCTCAACATACAGCCAGTCACGGACATTCAATCCCTCGCCATATACTGGAAGTGGCTTATCATTCAAAGCATTTGCAATCATAAGTGGAATCAATTTCTCTGGGAAATGATATGGTCCATAGTTGTTAGAGCATCTGCTGATTGTTACAGGGAGTCCGTAAGTTCTGTGGTAAGCAAGAACTAACAAGTCTGCACCAGCCTTTGATGAGCTGTATGGGCTGCTTGTGTGGATCGGTGTTTCCTCTGTAAAGAATAAGTCAGGTCTGTCAAGAGGAAGATCTCCGTAAACCTCATCTGTAGATACCTGGTGATATCTCTTAATACCATATTTACGGCATGCGTCCATCAAAACTGCTGTTCCTTTGATATTTGTATCCAAAAATACTTCCGGATTCTCGATAGAACGGTCAACATGGCTTTCTGCTGCAAAGTTTACAACCATATCCGGGTGCTCTTCTTCAAACAATTTATAAACAGCTTCACGGTCTGTGATGCTTTCTTTTACAAAACGGAAATTCGGGTTGTCCATCACTGGCTCCAATGTAGATAAATTTCCTGCATATGTCAGACAATCCAGACATACGATACGATAATCCGGGTATTTATTTAACATATGAAATACAAAGTTACTTCCAATAAATCCTGCTCCACCTGTTACGATAATATTCATAATTAAAAACTCCTTTTAGTATAAATTTTCCTGATATTTTCCATCTAATACATCTTTGAGATACTGTCCGTACTGATTCTTCTTCAATATTTCATAAACTTCCAGAATCTCCTCTTTGCTGATCCAGCCATTGAGATATGCAATTTCTTCCAGGCAAGCAATCTTACGATGCTGATGTGTCTCAACTGTTTTCACAAAATTTGTCGCATCAACAAGACTCTCATGAGTACCTGTATCAAGCCATGTAAATCCCTGTCCGAGAAGCTCCACATTCAAGTTACCTTTCTCAAGATATACTCTGTTCAAATCTGTAATCTCCAACTCTCCACGGGCACTTGGTTTCAGATTCTTCGCATACTCTACAACCTTGTTGTCATAGAAATACAAACCTGTTACACAGTAATTGCTCTTTGGTTTCTCCGGTTTTTCTTCGATAGAAATTGCTTTTCCTGTCTTGTCAAATTCAACGATACCAAAACGCTCCGGATCATCTACATAATATCCAAATACAGTAGCACCCTTACCTGTCTCTGCATTTTCCACAGCAGCTTTCAGACGCTTGTTCAGACCATGTCCTGCGAAAATGTTATCGCCAAGAACCATTGCCACTGTATCATCACCGATAAATTCTTCACCGATGATAAATGCCTGAGCCAGTCCGTCCGGGCTTGGCTGCACTGCATATGACAAATGTACTCCAAACTGATGTCCGTCACCAAGCAGCTCTTTAAATCTTGGTGTGTCCTGTGGTGTAGAAATGATCAGAATATCACGGATACCTGCATTCATTAATACAGACATCGGATAATAAATCATCGGTTTGTCATAAATTGGCAATAACTGTTTTGATGTTACCATTGTCAAAGGATACAGACGAGTGCCTGAACCTCCTGCTAAAATAATTCCCTTCATGAGAACCTCCTTATACGTTATGTATTCAATATTTTTCACGTCTCGTTTACTAGTTGTTCCCATTATAAAAGGTGACCTAAGGTCACCTTCAAGTACTTTTTTTAATTTTTATAAAATTTTTATTCTACTGTAACGCTTTTCGCAAGGTTTCTCGGCTTATCTACATCCAATCCCTTTGCAACAGATACATAATATCCAAGCAGCTGAAGAGGGATAACTGCCAATGAAGTAGCAAAATGTTCATCTGTCTTCGGAACATAGACTGCAAAATCTGCTGTATCTTCTATATTATAATTGCCATAATGTGTCAGGCCCATCAGATATGCGCCACGACTCTTCACCTCAACCAGATTTGAAACTGTTTTTTCATATAAATGATCCTGTGTCAGAACACCGATCACCAACGTTCCATCCTCAATCAAACTGATTGTTCCATGCTTCAATTCACCTGCTGCATATGCCTCTGAATGAATATAACTGATCTCTTTCATCTTAAGGCTGCCTTCCAGACAGATTGCATAATCGATTCCTCTTCCAATAAAGAATACATCCTTTGAGTTTGCATATTTCGCTGCAAACCACTGAATACGCTCCTTATCTTCCAGAATCTTGCCAATCTTTCGAGGAATTGTAGTAAGTTCCTGAATCATTTCACAATATTTTTCCTCAGAAATCGTTTCACGTACCTTTGCCAACTGCAGCGCCAGTGCATACGATGCAATCAGCTGTGTGCTGTACGCTTTTGTCGTTGCAACCGAAATTTCCGGTCCTGCAAGTGTATAAAATACATTATCAGCCTCACGTGCAATTGAAGAACCAACAACATTTACAATCGCAAGTGTCTTAACACCAAGCTCCTTTGACTCACGAAGTGCAGCCAAAGTATCTGCGGTCTCTCCCGACTGGCTGACCAAAATAACGAGACCATTTTTATCCAAAATCGGTTTACGATAACGGAACTCTGATGCAAGCTCAACACGTACCGGAATTCTTGCCAGATCCTCAATCACATACTGTGCTGCAACACCAACATGATATGCCGAACCACATGCCACAATATAAATCTGGCTGATTTCCTTCATCTCTTCCTCTGTCAGTCCAACTTCTGTCAGATCAATCTTGCCATCCTTCAAAACAGAATTCAAAGTATCCTCTACCACCTTCGGCTGCTCATGGATCTCTTTCATCATAAAATGCTCAAATCCACCCTTTTCAGCTGCCTCAGTATCCCATTTGATCTCAACAAGCTCTTTCTCGATCTCATCTCCATCCAGGTTATAAAATGTAATATTCCCCTTCTGCAGACGGGCAATCTCCATATTACCGATATAATATACATTTCTAGTATATTTCAAAATAGCCGGAACATCAGAAGCAATGTAAGACTCACCATTCTCCACACCTAAGATCATCGGGCTGTCTTTTCTTGCCACATAAATCTCTTCCGGATACTCCTTAAACATCACTGCCAATGCGTAAGACCCACGAATACGGACCATTGCATGATTGATTGCATCAATCGGAGTACCAAGATACTTCTTATAATAATAATCGATCAATTTGATCGCAACCTCAGTATCTGTCTCAGAATAAAATACATAACCCTTTTTCACAAGCTTATCCTTTAATTCCTGATAGTTCTCGATAATCCCGTTATGTACACCTACTACATTACCATCATCACTGCAATGTGGATGTGCATTTGTCTCGGATGGTTCCCCATGTGTTGCCCATCTTGTATGTCCTATACCACAGTTTCCGGCTACCGCACGTCCATCATCTGTCTTCTCACAAAGAACACTCAGACGTCCCTTTGCTTTTACCACTCTGACCGGTGCTTCACCGTCACGAACCGCAATTCCTGAAGAATCATATCCACGATATTCCAGCTTTGACAATCCATCCAGCAAAACCGGAGCTGCATTTTTGTGTCCGTTAAATCCTACTATTCCACACATATAACTTCTCCCATATTTTAAAACATCTCTTTTGTTACCAAATATATGCGAATCTTCTTTTATGAGCCGCAAAATATATTCGGTTGTAAGTATAACTTATTTTTCATAATTATGCAATTGCAAGACGAAACAATCTATTGTAAAATAAAATTAATTTTTTACATTATTTGCTCAAAAATGGGCAGAAAAGAGGCTCTGATATGAAATATAAAAATATTGTTTTCGACTACGGAAATGTCATTGCAAAATTCGATGGTCTTGCCATTTTAAGATCCTTTTGCGAATCCCAAGAAGATGCCGACCTGCTGCGTGACATCGTCTACCGCCAATGGCCGGACCTCGACCGGGGCACACTCGAGTACGATGATTACCTGCAAAGTACACTGGAATTAACACCGCCGCGACTTCAAGATACCGTCCGCACATTCTTTCACGACTGGCCAAAAGAAGTCACACACCTTTCAAACACCCTTGCATTTATCAAAGAATTAAATGAGCGTCAAATCCCGATCTATCTCTTATCCAACGCTCCTACTTACTTTGCTGATTATATGGCAGATTCAGAATTATTAAAAAGCTTCAACGGCGTCATTTTCTCAGGTCCTATCAAAATGGCAAAACCAGACCTGAAGATTTATAAGTACTTCTTTAAGCATTTTAATCTCAATCCAGAAGAATGCTTCTTCATCGATGACCTTCCACAAAATATCGAAGGTGCCAAAAATGCCGGAATGGATGGTATTGTCTTTACCGGAAATATTGATGAGGTAAAAAAACAGATTGAATTTTAGTTCATAAAATTTTTTCAATTTTTAAAACTCCGAAGATATCGCATACATGGAAACGAAAAAATCGTTAAGGCACATATCAAAGCCTTAACGATTTTTATCTTTATATGATATATTATCAACTTCTGAAATACAAACAACAAAAGCGTTTACTTTAATCTTACAACAAATGTTTTCTCAATTCAGCTCCGCTCTTCGCACTCAAATATGCAGGTGCAATATCAAACACTGTCTTACATCCAGACTGACCTTCCTGCGCCAGTTTGTAAGCTGCTCTTGCATAGGCAACGAGCACAGACGCTGTAAACTCCGGATTAGAATCCAGCTTCAAGCTATACTCGATAAGATGCTTATTCTCTCCATCCCATCCTGTCTTTCCACTGCGAAGCACGAATCCACCATGTGGGATTCCGCTGTGATTTGCTTTCAACTCTTCCTCACTGATAAAATGTACGGTTGTATCATAATCTGAGAAATAGTTTGGCATTGTCTTAATCTCTTCTTCAACCTTCGCTGCATCTGCACCCTCTTCAAGCACTACAAAGCACTCTCTTGTATGCTTCTGTCTTGTTGTCAGATCCGGATTCTCCCCGTTACGAACAGCTTCCAGTGCGGCCTCTACCGGAATTGTATACTGCTTTCCATCTTTGACACCTTCCACGCGGCGGATTGCATCCGAATGTCCCTGACTAACACCCTTGCCCCAGAAAGTATAGTCCTTACCTTCCGGCAAGATTGCATTTGCATAAAGTCTGTTCAAAGAGAACATACCAGGATCCCAGCCTACAGAAATAATGCCGACATTACCACCTTTTTTAGCTGCCGCATCAACATCCTCAAAATGTTCCGGAATTCTTGCATGTGTATCAAAGCTGTCAATGACATTGAACATCTCTGCATACACTGGTGTCTGCTTTGGAAGATCTGTTGCACTTCCTCCACAAAGAATCATTACATCAATCTTATCTTTCCAATCCTGCACATCCGCAATACGGCATACAGGAACATCCTCTGTTAAAATCTGAACTGTCGCAGGATCTCTACGTGTAAATACTGCCGCCAGTTCCATATCTGCATTCTGTTTAATTGCACACTCTACACCTCTTCCAAGGTTACCATATCCTAAAATACCAATTCTAATGCTCATATTGATTCCTCCTGTGTTTCTTAACCGAGTCTTATTATAAACCCATTAAGAGTTTGTGCGCAATAATTTTTTTCTATCCTTTTGGAATGGTTTCATTCCACGCTGTAAATAATTCCAGCAGAAATGTTCTATAAAGCGTTTCTATTTTTTCACGTTCTGCCTCGCTATTATTACTTTTTGTCCTACATAGATAATTTATTACTTTTCTGTCCAATTCTCTATTTTTAATTGTTTCCACACATTTTTCGGGATTCCACGCATTCATGTTACATTCATCCATAAATTCTCTTATGCCTTTTTGATAATCCCATGCCGGAACAGTTGCATAAAGACATGGTACCTCCAACAACTCATTATAGCCTGTATTAAAATCTGCTATTTCTCTATATTCATCAAATGCCGGTATAATAACTTCAATTTCATCTGTCTGTTGATAAAATCTAGAATTATCAATTTTTTCCCAAAATCTTCTATATATCTCCCACTTTTCTTGTTGTGTAGCACTGATTCCATGACTTCCTTTTTGTGTTGGATCAAGTTTAAGCCCCCATCCTTTCTTCAACTCCTCTATTCCAATTATTTCAAATCTTTGCAACATGGGAATACAATCATAAACTAATTGTTTTTTCTCTCTTACAACAACTACTGATTTCTCATCTATAATCTGTTCTACAGAAGCCGGACTTATCATATCGTATCCAAATCCACCATAAATACTGCCTTTCATATACAAAATCCATACATCTCTTTCCAGACTGCTGACCTCACGGTCTTTTGGAATATCTAAAAGCAAATACAGATATGGCTGATCTAATTCCAACGACATCAACAGATTATCACGATATGTTCCTCGAAAACGCCACTCTCTAAAGGCAATCGCCGAAGCAGGAAATAACAAGTCATTTATAGCCGAAATTTCAAAATGATTTACCTCTCCTATTCCCCTATAATATCTAAGCATCGTCATTATATTTTCTGGAATATATTTCGTCTTTTTCCACCGATGCATATTAGGAAATCTTTTATTAAATTCTGTTTTTATTAACTGCTTCCATTTTTCTTCTTGTCCATCTATCCTTTGCAGTTTCATCGCATACTGAATAATCATATGCCCCCAGATATAGCAATAATGCTTTAAAATATTAATCAACTGATTATTAAAATATGGTTGCAAAAAATATAAATCTTTCACTCGCCAGTCTGATTTCCATTTTCTCAGCAAATAATCCAGAAATTCAAATGCTTTTATTTCCATTTTCTGAAGCATGTCCACAGCATCCACCCTGTATTCATTAGCTGCCAATGCCTGTATATCTAACTTAAGAACTGCATCTACGAAATTTAAACACATTAGATAAGTCACAATCCTGACTTCCAATGTTCTTACTTTTCTTGTGCTTTCTGCCGGAAAAATCAATTTTTTCTTCTTGCATATCATTTTCCATACATCATTTTCCGATATTTCCTTTGCATAATACTTTGTTGCTAGATCTCTTATTCCTTCCCTGTATGCACTTACAACCATATCCTGACGTTGTTCTATCATCAAGTTCATATAACATTCTTTTGCAAAAGAAAGAATCTCGTTTAATGACAATCGTATCTGTTTTTTTGCCTCATAAGTAAGTTTCATTCGTGCCGCATCTATTACATCATTGCCTTCTCCTGCCAAAATATCCATATAATCAATTACAAATAAAGCATCTCTTATACTAATATTATCTTCTACATGCATTCCCATAAAAGCCAAGACATTCTGCTGCTCATTTATGTTATATAGTATCCCTATATTGTTATATTCTGAATATGATAAAATTTTAGCATTTATTACATACCTTTTTTCCTTATCATATACGATGAAATATTGATAATTATATCCAAAACAATATTCATATCTACTATTGCCATCAATATCTCCCTTGCATGATTCACCGATACAACTAGTCAATTCATTAACCCATGTTGACATCGTCAATGCCGGTAATATATATTCATCCTCATTAAAGTAAACTGGTACAATTGGCGTTTTACAAAATTTTTCTATATGATTGATAATTAATTTCTCATATTCATTTTCATATTCTTTTAAATAAGATCCCTCCATCTCTCCAAAAAACTGTGACTTCTGAGCCTTATTCAAATGAAATTTAAATGATATTTTTGTTCCTTGCGCACGTGGGGTTTCTGCTTGCTGACAAAATGCATAGCCACTTTTTTTACCGGAATACAGCAACATTTCGTTTGTTTGCTCTTCACAATCTGACTTTGTATATATCTTCATCTCATCTGTAACAGTAAACACAGTATGTAAACCTATACCGAATGCTCCTGTCGGTTTTAACCATTCCGGCATACTTTCAAATTCTTTTTTGTAATTTTGACGATTTTTCCAACTGCTTCCTGTCTTTAGAATATGTTCCTGAAATTCTTTCACACTGATTCCTATACCAGAGTCTTCAATCGAAAAATCTACAGTATCTGTCTCTTCATGATATTTTGCTGAAATATTAATTGCATATCTCTCAAATATTCCCGGAAACATTCTCTCTACCTGGAACGGAGAAATTTCATATTTATACTTTGGTATTTTTCCTTTGATTTGCCTCCAAATCTGAATCTTGGATGCATCAATCGCATTTTGTATCAATTCGCGTATAAAAATAAAACCTTCATTCTGATAAATACTGATATTCTCAATCAAAGAATACGCTTTTTCCTGTGAAAAAGAAAATCTCAGATTCTGATTCCCAGATGATATTTCTTTCCCATTCAACAGAATTTTATATTCTATCTCCGGAATCTTACGATTCCAATGCTTTGGGAATATCTTGTTCACATTTAATTTTGCTGAATTAACCTCTCCCTCCATCCAATTTTTCCAATTGACATGCTCTCGAATTGTCTGCTGATATACTTTCATACATCTACTTTCAAATTTTTCTTTATCATTACAAGCATCTTCCTTCATCCAGTCTATCGCACACTCTTGCTCAATACACTTTCTATCAACATTCGCAACTACTTGTATCTTATCAGTAGAAATATGCAACGTTTCTACTGATAAATGCTTAAAATAATGTGCCAGATTATCATCTTGTAATGTGCCAAATGTTGCAATTCCAATTTTATTAAACCTGTCATTATCCAAATCGCACAAATCTCCCATGCGAAGTAACCATGCAATTAGTCTGGGATGAAATTCTTCCCCTGCAAAAGTATCTACAATCACTAAATCGTTCAACAGGTTTTCAAAACTGCCCGTATGTGCCATAGATATCTTATTAATTATTTTAATGATGCGTACCGGAAGAAATGAATCCTCTACACGCAACAGCTCTCCTATACGATTTTCTTTATCCGATAAATTTTGAATACGTCGACCATGCTGTGGACGGAAATATTCCATCAATACAATCGTAATTGCCTGCTTTATATCTAAAGGCCACACTGCTGCTTCCACTTTTTCCTTTTCTACATCCAATAATATTCTAACAGCTTTTCCAATTGTAGAAGTATCCGATTGATATTCCTTTAAAAACTGCTGGAATTCATTTGACACCCATATTTCTCGAACTTCCTGCTCCGTATATAACATCCCAACATCATGCATATACGCACACATTAATATAAGGAATGTATCTATTCCTGTCAGTTTCTTTATTCTATCTTTCCCCAGTATGTTTTCAATTGCTGATACAATATTTGCAGAATGCCACGTATCGTGTGTACTGTATGTCGGATAAGTCGTAACTATTGAAGATAAATATCTAATTAACTTTCTTTTCTGCAAATCATATACACTTTGCAGACTATGATTTGTATCATGATGTTTACTTACTTGATGCAAATGCTCTTCTAACGTATATTTCTTTTTCATCCTTTTCCTCCTGTTTTCTCCATTAATCCCAGTATATAAGTCCTCATTGAATTTTTATTTCATATTAATTACTTGTTCCATTCTCTCATTAAGTTTATCAAGCTTCTTACTGGGTAAATTAAAAATAATAACTAAAATTAAATATAGAATAATAATTATTCTTACTTTCAACATATTCTTTCTCCATTGTATTTTTATTAACATCTATACGTTTTTCATCTTAATTCGCTTGGTATTTGTACAATATATATTATATTAACACATTTTTCGAGATATTAATTCTATATATTGATTAGTTCAAAATAAATCATTCGACAAATTTCGACATTTTTTGACTCTTGAACATTCTTCTGATATCTTCCATTTATTCTACAGTTGAATCATTGTACGAAGCTCTTAACAGCAAATGTTTTCCCCTGGAAGTTGCTCAGATACAGAAAGGGGCGGTTGAATATTTGCCTGCCCTGCAAGCAATTCAATCCGCCTCCAAAAATCTGTAATCTTTTACTTTAATCAAATAATCCAGTGCCAACCTGCCACCAATTTCTCTGCTCCATCACATTCATTTACCATTAGATATCTTCAGACTGTCATGTTGAATTTTAATAGTACTTAACACAAATGTGCTAACATAAACTTCTATGTTTCATCATTAAATGTTTTCGTGAATCTAATACTGATGGCACTTTTTATCCAATTATTTATCTGGCTCGAACTGGTCTGGATATCTCGTGCTTCCTTCATAACCACATACTCCCATTCTCGGAGAATTACATACTGGAAGCATATATTCTATCCCACAGATATCCTCCATGCCAGCTTCTTCTTTCAAGCACTCCTCACACCAAAATGGTTTTTCATCATAATAGGCTTCCGGATTTACCCACTTTGCTTTATTCTTACCGCACTGGCTACAAATAATTTCAATTGGATTATTTCGTGACAAAATAACAACTATATTAAACTTGAATATTCATGGCTGTACCCATTTATAAATTCATCTAAGTCTTCAAGGAACTGATGGATAATGTTTCTTTTACCTTCTGTCATTTGTACTCGATATACTGGTTTCTTTTGTCTTGCCATAATAAAAGGCTCTCCTAATGATATTTATTTTATCATAGAAGAATCTTCTAAACATTATTTTACAGAAAAAGTTTCATACTCTCGTTTACTCTTTTTATAACCTATCTATTAATTCTACTCCAGCTCCGCAATGATTTTGGCAATCGCTGCGACTTCTTCCTTAACTTCTATAAAATCTGCTAACGCCTTTGTTTTTACCTTCGCCCCTTAACCCTAACATTATTCAGCTATAACTTAGTTCCAACCCTGCTCTCAAATATCACTCCACCGATATTCTTCTTTTCATGCTTTTTGAACATATCATATAGTAAATATGACAATTCCTTCCAATTAAACACCCCTGAATGGCAACATTTATTTCTTCTGATTGTACACTCACTAAGTCTCTCATCAAATAGTCTCCACCATACTTGATCATAATCTGTATTTCCTATAGTCTGCATATGTTGACCAAGAGTTTCACGATTACTTCGAATAATCGTGACAAAAGTACCTAAGGTTAATTCTTTATTTTCTGCATCTTTCAGTGTCACTTTTGTGCGTCCTTTTCCGAATCCTTTTATTTCAAATTCCGGCAATACCTTTTTTAGTCCTTTTATAAAGCAATCTTTCATTTGCAATTCCATTGCTTTACAGAATAGTATCGCACAACAAGAAGCATCCATATCATGATTGATTTTATAAACCGGCTCAAGAAGATAAAATAATTTCATTCCCAACACAACATTAGCTCTTACGCTCTGAGATAACATTTCCAAATCTTTCATTGATTTGAATCCAAATTTTTTGAGCTGTTCTTTTGATAAATCATTTTTTATAAATTCTTTGGTCAATCCTTGGATTAAATTAGTCGTATCGAACCTATAATCTAAAATTCTTTCCTTTCCCTCTGTTTTGATTGTCATAAACTGAGTAACGGATGGTAAAGCATTAGAAGCATTTAATAAGGCTTTCTTTTTTTCCTCTTCCGGCAATCCCTTTTCAATTATATTTTTAATCTCTTTAATTGCATAGATATCCATTATTCTTTTTGCTTCACTTACACATGGAGATTTATTCCAAGCAGCTTCATCTCCTATAACATATAACCTGAACTTAGCTCTCGTTGCAGCAACATTCACGATATTTTTGTTTACCCATTTTATGGCACCTTCTGCTTCCCGGGAATTGTCACAGCCTAATAAGAAAATAACCTCGTTTGCTTCCTTTCCCTGGAAGGTATGGACAGTTCCTATCCTCTTTTGATCATAGTCTAGCATATACTCCTCATTTATCTTTGTATTAGGATTATACTTACAGTACGATTTAATGTAGGACTTTATTCCAGAAATCACTGTAGTAAACGGACTAATTATGTAGAGACTGGGTTCTGGATCTTTTTCAAAAGCAACTTCTAGCATTTCACATACTTTCTTTGCTTGTTCTTCTACATAATGATTTTTATTTCCTTTTTCTTTTCCCTCAATGTTTATCCATTGTGATTTATCATATATAAATTTTTTAGCTACTTCCTTCTTTGGTGGACGTGTTTGTTGCTTCATTATACCATTATACGACAATTGATTAGAAATCTCATACATTGGTGATATACATCTTCTATGTACAAGCAATGGACACCCAATCCATTCTGGATAATCTGATCCATTATCTAAATATGTTCCAAATAAATTAAGCCTATCTGCAAAACTCTGTACCGAAATTGTCTTGCTTTTATACGGCTTGATGAGCATATTATTATAGGCATGCTTCAATAGCAGCAAATCATCCGTTACTACCGGCTCTACTTGTTTTGGATCTCCAACAATAATAGCTTTTCGACTTCTATACAATGCTCCTATTGCCATCTGTGGTTGTGCCTGTCCTGCTTCATCTACTATCAGTAAACCAATTTTACCTGGTTTTTTTACATCCTTTAATAAAGTTCCTATAGAAGCAAATGTAGAAGACATGACTGGAATAAGTAAAAAAAGAGTTTGAAACAAAGATGCAACCATATTCTCTCTATCTTCTTTATGAAATATTATTTTTTCCTTTTCATCACCTTCTTTGAATCCCCAATACTGTGATAACGTATTAAAATTATCTCTACATTTCTTTGATGAAATCACAAATTCTTTATTCATTCGCATCGCCAATGCAAATAATTTTTCTCTTTCACGATTATAGCGTTGCGTGAACCACGGATTATCCACTTGAGCCTTAGTTGCTACATCTATATCATCTGATAATAAATCCCGCATAAATTTCTCATCTAAGATAACCATTTCATCTACATCTGATGCTTTCGAAAGAATTGCTCGTTTTGTTTCTATTTTCATTTTCTGATTCTGATACTGCTGTTCTGTCCTTTGACTTTCTATTTCTGCATCACTTTTATTTTTTTCAGCAACTCTCATCGGTTCCTTTATATTATCAATTTTTTGTTCTAATTCGTCTACTTCTTTTCTAGCTATAGCAACTATCTCTTCCTTCTGCTGCTCATTTTTCTTCAACTGTTCAAGATCTTGTTCCAATTCAAGCTCAATTTTTCTTTGTTTATCAGCATCTTTTTTATACTCATCTGCCAATTGCATTGCTACATTATATTTCTCTTTATTAAATAATTTTGTAAATATCCCCACTGAATTTCTTTTAGAAAATTCTTCTTCCAGCAACTGTTTAATTAAATCATGTGTTTTCTTTTTCTTTTCTTGCTTGTCTTCAATATTCTGCCGAATTTCCCCTAATATATCTTCACATGTTTCCACTTTTTCAGTTGCAAAAGAAAGCTGTTGCGTTAATTTTAATATATCTTTTTCCGAAGAAGCATGTAATTCCTCGCATCGTAATTTCCATATTCTAACCTGTTCTTTCGCTTCTTCCTTATCATGCTCTGCCTCAACTAGGGAATCGAACAAATCACCTAAATCTGATAGTCTTTTTTGCTGCTCTTTGACAACTTCTAATTGGTTGAGAAAATCCGCTTTTGCTTTTTTATATTTTGTCACTCTCTCTTCAGCTGTCCCTCTCTTTGTATAAAAATCTCTGGATAGAGGATATAGAACTTTTTTATAAAAATTACTGAGATTTGATTTTTTTCCAAGTGGTGCAGCTACCAGCCCCCATACATCCTCTGTTTCTAATAACGTTTGAGCATATCTCGTAAAATATATATCCGAATATACCTCTTCTTGATATGTTTTTTCTTTCATATCCGATTGTTTAGGGTCGAATAATTTTGCAACAGAATCCAACTCATTTCGCAATTCTACAGAATCATTCTCTAAGGCTTTTAAATCCCCCACAACCCCTTTTGGTAATTCTTTTGAAATGTTTTCGACAGCAGCATTATTACACGATGTTACGAGTATACTATAATTATTTATTTCATCGTTTTTTAGACGATGCCAGTGTCTTGTATATTTTGAATATGCATTTTCCTCCTTATCGCCATGAATAAAATCACATTGAACAAACGCATCATCTGGATTATCATACTCTGCTAATAGACAAGCTCTTTCAATAATATTATTTACTACTATTTCCTTAAGCAATGTAGTTTTTCCTGTTCCCGGAGGTCCATTAACAGAAAAAATTTTTCCATTAACATCAAAAAGCTGTGATGTTCCCTTTCCAATAGCCAAATTAATTGCCATTTGCTGCATGAAAGCCGGCATAAATCTAGATGGCCATTTTCCCAAAGGTGCATTTTGAATTCTTAATAATTCAGAAAGATTACTTTTAAATTTTACCAAATTCCCATTATCAGGTCTCACCATATCTAGTCTTCGTGTTTCATTTTTCTTTGAATTCACTAATGTTGTTATGTATTCTTGTATATCTTCTCCCAAATACTTATCTTTTGAAAGCTCATCATTCCTAGCTAAATCCAACACCATCTTTATGTCATTCGAAAAATAGCTTTGTTCTAACCCCAAATAATTATCTGCTTCCCTCTTGTATTTTGTCTCCTCATCTTTAAACAATTGAAAGCTTATTCCATATATTTCCTCATAATTATCATTTTCATCAACAGTATTTTCAATATTGTCTTTGATATATCTTCTTTCAATTTCTTTGAATAATTCTTGTAACGTTTTTAAAGTAACTGCTGTAATATCAAATCTCTGAATCTCTTCTATCTTTCCATCTGATGCTATATTAACTTTATTTGTATCTAATTTTTTCTCACTTTCTACTTCTGCTCTTTTTTCTTTATCAAAAAATCTGTTTTCTAATGTTTCTACTGCTAACGTATATTCTTGATTATCTAAGGCTTCTGAAAGCTTTTCCTTCGAAACTTTTATTTCATCTAATGCCCATAAAATAGTTGAAAGTGATAACGAATGTTCAATATATTTTCCTTCTGGTGAAAGCTGGAGACTTGCCCAAGCAATACGTTCCGAACTCTTTTCCACCCTATTATCAGCTTCTGAAGGAAGTGATAATATATTTGATATGCACTCAATACACTTTTCCCTCTTTACCCTGCCTATATATACCGTAAGATTCCCCCACTTTTTCATTCCACAAGATTTGGCTTCTTCATAAATTTCATCATAAAGTTGCCTTGTTGCAATATTCTTTTTCTCTAACCGTATAAATGTCTCTATGGTTTTGTATTTAGATTTTCCTTTAGCCAAATCTTCTTTATGCCTTTTTATCTTATTTCTTATTTCCACATAATCTGGATATTTGTCTTGCGATAAAAAATCTAATGCAAACCAATAATCTAGTATTTTTGCAGCATTCTCATTGTTTTTCGCCATAACAGCCTTCCTTCTTTCATTTCAGACTTTATATCTTTTCTCCATTGAATTGATTATTGTTCCCCCTACAATATTCTTCTACAATAATATCATACGCTTCTTCCCAATACCTCTCCGATATATTCTGAACATCCCCCTTATGATTATGTTGTCTCTCTAATGCCCTCGCTTTTTCTAACGTGCATGGCATATACGGATATCCTGACAACAATTCATCCTTGATTGTTTTTGAATATATTGGTGCCATCTCATCTAAAGAATATCGTTTAGAAAAAATAACGGAAGAAGCTCAGAAACATTCCACTTCTTCCTAGGAATTTATCAAAGGTTCCATTGCTGACAAGCCTTTGATTGCTCAGATCTTTACAGATTATAAACCAACTGTTGTTATAAATCTTGCTGCTCAGGCAGGAGTTCGTTACTCTATCACAAATCCTGATGTCTATATCGAGTCGAATTTGATTGGATTCTATAACATCCCGGAAGCATAAAATTTGATATTTTTTCTATGAAAGCTTCTCTGTATATAAATTGCAGAGAAGCTTTCATTTTCTTTCTTCACAGAACAATTCAACCCATTTGTTTCATAATGCCTTCTACACTATCAGATTAGCTTCTAAATAAGGTAATATTTTTAATATGTATTTGTTCACATAACCTCAATACTTTTTCTTGCTCCATTCCTTTTATCTTTTCTTTGAACAAATCAACAATATAATTAGGATATTCACTATTTTCTCTGTATTTTCCGTCTGCTTCTATAACATCCTCCACAAAATCTGCTAACGCCTTCGTTTTGAATCCCGCGTCGTTTAACTTAAATTGATTGATATGATGTTCAATATAATCTATATCCTCATCTGAATAAGAATATTTTTGACTTGGTACAAATTCGGCATTATATACATCATATTGTATTCTATATTCCTGATTCGAATTTTCTCCTTTTACTCCAAACGGCTGTAAAATAATTCTTGATTTCTTACAGTATTCCTTTTTTAACTTCTTATAACTTTCACACTCAACCTTGCATTCTTTTCCATCACATTGCACTTCTAATACAAATTCTTTTTTTGCCTCTTCCAGTTTTTCTAATCTTTCCTGTTCTCCCACACGCTTTAAAGACAAATTGCAATTAGGACAGGCTATTGCAATATTAGGAGTACATTCTGTCAAATGTTCTTCATCAAGTTTTTTCTCTATACTATGTTCCAAATGTCCAATATTTACTCTGTCATTCTTTAACAACGAATAACAATACATACAATGATTATTGCTAGTTTTTCTTAAAAGTGTTTCTAAATTTTTCCCCGGCTTATTTTTATAGCCATAGTTCATTCCAGCCTCATATTCAGGTAAAAAACTAGGAATATCCAATAACCAGTTTTCTTCTATCACACTTGCCACTCCTCTATCTGCTTAACAATTAACTTTTGTGCTTTTGTTATTTTCTCCGCTTTCATTTTTTCTAATTCAGCTTCATCCTCAGAATTCCAAATTCCTGACATTTTGTTGTTAAAAAGTCTTCTTAATATCTCGTCTCGCTTTTCTTTATCATTTTTTTCTTTTTGTTCAAAAAAGGCACTGAAAATGTCATACACTTGCGATATACTAGAAAAATCCCCTGCATCTAATATCTCAAAATTTTCTCCATACAACAAAATCAAATTCGTTTCTTCTGCATTTGCAATCAAATCTGCCGAATGCGTTGTAACAACAAAATTCAATTCAGGAAATTTATTTTTTAAAAACCCTAATATTTTTCCACTATTTTTTACTGATAGGAACTCGTCTATTTCATCAATAACAATGGTTCCTTTTGATTTTGTATCAGAGAAATACAATATTTCCATAAAAATACGAATCAATGCCTGATAACCACTAGACAATTCAACAATTTCATTATTGATATATACATTCCATCCTACCTCTCCCTGCCGTATTGCAAATGATATCTGAAGGAACTCATTCATCAGCGCTTCTACTTGCCCACAATAATTGCTGTATAAATCTTCTATTGCCCTAGGTCCACCATAGTAAAAAGTATCTTTGTGATTAAATACCGCTTCTTCTAAGCGCTGTTTATTAATCTCTTTCGAATAATGCACTTCCGGAATAGTCGAAGGCATAATCTGACTTATGTCAAAATAGCGATTTACTGCATCTATAAAATAGAACTGCTCTTTTTTATCATTTTCTATCAACCGTCTTAATACGTCTGATTTACCACTAGAATTATCTCCAATTATAATAGTATCTTTATATACCAACTCCTCATTCATTATACTATTGCAGACTCTATTCAGCATCATTTGATAAGATCTCATATATCCGCTTCCACCTCTTGTTCATATTTGTTATAGAAACAGTTCCCCCCTGTTGTGTTTCCTTTATCTTCTTATCTTTTTCTATTTTACTACAAATCTCATCTGTAAATTTTATCTGTCCTATGCTAGTCTTAGCCCAAACGACAAACAATCCTTCTAATAAAAACGTCTTTGAAAAATATTTTTTTGAAATTTCCAGCAGGTCAATAAATGTTTTCAAACTCCGCTGATATCCCATAACTTCCTCATATTCAAAATCATAAGCTGCTTCCGCGAAACAATCAATCAATTTATTAATGGAATTTTTATAATTATTTACCCTAAAATTAATTCCATCATATTCTACATATTTCTTCATAGCACAAAAACGATATAAAAATTCTATATCCTTACACTCTTCATCAATTCTGCCATACAATTTTCTCCAATTTTTATTTTGCTTATTCAGAGAATTAATCATTCGGCTGAATTCACATGGATAAATTCCATTCCTCAATTCTTGATTGGATAGTCTTGTCCCGCCATTATTTAAATTGGTAAAAATTTTATGTAAGGTCACATCTCTCTTTTCAATTTCTGCTATTTTAATTTCAATTACCGATATCGATCTATAATCAATCTTTCTTTTAAGCATCACTGGAAGCGTTTCGTAGCTAATATCGTATTTTTCTCCGTTTAGTGTCATAAAAAACTGAGTTGGAACTATATTATCATATTTTTCTTCCAATGCTTCTTCAAACTTACAATCATTTCTTACATTTAAGTCACTGTAATCAAACACCGACTCCTTCGGACTTTTGAAGAACTTTCCAATAAAATAAAAGAAAAGGCTCATCACTCTCTGTTGACCATCCAAAATTTCTAACTGTCCCAATTCATTTCGAAATGTATAAATTGGAGGAATCGGCAAATCACGAATCAAAGAAGTTGCCAATTCCTCAACCTGTTCTTTTGTCCAACGATATTTTCTTTGATATTCTGGAATCACAAAAATATTATCTTGTACTCCTTCTACCAATGACTTAAATCCCATATCTGTTTTATATTGTTGAATACTAATCTGATTATAAATCTCTAACAGTGATTCTGCCATTTTTCTTCTTACCTTTCCCTAAAATATACTTGTATTGTAACACGAATACTCCCCTACAACAATCGCATATTCCATTTGCTAATCCTTGTCTCTAATATGTTCCATATACATCTGTTTTGCTTTTCTTCTTGCTTCGTTCTCTGCCAATTTCACTTGACGTCTTCGTTTATCCTCTTCGTCCTCTTTTTCCCTCTTATTCAAGCATTTAAACTTATACTCAAAAAAAAGTGATTTTGCTACTTCATTATTATTAACGACCTCGTTTCTTGCTTCATCGATTTTTCTTTCCATATATTCTATATCAAGATCTTCCTCTTCCAATTCTAGGATTTTCTTTTCACACCATTTAATATCACTTTTTAGTTGCTTACAAGACATTTCATCTGTATTTCTCATTTTCAAAACTTTTAATTGCTCTTTACATTTTTGCAAGTATTTTATGGCATTTTCTTTGTATCTGATTTTTCCGACATATTCTTGAATTCTATCAGTATATCGAAATAATGCTCCAATCAATTCAAAATATTTTCCCTTCTTAATATATGGAGAATACTCATTATACACTTTCTCTACCAATTCTCCAAAATCAATTACTTCCATCGGAATATATTTAATATATCCATCTATTTCCATACCAATTCCATCTATTATTGATAATTCCGTTTCCCATTTATGATATAACTTCAGAATTTCAATTTCTATTCTTCTTTTATCCTGAAAATAATTTATAATTTCACTAAATATCAATAATATTCCACTACTTAAAATTCCAATGAAAATGTTACTAATTGTTTCGCATTTTCCATGAAAACTAAAAATATATGTAGAAAAAGCACTTCGAATCGTTTTACAAATATTACTTTGAAGGAAAAATAAAATTATACTTATCAAAATTATCAGCCTAATAGCTTGTGTTATAATCTCTTTAGATCTTCTCATTTTTACTTACATGACGATAATATTTTATCACATACTCCTTCTTTTTAATTTTTTACAACATGACGCCACAAAATTAGGAAGCAGATACTTTTTCACAATTTTCTCCTCTTCATTTTCCACTATGAAACGCAAATGTTCTATAAAACGATTATTACCTTTAACTTCACCAGACAAATCAATAATTCTCTCTTTTTTAACAGGCTGAAGTCCGACCACTTGGAGACTAATTTTCTTTTCCCCACAGTGCTTGGTAATTTTAGCTAATGCTCCCGCTCTCGTTTCCGCTATATAATAACAACTTTTCCCAATTGCATTATATCGACCATGTGAAGATATATTAAGTGGAGCTTTCAGCATTTCCTGATCTAAGAGCAGTGCCTGACCTGTTTCAATTCTTCTAGCATGATAATATGTATCTGCATCAAAACTTATAAAATTCTTCCATTCTTTAATAATTTCAAAAATCTTTTTTCCTACCGGATGACAAATTGCAAATGTCATATCATCATATAATTGACTTTCAAATGAAATCAACTCATCAAGTGAAATATCAGCAAATAAATCTTGCGAACTTTCCACAACTGTAATCTGATCTGCCGTCAGCTTTCGCTCTGGTGAATTTTTACAAAAAAAGTTAAGCTACTTTTCTACCGAGAACTTAAAATTTTGTAAATATGTTATCAACTCCAGAATATCATTATATGTTTTTTTATTTTTTCCATATACAGATGGTTTTTCGGAATCTAAAATTTCTTCTAGCTCTTTACATTCATTTGCAATATATTCTTTGATTTTTCTTCGCATTTCCTCCAATGCTTTTTCTGGAACATATTCATCTTTACTCTTTTTTTCTTCATTTTGTTCATCTATATTATTACAATTCACTTTTTCTTTCTCTTTTTCTTTTTTTACCACTTTATATTTTCCTTTTTCTCCTGTAGGAAGAATATAATGTTTTTTTATCAAATATGTTATAGCATTACTAAATGCATTTACCTCATAGTCTACATTATATGTATATCCTTGCTCTTTCAACCATTCTTTTAATCCTTTTGTAGTAAATACCTCTATGTCATTACTCAAACATGTTTTCATTTTTTCTCTTAATTCACAAGATCCAATCATTTTATCACCTTTCATTCAAATACAATTATTTCTTCGATACTTTTCACTCCAAACAATTCAGCCATTGCATACAACCTCTCAATTGGCGGAATCGTTCTTCCACTCATATAATTTTTAACCGCACTTTCCGAAATACATAATGCTTTAGCAATATCACAATTTTTCAATCCATTCTTTCTCTTTAATTCAGATATTTTTTTTGCAGTCTTTTTAATATTTATTTTTTCATTCATATTTCTTCTCCTTTCCTTATTAATTATATTTCTTTTTCATTGCATTCTCAAGTTTCTTTTTTACACTTTTTCCAAACCCATCCCACTTCACAACCATAACATATTTCAATTTTTCGCATATTTCTCAGCAACAAAATTTCACCTTACTTTTTTCTCTTCTTTTCCGAATCGTGTTATTTATCATAACATTTCTACTCTTTTCCCATCCCCTCTTGCGCCTTCTCACATCTTATGTTACTATAAATACGTTAAAACCAATAATTAGCAAACACAGTTTTGTTATTTAAAGCAACATCGCATTATATAACTATTAAAATACACACATTAAAGAAAGGATTTCACCATGAAAAAATTATCTCAGTCTCTTTTAGCTGACTTGGTTGCTACAAAGAGAAAAGAACAAAACATGACACAGCAGGCACTTGCCGATGCAACAGGAATCAATCGTGCATTAATTTCCCGCTTGGAGAAAGAAGATTTTCTTCCATCTATTCCACAGTTGGAAGCATTGTGCGAAGCTCTTGGATTTGAGCCAGATGAAGTTTTTGTAGATAACACAAATAATAAACTTGCTTCACCGGCACCACTTAATATTGCCGTAGCAGGTACCGGTTATGTAGGACTTTCTATCGCAACTTTGCTTGCACAGCACAATCACGTTACTGCAGTGGATATCATTCCTGAAAAAGTTGATTTGATCAACAACAAGAAATCTCCTATCCAAGATGATTATATCGAGAAATATCTCGCTGAGAAGGAGCTTGATCTGACAGCTACTTTAGATGGTGAGGAAGCTTATAAAAATGCTGACTTTGTTGTCATTGCAGCACCTACAAACTATGACAGCAAGAAGAACTATTTTGATACTTCAGCTGTAGAAGCTGTTATCGAACTTGTTTTGAAGGTAAATCCAGATGCAATCATGGTGATTAAATCCACAATCCCTGTTGGATATACTGACTCTGTCCGCAAGAAATATAACACAAGCAATATTATTTTCAGCCCAGAATTTTTAAGAGAATCCAAAGCGTTCTATGATAACCTCTATCCAAGCCGTATCATTGTTTCTACTGATAAAAATGATGAACGTCTTGTAAAAGCATCAAGAGATTTTGCTGCACTTCTTCAGGAAGGTGCACTTAAACAAGATATTGACACATTATTTATGGGATTCACTGAAGCTGAAGCTGTAAAATTATTTGCAAATACATATCTTGCACTTCGTGTTTCTTATTTTAATGAGTTAGATACTTATGCAGAAATGAAAGAACTGAATACACAGGATATTATCAATGGTGTATGCTTAGATCCACGAATCGGAACACATTACAACAACCCTTCTTTCGGATATGGCGGATATTGCTTACCAAAGGATACAAAACAGCTGCTTGCTAACTACAATGATGTTCCTCAAAATATGATGAGTGCAATCGTAGAAAGTAACCGAACAAGAAAAGACTTTATTGCTGACCGTGTGCTTGAACTGGCAGGTGCTTATGAAGCGAATAGTGCATGGGATGCAGCGAAAGAAAAAGAAGTGGTTGTCGGTGTTTATAGACTGACTATGAAGAGTAATTCTGACAATTTCCGCCAGAGCAGTATCCAGGGCGTAATGAAACGAATCAAAGCGAAAGGTGCAACTGTTGTAATCTATGAACCAACACTTGAAAATGGAACAACATTTTTCGGAAGTAAAGTTGTAAATGATCTTGCTGAGTTCAAAAAGCTCAGCCACAGTATCATTGCAAATCGTTATGATTCTTGTCTGGATGATGTCCGTGACAAAGTATATACAAGAGACTTATTCCAGCGTGACTAATATTTTTCAAACATAATTAATAAAGATTCAAGTTTTAAAACGAGGAAAGTGCTATGAAAAATCAAAATGTAACTTTAAAAAATGCAACGATTCTTGTAACAGGTGCAGCCGGTTTTATCGGTTCTAACCTCGTTCTTGAATTGCTTCGTACTACAGAGCCTGTTCATATCATCGGCATTGATAATATGAATGATTATTATGATGTTTCAATCAAGGAATATCGTTTAAGAAAAATTGAAGAAGAAGTCCAGAAACATACTGCATCATCTTGGAATTTTATAAAAGGATCTATAGCCGACAAAACTTTGATTGATCAGATTTTTACAGAGTATAAACCAACCGTTGTTGTAAATCTGGCTGCTCAGGCAGGTGTGCGCTACTCTATCACAAACCCTGACGTTTATATCGAATCAAACCTGATTGGATTTTACAACATTTTAGAGGCATGTCGCCATTCTTACGATGCTGCTGCCTGTGACGATTCTTATCATGGAGTAGAGCATTTGGTATATGCTTCTTCCTCATCTGTATACGGAAGCAACAAAAAAATCCCTTACTCTACAGACGATAAGGTAGATAATCCGGTTTCACTGTATGCTGCCACTAAAAAGTCAAACGAATTGATGGCTCATGCTTACAGTAAGCTTTATAATATTCCATCCACAGGACTCCGCTTCTTCACCGTATACGGACCTGCCGGAAGACCAGATATGGCATACTTTGGATTCACAAACAAATTACGTGCCGGAGAAACAATTCAGATCTTTAATTACGGAAACTGCAAACGAGACTTTACCTTTGTCGATGATATTGTAGAAGGAGTCAAACGTGTAATGCAGGCTGCTCCTGAAAAGAAAAACGGCGAAGACGGACTTCCAATTCCGCCATACGCCGTATATAACATCGGTAACAATCAGCCTGAAAATCTGCTTGACTTTGTAGATATTCTTCAACAAGAGCTGACTCGTGCCGAAGTTCTGCCTGCTGATTACGATTTCGAAGCACATAAAAAACTGGTTCCTATGCAGCCAGGTGATGTTCCGATCACTTATGCAGATACTACTGCATTGGAAGAAGATTTCGGATTCAAACCTAGTACAAGTTTGAGAGATGGCCTTCGAAAATTTGCTGAATGGTATAAAGAATTTTATAAAAATTAATCTATTCTTGAAAAACCTTCTTTGTAAGATTACAGAGAAGGTTTTTTTAAGTAGTTTTCTGGAAAATTGACGGCGCCTGACACCAATGGTAGGTAGTTTCTATTAAGTTAAGGGACTCCCTGCCGTTGTTGTCATGTACCTTATACCTCTTTTGTAAAGCTACTGCTCCAGCTCCGCAATAACTTTTTCAATTACAGCAACCTCTTCTTCCAACTCTTCTGCAATCACATCGATATCCTTCCCCTTCAGCAATTTCTTTTGAATTTGCTGTTTAAGCTGCTCTTTTTTTCCTGATTCTAAACCAGCCTTTCTACCTTCTTCAATTCCTTCTTTCCTGCCAGCCTCCATTGCTCTTTCTTCAATTCCCTCACTCAAATTACACATTGTCTTCACTTCCTCCTCTATTGATTCTTCCATTGGTATATCATATTCCTTTTCAAGTATATCCAATTTTTTATCTACTTTTAATTTCTCTGACAGTAATGTTCCTAACAATCGATGTAATTCATTGTTTTCATCTTTATCTGATAATTTTCCAGATACTCCTACCATGATGATATTCAGCAGTTCAAGTTTTCCTTTCCACTTATAATCGCCCATGATTACATCATTTGTCAGATGAATATGATTCATACAATCTTCCTTCATATTCATACATATCCAAATCGAATATACCTTCTTAATGTCGTTGTAATTGCTTCCTTTAAACTCGCGATTCTTCTGCGACGAAATCATCCGACTGATATAAAAGATTGCACGATTTAAAATATCATAATCTGTAGGGTCTGTCTTTTGTGCTTCGATATTTATGATAATCTGCGAAACTCCATCTTTGGTTCGTACGTAAAAGATAATATCGAATCGCACAAATCCTGCATAAACTTCCAAATTCTCTGTATTCAATCCTACAATTTCATTTCCTTTTTCATCTACTCCGACAATCTTATTTGTAAGTCCCAACTCGACCGGAACTTTACTTATAAGTGGCTCTCCTTCGATCAAATACACCACTTCTTCCGGGCGCATTCCACGAAATTCATCTACTGATTTTGCTAAAATGTGAGCAAGTATAATCTTGTGTCCCAGTAATTTCTTGACACACTCGTCATACTGTGCCTTAATGTCAGTCGATAATACAACATTTTTCAACTCAGTATTCATTTGTTTCCTCCTTCTTGCAGAAGGAACTTACTCTTGTCTAATGTCTTTCAGTCCTCTCCTGCTTTTTACATTTGTTTTGGTATTAAAGCATAGATTTCTGAAATGTGATTAGAATATAGATGGCGCATCGCACCTTAGAATTCATTAAGAAATATGCTTTTCTCTACTCTAGCATATATGGAATATTGATGCAATACTGTAAATGCAATATAGAAATTTATTGGTGCCTGTCACCAATGTGCTAATGTTACATTTTATTTTTTGTCGGCATCGGAACAAATTCTAGTTTTAATTGCATCCCTAAGCCCTGTGCAAGTTTTTTCACCATACTCAAACTGGGATTTCTTGTTCCATTCTCAATCCTGCTTATATCTGCCTGCGTAATTCCGGTTTTAGCTGATAAATCTTTCTGTGTCATATTCTGCTGCACTCTTGCATCAATCATTGCCTGGATAATATCATATTCCGGTTGCAGTGCATCATATTCTGCTTTTACCTCTAGATTCTGCAATGCTCTTTTTTTATAATCTTTATAGCTACTCATTGCCATACCTCCGTTCATAATCTGCTTTATATTGCTTTGCCAGTTCCTTTTCTGCTTTTGGTGTCTTTTGCGACTTTTTTATAAATCCATTTGTAAGCACTGCTTTCTTGCCTACAATAAAGAAATACAGTACTCTTGTAATATCTGATCCCTGCTTGGTACGAAGCTCAAAGATTCCATTTTCCAAGGGTTTTGAATATGGCTCACGAAGCAATGGGCCATTCATTTCCAGCAAGTCAATTGTCCGCAATGTTTTTGCCAGTAGCTTAGGCTTCAAGGAATCCAATAGTTCCTGCACAGGACATCTTCCATCTTCTGTATCATATAAAATGATTTCATACATTAGTATGCTCCTTCCTCTTTATAATTATAATATGTTGTATTCAACATATCGTCAAGACGGTTCTGGATACTTTTCTATGTAATATTACGCATGATTTTTACACTAAAAATTTAATTGTACCCGTCACCAATGTGGTCTCAATGCCAGACATGACAATCCCTAGGAAGTTAGCATTTATATTCTGTTGCTCTTTCTAATAGTCGGTCAAAACGTTTCAGCTTTTGCTGAACCTCATTCTTATTCATTGTAATTCTTTCTTCCACACTATCATTTTTGTCAAATTTATGTGTTCTCCCCGCAATATCAACAAGCAATTCGTTGTCCTGAATCAGGAAATCCTCTTGCATCCATTGTGGATTAAAATATTCAGAATCTTTATCAATATAAAAAACCTGTATTCCACACTTCACCTGTTCCTTCATGTGCTGTTCTTTTTTCTTCCACTCTTTTTTTTCAAAAATAAAAATTCGCTGGATTGTAACATGTTTCTGATCAATCAGTTCACTTTGCACTTTCAAATATTCTTTCGTAAAATCATCTTCCCAATAGTCCGGTATAGAACTTACCGCTTTAATACTTCCAAATTCTTTTGTATAACTTATTCCTTCTATTCCAAATGTATCATCCGCATGAGGATTTGTAACATGAATACCCGATAAAAGTTCTTGATTATCAGACAGGAACTCTTTCATTTTTTCGTCGATCTCTTTTTTAAAATACGGATGTTCCACAGTAGTAATCTGATTTGTATAACTGATCTGATTGCTTATCTCCTCTAATCTGTGTTCCAGTTTTAAAAATTCATTATTATAAAATGTTTTATCTTTTTCATATTTTATATACCATTCCACTAATGTTGCAAGCAGAGTAGATAAAATGGTTAGTATAATGTCCATTCCCAAATTATCCCTACAAATTATACTAAAAATAATACCAACAACCAAAAAAATTAATGTCCATGGTATTTTTTTCAAACATTTCATATTTAGGTGCCCCTTTCTCCTCTTCTTTGAAATATCGAACCCGATCTGCCAGAATTTTTCTGCCCTTGAACCTTACAATAAAAACTTAACGGTACCTGACACCACCTGGTGCTTTCCTACCTGGTGGTATTTATTTACACTCACTATTGAGCGTTTACTAAGATGAAATTATCAAACTACATTTTATTTTTTCTTCGATACGAATATACCACAGATTTTGCAATGTTATCTAAATCACCATAAACACCACCTAAATTGATTCCTAAAACATCCAATTCAGAAAGTATTTCTTGATAATTATTTATTTCCAGCGTTATATCTGGATTGATATTCTGAACACTTAATATATTATAATCATATACCATATCGCAAGAATAAAAATATGGCTGGTAAATAAAAAGCCCTTTTTGTGCATTGATTCTATCAAATAAATTTGCTGGCTGATATGTAAAATATATTTTTAGATTTATGATTAACTTTTCAATTCCGTTTCTATCATTATGAAAAATCTGTATTAAATTAGCTAAAAGCATAATATACGTTGCGGCAGATAGCTGATATAGGTTACCTTCTTCTGGAAAGTGTCCAAAAATATCACTTTCATAAGGAATTCTTTCATCTTCCATCTCCTCATAAACATATCTATACAAAGATAAAATAATATCTTGCAAGTTATCTTCTTTTAGACTTTTTTGAAATGTAAATAAATCCTCACTTTCTTCATAATCATTCTTCTCTTCATCATTGTAATATTCCCCCCATAAATTAACATTATTTTCTCTATAGCACTCAATAAGTTGTATAAGGCAATCCGAAATTTCTGTAATATTAATTTCAGGATTTTCAAATAAGTTAATCAGACTATATATAAGTTCAACTCGCACATCTCTATCACTATAAATACTTTCGAGGAAATTGTTATGTCCAACCTTTGGGAGAATATCCGTTATATCTAACAACCATTTTTTATTTAACAAATAAACTTGAGCGTATTGTGACAATGTAGGTTTTTCTAGTTTATTTATAAGATTATGTATTAACATTTGCTGTGTAGACGAATTTTTCTTTAAATCATCAACTGTTGAATCTCCAACCAGTTCTGATAAGCTAAATGCTGGAACATTTTTTCCTTGACACGAGAAAAACAATGCAATCAGTGGCGAATATGAAAAATCAATAAGATTTGTTGGTACACCGTAATGTTGACAAAACGCTAAAAAATATTCTTTTTCTTCTGATGTTAGTTTAGAAACAACTTGCTCATAATATTTTTTAGAGATTTCATCAATGTTATATATTTTATCAGAATCCCAACCGCCCATATATGGTCGAAACCCATTTGCTTTTATGCCAAAATAGGGTTCATTTTGTCCTCTATAAATATAATTTTCTATTCCTAGAGTTTCTAATTCTTTGATGTATTCTGAAACTGAATTTACTCTAATTGTTTGCACACTTTTATCCTCCGTATATTAGATAATCCATATTGTACCAAGTCGCTAGTGCGACGGCTAGCCCTAGACCACATTGGTGCCTGACACCTGGTATTTTATTGGCTTATTTTCAAGGTTTTTAACAATTGATATGCAACGAATTTTTGTTTAGTTGTACCTATAATTGGAAGTTAACAGATATTTAATTCTCATCTGAATGTCTTTTCTTTATTTCCTCATTAATTTCTTCTGGATATGTCATTGCCGTTAAAGGACTCGCATTATGTATGTTACCATTTCCATCTTTAAAAAAACATAACTCATCATATTGTTTATATCTTTTTTCTCCTAATGCATCTTGAAATTTAAACTCTAGTTTGAATTTAGAATGGCTATTGTTTTCTGATGCTTGTAAGGTGATTACAAATACAATTTTCATCTCATCATTCGGAAGTATTGAAAATTGTGATAAAACATTACTACCATTGACAGTAAGTGAAATATTAGTGGCAGCACCTTGCGATAAATTTTTCAAATTGTATTGCACAAATTTGTTTTTGCTCATTATTTCTTCTTCGCCAGATTTTAAATATTTTTCAATAGTACTTTTGTCAAAAGCTTCCCCATTTCCAGCTTGTTCACCATGTAACTCAAAAAAAGCTCCTCTAGTTTCATTCCAATTTTCTAATTCCTTATATGTAAGGAATTGAATTTTTTCACTTAAAACAGGCATCATTTTTTTAATATACTCTTCATTGCGTACTTTATTTTCATGATTTATTGTCATTTTAACACCTGCAAGTGTAATAGCTGCACCTATTAGCGCACCCATATAGCTTCCAAAAAAGCCTACCCAATCATTATTTATATACATTGCAAAAACAGGGATTTTCAATAAATAATAAACTATAAATGGTACCACAAATAAAAATATGGCTATAAAAATCACACATGCTGTTTTTTTCCAAACAATATTGTTTTTTATATTACATTTTTTAGACTTGGTTCTAATATTAGACATTATCTCGAAAAATGCAGAGATTATTACAGCCATTCCAATTCCAATTTTTGTGTTTGAATTGTTTACAAGTAAGTCCAGAATGGTCAGTATAATTATTCCAACATAGACAAATATTTTGCATAATGGAAGTTGCTTTGCTAACCATCCGTGCAAAGCTGAAATGATAGTTACTAACACCAAAACAATTACTAAAATTATTTCAATAATAAATATGTTACTCATTTTTCCTCCTTCGTTCCGTACAAATACTTAATTTTATAACATCTCAATTTTCAACACTACCTGCTATTGAACGTTTACATTCACACCGCTTTTACTCTCCTTCTTGACTTCGAATAATACCTTTAAATGTCTTTTTTCCAAATTCACACCAATAATTATATCTATTTCTTAGAAATTCTTTTCTCTCTTCACTTGTATATTTCATATCAGAAATTTTTTCATAAAAACCACTCATTTTAATAAGCTCTTCTGCACAATCTGCACGATACCTAAATGAAGGTGCTATATTAATCACCTTATACTTATTATTTGATACTTTGCAGGATACAAACTGCCGATAGTCACTGATTGGTTTCAATCTATCAAATGACATTATATCAATTTCATTTGTTTTTTGTGCCGCTCTTACTCCTGTTAGTATTTTATTTCCTTGATACTCTTCTCTTCTTCCGTATATCAACAAATATTGAGGTTTAAAAGTTTTTTCTCTTATGTCTAATGGTAAATCAAAATAATCATAAAACATTTGTATGTTCAAAGGCTGATTTAGCAAATACTTCCATTCATATATTTGCCCTATTGCTTGATTAAATGCTGCTGTCGTAGTTCCGTCTTTATTAAACATTTTTTTATTTGGTCTTTCTATTTCGACTAATACCGGAACAAAAGTCAAACTATCATTTGCTAACCATATAAAATCTGGTTTCCTCTTGAATACGGTTCCAATGTCAGGTTGTGATATCAAAGCATCCATATATGGATAATGTCCAGATTGTCCATATAACTCTAAAGCTCCCGGAACAAAAGCTGGATTTTCTTCAAAGAACTTTTGAAATATCTCTTCTTTATCTTCACTATTTTCTAACAAACTTTCAAATTCCGCTATAACCTTTTCATAATACAAATCCCATCCAATTGGTTTTGCTCCATCCTTTATTACTTTATACTGTTTATTGGATAACATCATCAATACCTCTCTAACTCTATTGTGATTGTTGCATCATATATTATAAAATAAATTTATACTTCTAACTATTCAGCCTCATATTTTTTCCCAATTGAACGTATTTTTACTATTACTTCTTCATAAATCTCAAATGATAATTCTTTTATCGCTATCAATAACTCTTCTTTCAGTTGAACTGTTTCATTTTTTTCAAAGCACTCAAAAAAATTAAAATCTCTTACCATATATTCAGCAGGTGTTATTCTTTTATTAGTTAACGCTTCACAATTAACAGAATCCCATTCTATTCCTTTATAGGTATTTTCCTTCTTTGGTAATACACTTGAAAATAAGAGTGTCAAGTATTCTTTAGTCGGTCCAACTCTTCCAATATCTTGACAGTATTCTTCATATCCTGAATCATGTTTAAAAAGAGCATCAATATTTTCCTTTACATCCACATTACAATAAAAATCCAAAATCTCTTGATTCCAATCTTCTGTTTCAATTTCCTCTTCCGCGTATTCATCCCAGTATGTTATCGGATGCGTGATGGAACCATATAACTCTATATACTTTTTTTCAAACTGCTTACATAAAATATTACTTACCACCGTATAGAGATTGATTGAATTAAAGTTGCTTATCATATCATCTAAAATTTTACATTGTTGAAAAAGAGTTTCGCTTACAACTAACTCATCATTTTTTCAACAATTTCTTTTATCTCTGTTGCTTCTATTTTTTTCCAAATATTATCTGAAAAATTTGCGATTGAATGTAATTCATACTTTAAAGGAATGTAGATTTTATTTTTTCGTTCAGATGCTACTTGATCCTTTTCTTTTCCTTTAATTCCAGTTATGTATACAAACCATCCAGCTACACCACCAAAAACAACTACAAGAATTCCACTAATGGTACTACTTATTACATCTTGTGTTATACTAATCCAATCCATTTGACCTCCCAATATCACCTAGTCCGTAATCTGCTGTTAAATCTTCGCTTCTCGTTCTTCCATTTTTCTTATAGCTTTATCATAGGCTGTTTCTGAAGAACGAAAGGCGTCTTCATCTAATCTTTTTGTCATTCATACCCCTCTCTTATATTTTCAAAGAATTTTTTTCTCTTTTATCTATACTTCTCCTCCAACATTTACACAATATACACTTTATATTACCACATTTCTCGACACATTAATATCATATATTGATTACTCAAAAATAAATCCATCGACAAATTTCGACATTTTTCGACTCTTGAACATACTTTCCTCATTCCTCATAAATAATTGCTGCTTTTTGTGGGCTGTCTTTTCTTCTTGCCATAAAAACAACCTCCAAACTGAGTAATTTTATCTTACATCAGTTTGAAGGTTTACACAAACTTTAGGACACTCCCCTTGCTTCTATTACATTCTCATATAATTGCTCACTACTATATTACACTGTATTAATTCCTAAAACATCAAATATTCTCTAAGTTTTATTGTCTTGCTGCAATACTACTGGTTTATCATAGGCTTGTCTCAATCCTGATTCATACAATACTATTGCTTAAATCACATAACGCCATCGGACAGTTCTAAACTACTTGAAATATCTTGTTAATAATTGGATTATTAATCTTATCCTCATCCCCCCGATATGGTTTGTATCCTGCATCCACAATTGCCGTCTTAAAACTCTACTCATACACTTTGGTAAAATAAGTTGTTTTTCCGTACTATTTTGTGAAACAACTCATTACTACATAATAATCCAAAAAGATACATAAGTTTTAGTACCTGTTATATACTTTTTCTAAATAACATAAGTAATCCTGTAATTCATAATCATATGGATTTATAAATAATCCATATTGTATTCTCCCCTTTAAATGCTGCAAATAATTTTCTTTAGATATACCACAATACTGCATATGTGATTCTAGTCCATACTTTCTTACATAATACATTTCCTGCCGAATTTGCTTTCTTACAGGCTTAGGTAATTGCATTTTTTCATTAACAACGATTCCTGTTACCTCTTGACGTTGACATTTTTTCCTTGTTCTTATTTTTCTTTCATTTAGTTTTAACCCCAAGTTGCTTAAATTATATTTTACAAAAGATATTATTTGTCCCGGTTCAAAATCTCCTGAGAAAGTCATATCATCAGCATATCTAGTATATCTAATTTTTTTTTCATTTGTGTATTTTCCGATTATATTATCGAACTCAGTTAACACTATATTAGAAAGCATTGGACTTGTAGGTGCGCCTTGTGGTAAACATCCATTTAAACAACATAAATTGGTAAGTAACACTGATACGTCTTTTTTATAACCCAATTTCAAAAATAAACTATATATTTTATCTGATGTAATACTATCGAAAAAACTTTCAACATCTAACGATAATACTATTGGTTGCCGCTTATGAAACCTTGCATTCTCCTTAATTGATTTCTTTTTAACATAAGCTTTAGCATAAACACTTATATTTACTGGTGCTAAAACATTATCTAATATCCACCTTTGTATTTCTTTCAAACTCGGTAATGGTTCAGAAATTTCTCTCGTTCCACCATTTTTTTTAGGAATTTTATAAGTCCTATAAAAATTAATTGCCGAATTACTTGCAGCATAAATATATTCCTCTTTATACCCCAGTAGCAAACACAAATGCTTTTGATTATAAATTATAGGTAGTTTTTTTTCATATAATAACTTTGCATATTGCAACCACATGTTGCAATATGCAACATTTTTACCATTATCTTTTGCTTCCCTACAAAATTCATTACAATATTTATCCCAATTCACAATACCCTCCATTAAATATCTTGGAACTACTACAAAATCGTATCTGTCATATAACTGCGACAAATAAGACGCCTCATTTGTCACAGTTATATGATGAGAGAATTCTATGAATTCTCGAGTGTGTAAGAACAAGAGAGATTTTGCTCCCGCAAAATCGAGCTTGTTCTTACACGGGCTTGTTAATAAGTTCTTCTTAAGTTGACAGACTCGCCAACCTCGCACAAAGGTGCATAAGTCTAGCAGTTCCAAGATATTTGTATTATATCAAGGTAGATATACTTCTTCAAGTGACATTTTCCTGATTTTACATTGTTCTAATTTTCCAATAGCTCGATTCTTATATTTTCTCTCCAATTCAACAAGCTTATTTTCCCCTTTTTTTGTAATAAATTTACTTACATCATCCTCTATAACAATATACCCTAAATTCTCCAAATCAGAAAGCCATTTTATCACACTAGAATATGAATATCCTAATTTAAACATAGCACTTATCGTTTCTTTTTTATAAATCGAATCCAATAACTTATACATCACAAATTCATCCATATCTATACATCTACTCCTACATTATTCCGCCTAGCAAATGGTGCTAAACTTAATTTTCCCTCTCTTTTCCCTTCATGCCAATAAAAAGGAAACGTATTATTGGGGGTTTTTATCATTGACACCAACCCCTCAGATTCTTTATACCCCAAATATAAATTCTTATCTTTTACCTTAAATCTTTTACTAATCCTTTTCATTTGTTCAATTTTTTCCTGAGCCTCTTGTTCACTATAGTTATCTGTAATTCCTTTGTTTCTTAAAACAGACGTGTATATCTTTACACCATATTCATCTACCACTTTTTTACCACATTCTTGCAGTACTAATGTTAATACTTTTATTGTTTCCTTTTCTATTCCTTTTTCTTCTATTAAATTTATGCAACCTAATAATGTGTCTCCAGAACCAACAAAATCATCAACAAGTAACAAACACTTAATGTCATCTTTATATTTTTCCAATCCGTCAAAAGTCTCTATTATTCTGACTCTCTTATTTCGAAACACATCGAATTTTCGCATAAAAATTCCTTGAAAGAAATAACACATCATATTTCCACTCTTTGTTTTTTCTGGATAATCTTTGTCCTGTACAGGGAAAATATGTATCGTATCTGTGTGCATTATAATATCTCGATTACAATTTATAAATTTTTTGAATACATCAGACATATATTTATAATATTCTTCCGCTCCAACAACTAAATATTTACGAGTCAATTCAATCATCAACTCCCTATCTGCATCCGTTTCTAAGTCTTCTAACCTTTTACAAAATATATCAAATATTGAATATTCATCGTTTGTACTCTCCTCAATCTCCCAATTTTGATTGTTAAAAATTGTTGCCAATTCAATAACAAACTTGTCTGCTAAAGTATTTTTCTTAATAAGCACATTTTCACCTTCGTTAATTCATTATAAATCTCAATTTGAGTATGTTAAAATTAATAATATTCACTTTTACCATTTTCTCCTATACTCACTTGGACTGATACCCTCTACTTTATGAAATGCCCTGCTAAAATAATTTGCACTATCTATTCCCACTTCAATACTAATCTCATCCATCGTCATATCTGTAAACCGAAGAAGTTGTTTAGCTCTTGTAATTCTCTTGGAAATAAGATAATTAACTATTGTTGTCCCATAGGTTTCTTTAAAAATTTTCATCATATAAAACTTGTTAATAAAGAACTGATTCGCTAGATTATCCAATGTAATTTTTTCCACATAATGCTCATCAAGATAAGCTTTGATTGATGAAATTTCCAGACACTTTCCACTTTCCAGCATATCTATCGAATGTCTAGACTGCTCCATTAACATGGTAAGAAGAGCAGCTAGTTTTTCATTGATCTGCATATCACATATGTAATCTGATGAAGAGGCTAGATTATAAATTTCTGTAAGATGCTCTGTAAATTGAATTACATTTTTAGGATGAAATACTGGTTTACCACCATGTTCCCTGTACTTTGCATATATAGCCGGAAGTGATGCGCCGTAAAAATGACACCATTGAAGAGACCAAAGATTTGAATTATTGTTCTCATCGCAATTATATCCTGTACTATGACTGTATGCTTTTCTACAATCGATAAATACACAATCACCTGTTGCTAGTTTATATACTTCTCCTTCATATTTCAGTTCACCAATTCCACTCAATACAACAAAGCATAGAAAGGATTCTAGATCTGATCTTTTAGAAGTATGTGGATACAGCGCTTGAAAAGAACCTGCCTCCTGCAGATGAAGCAAATATTTCTTAGCAAAAATAGATGACGTATAAATAATCCGCAAAGAAGTTGACGCAAACTCTTGTGGATTGAATAATTCCTGTTTCATCTTCTGTTCTCCTTTTTGCAATAGCTAAGTATTCAAATAATAGAATAACATAATTTTATTAAGAAAGAAATGATAAAACATGACATTCATCTATATTATAAAGGCTTTAAATACTTTAATTGTTCAAAAACCAATATTGTGCTAAAAATCACCTTTTTTAGCTGTTCATTTCTTATAGGTAGTTGAAGTAGACTATTAGAGTCGACTTTAAAAATGACAAAAAGAAAGAGGATTAAAATGAAGAAAACATTAATTACAGGTATTACAGGTCAGGATGGCTCTTATCTTGCGGAGTTTCTCCTTGAGAAAGGATATGAAGTTCATGGGATTGTTCGCCGTGCATCTATTTCTAACACATCCCGTATTGATCATTTAATTGAGAAGAATGCAATCGTTTTGCATGACGGGGATTTGTCAGATTCTTCCGGACTGATTCGCCTTGTCAATGAGATTCAACCTGATGAGATTTATAATCTGGCTGCACAGAGTCACGTTCAAGTTTCTTTTGATGCTCCTGAGTATTCCGGAGATGTGGATGCGCTTGGTGTACTGCGTATTCTTGAGGCAGTTCGTGTCTGTGGTCTGACAAAGACCTGCCGCGTTTATCAGGCATCTACTTCTGAGCTTTATGGTAAGGTAGAAGAAGTTCCGCAGCGTGAAACAACACCATTCCACCCTTATTCTCCTTATGCAGTAGCGAAACAATACGGTTTCTGGATGGTAAAAGAATATCGTGACGCATATGGAATGTTCGCTGTAAATGGAATTCTGTTTAACCATGAGTCTGAACGCCGCGGAGAAAATTTCGTTACTCGTAAAATCACTCTGGCAGCCGGAAGGATTGCGGAAGGTCTGCAGGATCATCTGGAGCTTGGCAACATGGATTCTCTGCGTGACTGGGGATATGCGAAGGATTATGTAGAGTGCATGTGGCTGATTATGCAGCAGGAGAAGCCTGAAGATTTTGTTATCGCAACCGGAGTTCAGCATACGGTACGTGATTTTACTGAGAAGGCTTTCAAAGCGAATGGGATTACGATCCGCTGGGAAGGAAATGGAATTGATGAAAAGGGCTATGATGTTGCTACAGGCAAAATGCTTGTATGTGTGAATCCGCAGTGGTTCCGACCAACGGATGTTGATAACCTGTGGGGAGATCCGACAAAAGCGAAAACTGTTCTTGGATGGAATCCACAGTCAACGACTTATGAGCAACTAGTTGAGATTATGGCGAAACATGACCGTGAGCGTGCAAAACTCGAGAAACTCATGAAATCTGTTATGTAAGTAAGAAAGAAGGCAAATAATTATGATGGAGAAAAATGCAAAAATTTATGTTGCAGGTCATCGTGGAATGGTTGGTTCTGCAATCGTTCGTGAGCTGCAACGTCAAGGATATATGAATCTTATTACACGTACACATAAGGAACTGGATCTGACCCGTCAAGAGGCTGTGGAAGAATTCTTTGCCAAAGAAAAACCAGAATATGTATTCCTTGCCGCAGCTAAGGTTGGTGGTATCGTGGCTAATCAAGAGGCACTGGCAGATTTTATGTACAATAATATGATTTTAGAAATGAATGTGATTCATTCTGCATGGAAAAATGGATGTAAAAAGCTAGAATTCTTAGGTTCTTCCTGTATCTATCCTCGTATGGCTCCGCAACCGATGAAAGAAGATTGTCTACTGACAAGTGAATTAGAAAAGACGAATGAGGCTTATGCACTGGCGAAGATTTCAGGATTGAAATACTGTGAGTTTCTGAACCGTCAGTACGGAACGGATTACATTTCTGTGATGCCGACAAATCTGTATGGACCAAATGACAATTATCATCCAATTCACAGCCATGTGGTTCCTGCATTGATCCGCCGTTTTCATGAAGCAAAGGTAAATGGCGTAGATTGTGTAAGATGCTGGGGAGATGGTTCTCCGCTACGTGAGTTTCTATATGTGGATGATCTTGCAAATCTGTGTGTATTTCTGATGAATCATTATTCTGGAAATGAAACTGTCAATGCAGGCACTGGAAAAGAACTTACAATCAAAGAACTGACAGAGTTGGTTTCAAAGGTAGTTGGTTATACAGGTAAGATTGAATGGGATACTTCCAAGCCAAATGGAACACCTCGCAAACTGCTAGATGTTTCTAAGGCCACAAATCTTGGCTGGACTTACAAAACTGAACTAGAAAATGGACTGCGCCTGTCTTATGATGATTTCTTGAATAATCCAATGCGTGCTGAGCGATAAGATTGTTTGAACCGATTTACGAAGGAGTTTTTATTATGAATCTAGTTTTATTATCTGGTGGCTCCGGCCAACGTCTGTGGCCTTTATCGAACGATGTCCGTTCGAAACAGTTTATTAAGATTTTTCACAAAGAAGATGGCAGTTTGGAATCTATGGTGCAGCGCGTATACCGTCAAATCAAGGCTGTTGATACAGATGCAACAGTTACAATTGCCACTTCGAAATCGCAGATATCAGCAATCCACAACCAGCTCGGAGAGGAAGTTGGAATCAGTGTAGAACCGTGTCGGCGGGATACATTTCCAGCAATTGCTCTTGCAGCAGCTTATTTGAAAGATGTGCAGAAAGTGGATGAAAAAGAGGCAGTAGTTGTCTGCCCGGTCGATCCGTATGTGGAAAATAATTATTTTGAAGCCCTGAAGAATCTAGGTGCAAGAGCTGCCGTCAGTGATGCCAATCTTGTACTAATGGGGATTGAGCCGACTTACCCAAGCGAGAAATACGGTTATATCATTCCTTTTGGTAAGGAAAATATCAGCAAGGTTTCTATGTTCAAAGAGAAACCGACAAAAGAAATGGCAAAAGACTATATAAAAAAGGGTGCACTGTGGAATGGCGGTGTGTTTGCTTTCAAGCTGGGCTATGTATTGAACCGTGCACATGAACTGATTGATTTTGTAGATTATGAAGATCTGTTTAATAAGTATGAAACTTTGAATAAAATCAGTTTTGATTATGCAGTTGTTGAACATGAAATTGAAATTGAAGTCATGCGCTTTGCAGGCACTTGGAAGGATCTTGGTACATGGAATACACTGACAGAAGCAATGGAAAACCAAACGGTTGGAGAGGCGAGATTAAACAACAATTGTGAGAATGTTCATGTAATCAATGAGCTGGATATTCCAATTCTCTGTATGGGATTAAAGGATGTTATAGTCTCAGCATCTCCTGGAGGAATTCTGGTTTCCGATAAAGAGCAAAGTTCTTATATCAAGCCATTTGTTGATAATCTCAACCACCGTATCATGTTTGCGGAGAAGTCCTGGGGTAGTTTTAAAGTAGTTGATGTGGATCATGCATCGATGACAATAAAAGTAACATTGAATCCGGGACATCGAATGAATTATCACAGTCATAAGAATCGGGACGAAGTCTGGGTTGTTACTTCTGGAAGCGGAAGAACAATCGTAGATGGAATGGAACAAATAGTTAAGACAGGCGATGTGATTACTATGTTTGCCGGATGCCGTCACACAGTGATTGCTGATACTGAACTGAAATTGATCGAAGTACAGCTTGGCAAGGAGATCAATGTTCAGGATAAGCAGAAGTTTGAATTGGAATATTAAATGTATAAATAGAGTATTAAATATATGAGGAAAATTTACAATGAACGATACGAATATACCTTTTTTACTCAGACCGTCCGGGAAGGATTATCTCTGGGGTGGAAGCAGACTAAATGATGAATTTGAAAAGGAGATGGAGCTGTCTCCACTGGCAGAGACTTGGGAATGCTCAACACATCCGGATGGTCCAAGCTATGTGGTTGGTGGCAAATTCAATGGAATGAAACTGAAGGATGTACTAAAGGAGCACCCTGAGTATCTTGGTGAGCGTCACAAAGGTGCAACGGATCTGCCAATCCTGATTAAATTTATTGATGCGAAAAAAGATCTTTCTGTCCAGGTGCATCCATCAGATCAATATGCCAGAGAACATGAAAATGGTCAGCTTGGCAAAACGGAGATGTGGTATGTGCTGGATGCTGGGAAAGATGCAAAGCTTGTTTATGGATTGAAACAAGACAGTTCCAAAACAGAACTACGAAATGCCGTCGCTAACGGCAAGGTCATGGATTATCTGCAGCAAATTCCGGTCAAGAAGGATGACTTGTTCTTTATTGAAGCAGGAATAATCCATGCTATTGGGGCAAATACATTAGTGGCAGAGATTCAGGAAAATTCCAATCTGACCTATCGACTATATGACTATGATCGAACTGGAAAGGATGGAAAAAAACGCAAACTTCACATAGAACAAGCACTGCAAGTTGCGAATTTAAAAAGGAGCAGAACACCTGGACAACCGTGCAGGGTGTTGAAATATCGTCAAGGAATTGCCTCTGAGCTTCTTACACGCTGTAAATATTTTGAAGTATATCGGATGATTGTGAATACCGAACGACGGCAGCAGGTACATTATCGCGCAGACGAAATTGCATTTCGTGTGCTACTGTGTGTAAACGGATGTGGCACGATTTCGTGTAAAGACGGAAGTATAGATTTCTATAAAGGTGAATGTATCTTCATTCCGGCAGCTTCAGAAGTGCTTACAATTCGTGGACAGGCCCAGTTTCTTGATATAAGGGGATAAAATGTGAGAGGATAAATAGATGGAAAAGAAATGTAAAGAATATAATCGCTGGCTTGCAAATGCAACCTCAGATGATGACATTGTAGCTGAATTAAAAACATTTGATAATGCGAAAATAGAAGATGCCTTTTCCCAAGATCTTGCCTTTGGAACAGGCGGTCTTCGCGGTATCATTGGTGCAGGAACAAATCGTATGAATATTTACACTGTTGCGAAAGCATCCCAGGGACTTGCAAATTATTTAAAAAAACAGTTTGAAGCACCTTCTGTTATAATTGGTTATGACAGCCGGATTAAAAGTGATGTGTTTGCAAAAGTTGCAGCAAGTGTATTTGCTACAAATAAAATTGATGTCCATATCTGGCCGGAACTCATGCCCGTTTCTACGGTGTCCTTTGCTGTACGATATTTGCATGCGTCTGCGGGAGTTATGATAACAGCTTCACATAACCCGGCCAAATACAATGGTTATAAAGTATATGGTACAGATGGATGTCAGATTACTTTGAAAACAGCATCAGAGGTTCTTGCAGAGATTGAAAAGCTGGATATTTTTGAAGATGTGAAGATCGGTAACTTTGACGATTTGATGAGAAATGGTACTATCCGCTATATTCAGGATGATGTATATACTACATTTATAAATGAAGTGAAACAGCAATCGGTTCTGTTTGGTGAAGAAGTGAACAAAGCTGTGGCAATTGTATATAGTCCCTTGAATGGTACTGGGCTGAAGCCGGTTACCCGAACTTTGAAAGAAATGGGATATGGGAATATTACTGTCGTGAAGGAACAGGCACTACCAGATGGAAACTTTCCAACATGTCCTTATCCGAATCCGGAGATTCCGGAAGCAATGACGCTTGGAATCGATTATGCGAAGCGATGTCATGCTGACCTTCTGCTGGCAACGGATCCAGATTGTGATCGTGTCGGCATCGCCGTGAAAAATAAAGCTGGAAATTATGAACTTCTGACGGGAAATCAGACAGGAATCCTTCTTCTTGATTATATTTGTAGTCAACGTGCTAAGCATGGAAAGATGCCGGATGATCCAGTTATGATCAAGACAATCGTTACAATAGATATGGCTGAGCAGATTGCAGCACATTATGGTCTGCGCACAATAAATGTACTGACAGGATTTAAATTTATTGGAGAGCAAATCGGTAAACTGGAACAGGCAGGAAATATAAACAGTTATGTGTTTGGATTTGAGGAAAGCTATGGTTATCTGACCGGTCCCTATGTCCGAGACAAGGATGGTGTAGGTGGGGCATATATGATATGTGAAATGTTCAGCTATTACGCAGCACATGGAATCAGTTTACTTGATAAACTGGAAGAATTATATAAGACATACGCTTATTGCCTAAATACCTTGCACAGTTATGAATTTGAAGGAAATGCAGGATTTACAAAAATGCAAAATATCATGCAGACCCTTCGTGGAGAAATCAAAGAATTTGGTAACAAGAAAGTTATTAAAGTGTTAGATTATGCGTATGGTCTAGATGGTCTGCCGAAATCCAATGTGTTGAAATTTTTATTAGAAGATTGTTGTTCCATTGTTGTGCGTCCATCAGGAACAGAACCGAAACTGAAGGTTTATATATCTGTCAGTGCAGAAAACAAGAATGTTGCTGAATCCTTAGAAAAAGAATTCTGTGAGAGTGTGGTAAAACTCTTTATTTGAAACAAGTCTACATGAATGAATACTCTAGTCTCGAAAAATCCATAGTATCGTAAACGATTATACGTTTGTGCAAAAAATTTGAGAGATATTAAAATTCGAGACTTAGAAATTCCGCTCCGTGTAATTATGGAGCGGAATTTCTTCTATACACTAAATATGATTTTACATTTTTTTTAATTTCTCTTTCTCCAAAATCTGATTTCAGCACACAAAAATATTTATATAAGTGACTTTTCCAATTGGATCTCTATATTTTTAATCCCATATAAGGTTACAATCAGCCACTCCAACCATACTGTCCATGAATACTTCATTTAAGCGATTTTCTATCTGCTTTTTTGTAATCCCCTTCTTCAAAATAACCTGCAAGAAACCGCCACCGCCAGCTCCACAGACAAGTTTTCCATCAATCATTTCATCAATACTGCTGAAAATTTGTTCGATTAAAGTATTGCTGCTTCCTGCATCAACTTTTTTACTCAGTTCCCAATGATAGTCTAAAAGTTTTGAAAAGCCATCTACATTACCGCGTTCCAATTCAAATCGCATCAATGCTGCTGTTTTTTGTATTTCTTCCAATGCATAGAGACTATCTGGTTCATTTCCAACGTAACGTCCAACAACATCACGAAGAAGATTACGTGCAAGTCTTCTTTGTCCAGTGTAAATCAAAACAAATCTCTCCTCTAATTCCCTCTTTGTAGATTCTGGAATATCCACGTGCACAACTCTTAATTCTTGATCAATTCCTGGCATGGAAGTGATATATTTCAGTCCCGAAGAGATTCCTCCCACTTGATCCTGCCATCCACCACCTGTAGACATAATCTGTTCCATTGCAAGTACATGTGCATAGAGATCGTCTTCTGTATACTCAATCCCCATAAAATCAAACACTGCTTTTACACATGCTGCTGAAAGAATTGATGAGGTACCCAATCCTGACCCCTTTGGAACATTCGTTACTTCTGAATGCATTACAAATCCACCGCCAAGACGCGTTATAACTTCCTCCAAATTGCTTCCTTCCCTTGGGATGATTCCGCATGCAAGAAGACATGCCTTCTGTAGAGCAAATGGATCAAATGGATCACCTGTTTCTTGAAGAGGTTCAATCATATCAAATTCACCATGAACATCCATATCACGGCTATCAAAAACAATCTTCTTCTCATCGATTTTCTCCAATGTCACTTCTACTGGTTTCTGTCCATTGAGGAGAATTGCCATGTTTAATACCGTTCCACCATTTTCATTACAATATGGCGGTGTATCGCTCCATCCACCACCCCAATTTACACGAAGAGGTAATCGCACTGTATGATTTTCCATAACAATTTTAGCTTCCTCATTGTATGACAACTTCTTAATTGTTGAAGTCAAAATTTCTGACTGAATTGTTCTGAAACATTCCTGAATTTCATCTTCGTTTTCTAGAATTGTTCCAAGATAGTAATGTAAACGCATCTTTTCACTAAAATTAGCTTTATGAATTCTATGTTCCAGCCATTCCTTTTGTATCTTAGTCAAAGACTTTAGCTTTTGTAATTGCCCTGCTGGTGTTTGATTTCTTATTGCTTTTGCAATCTCATCCATTGTTACAAGATCAACCATTCTCCTGTTCCATGCAATAATCGCATCTGAATCTGCATCATTAAATCCTGCACACAATGATTTTCTTTCTGCTTCCTTCCATTCAGAAACAATTCCCTGTCCTTCTCCCGTTACAATGGCATAAAGGTTTAATGCCGCTTTTAAAGCTTCATCAATCGTATCCTTTTCTTGATACAATTCTGCTGACCACAACGTGTGTGATTCATCTTTCCATAAATTCACTCCAAGTTTGTCTGAAACTTTATCTAGATTTCTTCCGAAGAGCATGTTTTCTTTCGGATTATCATTAACTCCAAAGATTCGAACAATAAACTTCCCATCTTTCTGTTTTAGTCCATGAAGCACAATATTTGACGGAATCACTTCGTCATGAATCTCAAGGTAAGATATAACACAATTTTCCCCTACTACTGCATCTCCATGCACATATGAAACTTCCAAATAACAATTCGCTCCTATAGTTGCTTTACTACTCAAAACACTGTTATATCCTGCACAAGTACTATCCTTGATACTACTTCCTACTGAACGACTCCATCCAAGTTCTTTGTATTCTTCTACCCCCCCATCCATCAATTCAAGAATCTCTCTTGTTGTACCAAAATGTATAAACTTTGCTGGCGCTAAACGAAGAAGTTTCATTCTATACGGACGAAGCACTTCCCAAATGCGCTTTCTAGCTTCTGTTAGTTCCTGACAAAATTCCCCTTCTGGGTTTTCTTGATAGAAAGCTTCTAAAGTAGAGTCCTCTGCCAATGGATATAAGAAATCTGCATATAGAGAAAGTCTTGTTTTTTCGTTTACATATCTATCATAATCTGTTTCTGTTGCAACCAAAGAATATAGAGACTCCATCATCTTTGTACTAAAAATAAGAGCTCCTGTATCAATGTCTACACAATCCGATTCATTAACAGCTCCTACTTCGCGCAATAGTTCTACCGATTTTTTCTGTAAACAACATTTTACATTTCCATTCTCCCCATTAAGATATACACCATGGTTCTTACCTGTTTCCACATTCTCTTTAAAAGATATTGCTGCAGCTCCTACATTGTTATAATCAATTTGAAGAGGATTGAACAATAATAAAACATCTCCTGATAACAAAACCATACCCTCACGGATTCGTGATGGTACTGAACTCATACAAACCATAAACTCATCAAACAATGTAGAATTATGTCCATTTGGAAGCACATGTGGCACTGGTGAAAAAAGCTTTCCCAGTGCAGAATATTGTGGTACTCGCTTACTGTCTCCTCCTGAATGAATTACTAATACACAAATCCCCTCGAAATTATTTTCTTGTTTATGCAGATATTTCAAAACTTCCAGTGTTGCTCCGCCAGAACCTACACGTTTACCATCACGATCTGGTATTACAACAAAAGTAGTCTCTTTGGGAAGAAAATCCTTACGTTCCTCTATTTGTTTTCGAAACCCCTCTGCCTGCTGCTCATTTGAAGCAGTTAAAATCACGTAATCCCATTTCGGGAAATTTTTCAATTTTAAAGATCGATTGTAATCATCCCAACAGTCATGGTATGATTGGGATAAGAAAAGTGAATATAGGTTTTTCATAATATATTGTTTTCCTCCTTACCTATGAGTAATGACTTCTGATAAAGCCCACGAAACAAACGATAACAATCTTTTGAATATGGATTATTTACAATTATTTCTTTTCTAATATTTGAATTTTTATAAGTTGTTTTTTCAATAATATAAAAATCAAATAAATAAGTTGAAATACTGCTGAAATTAAATTTCCAAAGCAAAAACCCCATAATCCCATAATTTTAACAAGTCCAAAACTAAAACCTAAATATGTTACTAAATATATAGCACTTTTTATTATTTGATATCTTTTATCACAAAACCGAAGTACAAATACATTGATGATTACAGCTAACATCAATATGATGCCATTTAATGCTGTTATTCTAACATATTTTAAAGACTCTTCTGCCCATCCTGGATATAAAAAACGAATCATTGGATAACTTACTATTATGCAAGCAACATACAACACAACTAGGCCTAGAATACTATATCCAATTGTTTTTAACCTTATTGTAATACGCATTTCATCTTTCCTTACCAAATATGCAAGAACAAACGTAGTTATTGGCGTGGATAGCATTTGCATCATTTTTCCAATTAATTGAGCTGATGAAAACACAGATACACTTGTACCATCTAATATTGGATATAATAGCAATCGATCTCCATAAGTTACTGCAGTAGTAAGTAATGTTGATGCCATCAATAAAAAATATTGATGAAGCGTATCTCTCATTAATGGAGTTACTTTTAATGGTTCTCTAATATAATTTGTGTTTAACATGTCATAAATAAATGTTATACCGTATGCTACAATAAAAACTATTTGCCAATACATTATAATATTGCTAAATAAGATTAAGCCAATTACATAACCAAGACACAAAAATATATTATTTATTAAAATTTTGTTAAATTTCAATTCTATTCTATATTGAACTGTTATATAATCGTGATATATCATTAATACTATTAATACAATCGAAAGAATAATGTCTGTTTTTGTAGCCGTTCTACCTGTATAAAAAATTGTTCCTACCGTAACTATCAATATATTTATAAAGACAAATAGCAATAAAATCAAGTTATAATCCCCTACATATTGCTTTTCTTTATATTTCTCATTCTGAAGTAAACGTGTGTTTACCAAAACACTTACTGTGATATTAATTGTAAAATAATTTATAGCAAGTAATGATAAAAAAAGACCATTCTTACTTGCACCTAATTTATCTGCAATAATTGGATACATAATAAACTGTTGCATAAAAATTGGTAATGCATATGCAAATGTATTTTGTAAAAACTTAAAAAACATTGTTTTTATCTTAGTCTGTTCCACGTTCTTCTCCTACTCAACTTATTCTAAAATTCTTATAATTCTTTGTAATTATCATTTAAATTTAATATTATATTTTTTTAGCAAGCGATATATAAACAATCCCCAAAAGCCTATGAATCCATTTGTAAAAGCTAACACATAATTTGTACATGATATATTTACCATTGATAAAAACACTAGGTATAACAAAGCTAATGAAATTGGATTATTTTCCAATAAAACTTCTCTTACCAGACTACACATGAAATATCCAACAATAAACATAAATGGAATAATTCCAAAATATGTTAAATCACTTGCAAACCATGAATACGCTGTATGCCAAGATGCTAATGGGTCAATACCATACTGTTCTAACTGATACGGATATGTTCTTCCCTCTAATGCTACACCTATAAATCTACTAAATATTCCTAACAAAAAGCGGGAATTTCCTATACCAAACGTCCATTTAAATTTGCAATTACGTATTATTTTAATTGTATTCGAATACCCTTGTGTAAGATAAGAATCAAATTGCTCTGCAAAAAATTTCATACTATTTGGAAGCCATTTGTATGGTATTGAATCGAAATATTCTTGATGAAATGAGTTATTAATGCGTGCTGAAAGCGCATATGAAAAAAACACAAAGAACAAGATTATAAAGCCCAAAATAATAATAATAAATTTACGTTGTCTACTTTTCTCTTTTGCAGTTTTTCTTTCATTTTTTCCATAAAATTTTACTCTGCTAATCAAACCGCCATATAGTAATAACAGTACTATATCAAATAATCCCCTATTGGTTCCAACTGCTAGCCATCTCATCACTTCTACTATTAATGTTAATAAATAACATACTTTTAAAGAGTTCTTTAATTTTTTGAACATTATTAGAGCATATACTTCTGTCAAATACATGATTGGACTATAAAAACAGGTAATCCATACAATTATATTGCCACTTCTACTAGATGCATCCTTCGCATAATAAACAGAATCTGGTGAAGATAGTCCATTAAGCATTTTTGTAAACAACTGCGATATACTAGTCACACCACCGTAAATAAAAGCATTTGCAATTGTCAATACTAAATTAATTATGATTGTATATTTCAACAACTTAAAAATCTTTCTATTTATCTTTGAATCTTCTTGTATTTTGTATACTTTCTTTCCCTTTCTTGGAACTCTGCAGTAATATCCAAAAATAAATGCCAAGACATAAAAAATAAATAACATAGATCCTTTTACAACGGCAAAATCAATTCTGTCAATCCACGGAATTGGACCAAAATAAAAAACCAAAAGGCTTATAATCATTATACCCGCTATTACTATTAGTGGTAAAAATAATGCTTTTCTTTGATTTGAAATCATATTAAATCACCTATTCTTATAACGCATTTCATACATTTTTGTTTTGAGTGAAGCTGGAAGTATATTTTTTATATCTGTTCTTATGACACTTTTAAACTCTTGCCAATAAATAACCAGTCGTGAGGCTTTATTATGCTCAATTTTCATTCTTGAACGCTCTTTAAACCATGCCCATCTATAATTAAAAGCATCTGAAGCCCCACCTTCTCGCATATGATTAAATACCTCTGAAACTAATACATACCTTACCTTTGAATCATCATGTGCCCTATACTGCCATTCCCCATCTGCTGCTAATTTATATGTTTCATCATATAAACCTATGCGATCATAAACCGCCTTTGCTGCAAACATTGATGGATGACCAAAACACTCTTTGTTATCTATCATTTTATAAGAAAATCTATACCTAAAAACAACATTATCTTCGCTATCCACACGTTCCATGTCTCCATTAATAATAATAAATGGATACTTCTCTTTTTCATATTCTTCTACAACTAATTGCAATGTATTAGTAGCATAAAAATCATCACTATTTAATATACCTATTAATTCTCCCTTGCAATTATTGATTCCTTTATTCATTGCATTATATATGCCTGTATCCTTTTCACTTATATAACGTAATCTTCCCTCAAATAATGGCAAATAACTTTCCACTATTTTTATAGTATTATCTGTCGATTTTCCATCAATAATAATGTATTCATAATTTTTATATGTTTGTTTTAAGACACTTTCAATAGTTTTCTTTATTGTTTTCTCACTATTAAAGCATACCGTTATTATAGAAATCAACGGATTGTTAAAATCTTCCTTCATAAATCCACCTTTTTTAAACTAAACAACCTCTTTTATTACTTTTATCCATTTAGCAGTACAAATATCTTTTGATAAATTATCTAACACATATTTCCTTCCATTTTTCCCCATTTCCCCCGCTGATGCAACTATTTCTTTCAATGCATTTATAAATAGTTCTTTATTTCCTGCATCAGCTACAAATCCACTATTAGTTTCACTAATCACCTTTGCGAGTTCACTATTCATGTCAAACGATGCCAAAATTGGACGTTCTGCCGCCATAATGCCCCATGTTTTACTTGGAACTGAACTAGCACCTATCCCTGGTTTTGATATAATAAGACCTACATCACCAAAACTAAATACATGAGCAATATCTTTATATGATTGAAATGGTAAAATAACAATATTTTTCAAATTCTTTCTTTTCACTAATAGTTCAAGATCTTTTTTTGCTGCTCCCTCTCCAATTAACACAAACATCAGGTCTGGCATAGTTTCTTGAATTTCTTCTGCAACTTCTACTAATAAATCAAGATTTTGAGAATGTCCAAGATTTCCACTATAGCAAACATAAAATTTGTTCCGATCTAATTTGTAACGATCAAAAATTATATTGTTTTTTCTTTCTATAGGATAAACCCTATCCGTGTTTATCCAATTTGGAATTACCTCAATTTTACTCTCTGGCACACCTTTTTCCATAATATTTGTTTTAAAATCCTCTGAAATAACAATAATCTTATCTGCATTTCTATAAGTAAAATTTTCAATTTTTCTTCCAATTTTCCAAATTATACTTCCCTTTGAGGTCATTTTTGCATTTACAAGTGAATCTGGAAAAATATCTTGAAGATCATAAACAAAAGGAACCTTTAAACGTTTTTTTACTAATCCGCAAAGTAATCCTTGTGTTGGTGGCGTACTTGCTGCATAAATTATGTCAATGCCTTTAGCATGAGAACCTTTAAAATACTGAATTGTGTTAACCAATATGTATCGAATCGCTCTTTGTATTGAATTCTTTCTTTCCTGAAACATAGTAAAACGATGAATTACAATTCTTCCACCTTCTAATTCTTCATATTTTATTTTTCTATATTTTCTTCTAACTTCATTACTTACGCCTCTTGTAGGTGTCGGAACATAATTTTCAATAGTAATTCCATTTGCGAGAAAAGCTGCTGTTAAATCATTAGTTAAATGAGTACTAGATTCCTGTTCTGGTAAGCAATATGGTGATAATTTTAACATCTTCATTCTATTTTTCCCTTTCAATCTTATATTGGATAAATTATTAGAATTTTTTTCTTAATTCTTTTACTAAATTATAGTACTATATTCTGTGTTTATTAATTTAATGAAAAATGGCTAATTATCAATTCTTCTCCCTGTTTTGAAATTACTGACAAATTATTCTGAATTAATTCTATTGTTTTTGATAAATCCTCATAATTTTTCGCCACAAGATTAACTCTCAATAAAATTCTCGAATAATCTCCTCTATTTTCAACTTTTTCATTTTCTCCGTAAGTTACAATACTTGATTTTACTTCGTCTAATTTTTCAAGAATATCTAATCCCCTTATTTGAGCAATTTCACCTGGTTTTAATAAAACTGCTAAATTTACAGATGGCTTGATAAAATTATTCGAATCGATTGCTTCTGTATCGTATCCTGAAATGTCTTCATTTATACAAAGCTTAATCATCATTTTAGCCAAATCAATTTTTCTCTGTTCTTCAACAAGTTGGTAATGCTGTTCCCCTGTCAATCTATAAGCCATTTCGTATGGATAAAATTTACCTGCATTATTCAACATTTGAACAAGAACAAGTCCGTTTTTTATACCTATATCTGAAAACAGCTTTCTAAATTTGATATCTAGCTCCGTCAATTCTGCCCCGCTATATTTTGTTGGAAAAACCTCTGCAATTGGTAATGGCACACTTACATCATCTATTTTATATGTATATCTATCAGCTGTAGCTGTCAAATGTATATTACCATTAACTATAGTATAGAAAAGTTCTGTCCCACAATCTGAATCTATGAATTGTTCAATCACTATGCTGTCCGTTTTTGAAGATTCTTTTGCTTTTTTTTCTGCTTTAACTACCTCTTCCTCATTATAACATATACTTATCCCTCTGCTTCCGTAACTGTCTGCTGGTTTAACTATATACGGATACGCCTTACATTCTATAGCTTCATCCATCGTATACTGTTTTACCACTTCTATTCCATGTCTTGTACATTCTTTTTTAAATTTATCCTTATCTGTCACTAGCTCTAACTGATGTTCGTTAGCATAAAAGGGTAATGAGATTTTTTCGCATAGCTTCCTTGCTATATGAATATTAAAGTCTTCAAATCCATTGAAAACACCATCTACTTTATTTATGTTACATATTTCTACCAAACGCTCAATTTCATTTGTACTTATATTATAACTTTTATCAGATATCTTTTTGGCGGGTGAATTAGGATCCATATCAACCACTATAGTATACATACCCATGTCTTTTGCCTTTTTCACTATATCTACCATTTGAGGAAATCCACCCAAGAAAAGTATTTTTTTTCTGCTATTAATACTGTTTGCTTCATTCATCATATTATTTCCTTTTCTCCTCTAATGGCCACTAACATAAATATTATCTTTTTTTATGACTGTGATGATTGTTTTGATCAAAATTTTAACATCCAGTCCAAAAGAAATGTGTTTTCCATAATAACAATCAATCTTAAATTTCTCTTCTTCGCCAATTGCATTTCTGTAATAAGCCTGAGCATATCCTGTTATTCCAGGACGAATCTTCAATCTTTCTTTTGCTAAGTCACTTAATGTTTCATATGATTGTGTTGCTAGTATCGGTCTTGGTCCTATTAGACTCATGTCTCCTAATAATACATTGAACATCTGTGGTAACTCGTCTATACTAGTTTTTCTCATAAATTTCCCTACTTTTGTTACCCTATTATCTTGTTCACCATTAAATGTTGACCCATCTTCATTTCTTAAATCTGGTGCATCAACATACATAGATCTGAGTTTATACATTCTAAACACTTTTCCATCTTTTCCTCGGCGCTTTGCATTATAAAATATTGGACCCGGATTATTAATATAAATGATTGGTGCCATAATTAATATTATTATACAAACAAATGGGCTTGCAACTAATGCAATGCAAAAGTCAATTGCTCTTTTAATACACTTTTTATACATTAAAATATCCCCTCACCACTTAAAATTTTTCATTATTCTGTTTCGACATGTATTTTTTCTAACGCTTTTTCACAAATCAAAATAGCTTCTTCCGGTGTATCTGCTTGTGCAATAACACAAGCAACTCGATCATTACTGCTCGTTATATCACCTACTATATCTCCAATTTTTTTTGTAAATATAATTTCTTTAACACCCAAAATACTTTTTGCCGCTTCGACACCTGTAATATTAACTATTTTTCCTTCTGATCCTTTAAGGAATCGAATAGCACTTGCCTTATCAATTTTCTTTTGTATGTCTGGCTTTTCACCACAAGCTATTTGAATCATAGCCTTAGTCATATCAATTCCTGTAGATAATGGCACTAAATGGGTAGTTATATTATCTCCTCCCATCCTGACTCCAATTTCAACCATTTTAGGTCCTTCTTCTGTTATAATAATTTCTGCATGTGCAGGACCATTTACAAGACCTACCGCCTTGCATGCTTTCACAGCAAGATTTCTAATTTCTTCTTGTACTTTTCTTGAAAGCCTGCTTGGTTGCGAATGCCCCATTTCAACAAAATGTGGTTCTCCTGTTGTTAATTTATCTGTAATCTGTAATACATTTGGTTCTCCCTCGAGTGTAATAACTTCTACACTTACCTCTGGACCCAACATATATTCCTCTAGAATAATATTTCCTTCACGACTTTCTTGAATGCTATATGAAATAGCCTCATCCAATTCTTCTTTATTATGAACTAAAACGACACCACGACTTCCTGAATTATCTGTTGGCTTTACAATTAATGGGTATTTTATTTCATCTATAATACTGTCTATTTTTTCCCCTTGCTCGAGAATATAGTACCAAGGATGTGCAACATCGTGTTTTTCAAAAGCTTTAATCATTTCACCTTTATCTGTTGATTTTACTGCAGTATCATAATTAATTCCTACTAAATCCAACTTTTCGCATGCATATGCTAAAGAGCGCATTGGCATATCAGTCGCTAATGTTACAATACCATCTGCACCAAAATCTTTTGCTGCTTTATAAATACCCTCTTTATCAATTGTACTTACATTATAATACTTATCTGCGTGTTTAATTCCTATTGCTTTGGGATTAAAATCCACTACTGCAGTTTCAAATCCCATTTCTTTGGCTTTTAAAATTCCTGGTAATTGTAAACTAGATGCCCCAATAATTAAAATTTTTTTCATCACTTCTATACTTCCTTTAAATTCTTTCACCAGTATTTAAATAATATTTTATACGTATTTCTTGACTACATCTCTATAATTCTCAATCACATATTCCACATCTTCATCGCTCAACTTTGTATGAAGTGGTAATGTGATCAAATTCTCATAATATGCATATGCATTCGGGAAGTCCTTAATATCCCATCCCATTGCTTTATATGCTGTCATCATCGGAAGTGGTTTGTAGTGAACGTTTGTGTTTACACCACGCTCTGCAAGCTTGATAATAATTTTTCTTCTTGTTTCATCACTGATTCCTGGAATACGTGTCAGGTACAGATGATGTGAGGAATTAAAGTTTTCTCCACTGTGAATTAAGTGCTTTACTCCAAGTTCATCGCACATTGCATCATATTTTGCAACAATTTCTTTTCTTCGCTCGAGCATTCCCTGATAGCGGTCTAACTGGCGAAGTCCGATGGCAGCCATAATATCTGTCATATTACATTTATACCATGGTCCTATGATATCATATTCCCATGCACCAAGCTGTGTTTTAGCAAGTGCATCTTTACTCTGTCCATGTAAGCTGTATAATTGAAACTGCTTGTAGATTTCTTCGTTATCAATTCCTTCAATATTCTTCCATGTACCCGCTCCACCTTCTGCAGTTGTAAAGTTCTTTACTGCATGGAAGGAAAAGCTTGTAAAATCAGCCCATTCTCCTGCCATCTTTCCATCTTTATTCGCACCCAATGCATGTGCACAGTCAGCGAATACCATTACTCGACCAATCGCCTGCTGGATTCTTGCTCCGAGACTATTGCCTTCTTTTGCTTTGAAAAGATGTTTTTTACTTTCAATTGCAGCATACAATTTGTCATAATCGCAGATAATACCGCCAAGATCAACTGCTACAACTGCTTTTGTCTTTTCTGTGATTGCTTCTGCAACTTTGTTATAATCCATTTCACAGTTATCTTTCTGGCTATCTACAAATATTACCTTTGCTCCACAGTGAATTGGTGCTGAAGCGGAAGCAGTGTAAGTATATGCCGGTACTATCACTTCATCTCCTGGCTCTATACCACAAACTCTTAAATTTAACTCTTCTGCTGCTGTTGCTGAATTTAAGCAGACTGTTTTAGAAGTATGGCAATATTTTGCAAGTCTTCTTTCTAATTCTTTTGTTCTTGGTCCAGTTGTAATCCATCCTGAACGTAACGCCTTTGCAACTTCATTTATTTCTAATTCAGAAATATCCGGTGGACTAAACGGGATACTTCTTTGAACCATTTCTGTGATAACTTCTTCTTTTGCCATTTTTTCTCCTTTATCTACTCCATTTATACTCTACTCAACTGTTTACTACTTTCCGCTCGGATGCTCTCCCGCTGGCTTAAACGTTGTCACAACGCCTTCCACCATCTCTACAATCTCCTCACTGTTCTCATAACTAGCCATCGCCAGTTCTTCCAACTGTCCGAGGAATTCTTTTGTATCAAACGGAATCGGCTTACCGATATGGATTAACTCATTTTCTGTTCTCTCCAGACCTTCTTCTGCCATCAGCTTCTCTTCAAACAGTTTTTCTCCGGGACGTAATCCGCTGTATACAACTCTAATATCTTCATCTGGTTTGTATCCTGACAATTTGATTAGATTTCTTGCCAATGTATCAATCTTCATCGGCTCTCCCATATCCAACACGAAGATTTCTCCGCCTTTTGCATAAGTTCCTGCCTGAAGTACAAGACTGACTGCCTCTGGGATTGTCATGAAGTAACGAATGATATCTGGATGTGTAACTGTTACCGGACCGCCATTTTCAATCTGTTTTTTGAATAACGGAATGACTGAACCATTACTTCCAAGTACATTTCCAAAACGAACGGCAACAAAATCTGTTTTTCCTTTACCCTGTGCAGCCACATTTTCTTCTACATTTACAGCCATATGGTCTTCCGAATCCGGAACCATCTGCCCATTCACATGTTTATCTGCATGTTCATGTAAGAATGGAAGCCATTCTGTATGACCGGATTTACTGATTTTATCCATACTCTGGATGACCATTTCACAGAGACGCTTGCTCGCTCCCATGATATTTGTCGGATTTACGGCTTTGTCTGTACTGATCAGTACAAATCTCTCTGTTCCGTTCTTCAGTGCTGCGTAGGCTGTCTTGTAAGTTCCTACTACATTATTTTTAATTGCTTCATTCGGGCTTGTCTCCATAAGCGGTACATGCTTATGTGCTGCCGCATGATATACAATCTGTGGTTTGTATGTTTCAAACACCTGATTGATTCTCTTACTGTCACGTACTGAACCGATCAGAACCTTCAAGTTCAATTCTGGATATTTTCGTCTTAATTCCTGCTCAATGTCGTATGCATTGTTCTCGTAAATATCGAAAATAATCAACTGCTTCGGTTCGTGTGCTGCAATCTGACGGCACAGCTCGCTTCCGATTGAACCGCCGCCACCTGTTACAAGAATTACCTTTCCTTTAAGATACTGGAAGATTTCTTCCATATTTACCTTGATTGTGTCTCGCCCTAGCAAATCTTCAATCGCAACCGGTCTCATTTTACTCATAGACACTTCGCCATTTGCCAGCTGAAAGATTCCCGGAAGCTGTTTTAATTCACAATCTGTTTCTTTACATATATTTAAGATTTCTCTTCTTTCCTGTGCACTTGCAGTCGGTATCGCAAACAAAATCTGATCAATCTTATATTTCTTCACATTGATAAGGATATCCTCACGACCGCCGACAATCGGCACGCCTTCCATAACACGTCCCCATTTGTTCGGGTTGTCATCAATCACACAACAAGCCTTCGCCTTTACAACGCCTGAACTTTTCAGTTCCTTTAGTAAAGTCTGCCCCGCTGCACCTGCACCAATGATCATTGCATTACTTAATGGCTTCGCATCCTTTTCTCGTCTTTCCCGCTCTAAATTGATGTATCGATAGGAAAATCGAATTGTCAGTGTTAGTCCAAACTGCAAGACTGCTCCCAGTATATAGTAGGATAACGGCATTCGCTGAACAAGCACTGTAATTCCTAAGATATGAAAAATAGTTGTAATAGCAGATGCAACAATCACTCTGTTCAATTCACTAAAGCTTGCAAATCTCCACAAACTGTTATAGAGACGTAATTGTGCAAATACAAAAATAGTAAATATTGTATATATCGGTGCAAATTTTAAAAATGCACTCAGATATTCTGTTGGAATACTCGTAAAACGTAAATCAAAACGCAGCCACAAGCCAAAAAAATACGAAAAATTAATTGCAATCACATCATATATAACCAGATATAATGCGATCATTTGCCAGTGTTCAATCTTCTTCTTTTTCATCTTAATTTCTTTATTTTGATTTGATACTCCACTCATATTTTTACTTCTCTTCCTTTAAACCTTATTACCTTTATCCTCTAATTTCCATTTAATATCTCATTCATTTTTGCACTGATGCCCTGTACAATTGCTTCATCTGGCCACATTACGTACAATGGCTGGTCTCCTGACGAATAACATGCCTGTGTATCTCCGCTTCCTGATGCTGCCACAGATTCAATAGTCCAGCTTGCGCCATCATTCAACTGCATTTTGATAAACTTAGCCATCTCTTCCTGTGTCATATTGGTCTGTACACTGTCACTGACATCTGCAATCAATGCACTTGCATTAGACAGAATTGCAGGTGACATTGCTTTATTTAAAATTGCTGTCAGAACCTTCTGTTGGTCTTTACCTCGTTGATTATCTCCATCTTCGAAACTATAACGTTCTCTTGAAAAAGCAAGTGCCTGATCTCCATCTAAATGATTCATTCCTTTTTGGAAGTGATATCCTTGCGCATCAAATTCAAAATCTGAATCCACATCCACACCACCTAATGTGTCCACAATTTTAACTAATGATGAAAAGTTTACTCTTGCATAATACGAAATATCGATGCCATATAACTGCTCTAATGTTCGCATAGATGCATCCACACCATAAATACCGGCATGTGTCAGCTTATCTCTCTGCTCACCTGAGATATCCGGTATCTGTACGTAATAATCACGTGGTGTTGTTGTCAGCAAAATCTTCTTTGTATTTGGATTTACTGTCATAATAATATTGACATCACTTCGGCTGTTTGTTGCGACTGGTCCTGATACATCAATGCCACTGATGTAGACATTGAATGGTTCTTCGACATCTACGTTTTCTTGTTCTATCTCTGTTTCTATTCCATACTGATACAACACACGTACCTGTTCCGAATAGTCTTCAATTGCATCTGTGATCAGCCCGTCCAATGCCTGATTATAAATTGCTGCATCTACTCTACCTTCTAATAAGGCATTTGCAAGTTCCTGAACTGTTCCGTATTGTTCTATTTTTACTTCTCTGCCAAGGGATGTGTTAATGTTGTCGACCATAATCTGTGTGTTTTCTTGGTCTACAGCAGTCTGTGTACCAAAACGATACATAGAAGCATCCATCAGATTCGACGCCGGATTATCTTTTTTAACAACTACAATCATATTATCAGTCTTATAATTTGCTCCGCCGACATCTGCCATCAGCTTGTCTGCCTTTAACATGTAGACGATTCCAATTACTTGAAAGATACTCAGTATAATGCTAAGTACAATTCCTACGATGTAAGCTTTATTTTTTACATATTGTAATCCGAATGTTACTCCAAATAATATTAATAACACAACAATAATTGCCACCAGATATTTCGTTGGTACCAATCCGCTGTTCCAGATAACTGCAATCAAACCGACCGTAAGAATCAACTGTATTAATGTAATCAACTTTCCTGCCATATGCCGTGTCTTCTTCTGTTCTTTCATCTGATTGATATACTCCTCCTATCCTGCTGTTTGTATCCCCTTAATTTACATATCTTACTGTACATTCAGTGTCAATGTTTTTACCTCAGATGTGTTGCCGTCGGCATCTATTACATAGTAATGTAGTAAATAACTTCCCGGTGTATTTACATCATACTGACCATCTACGCTGATACGAGTTGATAATGAATCTGCATCATCACTGCCATCTGCAACGCCTTTTACTACACTCATAAGATCAAATTCTGTTCCGGCTGCAATTGTTACTTGGTCTGTTGTAAGTGCGATTACCGGTGCTTCTCCGACCGGTGTGAGATCATTGTTTGCATCTGCTTTAGCAGGCTCGTTCTGTGCTGTCGATGCATCTTGGGACTGTTCTGTATTTTCTGCCGCTGTATCTTCTGTTTTAGGATGTGCATTTCCATCTTCTACATAATTAACTGTTCGCTTGGCAGTTCCTACATTCTTTGCCTTGTCCATCACACCGTAATATACGATTGCTTTACCATCCTTAATCTGCACAACACGGTCTACAAACACTTCATCGGTAAGGTCGCCGTCTCGGTTATCTTCTGCACTGACACCTTTTAAAAGCTCTCCATATCCTTTCCCCTCTTGATATGTGAGGTCGGCTTTCTTCATTTTAATAACCGGAGCCTGTCGATCCTGACTGCCACGAACAACCAGTGCTGCACCTCCAAGTATCAGACAGCCTGCTATCAGCACAGCTACTAACTTTTCTTGTTTCATACATTTCCCTCTTCCACACGTCCATAATCACCATATGTACCGTAATATTTTCCATAATATTTGTTCTGTGCCATATCTACTTTGTTCAATACTACGCCGAGAATCGGGCAGCCTGATTTTTCCAGCTGCTCTTTTACAACTTTTGCAAATTTGTAACTGACTGTGTTTGCTGAAATCACAAGCACTGATGCATCACTTTGTTTTGCGATAATAGCGGCGTCGATAACACTTCCAAGCGGTGGTGCGTCGATAATTACATAATCATATGCTTTTCTTGCACTTGTAAGGAGACTTTCAAATCGTTTGCCTCCTAACAGCTCGGCAGGGTTTGGCGGTACTACACCTGCGAATATCATAACCATGTTTGTATCTTTGACACGATACATAACTTCTCCAAGCTCTGTCTGTCCTGATAAGAAGTGTGACATTCCTTTCAGTTGTCCGTGTACTTTATGTCGTCCTGCTAATACTGATTTTCTTAAATCGGCATCGATAAACAGTACTTTCTTCCCGGCCTCGGCAAGTGACTGTGCCAATGCGATTGTGACTGTACTCTTTCCTTCGTTTGGTGTGCAACTTGTAAACACCAATACTTTATTATCCTCTCCTGAAAACTCAATGTTGGTACGGAGAGACTTGTATGCTTCATTGCTCCGATAATCTTTTTTTATTTCTTTTAATTCTATTTCCTGCATCTTTATCCCCTCTTTGTTATCTGTTCATCGTCTTTGTGAACTGACGTGCTGACAATCCTTTCGCTTTTTTATTCTTCTTTGCTCCTTCTGCGATTGGAATAGACGTTAATGTATTCAGTCCGAGATAACGCTCTACATCATCCGGTGTCTTAATTGTGTCATCCAAGATGGAGATTAATACGACTACTCCCATTGCCAGAATGATACCAAGAATTCCACCGAGCATTGTATTCTTCATTGTATTTGGTGAAGATGGTTCACTTGGAAGGTCTGCCTTCTCAACTGTATTGACCGCATCGGCATCCATAATCTCTGTAATCTGTACGCTGACAGCTTCACGGACTGCATCAGCAATCTCTTTCGCCTGTTTTGGATCATCGTTTTCTACTTTAATAGTAAGGATTCGTGAGTCTGTTGCAGCTTCAACCGATATCATCTCCATTAACTCTTCAGGTTTCACATCCAGGTTTAATACTGCGATAACCTGCTCCATTACTGTACGGCTCTTTACCAGTTCTGTGTAGTCCTTTGTTAAATATGAACCAGCCTGTAAATCTGTTGCTGAAATCCCAGTGCTTCCTTCACTTTTGGACAGTACGTATACTTTTGTCTCTGCCGTATACATAGGCGTAATAAAAAGCTTTGTTCCAATAAATGCCAACAAAGCTACGATAATTCCTGTCAAAATAATGATGTGTGCTTTTTTTAACAAAGCACCGATAACTTCTGTCAGGTCAATTGTCAATTCGTCATTATCTGACTCTGGATTCATTCTTGTATTTTTTGTGTATTGATTCATAACTACTTTCTCTTTCTCAATAACGTAGCTACGTTATCGAAGAAAATCCTCCTCATGTATTCTTCTCCATATTTTTTCTTGACGTAATCTGCCGCCTTTTTCATCTTCGGAGCACGTATCTGTACTCCATGTGCGTCGGTTCCTACTCCGAACACCATATCTTCATCCATCAGTTCTTTCACAAACTTCTTGGCTCTGCGACCGCCATCGCCAATGATGCTTCCTGCATTCACCTGAATGCTTGCGCCCATGTCACACAATTCTTCTGCGTATCCAATATCATCTAGCAGACATTGATAACGCTCTGCATGGGCAATAATCACTTGATTCCCGGTCATCTGAACCTGCTGCACTCCCTGACGTATGTAGTCGTAACTATCGGATGGAGAAAATTCCAGCAATACAGTGTTTCTTTTATTCATTGTAAGAATCTCTCCCCTGTTTATCTTCTCTGGAACATCCTGTCCAAAGAAAACCTCGGTTCCCAGATAAATCCGGAATTTATCACTAATCTTCGCTGCTTCTGCCCGTACCAGCCTTAACTGTTCGTTAAGTATCTCCGGCCTTTTATGTCCTCTGCGCGGATGATGATGTGGAGTTGCAATGATCAAACGAATACCTTCATTAAAGGCAATCTGCAGCATCTGTCTTGTCTCTTCCAGATTCTGTGCTCCGTCATCCACACCAGGCAAAATGTGACAGTGCATATCTATGTATCTGTCCATTCAAAAATGACCTCCATCTTTCTTAATTATTTGCTAAAAAAGGTCGCAAAAAGACCTATTATGCTAATACTAGTCTATAGGTATTCATGAAATTTGTCAATAAATTCCACTCTAATTCTATTTTGCCTTTTAGTATCTGTCGTATCAAATCGGGTAGTGTTATCCAGACAAAACATTTTGATATTAAAATGTCTCTAGAAATAAGACAAGCGAAAAGTTTTCCTTACGCTTTTGGGTTATGTTTTTTGCATCTTTTCATTTTTTATTTTTCCATCTTACGTATAACTATAAATTGCAATTATTTGTTTACAAAACATTATAAGTATAAAACTTTGATATACCTATGTCAACGCCCCCCCCCGAAAAATTTGTTGTTTTTTATTTGTACAAGAGGTGGGTGGGGGGAATGGTTATTCGCTGTTGCAGATATTTTTTGGGATGCGGTGGTATCTGCATGGTTGGGATATTCGATATCGCAGATGCTTTTTTTGATGCAGTGGTATCTGCATGGCTGGGATATTTGATATCGCAGATGCTTTTTAGATGCGGCGGTATCTGCAAGAGTGGGGTATTCGATATCGCAGATGCTTTTTTTGATGCGGCGGTATCTGCAAGAGTGGGATATTCGCTGTTGCGGATGCTTTTTCCCTGCCACTCATGTATAATTGCATCTGCAATTTACTTATTTCATGACTTGCAGATACTCACTTCTACTTAAATTGCATCTGCAACCTGCTTATTCTATAACTTGAAGATGCTTCCCACTCAAAAATTGCATCTTAAATTTACTTATTCCAAGGCTTGTAGATGCTTCTGCTCCAAAAACAACATCCTCAACTTGCTTATTCCAAGACTCGTAGATGCTTCCCCTCGCTTTCTGCTAAACTGTGTATTGTGAAACATAAAACTTCTTACTTTACATAACTTAATTTTCATGATATGGTATCACTACATCTTCAGGGAATTTCTTTTCTCTGAATTTTCTAAGCCGCAAGGCTCTCATCTCG
>ENA-OWON01000080-OWON01000080.1-gut-metagenome-genome-assembly--contig:-NODE-80-length-72815-cov-5.323778_pt1 | contig 72815 bp, 60 predicted proteins | sample MGYA00248257_ERZ651798 | MGnify/ENA primary metagenome ERZ651798 (study PRJEB26908, sample SAMEA4031708) | gut metagenome | biome: gut; feature: normal infant; material: stool | place: China | collected 2015 ... | reverse complement strand
CAGATATTGATCATTTGATTACCCCTCTCTTTCTTCCCCTCAACGGGAACATATCTTAAATATTACCACAAAACCCTGCATTCCTGCAAGTTTTTCGGGCAATTCAAGGACACAAACTGCTGTTTTTCCGGGTTTTGAACAGAAAAAGCAGTATTTCTGGTGCAAAATCCATCAGAAACACTGCCGTCGTAAATTGATATCCGCAGCCCGGCGTAAAACCGTATCCGTATTGAATCAAAAAAGCGCCCCCTGCCATGGCCTTGTAAGGGTCAGCAGCGGGTGCTCTTTTTGGTTTATGTCCGTACAAAGAAATCCGGGAACCGTTCCAATATCTTCTGGAAATTCTCGCGGTACATGCCAAGGTGATGCTCAAACAGGGCTTCTACGTCCACGTCCAGCGGCAGGCCGTCCCGCAGGTAGCCAAAGATCTGCTCGTGCTCTTTCTGCACCGAGGCAATATTTCCCCGGCAAAGGGCCGAGTCCAGATACCGCACACGGTCCATATGGGAAGTAACGTTGTGCATGGCCTCCCAGATACGGTCGTAGCCGGAATCGTGGTACAAAAGCCTGTGGAAGTCGTTATCCAGCGAGATGAAGAAGTCATCTGCTGCATCCCGATCCAGATAAAGGTCTTCGTTCTGCCGGTTCAGCAGTTCCTGAAATTCGTTCAGCTGTTCCCTTGTCAGCTTTCCGGCCAGCCCGCGCAGCAGCGAGCCGCCTCCCGTCAGCAAAATGCCGGTGCCGGACACATCCGCCGCCAGCTCGGGCGGGGTGCTTTCCAGCACGTTGCGGGCCGCGTTGGCAATACGGGCGGCCAACTCCTGCACGGGTTCGTACAGGTCGCGGGTATAGATGATGCGCCGCGCGGGCAGGTTCGTCTCCCACGAGTGGCCGCGCACCTCCATAACGCCCTCAAACTCACTCCTGGTGCAGCAGGCGACCTGCTTTTTCAGTTGCTCGGCGGTCAGCGGGCCGATGGCGATCTGGTATTTTTCCTGCACGTACTGGGCAATGCAGCTGTCAAAGGCGTTGCCCGCCACAGGCAGGCTGGCGGCCTTGACCCGCCCGCCCATGCTGATGACCGCAATGTCGGTGGAGCCGCCGCCGATGTCCACGACCATGCAGCCGTGTGGCTGGCGGATCTGCAATCCCGCGCCCAGCGCCGCCGCCACAGGCTCGTCCACAAGGTAGACCTGCCTGGCGCCCGCCGCCATGACGGACTCCACAACGGCGTCCGCCTCGATGCCGGTGATGGCCGCAGGCACGCAGACCGCAATGCGCGGCTTGAAGATGCGCGAGCGGCAGACCTGATTGACAAACCGGACGATCAGCTCGTTTGTCATGCGGTGGTCCTGGATGATGCCGTCCCGCAGCGGGCGCACCAAGTCAATGTGCGCGGGTGCGCGGCCCACCATTTTTAATGCCTCGTCCCCCACCGCAAGGATGGAGTTCGTCCGCGTGTCCACCGCGCCGATGGTCGGCTGGCGGAACACAACGCCCTGCTCCTCGGTGGCAATGATAATGGAGGTCGTGCCCAGGTCAATTCCGATGTCGTATTGTTTCATGGATAGTTCTCCATTGGTAAAATATCGTCGTTCTATCGCCAGTATGCTCCTACGTGTGTGGCTTTCCCGTCAACCCCAGCCCCCCTGCGAAGCGGTCAAGACCGCTCCCTACAGGCCGGGGTGAACGGGCGGTTCGTAGGGAGGGGTCTTGACCCCTCCGTGCCCGCTCACGTCGCCGAGAGCTGTTCCTGCTTCTCCTCTGTCGGTGTCGCCGCGTCCTTCAGCAAATACCGCAGCCCGCTGTACCGCATATTCTGCCGCACATTCTCGACCATGGTCTGCTCGGTGCGGGCGGTGCCGGTCAGGACGCAGAGCTTCCGCGCGCGGGTCACGCCGGTGTACAAAAGGTTGCGGTAGCACAGCCGGGCGGGCACGTCGGCCACGGGCAGGATCACCGCGGGGAACTCCGAGCCCTGGCTCTTGTGGACGGTCACAGCGTAAGCGGGCTCCAGCTCGTTCAGCTGGTCGGCAGTGTAGGTGTACTTTTTGTCATCCATCTGGACCGTCACGCTGCGCGCATCCACGTCCACCGCCGTGATGATGCCCAAATCGCCGTTGTACGCACCGACACCGGCCTCGGCCCCAGCACGCTCAAACGTGATGTCGTAGTCATTCTTGACCTGCATGACTTTATCACCCAGACGTAATATTTTGGCACTCTCCGCCGTGCCGATCTGCCCCTTGCCCTTGGCGGGCGGGTTCAGAATATCCTGTAGCCGCCTATTCAGCTCAACGCTGCCGGTGGGGCCGACCTTCGTCGGGCAAAGCACCTGAATGTCCCGCACGGGGTCAAAGCCGTAGGCTTTCGGCAGCCGCGTGCTGACAAGGTCGCAGACCAGCTTCTGGCAGGCAAGGCCGTTGGACTCGATCAGGAAGAAATCGTCCTTCGGCCCGCCCTTCTGCGGCATCTGCCCCTCCACAATGCGGTGGGCGTTCTGGACAATCAGGCTGCGCTGCGCCTGGCGGAAAATATCGGTAAGACGTACCGTCGGCGCAACGCCCGCCTTTAAAATCTCGCCCAGAATGTTGCCCGGCCCGACGCTGGGCAGCTGGTCGGCATCGCCCACCATAATGATGCGGCAGTGGTACCGCGCCGCAGCCAGCAGCGCCTGAAACAGCTTGACGTCCACCATACTCATCTCGTCGAGGATAATGACGTCATATTTTAAAAGGTTCTTTTCGTTGTGGATGAACCGCACGCTGCCGCTGCTGTAGTCCACCTCAAGCAAGCGGTGAATCGTCGATGCAGCGTGGTTTGTCAACTCACTCAGCCGCTTGGCGGCGCGGCCCGTGGGGGCACACAGAGCCACGCGGTCATACAGTGCCTCGTACAGGCTCAGAATCGCGTTGACGGTGGTCGTCTTGCCGGTGCCGGGGCCGCCGGTCAGCACCATGACCCGGCTGGACAGCGCCAGGCGTATGGCCTGCCGCTGCAGCGGCGCGTACGCAAAGCCCTGCGCCATTTCCAGCACGCGGATGTCCGCATCCAGCGTCGGCGGGGCCTCGGTGGGGAAGGTCGAAAGCTGGCCGAGCCGCGCGGCAATGTCCTCCTCAGCGGAGAGCAGGTCGGGCAGGTAGATGTACTCGACGCCGTCAAACGTGCGGGTGCGCAGCTCCTCGGAGGAGAGCAGCTCGTCGAGCGCGGCTTCCAGGTTGCCCAGCGGCAGGCGGAGAAATTTCGACGTAGATTCAAGCAATTTATCCCGCGGCAGGCAGGTGTGGCCGTTGCCCGCGTTGTGCCGCAGCGCGTAGAGCAGCCCCGCCGCCACCCGCAGGCGGCAGCCTGTCTCAAATTGCAGCGCCGCTGCGATGGTGTCCACCTGACCGAACTTTAATTGCAGCGGCTCGCCGCAGAGCAGATACGGGTTCTGGGTCAGCGCCTCGACGGTGTGCGGCCCAAGCGCGCGGTAGCAGGTCACGGCCTGCTGGGCGGTCATACCGTACCGGGCAAACCAGGCCACGACCTCCCGCACGCCGTACATGCGGCGGAACTCGTTGGAGATGATAGCCGCCTTCTGCTCGGTGATGCCCTTGAGTTCGCAGAGCCGTTGCGGGGTCTCGGCGATGACCGTCAGCGTATCATCACCGAATTTTGCCACGATCTTCTTAGCGGTGGACGGCCCGATGTAGGGCAGCACGCCGCTGGACAGGTAGCTTAAAATGGCGGTGCGGTCCTCGGGCAGGCGCGCTTCGATAGTCTCGGCGCGGAACTGCTCGCCGTAGCTGGGGTGGTTGACCATGTGGCCGTAGACGGTCACGCTCATGCCGTTGTCCACCCCGCCGACGTTGCCGGCGACGACCACATCGGTGCCGCCCGCGTCCACCTCGAACACCGCGTAGCCGGAGTCGGCGTTCTCGTAGATGACGTGCTCGACGGTGCCTTCCAGCTTCATAAGCTGTTGTTCCTGCTGTTCCATAGCCGCCCCCTTCCCGCAAAATCGCCGCACTTTCACAGATAAGGATATTATACCGCATTGCGCGGCATTTGGCAAATTTATTTGCAGTAAATGAATATATTGGCCGCCCCGCGCCGCCGCACACGCCCCGGGCGGATATGGAATCCGCCCCTACCGTAGGGGTCGGCGTCCCCGACAACCCGCGGACGTTCATCGTGCCGCCAACATCCCGGAGCGGTCAAGACCGCGCCCTACAAACCGCCCGTTTACCACAGCCCGTAGGGCGGGGTGCCCTCACCCCGCCGTGGCCGTTCCCGGCGCCTACCGGTGCGCAACCCGGTGCGCTACGCACAAACAAAAATCCCCCGCGCATACGCTGCACGGGGGGGACCGGAAAATTCCTGCTGATTTACTCCGCCACGGCGGCCTTCAGAGCGTCCACGCGGTCTGTGTTCTCCCACTTCACGCCCAGGTCCTCGCGGCCCATGTGGCCGTAGGCGGCCAGCTGGCGGTAGATGGGCTTGCGCAGGTCAAGGTCGCGGATGATGGCGGCGGGCGTCAGGTCAAAGACCTTCTCGACAGCCTGCACGATCTTCTCGTCGGCAACGGTGCCGGTGCCGAAGGTGTCCACCATGATGGAGACGGGCTTTGCCACGCCGATGGCATAGGCCAGCTCGACCTCGCACTTGGTAGCCAGGCCCGCGGCAACCACGTTTTTGGCGACCCAGCGGGCGGCATACGCGGCGGAACGGTCCACCTTGCTGGGGTCCTTGCCGCTGAACGCACCGCCGCCGTGGCGGGCATAGCCGCCGTAGGTGTCCACGATGATCTTGCGGCCCGTCAGGCCGGAGTCGCCCTGCGGGCCGCCCACAACAAAGCGGCCCGTGGGGTTGATGTAGTACTTGGTGTTCTCGTCCAGCAGCTCGGCAGGAATGACCTTCTCAATGACCTCGCGGCGGATGTCCTCATGCAGCTGCTCCTGGCTGATGTCGGGGCTGTGCTGGCTGGAAATGACCACCGCGTCGATGCGCACGGGCTTGCCGTCGTCGTACTCCACGGTGACCTGGCTCTTGCCGTCCGGGCGCAGGTAATCCAGCGTGCCGTTCTTGCGCACCTCGGTCAGGCGCTTGGCCAGCTTGTGGGCCAGGCTGATGGGCAGCGGCATCAGCTCGGGCGTCTCGTTGCAGGCGTAGCCGAACATCATGCCCTGGTCGCCCGCACCGGCCACGTCGTCGTTGGTGCCCAGCGCAATGTCGGGGCTCTGGCCGTCGATGTTGGTGATGACGCCGCAGGTGTCGCAGTCAAAGCCGTACTTGGCGCGGTCATAGCCGATGGAGCGGATGACCTCGCGCGCCGTGCCGGGGATGTCCACGTAGCAGCTGGTCGTGATCTCGCCCATGATGTGGACGAGGCCGGTGGAGCAGGTCGTCTCGCAGGCAACGCGGGCACCGGGGTCCTGCGCCAGGATGGCGTCGAGGATGGCGTCGGAGATCTGGTCGCAGATTTTGTCGGGATGCCCCTCGGTGACGGATTCGGACGTGAAAAGAACTTTGGACATTGGGGAAAGCCTCCTATAAAATATTCGGCAGAAACGCAACCGTGGAAACAAAAAGCGCGCAGCCGGAAAGACTGCGCGCGGTAACGCTTATCTTTCGGTTTCCCGCAGGACTTGGCACCTTGCGCATACACGCAGGTTGTCGGGCTTCATCGGGCCTGTTCCCTCAGCCGCTCTTGATAAGTTGCTATTCTGTTGTTGTGAAGTTAGTGTACCACAGGTTTTTGGCAAAGTCAACGATATTTCGTTGTGCAGTTCAGACGGTTTGCACAAAAGTGGGGCAGATGCGGCAGCGTGTGTGGTTTTGGAGGAGAGCCTTCCCCATCGAGGGAAGGTGGCCGAGGCCCCGCCCGAGGCCGGATGAGGGCAAAACTCTCCTTGCCGCCCATAGACGAGTGGTTGCGTCAACCCGGCCCTCATCAGTCACCTTCGGTGACAGCTTTCCCCTGCGCGGGGGAAGCCTTTTTCACTTTCTCCCGTGCAGCACGCCAGACAGCGGCTTGTAAATCAGGAAGCAGAGCGCCGCGTCCAGCAGACCTTTAAACAAAGTAAACGGGAAGTTGAAGGTGATCAGGCAGGTCAGCAGGCCGTCCACGCTGGGGTTGATGGCCTGGTACATACCGATGATGGCCTCGAGCGGCAGATGATACAAAACCACATAGGCCGGGTAGACGATGAAGTAGTTGTACGGCACGGACACAACGGCCATGGCCAGTGCGCCCAGCCCTGCGCCGATGAGTGCGCTGCGGCGGGTCTTGCTGCGCTTGTACACAAAGCCGGCGACGCCCACAAACAACGCACCCATGACGAAATTGAACAGTTCACCCACCGCAGCAGTGCTGGTGCTGGGCAGCTTGATAAGGTTTTTGATCAGGCACACAGCGATGCCGGACACCGGCCCGTAGGCGTAGGCGGCCAGCAGCGCGGGCAGCTCGGACACGTCCAGCTTGATGAAGGACGGCATGATGGGGATCGGAAACTCCATGTACATAAGTACGGCGGCGACAGCGCCGAGCATGGCGGTGCCGGTGAGCTTGCGGATGTTGGTAGTCTTGTTTTGCATGAGAAGATGCCTCCCGTAAAAATTTGTGAAAGTCAGCTCACGAACCCGGGAGGCTCTGCCCTGCCCTTGCGAAAACAAAACGCCCTGCCGCAAAATATACGACAGGGCGCAAAAAAGCAAAGCAAACAGCTTTCCGTTTCTTTCATCCGGACTTTAACCGTCGGCCCCGGAATCACACCGGGTCAGCAGCCGCATTTGCAGCTGGTCGCGGGCTTGCGGGCCATGCCGCTCACCGCCGGTGGGGAATCACACCCCGCCCTGAAACAGACTTTCCGGGAAGTATTATAGCATAGATTTTACAAAATGCAAGGGGGTGTGGTATAATTAAGGAAATTCTTGCCCAACAACGACAGCCCACTGCGGAGCGGTCAAGACCGCTCCCTACAAAGCAACGTAAACGGGTGGTTCGTAGGGAGGGGTCTTGCCCCCTCCGGTCCACTGATGAGCAGCGTAGGGTCCGGACGCTTGACGGCGCACAACGAGCGCCGTCAGCCAGCAAAGCTGGCACGCTCGTGCGGTTGTTTGCCCCGCGGGGGCAAACATTGCTCGCTCCCCAGTTTCGCTGCGCTCAACTGTGGCCCCGTGCTCGCAACCCCGCAATGTCCGGCCCTGCACCTACCCGTAAACGCCCGCTAACGGGACTACCCTTATTTCATCCCAACTGAGGTACCCACCATGGAAGAATTCACCCACGATTTTCTCTCGTTTCTGCCCGCGGCGCTGCTGGCGCTGGCGGCTGCCGGTGCACCCGAGGTGTACAAGCTCGCCGCCCGGCGTTTTCTGGACCGTGCAAAAAGTCACATGGCATCGTGGCTTTACATCTTGTTAGACAGCTTCCTTACGCCGGTGGCGGGCCTTTTTCGGGTACTGCTGGGCGCAGCTGCCGTCAAGTCGCTGCCGTTTGAGCTGGTGCGCGACGCCGTTTTTTTGCAATACCTGAATCTGGCTGCCGACCTGCTGGTCATCTTCTACATCTCGCTCGGCTGCTGGCGTGCGGCCCCGGTCACCCGGCTTTTGCTGCGCAGTGCCCAGAACCATCTGGATTTAGAAACAAATCAGACGATGGGACACTTTTTTGAGAACATCTTTCATGCGCTGGTCGGCCTGTTTGCGGGTATCGCCATGCTGGACCGCCTCGGCGTGCCGGTCTCCGGCCTGCTGACCGGCGCGGGTGTCGCCGGACTGGCGGTCTCGCTGGCCGCGCAGTCCACACTGAACAGCCTGATTGCAGGCATCACACTGGTGTTGGAGCGGCCCTTCGGCATTGGGGATTACATCGTGCTGGGCGACTGTGAGGGCACCGTTGAGGACATTTCCTTCCGCTCCACCCGCATCCGCAGCCCGGATAATGTCGCTATCACGATAGAAAATTCCAAAATCACAGCGGAGTACATCCAAAACTATGACCGCCGCCAGAGCCGCCTGTGGAAGTTCACGATTGGTCTGACCTACGACACCCCGCGCGAAAAAATCGAACAGCTGACCGCCGATCTGACCGCCATGCTGCAAGCCCAGCCCGACGTGCAGCCCGACGGCGTGACGATTGCGCTGGACAAATTCAACGACTACAGCATTGATCTGGCGTGCCGGGTGTACATCACCAAAGTCAATCTGCGGGATTTCATGCAGGTAAAAAACACGCTGAATCTGCATATTTTGGATTTGATGAAGGAGGAAGGCTGCGAGTTTGCCTTCCCGACGACGACGGTGGATTTGCCGGAGAGGAAGTGAGGCGGCACGCGGCAACGACCACAAAGGCTTCCCCATCGGGGGAAGCTGTCGCCGCAGGCGACTGATGAGAGCTAAGTTTCCGTGATTGCCCGTATGTGGGAAATCGCGCGGACTTTCCCCTCATCCGACCTCGGGCGGGGCCTCGGCCACCTCCCCCAAAGGGGAAGGCATTTAACGCACAAAAAATGCCCCGCTCGGCCAACCCGGGCGGGGCATTTTCATTTTACGTCGCTTCTCTCGCTGACGACCAGAATCTTATCCTCGCCGGTCTGCGTCGTCACCATGAACTCAAAATTGTACGCGGTGTCCAACTCGTAGGAAACGTACCCGTCCCCTTCTGTCAGGATGTAATCCAGCTTGATCTGCGGCTTGACGCGGTCATAATCGACGTACACGTCGCCGATGTCCTCCAGATACACAAGGTCAATATCCTGCGCTGCAGCACCGTAAAACGTTACAACGGGCTGACCGTCGGCCTTGACGGCGGGCAAAACCGACACATTGTGCACGTACAGTTCCTCCCGCGTTGCGGCGTAGTAGACGTCCGCGTCGGAGAGCAACGCCGCGTTGGAAAGCTCTATATGTACGCCGCTGGCGGGCAGGTCGCGCTGCCAGACCGGCGTCAGGTCGGGCGCGGCGGCGCAGCCGGGCAGCAACATTGCCAGCGCAAGCGCCGCAAAACAGCGATACTTCATTGAAAAGTTCCTCTCATTGATAAGGGTCGTAGGGCGCGGCGGGCGGGTCCTCCCCTACCTCCAGCGTGCGCGGGCAGAGGCCGGTCTCGGCCTCAATAAAGCCCATCACCATGCCCATGTGGCGGTATAAATGCCGATACTGCGACAAAATCAGCGTAAATCGCGTCCACTCGCAGTTGTCGGGCCGCTGCAGCAGATCCTCGTCGTGGAGCGAGGTCAGATAGATGGACAGCTTGGCCTTGATTGTATAAAAATAGTCATCTATCGCCGGTCTGTCAAGACGCACTGCCGGGTAAATGTGCAGTTCCTGCAAGTGCGGCGTGTGGATGGGCGGCTCGACAAAGTCGGTGTCCCGCGGGTTGATGAACCACTGGTCCAGCTCGTGCAGGGTGTGGTAGACATGCTGCCACAGCGGTGCGCCGCCGTAGCAGCGGTCCCACAGCGCGTCGGGGATGCAGTCCAGCAGGTTTTGCAGCTCCCACAGTGCGCGGACGGTCATCTCGGCAATGACCGCGTGGTAGGATGTTTCCCGCATGGCACACGCCCCCTTTCAGGGTCAGTATGCCCGCAGAAAGCACGTTTATTCGTTGTAATTTTCCGTCTCGCGGATGGTTTTGCGGGTCGTCAGCAGCTGCATGAACGGGTCGAGCAGTGCGCGTTCCTCCTGCGAGGGCGTGCGGCTGCGGGCCTGCATCAGCAGCCAGGCCAGCTCGCCGCTGACAGGGCGGCCATAGACCAGCGCGTTGTAGCCGTCCTTACAGACGGCCAGCTTAGCCGACGTGATGTCCAGCGTCGTCGCGCCCGCGTAGTGGCGCAGCACATTTTGCAGCGCTGCCGGGCTGCCGAACACCGACTTGACCAGCTGCACATACGCGGCGATGTACCGCGGCGGCATGCTGTCCGCGGCGCGCAGCTCAATGCGGGATTTGAGACGTACATCGTAAAAGAAATTGGACAAAATCTGCGCGGTTTCCTGACGGCTGACATGCCCGGCGTAAAGCTCCGGCGCAATCTTTCCGCACGCAGCCCTGACGCGGCCCAGCCGCAGCGCAGTGATTTGGGGCTTGGTCAGCACGTTCTCCGCATAGCGGGCGTAACCGAAATCCGCGTCCATCAGGTGCGGTGTGACGCCGCAGCGGTCACGGTCCACATCCTGCCAGAGCCGCGTGCGGATGCAATAGCTGCTGTTGCGGCTGGCCTGATAGACCGGAGCGTTGTCGCTGAGCAGTGCAAAGAACGGCGTCAGCAGACTGGCCGCACGCATTTTGCGGACAAAATCGGTCTCATCCTGATAGTCAATGGACACCTGCGTCGCCGCCGTGGCGCGCATCATCTGCACGCTGCAGGCCCCCTTTTCCCGCAGGTAGGCGTCCATGGCCTCGTCCCGGGTGCGAGGCACCAGGGGCAAGTCCTCGGCATGGCAGGTCGGGTGGCAGCCCGCCGTCCAGGCGCGCAGCCCGTGGGCAGCCAGCGCCAGCCCCAACTGCAAATAGAATCGGTTGTACAGATCCATGATGTCCTGCACGTCGCGCAGCGGGGCCAGGCTGATGCGCAGCTGGCACGCGGGCCCCAGCGTGGCCGTCAGCGCCGGGCCGCTGTAGCCGAAATATTCGCCGTCGGTGATGATCGGCGCGTCTGTCTGCTGCTGCAAATCGCGCAGCGCGGCCTGCACATCGGCAAAGGCCGGGGGCTGGCCGTCGGACCGGGTGAGGAAGTGCTCGACCTCCAATTGCAGCGTCAGCTTGCCGTCCGGCTCACAGTCCGCCGCAAAGTAGCCCGCCAGCGTTTTGATTTGTTCGTCCAATTTTGGCATAGCGTGTGGTGGTTCTCCCCTGTTGTGATTCTGGCACTATTATACCGCGATTTTGGGGCGGGTGCAATGCTGTTTTGACGCCGACCTGCGGCAACGGCACGGTGCCCGGGCGGATATGGAATCCGTCCCTACGGTGTCGGGGCAGGGCCGACTTTACATATCCCGCGCCGCCGGGAAGCCGTACGCGCTGTCTGCAGCCTCCACGGCCCGGACGATGGCTTTGGCCATGACCCGCGCGCCGATCACGCCGACGGCGTCGAGATCAGCGGGCACGTCGCCCAGCGAGACCGCGTAGATGCTGTCGCCGTCCATCGAGGTGTGCACCGGGCGGATGGCGCGGGCGTAACCGTCGTGCGCCATGCCCGCGGCCTTGCACAGCCGCGCCTTGTCGAGCTTTGCATTGGTGAAAAGGATGCCAAGTGTCGTGTTGCCGACAAATTTTTCCTGTGGCGCGTCGAGCTGCTGCATCAGCACCCGCTCGGAATCCAAAAACGTTTTGCCGTCGTCAGCCCGCAGCCCGGCGACCTTGCGGCCCGTCTCAAAATCGTAGACGTCGCCCACCGCGTTGACCGCGACGAGCGCGCCGACCTTCAGGTCGCCCACCTGCACGGCGTAGCTGCCGATGCCGGATTTCATGCAGTGGTCCATGCCCAGCAGCTTGCCGACAGTCGCACCGGTACCCGCGCCGTGGTTGCCGTCGCGGTAGTTGCCGGTCTCAGCGTTGACGCAGGCCGCGTAGGCCATGGCTGCATCGGGCCGGGTGCGGGCGTCGGCCACGGTCAAATCGAACAGGTCGGACTGGCAGACGAGGGGCACTTTCGTCACACCTACGTCAAAGCCGATGCCGCGTTCCTCGAGATACCGCATGACGCCGCCTGCGGCATCCAGTCCGAAGGCGCTGCCGCCCGCCAGCACAATGGCGTGGATGACCTGCGCCGCCGCCAGCGGCTTGAGCAGCTCACTCTCTCGCGAGGCCGGCCCGCCGCCGCGCACATCCAGCCCCGCCGGGGCGCCGTCCTTGCCCAGCAGCACCACCGTGCAGCCCGTGCCCGCCGCCGCGTTTTCCGCCTGGCCGATTTGGAGGTTGTCAAAGGATGTAATGGGGATTTCTTTCATGGGAGTGTCCTTTCCGCGAATGCCGCTTCACCGTATTATAGACCATTGTACACCACCCGCGCCCCCCGCGCAACAAAAAATCCCGCCAGGCGTCAGGCCAAGGCGGGATGGCAGGGTTAGGGGTTGCTCAAACTCGAGTGCGTAGGGACTGTTCGTTTGTTTTTGTGATGTTATATCGTTCATTTTTTGATGCTTTTTCGCGTGTGGTTTGCGGATTTACCTGATTTTTCTCATGGATGGAAGTCATTTGGGAGTCATTTTCCTTGTCTCATCTTCTGCGTCTCCAACTACTCCATCCACCAATCCAGCTTTCCCTTAGCAGCTTTGCCCCCCGTCTTTGGCAAACACAAAATAGAACTCGTAGTCCTTTGCTTTTTGTACTATAGCGGTTAATTCAGAACCGCCAATAATCCACAACGCCCCGCCATTTTGTTGCTTATCAATGTACGACACATTATGTTTTCGCAGAAGTGCCAGCACATCTTCTTGAGTTACGCCATTTGTCTAATCATATATCGGGCTGCTACCAGCAATTTCCTTACAGAAGAACAAACTTCTGTACATTGGGCCACAATGACAATTTTATAACAGCACTGCATTACTTAAATTATCTATTCATTTATAATGTGGTCAGCACATTCATCAAAGCAAGTATTAGCTTATTCTTTTCTCCATCGATTAATCACGTCCTCAAATGCTATGTCAATCCAGTTTTTATTCCACTCATCATAAACGTTTACATTACTGGAATTTGGCACAGGATTGGGCATATCCATTTTAACAACTGCAGGTAACGGAACCGCGTCTCCCACAACCAAGCATTCTCCTGCAGAGAGCGTTGGAAGAATATCAACTAGCGTTGCATTATTGTCAGGAATTAGATTTTTTATACAATTTTGATCGTTTACGTTAGTCAATTTAAGCACCAAAAAATTATTACATTGTGAGAAGATTGTTTCGGATACTTCTGAAGGCCTTTGGCTGACAACCATTAAACTCAATCCATATTTGCGTCCTTCTTTAGCTATTCTTTCTATAGAGTGTTTTGAAGCCGCATATTCTGCACCACCAGTTCTAGGAATATAATTGTGTGCTTCTTCGCATACCAACATAAACGGAGTATCATTAACCAATCCCTCATGATGTTTAATCTTTGAGTAGTGAAATGCAAAGTCAAAGATTACTCTTGAAAGCAAACTTATAACAATACTTAACACCTCAAAAGGTATAGCACTTAAATCAATAATTGTTATATTACATCTATCAATATATCCAAGGAATTGTTTTAATATCTCTGCGAAGTCTTGAGTAGTGTAAGGTGTCTTATCTTCTTTTTCAGGTTTCGTAATAAATTGCAATCGCTTATCTGACAATTTTGTTTCCAGACGAGTAATAAATCTTTCAAACTCTCCATTATAAGGTCCAACTGTAGCTTTTGTCGCACTTGCTTGACTTGTTGTAGCAAACTCAACTTCTTCTTCTAGGTATACGGAATCCGAATTGTCTATTAGCGATCCATCTTTTTTCTTCGGAAGATGGGGCTCTCCTTCCTTTTTACTAATAACCTCCGCATTTTTATTTTTTATATAGCGATATACTTCCCAAATATCAAAATATATCGGCGTATCATAAGTAACGTATTTTATTCTGGGATTATTTTTTTCTTTGCTTAAAATAACAGCTTTTTTGAATTGCGATATTTGATTATATGAGTTTATTTCATTACTTTCTATGAAAAGGGACTCCAACTCTTGCGCGTTCATTAACCAGTATGGTAAGCAGAGCTTTTCCACATCCAAACAGTTTAATCCAAATTTTTCTTCATCACTCAATGTAAATGCCGACTGATATTCAGAATGAATGTCATAGATAATAACATGTGAGTTTTTGAGCGAACCCGCATTTTGGTTATGTCCTTGATTAATTTTCATAATGTTTTGCAGCAGACGAGCTACCGCACAAGACTTACCAGATCCAGTAGAGCCTACAACCGCAATATGCTTACCAAAGAAGCGATTTCCATCTACAAAATAATCCACTGTCTTGTTATTTATCAATCGTCCCACATAAAAAGAGAAATTTTCATTACAACTAAATATGGTATTTATAATCTCATCTTCTGGTATATATACCGGTTCTGTCGGAGACGGTAAATTTACACCACCCTGTTTGAAGTCTATTCCATCTTCATTTTCGGAATAACAGCCTATCGGCGTGCATAAAAGTGTATAGCTAATTGTTTGTGCATCAGATTGCACCGCTGAGATGTTTTGAATAGACGCAAGTATCTTCAGTTCATTTCCGTCTTCAATGACAACATACCGTGATATACGTATTGCAGCCTTATTTTTTTCAAATACTTCAACGCCATCCAGCATTACCTGAATAGTACCTGGCGTACTTGTAATGACTTTACCGATTTCTATCATACGTTTGTGTCTCCAATTTTCTTGATAGGCCCACCAAATATTTAAGTTCTTTCACATTTTCTATGTCCAACGTCTCAACAAAATAATTCAAACTATTAAATTTATCCTCTGCTTTGCCTATTATATACAGTTGATTTACTCGACATCTTTCCAGTAAACTAGTAGAAATATTTCTTTCCAAAGTCATTTTACATGTGAAGTCAGATGGACAATTAGTATTATTTACAAAACTATCTTCTGAAAAACATTCGCCAATTGTTCCGTAATTAACCGTTTTCTGGTAGTTGTATAGTTGCAATAGAATGATTTGCTGTAGCGTCGAATTATTATTTCCAAAAACAAAAATAGGTTGTCTTTGCAGCTGCGGTTTTTTGAAATATTTGTTAAGATATTCAATAAAGAACGGTATTACATCGTTTTTATTTGCTTTCAAGAATTCATCGGAGAAGACAAACGCGCGGACATCTGCATTTCCAGCAAAATATCCTGATAAATATTTTTTCTTATCCTTTAATACCTTCTCTTTATCCATAGCTGCCAATGTCCATTTATTAAGCAGTACAGATTTTTGAGCACTCAGATATGTAAGCATCTGAGCTTTAGATACTATTCGATCTTGAAAATTTGATTTTGCTGAAAGATTTGCAACAAAAGAAAACGCATTTGGATAGTAAAGGCTTTTTGCAGTGTCTAAATCCACTATTTTTTCAAATTGAGCTATGATATTCTCCTTCAGCTCATCAAATCGCTCTGCTGGTTCATACCTAAACAGTTTCCAGAAGTTCTCAATTGGTACTTTTAAGGTTAGTAAATCCCTGTGGTCCTTATAGTAAGAAAGTAGCGCCTGCTTTTCTTCCTTTTTCTTCTGGGGTTTCATAGCAATGGCGAGTATTTTATCATCGGGGATTGTATATATCCTATGAAAATATTTTACTTGTATTTCCTTGTCATTGGTGGTACTCAGAAAATCTGAAAATGCGTTCATAGCAATGCTGTCTATATTTTCCTCATAGTGAGCATATAAGATATACGACACAGATTTTCCTAAGACTTTGCATTCGTAATAATGGCACAACATCTCCAAAATTGGAACAGCCACTCCCGAAATCATGTATTTTTTATCTTCATGATATTTGCATTGTATTGTGGTAGTACTTGTGGGCGACTGAATATCGATATCTTCAATTACACCTTCCAAAGTAATCGTCTCGTCATCATTTGACTGCAAAATTTCATATATTGATTTGTTAAATTGGTATAGGTAACCTCTAATCGTACTGTCTGCCTGTCGCATTTCATCACCATTAAACATACCGAATCTTTATAATGTATATTTACCAGGGTAATACAGTTCCAAGGATTGAATCAAATTTTCCCCGTTTAACAACGTAACGTTTGTTATACGTGCTTCATCAACTCCTTCCGGCGTGAAATCAGATGTCGTTACCACCCATGCCTTACTAGCATGGCGACTTCTCATATAGCTATCAACTCTCTGAATAGGTGTAGAGCCTATATTATTACCTTGGTGGTATCGCTTACACTGAATCAATTCAAGCTCACCATTGATATTAGTCGCCAAAACATCAACGCCTCTGTCGCCAGCTCGTCCGATAACCTCCGCGCGAATAAATCCTCGTTTAATGAAATATTCCGCAATTAATGTTTCAAAATCAGACGGTTTCATAGTAGTCAATTTAATTCTACCATTACGCATATTCTCCGTATCATCTACTCTGCGCGCAAAGAATTTTCCTTGCGTCGGATCCTCTACGGCGTACACGTTAAGCAATTCAGGAATAAGGCGATTCGCAGTATGGAGTTGCTGTATGATTGCTCTGCTTCCATTTTCCATATACGAAGAAAGGTGAATCACATACTCTTCAAATGTAAATCCTCGACCATCTTCTGTTAATTCTTCGATTACGGCTGGCGCAAATTCTCTAAGCCGAATTTCTGCATTTGTATCTCTATTCATAAACGTGTATGGCGAAAGACCTGTTAGATGGTATTGAGCTCCATTCCTTGTGGTATAGCGCTCCAATGTTCTGTGAAAGCGTTCGGCATTTGCAGGCTTAAAGAGTCTAATCATTCCCGCACGCCTTAATTGATTCTGTAATTCATTATCAAATTTGGTAATAACAAAAGGATTTCCTTCATCCGTTGCGGCATTAGAAGCAGCTAGAAATACCAACTCGTCTATATCAACTTCGTCTTCATACCAACGTCTCTCGTTTTCGTTCAGTCTTAAGAAAACAAAACAGACATCATTCTTAAATGTCCATGCAGCTGACGCAAGTGCTCTCATTGAAGGATCTGCAATACCCGTAGAAACTGTAAGCAGTGGTTCAAAACCATGGCGTCTACCAAAATCCTTCAACTTGTTTAGATCGCTAACCCAATCACGCTGTTCTGGTCTAAAGTAAAGCACCATGAATCCATGCGGCTTCACAATCCGATAAGCCTTGATAAACAGAGTTTCGATATCCCTTAAGAATTGGTCTTTTCCATGTTTATTTGCGCGTTCTTTTGCATTACTGATAACCACTTCCTTTTGAAGGCGTTCCGGATCATTTCTTAACGAATAGGCCATTAATGGATGTACTCGTTGTGCATGTTCAAAATATTGAGCATTGTCTCCATATGGCGGATCTGTTAATAGTAGCGATACGGACTCATCTACAATTTCATCCATAAATTTTCTGAAATCCATACAGGAAATTTCAATATTTTGTATGTTAAACTGTTGCGACTGAATATAATTTTTTCGTTCCTCTAGCTTTTCATGAAAGCGATGATAAAGATTAGTTTCTTTTAGACGATTTGTAGGGCAGTGATTATCTTGGCTTTTGCTTCTGTAGTCTGTATACTTACCACAATGGGCCATAGAAATCAGCGTATCTGCAAAAAACGTTCTCGTACTATCAGGCAGATGATTTATTGCCTTCTGTAACGTAGTCAATGCAATTTGCTGTCGCTTAGAAAATAAGTTTTTATAGTGGGTAAACTGTGGAGCTGTAAAATTCAATCTGGAATTTTCAATTAGTTCATCATTTGGGAAATCACAGGTCATCCTTTCAACGCTTTGACGAACCGCTTCATCAAAGGTGTCGTAGTTTTTTTCCTTGCATCCACAGGTGCACTTATACCTTCCGCGGAAAATAACATTTTCGCCATTTGGGCCTAAACGTTCATGTACAGTTGGATGAAAATATTCTTCTGGATCCCGGTCAAAAAACAATCCATCAAAAGAAAGTTCTTCTCCACATATAGGACATCTTGTCTTATAGATAGAACTCATAATCGGAGCAACTTCTTGGTCCAACTGCTTCAAAGAGTCTTGATATTCGGTCTCACCCGGTACTCCCCGCAACGGCGCCGTAGACATACTAAATGCATAAGGCTCCCACTCATTAAACTTCACACAACGATTACAATCAAGAGCTGCATAAGCAAACGTACCAGAACCACCAAATGGATCAATCACCAAACTTCCATCTTCAGACAAATGTTCAATCAAAGTTCTAGCAATCGATCTGCTTTTTCTTCCAACAAATGGAAACAGCTGTTCTGCCTGATCTCGTACCTGTGTATGTGCCACATCAGTTTGTAGTCCTATGATTTTTTGTCGCAGTTTTTCTTGATCTGCCCCATCTAACAACCAGTACATAGTTTATCCTTCCACAATCCATTTTCAAAAACAAATTCATCAGAAATCACGTCAACAAAAGAGGTATATTTTTCAGCCAAAACGGATAAATAACCATGCTCAAAGGCATCTTTTAACATTCCGCTGTCATACAAATCTTGCGATGTAACCTCCTTCTTTCGGATTACAATTTTATGTGCACACTCCAAAGACAATTTCTTCGCATCGTCAGCATTTCCGCTAAATGCTTTTCGTTCGGAAACACCATTCTTTTGGAAAACCACAATGTAATTTCCATCTAGCGTTCTCTTGGGGGTCATAACTGTCTTAAAAGATTTTCTCGGTGTAGCGCTGGCTATCTGTCCACAATACGTTAAGCCATGCCGTTCCATCAAATTCAAAATATTGCTCCATGATTTCAAATCAAAGGTATGGTAAAATATAATGAAATATCCGTTGTCTTTTAGTGCCGGATAAATTCTGTTGATTATCATCTCGAAAATCGCATTAAAATCATCCGCATCTTTCAATCGGCTGGGAGCATCTGAAACAACCAGTTCCTCTGCAAGAGTGTCTTCTGATAAGCCATCCCATCCCATAACTTTATACCAAAGTTGACTATATTCCAAATATGGAACTTGATCTGTATAGGGCGGATCAGTTAAGACCAAATCAACACATTGATCTGGCAGCTTTTTTCTGCTAACCAATTGGGCTGGAGTGTTTTCTATTTGGATAAAACTGCTATCATCATCGGTTATAAAATTCTCACAGACTTGATTTAGGTATGCCAATCCATCCTTAAATGCTTTTGCTTTCTTTTCCACAATCATAATTGCATTACGAGATGTTGCTCCCTTTTTAGGCAACCAGTAAGGCATTTGACTCGATGCCTTTTTATCTGAAAGCTTAATTAGGTTAATGGAAGATGAAACCAATAGTTCAATAATTTCATATCCATAATCATTTTGGTGTTTTGTCATGACTTCCTTGATTGAACTTAGGGCCAAACGATTTCTATTGCAAAAGTAGGTATATACCGTATCAGAACGTCCGATTGCAATGCGAGAATTTGGGATTAATGGTGAGTCTGGAACATTCGCAGTTTTTTCAGATGCAATTTTATTGTATTCAGATGCAAAAAAATCAGAAGCAATCGCTTTATGTCGACCACTTAATTTAGTGCCATCCAAAAGTTTATACCAATATTCTGTCGGTATCAGTTTCCCATTTTCTTGATTAAAATGGCAACGCTCCAGCACACGCGTCTCTCCAGCTTCTTCAAATGTATATATATGTTTGCATTTTTCCCTTACCTCGTCACAAAAGCAATCTATAAGGGCATTGACTTTTTGGAGATCCCATTTTCTTAGTGATACTCTGCACAACTTGTACGCAAGTTGATTAATATCAGTTCCAATTGCGCGACGTCCTAATTTACTGGCTTCAATTATTGTAGTTCCTGATCCAAACATAGGATCTAATACACAACCATTTTCTGGAGAAAATCTTTTGATGATTTCTGAAACAATATTATACGGCTTACGAGCCATATAGTTATGCATCAGTCCTGCCGGATTATCAACAACCGGTTTTAATTCTTTAATAACAGCGAGCTTTTCATCTACGCTTGTAACCATTTGAGGAGGTCGACAAACAAAAATGTACTCTTCCACTTTTGACATCGATGAGCGTCCCTGTTTCGAATGATTTAACTCTACATGTTCTATCAGAACATCATATCTAGCTTTGGCAATCCGCTCTAAATCTTTGATATTCACAATAGAATTGTCCGAATAACTGATTATCAGCCAAGAACCCTTCTCTGCGCATTTATCAATCATTTTCTGAAACGCGCCTAATGCCTTGGATTTTTTTCCAAAATCTGAAACGGTTCTATTTTCTCGATAACGGCCGATAGAGTATTCATGAGTTTGAGGATTTATAGATAATGCTGGATAGTCATAAAGACATAGTGTGTTTAACACATGATAATATCTAGAGTAGTGTTCCTTAAAGTAAGGCGGATCTGCATACACCAATGTGCGACTATTTAGCTGAATTTTGTCCAAGCATTTCTGAAAATCAAGATTGTAACAAGTGGACACATTTTGCGATCTCTCACACACCCCCTTTTCCCTATATTCCGCCAAAACAGTCTTAAACCTTTCGACTATGTTTGTTTTTCTTTTAGAAATTAAGTTTTGGCAAGTTGCTTTGCTCTTCACCCTTAAATATTGCGCAAAATGAGTAGTAGTTGATGCTGTCTCACTCATTACGGACATCAGCACCGCCAAAAGAACATATTGAATCTGTTGACTCTTGATTTGAGATATTGCTCCACGCAAAGCATCTATTTGGCAGCATTGCTTAATACCGAAATATGTATTAGAAAAATAAGTTAAGAATAGACACGGGAACTCCACCTTTGCTTTCGAGCCTGGCGTTATTTTATCGACCAGTCGCTGAATATCCTCAAATTTCGCATTCACACTATCAGATTGAAAAACCGACGGGGTCAATTCACAAAATTCTCTATATCTTTTATAATCCACATCAGAATCTGTATTAAAAAAGCGCTGCTCAATTTCAATGCTATTATGTACAAAAGTCTCAATTACGTTTTCAAAGTGCGCTGCAGCATCAAAAAAAGCACTTTCATTAAGATTGTCGAAATCACATCCATTTAGTATTGCCTCATTAATAACAAATGCATAGTATTCAAGATCATTGCTCGTGATGTTTTTATATGGTTTTAGCGCATATCCAATAGCGCCAGTTCCTGCAAATAAATCGATAACACTGTCTATGCTTTTATTCTTTATTATGGGGTCGCAAATATTTTCAATGATTCGCGCTTTACTACCCATATACTGTAACGTGCTAATTTCGTTATACTGATTCATTAACTCTTATGCCTTCGCCTTTTCTATTAGTTTTTTGAAAACGTTCAAATTCCATGACATCTTGTATCTGGCAATCTAAAGCCTCACAAATCTTATTTAAACTCTCTAATGATACATATTCATCTTTTCCTAGCTTAGCCAACGTACTGCTACTTATTTGAGCTATTCTTTTTAAATCCGTCCGTTTAAGATTTTTATCTAATAATAATTTCCATAATTTTACATATTTAACACTCATATTATAGCCTCCACTTATATTTTATAATACCATTTCAGATGATCTTTTTCAAGCGGATATGCAAACACAAAGTTTACCTTTGCAGATATAATATTCTGTTTTGACTCTAGCATAGTTGCCGCATTGATATTTTTGCTGCGCTCATGAACACCAGATCAAAAAATTCTGCTAATTTACAAAATCAATTACTTTATTAGATTGCTTATATAAAGAAGCTGAACTTCCTGTGTGCCATTTTGCACACAGGAAGTTCACTTTCTTCAACACTATACTTGTTTTTGCAAATAGAACATTTCTTTCTGCGTTTCAATCTCCGCGCGCAGTTCTTCTTCCGTGGGCAAGTACAGCTTGTATTTGCTGGCGAAAAGTTGCTCGTTGCCGTGTAGGACGGAGTATTTAGCAATATCCTCGTCCGTATCGGAGCAAAGGACAATGCCGATGGTTGGGTTGTCGCCCTCGCCGCGTTTCAGTTCGTCATACATACGGATATACATATCCATCTGTCCTACGTCCTGATGGGTAATTTTGCTGGTTTTCAGATCCACCAGCACAAAGCATTTGAGGATATAGTTGTAGAACACAAGGTCGATGTAGTAGTCCTCTTTTTCTGTATGAATGTGCTGCTGGCGGGCTACAAAGGCATAGCCCTTGCCCAATTCCATGAGGAATTTCTGAATGTTCGTGATGATGCAGCTCTCCAGCTTGCTTTCGGTAAAATCTGTGCTGCCGGAAAGCCCCAAAAATTCCGTAATCATCGGGTTTTTGATGAACTCCAGCTTGTCTGCCTGATAACCGGCGGTCAGCTTTTCCATTTCCTGCTTGACCGGTTCCTGGTTCTGGGATTTCAGCAAACGGTAGTAGTATTGGGAGGAAATATTGCGTTGCAACGTGCGGACGCTCCATGTTTGATTGGCAGCTTCTTTCGTGTACCAATCGCGGGCTGTTTTGTCCTCAACCTGCAATAATACACGATAGTGCGTCCAAGATAGTAGCGTACCAGATTGTGGACTCACTGAGTCCACAATCTCAGGGTACAATTTATAGAAACGAAAATACTTATACAGACTGCTGTAATCAAATCCTTTACCATACTCAGCAGTCAATTCCTTTGCCAGTTTTCTGATAACCGCCGTACCGTATTCAGAGCGCCCCTCGCCCTTTAATTCTTCCTGTGCGATACGATACCCCAACAGCCAGTTGCGCTGCACCAGCGCCAGATTTACGGCTCTGTATGCAGCCTTTTGGGATACCTCAATAATCTGCTTTGCATCATTGAGCAAATCATTTGTAGGGGTGTATCCGTCCAGCAAATTCAGTTCTTGTTTCATAGCATCCTCCACATAAGAACGTCTGATTTTATAATACCTTATTCAAATCCAAACTGCAACAAGATTATTCGTAGACGAATTCAGCAGTTATAATTTCTTCGGCGCGGCTGCGGATATTGTTCATACGGCACACCCATTCAAGTTGATCCTGCCGTTTCAGTTCTTCGGTGATGCCCTCGGCTTGGCGCATCTGTTCCTCGGTTAAAATCAGTGTATCACGAACCTGACGGTCAAATTCTACTAGGTAGCTATGTAACCTGTTTTCCTTCAGCAGACCTTGGTATAGTTGCAGGCGGTGCTGCTTGATAAATGCAAGGCGCATATTTGCCCAGCAACCTAAATCGTTATAAGTCATATTGCACTCCTTACCTTTCGTCACGTTCTTGTTCACAAGTTTGTTCTTTTACAGGGTCGATACCGTGTCGCCGTAAAAGGTTCATCAAGCCTTTTTGCTCACGCTTCAGTATAAGATTTTCACGGCGTACTTCCCTGCTCTCGGATTTAACTTCGTCCAGTTCTCGCTTATGCCAAAATTCAATATTGCTAAGTTCGTCTACCAACCCGGAAACTTTTCGCTTCAGTTCGCCAACAACGCTTTCCAACTGCTTGATTTTTCCATTTGCGGCGTCCAGAAGTCCTTGTAGACGATCATCTTGGCGGCGGTAGACAACATACTGCTTGGCAGCGTTCAACAGATTTTCAAAGTCGTTGCGGGGCAGTGTTACCTTGTCGCTTAGTAATGCCTTTTTCACGCTGATATTCTCGATTTTGTCAAGGTCAATGACCTGTTTCTGCACCGATTGCAGCGTCTGTTCGATTTCGTCTACCTGCGTTTGCTTTTCCGCAATGGTAGTGTCCAATGCTCGAACCTCTTTGGCGCGCTCCTGCTTTTTATAGTCCAAAACGGATAGATGTTCCTCGTGAGTTCCAAGCTGCTCCCACTCAATACCGTGTTCCAACATAATCTCTGCCAGCACTTGTTTTTCACTCTGCGCCCACTGGTTCCACTCGGTAGCGCTGCGCGTACCGCCCTTGAATCCAAGCTGGGCAAGCGCCTGTTTGAGAGACACTCGCGTATCCATACCGCGTTTGCTGCCTGTAATATAAGGCACGAAGTCTATATGTACATGGGGAGTTGCTTCGTCCATATGCAGATGACTCCAAAACACGCGGAGCGTTGGGTTGCGTGCTTGAAATCTGTTCGCATATTCAATCAAGCACTGTTTAGCCGTTTCTGCCAGTTCCGTATGGATGCCTGTATCGTCCTTATTTCCAATCTGTAAGACAATTTCATGGAAAGGCTTTTCCTGTTTTGAGGAACAGATTTTCTCGTAGTAATCCTCAATCCTACGGTCATTTCGGGTCTGTTTACCATTGAATCTTTCCTGTGCTTCATCGAACAGTTCATGGTAGACGTTTCGTATATCCTCGCGGCAAAACTCTATATTCAGATGGCTGCGGTTGGGGTCTACGTTGGATGCGTAAAATTCACGGCTGTTATGATTGAGGGAGCCTTTTCCCACCATTGCGCTGATTGTTCTTTTCAAATCCACTCCTTATCTCCGGCGCAAGCCGGCACGGTTCTGTTACTCTTGCCAAGAGTAACGCAAAAGCACTTTTGACACTTCGTATCAAAAGCGCCTTTGCGCCCTGCGGGGCTACCTGTTGGAAAAAACAACTTTCATTTTCAAGAAGGCAAGATGACCATTTCCTAAGGAATAGGGCATCTTGCCTTCTTGAATTATTCTTCGGGCAGCGCCCACATCCATTGTCGGCCGACCTTGCTGGAAACAACGCCCAACTCATAGCGGGCATTGCGCAATGTTTTCGGCTTAATCCCTGCTTTTTCGGCAGCGGTTTCTATCTCGGTTTGCGGTACTGCACCATCTGCCAGAATCTCTTTCAGAAAGTCCTGCGCCGCCCGCATCTTATGTCCCCGGCTGCTGCCGGAGAGAAGTTCGTCGGCGCTGATATCATACTGCCCCACCCACTGAAAGCCCTGTTCTGGATCAAGGCGAAAGGCAACTGCCTTACCCTCCGGTGCCAAAGAACTTTTCGTTGGGCATACGACTCGTAGCGTAGGATCATCTTTGATACGCCCAACTACCAGTACGCTTCTTGCCGCCGCCTGAAAATCAATAGAGCCAAGTCCCCGATAGCTGGACTTGTCGCCGCTGTTCTTATTCATGTGTCCAATCAAGATGACAGCGCAGCTATACTTTTCGGCCAGCTTTGCGAGTCGGTGCATCAGCGGTCTGATTTCGTTAGCTCGATGCATATCTACGCCGGAACCTATATAACCTTGAATCGGGTCAAGCACCACAAGCCGTGCGCCGGTTTGCTCTAACGCCTGTTCCAACCGGTCATCGTCCAGCGTCAGTGCCTTTTCGGAGTCGTCAATCACAAGCACCCTTGCGCAGTCTGCACCGGCGGCCACAAGGCGCGGTTTAATCGTATCGGACAAGCCGTCCTCTGCAGTCTGGTAAATCACATGGATCCGTTCCGTCTCCGGCAAGCCATCCCAAATCGGTCTGCCGGTAGTCAGTGCTGCGATGATTTGCAGTACCAGCGTGGTTTTACCCTCGCCTGGGTCGCCTTGGATAATTGTGATTTTTCCATAAGGTATGAACGGCTTTAGCAGCCATGACACTTCTTCAATAGGAATTGTATCCATTGAAATCAGCTTTACATCGGTATTCTTACTCATTTCACCAATCTTTCTATTGTAAGAAGAAGCGGGCTGTGGTAAAATAGCGTTGGTTAGGGTTCGCCCTTTTACCACAGCTTAGAGTCCTTGCATTTGCCGATGCAGGGGCTCTTTTTCTTCTTATAGCCATTATCGTTCCATTTCCAATTCTGTGTCGGCAGGTTTCCTGCTGATTTCAATCAGCTGCTCCAACAAACTCTTACATTCCGTCAGCACTTCTTGCTGTTCCGCGCCATCTGTGCTTTCCAGCGCCATGCGCAGTTTTTGTAATTCAAGGCTCATGCGGTCGCTCTGGTATTTTCCCACGGCAATGCTGATTTTTTTGATGCAGCACCGATTCAAGAATATATTTGCCTTTTGGCATTCCACTTGCCTTGACCCGCGCTTCCAGCATTTGTACTTCTTGTGGCGTTGCCCGGAAACAAACTGTGCAGTTGCGCTGACGATTCTTGTCTAATCCACTCACCGCATTTCCTCCCTGTATTCGCTTTCAAGCTGTTCAGCCATCTTCTGGTCCGTGTTTGGATAAAGATGCCCGTAGGTGTTCAGCGTTGTCTTAATGTCCTCGTGACCGAGCCTATCGCGAATCTGCAAGGGGCTAGCACCCATGTGAATCAGATGGGCGGCGTGGCTGTGCCGGGTATCATGTACGCGGATTTTGTGCAGCCCGGTCAGCTTGATACCGCGCTTCAGCTCATGCTCAAAAAAATATTTCGTGTAAGGGAAAAGCCTGTCTGATTCTTCCATACCATAGTTGCTGTTGATGTAGTCCATCAAATCCGCTGCAAGAAATTTCGGAATCGAAATTGTTCGAATACTTTTCGGCGTTTTAGGCGGCGTTACAACATCTTCGCCTTTCAGCCGCTGATACGATTTATTGACGCGAAGTGTACGCTTATCAAAATCAATATCAGCAGGTGTCAGGGCCAGTAGTTCACCAAGCCGCAGCCCCGTCCAGAACAGTACCTCAAATGCAATGTAGGAGGGCTTTTTGTCGATGATGGCATTCAGGAACTGCGTAAATTCTTCCCTTGTCCAGATGTGCATCTCCTCAGCCTTACTCTTGCCCATGCTCCCTGCTTTTCGGCAGGGATTTTCTTTTAGGTCATAATATTTCACTGCATAATTGAAGACGGCGTTTAGCTGGTTATTGATGGTTTTTAAGTAGGTTGGCTTCAAGCCTGTTGCCATCAGCTTATTTTGCCAAGCCCTTATATCCGGTGCTTTGATGGCATTGACCTTTTTGTTTCCAAAGTACGGTATGATATGCTTATCAAAGAGGAAACGCTTGTTCATCATTGTATGCTGCCGTAGGCGGTGGCTTTGATCTTCCATATAGATTTCGATAAAGTCCTTAAAGACCATATTGAAGTCGGCATCTTGCGTTGCCCTGAAGTGGTCGTACCATTCCACTGCTTCACGCTTGGTACGGAATCCCCGCTTCGTTGTCTTTTTGCGTTTTCCCTGCCAATCTGTATAGCTGTATTGGGCATCCCACTTCCCTGTCGATGGATTTTTCCTTGCAATCACAGCCCCACCTCACTGCAGCGTGTAGCCATAGCAACGCTTTTCCACATAGCGCTTCGGCACTTTGCCAGCGACCACAATGTAGCCTTCTTTCGCAAGTTCCGCATTCATATCGCGGATCAGCTTGTAGGCGTGACCGATGGAAATACCCATAAGGTCAGAAAGTTCGCTTGCCGTAAGATAAAATCTGTTCTCATTTGCCATAGTAATTGCTCCTTTTTATATATAATATGTGTAGCTCACTAGCTACATTTTTATTATATGTAGCTAGTGAGCTACTGTCAATAGGGTATTTATATTTTTCTGGATTTGTTTTTTTAGATATGCTATAATAATATAATCATTGCAAGGGGGAACAAATATGACAATCGGTGACCGCATACGATACTGCAGGACGCGCCTACTTATGACACAATCCCAATTAGCTGAACGCACCGGCATCCACCCCGTATCTATCCGTAAATACGAAACAAATAAGACAATTCCCCAGCCTGAGCAGATTCGCCGTATTGCTGATGTTTTGTGTGTTAGTTATACGGCAATCGCCGGTTTGGATTGCGCTAATCTAGATATCAAAGAACAGGGCGATTTTGTAGGCTTTATCATGCAATTGCAAAAGAAGGGTTTGGTTTCGTTCACAGGAACACGAGATTCACAAAACAAATTGTACCTAGAAGACACCTTTCGAATTAGAATTAGCCCCAAAATCGCGCAGTATCTCACCGTATTTATTAAGAACCGCTCAACAACTGTAAATGCTACCGGCAATCAATTGGAAATCCAGCTTCCAGAGAGGGTGACTCATAATCTTATCGCCTGGGAAGCAGCAACAAACATTTATAACAATGCAATAAACTCGTATACCGAACCCTACCCAGATGATGTAAAAGAAGAGCTTAGGATACTTGCCGACACTGTTGATAAAGTAGAGATCGAAGCTCAAGTCAATCCTGCTTTCGTATGGCTTCCCAACGATTTCCGAAGTTCAAACGAGCCGGATTCCAAAGGTACGACTGCCAACAAAAAAACATCTGAAGATTTCCCTATTGCTCAACTCCTAAAAGGTATTTTTTCTACCAACCACTAACTAACGGGAGTCAAAACGGAGTCAGCAAAAAGAAAGAGCCTGTATATTGAACGATAGAACGTTCAATATACAGGCTCTATTTAGGTTTCGCGATTATTCAAACTCAATCGTTGCCGGCGGTTTTGTGGTGTAGTCGAACATGACGCGGTTGATGTTCTTGACCTCGTTCACGATGCGGTTGGCGGCGGTGGTGATGGTCTCCGTCGGCAGGATCGTGACCTCGGCGGTCATGAAATCCGTCGTGGTGACGGCGCGCAGGGCGATGGCGTAGTCGTAGGTGCGCTCGTCGCCCATGACGCCGACACTGCGCATGTTGGTCAGCGCGGCAAAGTACTGGCTCGGGCGCTGGGCCATGGGCAGCTTGTCGATCTCCTCACGCCAGATGGCGTCGGCATCCTGCACGATGGCGACTTTCTCGGGGGTCACATCGCCGATGATGCGGATGGCCAGGCCCGGGCCGGGGAACGGCTGGCGGGCGACAAGGTACTCCGGCAGGCCCAGCTCACGGCCAGCCTGACGGACCTCGTCCTTGAACAGATCGCGCAGCGGCTCGACGATTTCCTTAAAATCAACGTAGTCGGGCAGACCGCCGACGTTGTGGTGGCTCTTGATCGTGGCAGATTCGCCGCCGAGGCCGGACTCGACCACGTCGGGGTAAATCGTACCCTGTGCCAAAAAGTCCACAGCACCGATCTTTTTAGCCTCATCCTCAAAGACGCGAATGAACTCCTCGCCGATGATCTTGCGCTTGCGCTCGGGGGCGTCCTGACCGGCCAGCTTCTTGTAGAAGCGGTCACGGGCGTCGACGCAGACAAAGTTGATGTCGAACTGGCCGCCCTCGCCAAAGACCTCGCAGACCTGCTCACGCTCATTCTTGCGCAGCAGACCGTGGTCCACGAACACGCAGGTCAGCTGCTTGCCGATGGCCTTGGCCAGCATGGCCGCGCAGACGCTGGAATCCACGCCGCCGGACAGTGCGCAGAGTACCTTGCCGTCGCCAATCTTTTCGCGCAGGGCCTTGACGGAGTTTTCCACGAAGGAGTCCATCTTCCAGTCACCGGCGCAGCGGCAGACATTATAGACGAAGTTATGCAGAATTTTCGTGCCGTTCTCGGTGTGCAGGACCTCGGGGTGGAACTGCACAGCGTAGAGGCCGCGCGCCTTATCCTGCACGGCAGCCACCGGACAGTTGGGCGTGTGGGCCACGATCTCAAAGCCGGGGGCGGCCTGCTCGATGTAGTCGTTATGGCTCATCCAGCAGACATTCTGCGCGGGCAGCGTGTCAAACAGCGGGCTGGCGGTGTTCAAGTCGACCAGCGTCTTGCCGTACTCGCGCTCGGGTGCCTTGCAGACCTTGCCGCCCAGCATGTGCATCATCAGCTGGCTGCCGTAGCAGATGCCGAGGATGGGCACGCCCCAGTTATAAATTTCGGGGTCAACCGTGGGCGAATCCGGCAGGTAGGCGCTGTTGGGGCCGCCGGTGAAGATGATGCCCTTGGGGTTTTTGGCCTTGATTTTGGCAAGGTCGGTGCGGTACGAATAAATCTCGCAATATACGTTGCATTCGCGGACGCGGCGGGCGATCAGCTGATTATACTGGCCGCCGAAATCCAGAACGATGACAGTTTCCTGCTGCATGAGGAGACTCCCTTCTCTATTTATAGTCCTATTGGGTTATTATAGCACGTTTTGGCGGGTTTGAACAGATGGGGAGGGAAAATAAATTATTTTTGCGTTTGTGTGACGCAGGGGCGCCTTATATATGTGCCCGGGCCGTGTGCGGCTACGTTTGGTTCGCGGGCGGATCGGGAATCCGCCCCTACGGTGGTGGCGGAAGGCTTGCGGCGGCGGTAACGGGCACGGCGGCATGAGGGCATGCTGCCCTACGTCCCCGCATAAATGATACACGTAGGGCGGGGTGCCCCCACCCCGCCGCAAGTTCACACCAGCTCCACCTTATACTTTGCCAGCCAATAGTTCAGCTGCAAAAACCACGCGATAGTCTGGGGCGTGGTCATCAGCTGACCGTACCACGGGATGGGGTTATCCGCGCCGGAGGCCAGCAGCGTTTCCAGTGCGTCCGCCCGAATGATGCGCAGAAGCGGCGCGGCGGGGTCGTTCAGGACGGTGCGCAGCTCCGCCGAGACGGCAGCCAGGTAGCTGGGGTTCCACGTTTTGGGGTACGGGCTTTTGCGCCGCCACAGAACCTCGTCGGGCAGCACGCCGCGCATGGCCTCGCGCAGGAGGCCCTTTTCCTGCCCGTGATAGTCCTTGAACTCCCATGGGACCGAGTAGAGATACTCCGCAATGCGGTAATCGCAGAACGGCACGCGGACCTCGAGGCCGCTGTACATGCTCATGCGGTCCTTGCGGTCCAGCAGCGTCTGCATGAACCATTTGAAATTCAGGTTCATCATCTGGCGCATCCGCTGTTCTGCGGCGGGCAGGCCGGGGCGGACGGAGGTCTGTGCCAGCGTGGCGCGATAGCGTTCATCCACGAACGCTGCCGGGTCGATGCCGCCCAGCACACCGGGCTTGATGAACGACGCGCGGTAGGCCGTGGACTGCGCCCATGGGAAGCCGTACCGCTCGCGCACCGTGGGGTCGCGGTACCACGGGTAGCCGCCGAAAATTTCGTCCGCGCACTCCCCCGACAGCGCCACCGTTGCGTGGGGCTTGATATGCCGGCAGAACACGAGCAGCGACGCATCCACGTCCGCCATGCCGGGCAGGTCGCGTGCGTCCACTGCGGCGTACAGCGCGGGCACAAGCTCCGGCGTGTCCAGCGTGACCCAGTGGTGCCTGGCATGGAGAAATTCGTTCATTTTGCGGATGTAGGGTGCATCCGCGCCGGGCTGAAATTTTGTCGCGTGGAAGTACTTTTTGTTGTCCCTGTAGCCCACCGAGAACGTTTGCAGCTGGTTGCCCTGCGCCGTAAAATGCGCGTCGGCGATGGCCGAGATCAGGCTGGAATCCAGCCCTCCGGACAAAAACGTTGCCACGGGCACGTCGGACACAAGCTGCCGCTCGATAGCATCGGTGACGAGGTCGCGCACCCTGCGGGCCGTGGCGGCGAAGTCGTCGGGGTGGTCGTGGTCCTCGAGCCGCCAGTAGGTGTGCAGGGTCAGGCGGGCGGTTTGGGTCTCATAGACAGCGTACTGGCCGGGCAGCAACTCCCGCACATTTTGAAATACGCCGCAGCCCGGCGTGCGCCCGGGGCCAAGCAGCAGCACCTCGGCCAAGCCGTTGGCATCGACGCGGGGCGGCACAGCCGGGTGCGCCAGCAGGGTCTTCAGCTCACTGCCAAATATCAGCGAGTCCTCCGCCTGCGTGTAGAACAGCGGCTTGACGCCGCAGCGGTCCCGTGCCAAAAACAGCGTACCTGCGTTCTGCTGCCAGACCGCAAACGCAAAAATACCGTTGCACTTGGGCACGCAGTTTGCGCCCCACTCGGCAAAAGCGTGGAGCAGTACCTCGGTGTCGGAGTGCCCGTTGAAGCTGTGCCCGCGGGCGGCCAGTGCGGCGCGCAGTTCGGGCGTGTTGTAGAGCTCGCCGTTATAAACCAGCACGTAGGTTTCACCCTGCCAGTCCAGCTGCATGGGCTGCAGGCCGTTTTCGAGATCCACAACCGCCAGCCGCGCGTGGATGAGCGCCGCCGCGCCGCAGATGTACATACCGCGCTGGTCCGGCCCGCGCCGCGCCAGCGTTTGCTGCATGGCGCAGTAGGCCGCGTACCGCCGCTGGATGGTCCGGGGGTCGCGCCCGACCTGCCCCGCAATTCCGCACATAAAAACGCCCCCTTTGCATGATTCACAAATGAATATGCGGGTGGGGGCGTGGGTATGATTTTTTTGGTTCGGGAAAGGGCTTTGGCCGTTTGCAGTCTGTTTCTTACTTTCCCGCAATCGCGTCTGCGATGTGACCGGCGACGGCATCCTTGCTCTGGAGGGGCAGCTCGGTGACGCCTTGAGCGGTGATGATAGTCACAACGTTCGTGTCCACGCCGAAGCCTGCGCCGGGCACCTTCAGGTTGTTGGCCGCGATCATGTCCATGTTCTTCTTGTGCAGCTTGGCCGTGCTGTTTTCAATCAAGTCGCGGGTTTCCATCGAGAAGCCGCAGACAAACAGCTTTTCCGGCTTATGCGCACCAACCCAGGCTAAAATATCGTCGGTGCGTTCCAGGGCAATATTTATCTCGCCGTCGTGCTTTTTGACCTTGTCCGCGGCGACAATGGCCGGGCGGTAGTCGGCCACGGCGGCGGCCATGACGAGGGCGTCAGCGTCCATGGCGTTTGCCTTGACAGCCTCAAACAGGTCGGCGGCGGTGGTGAACGGAACGGTCTTTACAAACGGCACGGGCGGCAGCGTGCAGCCGGTGGACGCCAGCAGCGTGACGTCTGCGCCGCGCAGCATACAGGCGCGGGCCACGGCGTAGCCCATCTTGCCGGTGGAGTGGTTCGTCAGGTAGCGCACGGGGTCCATCGGCTCCTGCGTGGCACCGGCGGAGACGACGACCTTTTTGCCTTTAAGGTCTTTCGCGCAGGCCAGCTCCCGCAGGACGTAGTCGACCAGCACACCCTCATCGGGCAGGCGGCCCGAGCCGACGTCGCCGCAGGCCAGCATGCCGGAGCCGGACGGGATGACCGTGAAGCCGTAGTGTTCCAGCGTTTTGAGGTTATCCTGGGTGATGGGGTTTTCGAGCATGTGGGTGTTCATAGCGGGCGCGACGAGCTTGGGGCAGGTCGCGGCCAGCGTGACGGTGGTCAGCATGTCGTCGGCCTGACCGTGGGCCAGCTTGGCGATAACGTTGGCCGTGGCCGGGGCGATGAGCATCAAATCTGCCGCGTTGGCAAGGCTGATATGGGCCACGTCGTACTGGAAGTTGCGGTCAAACGTATCGACCTGGCAGCGGCGGCGGGTCAGCGTCTCAAACACCAGCGGCGAGATAAACTCGGTGGCGTTTTTCGTCATAAGAACGTGTACATCCGCGCCCAGCTTGACGAGTGCATGCGCCACGTTGGGCATTTTGTAGGCGGCAATGCCCCCGGTGATGCCGAGAACAACGGTTTTGTTGGAAAGCAGCATAAAAAATCAACACCTTATTAGTAGATAAGAGATAATAGATAAAAGATAATAAAAATGATGGAGTTTTTGCCTTTGGCGAAAACAAAATTACGCTGTAGTCATTATAGCAGATTGACGCTTTCTATGCAAATGCGTATAATATTTTTGAGCGGCGCAAAGCGTCGCGATCCACCTTTTTTATCTATTATCTCTTATCTTTTATCTATAAAAAGGACTTCACTATGGTTTTAGCAGTTGACATCGGCAACTCCAACATCTGCATTGGCGGGCTGGACGGGGCGGACCACCGCACCATTGCGTTCACGACCCGCATGGTCACCCGGCCCCGCTGCACCGAGGACGAGTACGCCGCCGAGATGAAATTTCTGCTGCGGCGCCTGCCTGTGGACCCCACCGCCTGTGAGGGCGTTATTGTGTGCAGCGTCGTGCCGCGGCTGACCGGCGTGCTGGCCGCCGCCTGCAAGCGGCTGACCGGGCGCGAGGCGCTGGTCGTGAATTACACGCTGGACACCGGGCTGACCTTCGCCGTGGACGAGCCCGCCAAGGTGGGCCGGGACCGCATCGCTGATGCCGCTGCGGCAGCGGAGCACTATCCCCTGCCCTGCATGACCGTGGATCTGGGCACGGCGACGACATACAACGTTATATCGGACAAAAAGGTGTTTCTGGGTGGGTTCATCGTGCCCGGCGTGCAGACGAGCCTGCGGGCCATCAGCGCGGGCACGGCGCAGCTGCCGCCCATCGCGCCCGAGCCGCCGGAGCATCTGATTGGCGCGAACACCGTCGCCGCGCTGAACAACGGGGCCATGTTCGGCACCGCCGCCAAGCAGGACGGGTTAGCGGACCGCGTTGAGGCCGAGTTGGGCCAGCCGCTGACCGTGGTCGCCACCGGTGGGTTAGCGCCGTACATTATGCCCTGCTGCAAGCGGAAGATCATCTATGACGCTGATTTGCTGTTCAAGGGGCAGGCACTGATCTGGGATAGGAACGGGAAATGAGACTGCGGTTCATGGGAGGGATTTATTTCTCCCCTGAGGTCTGCGGTTGCGGAGGGTGCCCGGGCGGATATGGAATCCGCCCCTACGGGCTGTGGGGCGTATATATACATCCCGTGGATACTTGCTGCGACGGAAGCGGTCACGGGTCGTCGGGGACGCCGACCTCTGCGGAGTAGGGGCGGCTTCCTGATCCGACTGGGGTGTTTGCAGTGGCGGAAGGTGGACGCGGAGCGGTTGCCAGTTTATTCTGCCGGTTTGTAGGGGCGAGCATTGCTCGCCCGCAAGCTTTACGCAGCAACGTATTTTCCGGAAAATTTCTCGCATGAAAAACGGGCAGGGGCGAGCAATGCTCGCCCCTACAAGACACCTTTTCGGCGGCCCCTACCGCACGATGATATTAAAAAAGCACAAAAAGCCGCAGCTATGCGTTTTCTGCACAGCTGCGGCTTTATTTACACTCTTTTATGCGTTCACATATCCGGCGTCACGGGCACGGCACCGTAGTTGCGGATGTTCAGGACATGGCAGCTGCCTTCGCCGAAGCAGCCGTCGATGGCGGCCTTGTAGGCGTCCAGCAGGTCAACGGGCACAAACGCCTGAATGGTGCCGGCAAAGCCGCCGCCCTGCAGACGCCACGCGCCGCGGCCATTCAGCACGCGCTGGCTCAGGGCCAGGGCCACAGGCACGCCCTGCTCCTTCGGGTTCTTGATGCTGTAGGCGTTCTGGTTGAACTCAAAGCTGGAGTGACCGCCCTCGATAATGAGGCGCAGGAACGTATCAAAATCATCCTCGCGCACGGCGTCGCAGAGCTGGGCGGCGCGGCGGCAGTCGTTGTAGAAGTGCATCGCACGCACGACGGCGCGGTCCCCCACGGCCTTGCGCAGCTTGGGCAGAGCCTTGTAGAACTCGTCCTCATCGACCTCGCGCAGGACCTTTTTGCCGAACTGCTCGGCCACACTCTCCATCTCACGGCGGATGGCGGCATAGTCGTCTGTCAGGTCGGCGTGGCTGCCCTTCGTATCGCTGATGCACATGACAAAGCCGTGCTTCGCCAGGTCAATGGCCGTCTGGCCGACCACCGGGTGGGCCGGGTCCTTGAAGTCGATGGTGATAACGCCGCCGACGGCGCAGGCGGTCTGGTCCATCAGACCGCAGGGCTTGCCGAAGAACACGTTTTCAGCAAACTGGCCGATCTGGGCGATCTTGACCTGATTGAACTTCTCCATATCATTGTTGTTGTACTCGCCGCGCAGGATGGCACCGATGCAGACCTCAAAGGCTGCGGAGCTGGACAGACCGGAGCCGCGCAGCACGTTGCTGGTGGTGTAGCAGTCAAAGCCGCCCACCTTGCCGCCCGCATCCACGATGCCCTTGGCGACGCCGCGGATCAGGGACGCGGAGTGCTCGGCCTCGCGCTGCTGCGGGACGAGGTTGGTGACATCGACGTCGTCAATTTTGTCAAAGCCCAGGGACTTGACGCGGATGACATTTTCCTCATTCGGGGAGACGACGGCCACCATATCCAGGTTGACAGAGCCTGCCAGCACCACACCGTTGTTGTGGTCGGTGTGGTTGCCGCCGATCTCGGTGCGGCCCGGGGCGGAATAGAGGCGCACCGTGCGGTTGGTGCCGTATTTCTTTTCAAATTCGTCGATCAGGTCGGTATAGCGCTTGCGCTGCTCCTGCACGGCGTCTGCACCGTACAGCTTGGCAAAGGCGGCGTCGTATTCGCCCTGTGCGATCTGCTGTTTGAGTTCAATGGTATTTGCCATGATTCCACTCACCTTTCCTGTCGGGCGGCTCTTTTCGTAGATATGCACAAATTGAGCCTTATGTTTTTAGGCAGACAGCCAAAGGAGCGGCTCTCTGCGGGTTTCTTGTTTTCAGTATAGCAAATCCTGCAAAAAAAGCAAACATTTTTTCCGCCTCTTTTATGGACTTTTGATGAATAGCTTGGTATAATGAAAATATCACACGAGCGAGGTGCCGCCATGACCATCAATGAGATGAAACAATCCTACAAGCAGAGCTACACCGACAACGTCGAGCTCTCGATTTTTAACTGCGGGCATGAATACTGCCAGCCGGGCCATACCTGGGGCCCCGGCGTGCGCGACCACTACCTGATTCATCTGGTGGTGGCGGGCAAGGGTGTGTATCAGGTCAACGGGGCCTCGCACACGCTGCAGGAGGGCGATCTGTTCCTGGCCAAGCCGAACCAACTCATCACCTACGCCGCCGACGAGACCGACCCGTGGGAGTACTACTGGGTCGGCTTCAACGGCGCGTGTGCCAACAAGCTGGTGCAGCAGACGCCGTTCTCCGACGCGCACCCCGTACACCACTGCAAGGACCCGCAGACCGTGCGGGAGGCGCTGTACAACATCTACCTGTCCCGCGGGCCGGAGCCGCAGTGCGAGGCCCTGATGACGGGCTATCTGTATATCTTTATGGCGCACCTGATGAAGGAGGCCCGCGAGGCGATGCCCAACGTGGGCTCGTCCAGCAGCCAGTACGTGCTGGCCGCCATCAAGTATATCCAGTTCAACTACTCGCATGATATTTCGGTGGACGATATTGCCAAGGCCGTCGGCGTCAGCCGCAGCCACCTGTACCGCGTGTTCATGTCGAACGTCGGGCAGAGCCCCATTGACTACCTGACAAGCTACCGCATCAGCGAGGCGTGCAGCCTGCTGAAAAATTCCAGCCTGTCGATTGCGGAAATCGCCGTATCTGTGGGCTTTTTTGACCAGTTCTATTTTTCCCGCGTGTTCAAAAAGGTCAAGGGTGTGCCGCCGAGCAAGTACCTGGCCACGCTGGAGAAGGAGGGTCCTGCCGCACCGCAGGCCATCAACCCGTAACATTTCCCGCACAAATTATAAGGAGCAGACATGCCTTTTACAAAAAATCAGATCATTACTCTGGAGATCGAAGCGCTCTCCAACGACGGAAACGGCGTGGCCCACAAGGACGGTCAGGCCGTTTTTGTGCCGCTGACCGCCCCCGGCGACGTGGCCGAGGTGCGCATTGTCAAGCCGATGAAAACCTATGCCTTTGGCCGCGTAGAGAAGCTGTTGACCGCCGGGCCGGGCCGCGTCAGGCAGGACTGCCCGGTGGCTGGCCCCTGCGGCGGCTGCGGGCTGCGGCATATCAGCTATGAGGCCGAGTGCGCCGCCAAGACCCAGTTTGTACGTGACGCCTTTGCGCGGCTGGGCAAGCTGGACGTACCGGTGCCGGACGTGCTGGGCGCACCCGACACGGACCGCTACCGCAACAAGGTCCAGCTGCCCGTGGGCACCGACGAGAACGGGCATATTGTGACCGGCTTTTTTGCCGGGCGCAGCCACCGCATTGTGGCCTGCACCGACTGCAAGCTGCAGCCCGCGTGGATGAACGAGCTGGCCGCCCGCGCCTGTGCGCTGCTGGAGGAGAACGGCATCACTGCCTACAACGAGGAGACCCACACGGGCCGCGTGCGCCATTTGTACATGCGTCAGGGCTGGCACAGCGGGCAGCGGCTTTTGTGCTTTGTGGTAAACGGCAACGGTCTGCCGAACGAGGCGGAGATTTGCGCCACACTGCAAAAAGAGTTTGCCTTAACGACAATTTTGGTCAACCGCAACAGTGAGCGGACGAACGTGATTTTGGGCCGCAGAACCCGCACCGTGCTGGGCCCCGGCGTCATTGAGGACACGCTGGCCGGTGTGCCGCTGCGGATGGGTGTGCATGAATTTTACCAGGTCAACACCCCTGCCGCCGAGGTGCTCTACGCCAAGGCGCGGGAGTACGCCGGGCTGAAGCCGGACGATTTTTTGCTGGACCTGTACTGCGGCATGGGCACGATCGGGCTTTCGATGCTGGCAGACTGCAAGCGCTTAGTCGGCGTTGAGGTCGTGCCGCAGGCTGTCGAGGGCGCGAAGGAGACCGCTGCACGGCTGGGACTGGACGCGGACAGAGCGGACTTCCGCTGTCAGGATGCCGGTGCAGCCGCCGCCCAGCTCGCCGCCGAGGGTGCGCGTCCCGATGTGATCGTCGTAGACCCGCCCCGCAAGGGCTGCGACGAGGCGACCCTGACCGCCATTGCCGAGATGGCCCCGCGGACCGTGGTCATGGTCAGCTGCAACGCCGCAACAGCGGCAAGGGATGCCAAGTGGCTGACCGAGCACGGGTATAAAGCCGTGGAGGTCCAGCCGGTGGATCTGTTCCCGAGGACGAAGCACGTGGAGTGCGTGGTGAAGATGGTGCACTTCTAAAATTCATCTTTATTTAATCCATCTTTACAGAGGTATGATATGGCAACTTCAAATAATGAGTGTAACGTATGGGGAATCCATACACAAGATGACAAATTGTTTTTGAACGGAAACAAAATTGCTCTCGGTTGGCCTGCTTTTGGAGACCTTTCAAAAATCGAGGCATCTCGCGAGGCTTTCAAATCTCACTACATTACAGCCTACCCTGCCGCTAAAAAGGGTTCCATTCCAACCAGTTCTGGTATGCTGTTTCGTTTCATTCACGAAATGCAAATCGGTGATTATGTAATCTTCCCATCTAAAAGTGACCGCAAAATCAACATTGGTATTATTGAAGGCAATTATACTTATGTTCCCTCTGCGACTGAATATGTACAGCAACGTACCGTAAAATGGATAAAGCATTTACCGAGAACCTTTTTCTCTCAAGGAGCTTTATATGAGGTAGGCTCTATAATGTCTTTTTTTGCCATAAAAAAATACGCAGATGAGTTTCTTGCTGCTCTCGACCAAAATTTTTCTGCCCGCAGCACAGTGCCAGACGATGAGGACGAAAGTGTTGCTGCTACTGCGGATGATATTATAGAATCGACAAAGGATTTCATTCTGAAAGAATTAAGTAAAAATCTAAAAGGATTCGATTTTGAATATTTCGTTGCCGACTTGCTCCGTGCAATGGGTTACAGAACAACCGTCTCACCACACGGCGGCGACCATGGAATTGACATTATAGCTTATAAGGACGAACTGCCGCCCCGCATTTTGGTTCAAGTCAAAAGTCAAGACAGCGACATCAAAGAAACCACAATTCAATCTTTAAAGGGTGCTATGCACGAGGGCGATTACGGTTTGTTTGTATCGCTTTCTAATTATGCGAAGAATGCACAAGTTTATTTACAACACACACCAATCATACGGGGAATCAACGGAAACGAGCTAGTTGATTTGATTTTAAAGTATTATGATGACCTTAGCGAAAAATACAAAAAAATGATTCCGTTGAAAAAAGTCTATATACCTGTAGCACATATAGATGCTGATTAAATCTAGCTTTTGTTCAAACTCTATTCCCCGCTTGTTCACGATTTGCCCATATTTGTGTGCCATAATAGTACGATGAAAACAATGCGGCTTTGCCGCGAAAAGGTGGTTTTTACATGAAAGGCTGGTTTCAGCGGTTTATGGCGGGCCGATATGGGTTCGACCAGTTCGGCGGTTTCCTGTGTATTTCGTCGCTTATCCTTATTGTCATCGGCGCGTGGGTGTCGCCGGTGCTGTACTGGCTGGGGCTGGCGGCCATCGTCTACAGCTATTTCCGCATTTTGAGCCGCAACACCCGCAAGCGGTACAGTGAAAACCTCAAATATCTCTCCTACCAGAACCGCGTTACCACGTGGTTTGGCAAGCAGCAGGTGCGGTTCAAGCAGCGCAAGGACTATCACTATTACCGCTGCCCCCAGTGCGGCCAGCAGCTGCGCGTGCCCCGTGGGCGCGGCAAGCTCAGCATCACCTGCCCGAAGTGCGGCCAGCAGTTCATCAAAAAGAGTTGACGCGCGATGTTCGGATATGTTACGCTTTACCGTAAGGGTCTGGCAGACGCCGAGATGGACCGCTACCAGGCTTACTACTGCGGGCTGTGCCGGACGCTGGGCCGCCGCTACGGACGCACCGGACAGTTGGCATTAAGTTATGACATGGCGTTTGTCGCCATTCTGCTGACAGCACTGTATGACACGCCCACAGCCTTTTCCGAGGGCCGCTGCGTGCCCCACCCACTGAATAAGCGCCCCCGCGCGGACAACGAGCTGCTGGACTACGCTGCCGACATGACCGCCGCGCTGGCGTACTACAACTTTCTCGATGACTGGCAGGACGATCACCGCCGCGCCAGTCTGGCGCAGGCGCAAAAGCTGGAGCCAAGCCTGCCCGCCCTGCGGGAGCGCTGGCCGCGCCAGCTGCAGACCATGGCCGCACAGCTGGACAGGCTGAACGCGCTGGAAAGCGCCGGCAGCCACGATTTGGACGCGCTGTGCAACGCCTTTGGCGCACTGCTGGGCGAGGTGTTCGCCTGCCGCGACGACATCTGGGCCCCGGCGCTGCGCGGCATGGGCAATGGGCTGGGGGCGTTCATCTACCTGATGGACGCCTACGACGATCTGGAAAAGGACAGCCGCCGCGGGCAGTTCAACGCCCTGCAGCAGCTGGCGGACGAGCTGCCGCCCGCCGCCTATGAGCAGCGCTGCCACGAGCTTTTGACCCAGCAGATGGGCCGCTGCGCACAGCAGTTTGAGATGCTGCCGATTTTAAAGGACACCCCGGAGGGGAAGCTATTGTACAACACGATCTATTCCGGCGTGTGGAGTAAATACGCGCTGGTATGCAAGCACAGGGAGGCAAAGCGCCATGACTGATCCATACAGTGTATTGGGCATCACCCCCAGTGCCGACGACGAAACGATTAAAAAAGCCTACCGCAAAAAATGCAAGGAGTACCACCCCGACCTGCACCCCGATGACCCGTCGGCGGAGGAGCACTTTAAAGAGGTACAGGCCGCTTACAGCGAGATCATGCGCATCAAGCAGGGCGGCGGGGCGTCTTACAGTGCTGGCGGGCAGCGCTATGGCAGCAGCCAGAGCGGCTACAGCCAGCAGTATCAGGATCCGTTCAGCGGGGCCGGGTTCGGCTTTGGACCGTTCGGGTTTGGGTATTACAGCACAAGCGGCTCGTCCGGGCGGCAGAGCTACGGCAGCGCTGCCGGTGACCCAGAGCTGCGTGCCGCGGCAAACTACATCCGCAGCGGCTTCTATGAGGAGGCCATGAACACGCTGAACGGCATCCCCACTGCCAACCGCACGGCCCAGTGGCACTACTACGCCGCGCTGGCCAATCAGGGGCTTGGCAACAACATCCGCGCGCAGGAGGAGGCCCGGACGGCGGTCTCGATGGAGCCGAACAACTACGCTTATCAAAACCTGCTGGATCAGCTGCAAAGCCCGGGCCGCAGCTACACAAGCTACCAGCAGCCCTACGCCCAGCCCAGCGGCAGCCCGGGGTCTTTCTGTCTGTCGTTCTGGATGTATTTATTGGTGTGCAATATTTTGAGCTGGTGCTGCTGCGGCAGAGGCGGATTCTTTATCTGCTGATTTACACGTAGGGGCCGGGCATGCCCGGCCCGCGGCTTTCCCGCAGATGGGCGGTTATCTTCAGGCTGCGGGCCGCACATGTGCGGCCCCTACAAAGCAATATAGGAAAAGCGCTGTGACTGTTTGAAAAGGTCACAGCGCTTTTGTTGTTGTTCGGTTACAGCATTCTGTCCAAAAGCGGCATTAAAATTTCTATGTTTTGACAAAACTGCGGGTAGAAGTCGTCGCTGAGCTCGTAATCGTAGTAGAGGGCACGCTCCATACGCCTGACAGCGGCGGAGAAGCGGGGGTTATCCGTGCCGCCCGCGGCCTGTAACCGGTGGGAAAGCTGCGTGCAGACGATGGCCCAGCGGGCATCCACCCCCGCGCGGTCCAGCACGGCGGAATCCTGCAGATAGTCCTGCAGCGTCCGTGCCTCCCCTGCCCGCGCACCGCAAAGCGGCGTCTGTACGTAATATTCCGTCTGCGCTGTCACCGTGTCGATGCTCTGCCCCAGCGGGTAGAGCGCACAGGCCAGCGGGCGCGCGGCGTGGATGGTGCAGGCGCTGCCCTCAAAAAAGCGGCAGTTGCCGGTTTTGGGGTCCGGCGTCAGGCGCAGGGCAGGCAGGCAGCTTTCAGGCGCAAGGTAGCTTTTGCAGAAAGCCGCCGCCACGATACGGGGCGGCAAGCTAAGCCGCCTTGCAATGCGGTAGAGGTCATACCCCGACAGCACCAGGTCGCGCCTCTGGCGGCAGCAGTCTCCGCAGCCCGCACAGGCAAAATCAAAGCGGTCCCCTTCCGCCAGCCGCGGGCAGTCGTCCCAGTGTTCGCCGCAGCGGCCCGGCTCAACGGCTGGCATCACAGCTGCACCTCACCGGCGTAGGGCTGACCGTGGGCATAGGCGTCCAGCGCCTCAAACGGACTCTGCACCATGCTGGCGACATTGACGTCGGTGTAAAACGCCGTGTGCGGGCTGACGATGACATTGGGATAGCTGCGCAGCAGGTTCAGCTCGCGGTTCGGGATGGCCTGCCCCATGTGGTTGTAATAGTAAATACCGGTCTCATCCTCAATGACGTCGAGGCCCGCACCGCCGATCTTGCCGCTTTCCAGCCCGGCGATCAGCGCGTCGGGGTCAATGAGCGTGCCCCGCGCCGTGTTGACGAGCAGCACGCCGTCTTTCATTTTTGCAAGGGCGCCGGCGTTGATGAGGTGGTGGTTTTCCGCCGTGGCGTTCGTGTGCAGCGTGATAATGTCACTTTGCGCGTAAAGCTCGTCCAGCGTGACGTAGTCGGCGTACTGCCTGACCGCGTCGTTCGGGTAGAGGTCGTAGGCCAAAATCTTGCAGCCGAAGCCGCTCAGGTGGCGGATGACCGTCTGGCCGATCTTGCCCGTACCGATGACACCCACCGTGCAGCCGGAAATATCGCGGCCCATCTTGCCGGGCAGCGAGTAGTCCTGCACGTTGGCGCGCAGCATGATTTCGTTCATGCGGCGGGTACACATCAGCATGAGCATGATCGTATAGTTGGCCACGCCGTCCGGCGGGTAATGGCTGTGGCTGATGCGCAGACCCAGCTTTTTGGCGGTGTCCAGCGGGATATGATCATAACCGATGCTGCGGCAGGGCAGATATTTGACGCCCATTTCAGCCCATGTCTGCAAATATTCAGGGCGTATCTCGCAGGGGTTCGTGCTGACGGCGTCGCAGCCCTCGGCCAGATGCAGGTTATCCGGGCGCGGCACGTCGGACGTGCCGGTGTAGTCGATGCCGTAGCGGGCTTTGTAGGGCTCGCAGTATTGCTGCTCATCAAAGGGGCGCAGCGCGTAAAACATGATTTTCATGCTTTGTCATCTCCTGTTACAGGTGAAAATCAAAGGTTTCGGCCAGCCAGTCCGTGCAGAGGGCCACCCAGGCGCTGTTGTGCTTGTTGGGGGTGTTGACCTCCCGCGTGCAGGTGCTTGTGCCGTGGCCGTCGTGGGCGAAAAGATGCAGCTCCAGCGGGACCTTATGGGCTGTCAGCGCACCGGCAAGCATCAAAGAGTTCTGCACGGGGACGGACGGGTCCTCCACCGTATGCCAGACGAAGAAGGGCGGCAGACCGTCGCGGACCTGGTTTTCCAGGCTCATTGTGGCGCGCAGGTCGGCGTCATCGCCGCAGAGGTTGACAATGGAGCCGTCGTGGCGGTATTCCCCCGCCGTGATGACCGGATAGCCCAGCACAACGGCATCGGGGCGGGCCTCGGTGCTGTGGATGCCAAGGGCGGTCTGCACAGGCTCGGCGTCCCACAGGATGGCCGTGGACGCCGCCAGATGGCCGCCCGCCGAGAAGCCGCAGATGGCGATTTTCGCCGGGTCGGTGCCGAACTGCTCTGCATTGCGGCGGATATGCAGGATCGCCCCGGCAGCATCAATCAGCGGCTGCCAACGCAGCGCGGGCACGGTCTCGTCACTTCGGCAGGTATAATAGAGGGTAAAGACGTTGTAGCCAGCCTGCAGAAACTGCATGGCAACGGGGTCGGCCTCGCGCTTGCTGCACCAGGCGTAGCCGCCGCCCGGCAGGATGAGAATGGCCGGACGGGTGTTGAAGGCAGGCATCTCGACGGTCCTATCGCGCAGATACCCGATGAGCTGTGCGCCGCCGGGGAGAGTGTGAGTGTATATTTGCATGATGGATTCCTCTTTCTATGGTATTTCTATGGTAAGGGATCGTTTTTTGTCGGCAGGGCGTAAGGGCCGCCTATCTGCGGCCCGCAGCTGTACGCAGGCAGACATTCACGGGCAAGCCCGCGGGCCGGGCATGCCCGGCCCCTGCCGCGCTGTTTAACAGAATATCTTTATACATTGTTAGCATACCGCAAATTCCCACGTTTGAAAAGCCCTGAATTTAAATTTTTTGTTAAAATGCTGCGCAAGGGTTGCACTTTATTAAAAAGAGTGCTAGACTAGTTTTAGCAGTTGAAATAAACGAGTGCTAATTTCATTTGTATAAAGTGAGGTTTTCTACCATGGCTATGCGTCAGTTTAAGGCCGAGAGCAAAAAGCTGCTTGACCTGATGATCAATTCTATCTATACAAACCGCGAGATCTTCCTGCGTGAGCTGATCTCCAACGCATCGGATGCCTGCGACAAGCGCTACTTCAAGAGCCTGACCGACACGTCCGTCGGCATCACGAAGGACGACCTGAAAATCCACATCCAGCCCGACAAGGACAGCCGCACGCTGACCATCACCGATAACGGTATCGGCATGACGAAGGAGGAGCTGGAGAAGAACCTCGGCACGATTGCCAGGTCCGGCTCCCTTGACTTCAAGACCGAGAACCAGAGCGATAACATCGACATCATCGGCCAGTTCGGCGTCGGCTTCTATTCCGCGTTCATGGTGGCCAAAAAGGTCACCGTCATCTCCCGCGCGCAGGGCGCTGACACGGCCTGGAAGTGGGAGTCCACCGGCGTCGAGGGCTACACCCTGACCGAGGCTGACAGGGAGGACATCGGCACCGAGATCATTCTGGTGCTGAAGGACGACACCGATACCGACAAGTACAGCGAGTACCTCGAGGATTACGAGCTTGCAAACCTCGTCAAGAAGTACAGCGACTACATCCGCTTCCCCATCACGATGTACCGCGAGAAATCCCGCCAGAAGCCGAAGCCGGAGGACGCGGGCGACGACTACAAGCCCGAGTACGAGACCTACACCGAGCTGGAAACGCTGAACAGCATGGTGCCCATCTGGAAGCGCCCGAAGAACGAGGTCAAGGACGAGGACTACAACGAGTTCTACAAGAACAAGTTCATGGACTACACCGACCCGCTGCGCGTCATCACCAGCCGCACCGAGGGTACGGCGACCTACACCGCGCTGCTGTTCATCCCCGGCTCGACCCCGTACGACTACTACACCAAGGAGTACGAGAAGGGTCTGGCGCTGTATGCCTCCGGCGTTATGATCATGGAGAAGTGCGCCGACCTGCTGCCGGATTATTTCAGCTTTGTGAAGGGTGTTGTGGACAGCGAGGATCTGAGTTTGAACATCAGCCGTGAGACGCTGCAGAAGGACAACCAGCTCAAGCTGATGCGCAATTCTCTGGAAAAGAAGATCAAGAACGAGCTGCACGCGATGCTCGTCAATGACCGCGAGAAGTATGAGACCTTCTGGAAGAACTTTGGCCGCCAGATCAAGTTCGGCATCTACGGCGACTACGGCATGCACAAGGATCTGCTGGGCGACCTGCTGATGTTCTACTCCGCCAAGGAGAAAAAGCTCGTCACGCTGGACGAGTACGTCGAGAAGATGCCCGAGGATCAGAAGTGCATCTACTTTGCCGCCGGTGACGATACGGACCGTCTGGGCAAGCTGCCCAACGCCCAACTGGTGCTGAGCAAGGGCTACGACCTGCTGCTCTGCACCGAGGATGTGGATGAGTTCTGCCTGCAGATGATGCGCGACTACAAGGAGAAGGAGTTTAAGAACATCAACTCCGGTGACCTGGGTCTGGAGACCGAGGACGAGAAGAAGGCCGCCGAGGCTGCCGAGACCGAGAACAAGGACCTGTTTGAGGAAATCAAGAAGGACCTGAACGGCAAAGTCAAGGAGGTCAAGGTCAATCCGACCCTGCAGGAACACCCCGTCACCCTGTCTGCCGAGGGCGGTATCTCGATGGAGATGGAGAAGGTACTGCGCCGCATGCCCAACGCAGAGGGCGTCGAGAGCACGAAGGTGCTGGAGCTGAACCCGAACCACACGGTCTTTGCCGCCCTGAAGGCTGCCCACGCCGCGGGCGACACCGACAAGGTCGCCAAGTACGCCGAGCTGCTCTATGACCAAGCCCTGCTGATCGCCGGTCTGCCCATTGAGGACCCCGTTGCCTATGCACAGCTGGTGTGTGGGCTGATGCAGTAAAATCAGAATAACAGCCGCCCGCCCAGGTACGATGCCTGAGCGGGCGGCTGTTTTTTTGATGGGGTTGTAGGGGCAGGCATTGTTCGACCACGGCAACACGGACTTTCCGAGTCGATGCAGGCACCGTCCCTATGTGTAGGGGCGGATTCCATATCCGCCCGGGAAAGCTTCCGCCACCGCAAACGGGCACGGGCTCATATAGAATGCGCCCCTGCGGAATCTGTTTTCCGCAGGGGCGCATTTTTCGTTTTTTACACAAACGGATTGTAAAACCGTCCAAACCTGATCGTCACGGTCAGGCTGATGAGCAGCAGCACGACGCCGACTGCCAGCGCGATAAAATCGCGGCGGGCAAAGGGGCGGCGGGTGTACCAGGTGCGCTTGTCATGCTTGCCGAAGCCGCGCAGCTCCATGGCGTTGGAGATCGTGTCGATGCGGTTCAAGCTCGTCAGAATCAGCGGCAGCAGGATGCTGACCGAGTTCTTCAGGCGCTTGAAGAACGGCTCGCTGCGGCCCAGCTCGACACCGCGGGCCTGCTGTGCCTGGCTGATGCTGTGGTAATCGCGCTGAATATCCGGAATGTACCGCAGCGCAATGGCGACGGAATAGCCGACCTTGTATGAGATGCCGATGCTGTTCAGGCTGGCGGCGAACTCACTGGGGTTCGTGGCCGAGATGAACAGAATGGCCACCGGCAGCGCGACAAAATATTTCAGCGAGATGTTGAACATATAGAACAGCTGCTCAGCGGTCAGGTCGTACCGCCAGAACAGGTGGCAAAGCACCGTGCGGGTGCCGTAAAGCGCCGTGCCCTGGTTCGGGTCGAACAGAAAGATGAACAGGTCGTTCAGTGCGAGGAACACAAGCATAAAGACCAGCATGAAACGAACCTCGCGCAGCTTGATGTGGCTGAGCCTGAACACCGCAAAGCTGACGGCCATCAGCCCCAGCAGCACCCAGGTGTTGTAGGTGATCATGCTGGCGAAGGTAAACAGCAGAAAGAACGCCAGCTTTGTCGTGCCGGTCAGGTCGTGTACCACGCTTTTGCGCGGCATATAGTTCAAAACGGTATTAGCAGCCATCGGCGCGCACCTCCCTGTCTGCCGCGATAAAGCGCTCCACAAATTTCTCGGCGGGCGTGATGCCGCAGCGGTTGGCCAGCGTGTAAAGGCTCGTCTCCTTCAAGGCCGCCTGCTCGATCAGCGCCGGGTCACAGAGGATGGCCGCCGCGCTGCGGTCCGCAATGAGCCGCCCGTCGCAAAAGGCCAGCGCCCGCGGCGTGTATTCCAGCATCAGGTGCATGTCGTGGGTGATCATGACCACGGTCACACCCTTGGCGTTCAGCCCGCGCAGGAACTCCATAATATCGGTGTAATGTCGGAAATCCTGGCCCGCCGTCGGCTCGTCCAGAATGATAAGCTCGGGGTCCTGCACCAGCACGCTGGCGATGGTCACGCGCTTTTTCTGGCCGAAGCTCAGCGCCGAGATGGGCCAGTTGCGGAACGGGTACAAGCCGCAGACCTTCAGCGTGTCCTCGACCCTGGCGCGAATCTCAGCATCGGTCAGGCCGCTGCCCTGCAGGCCCAGCGCGACCTCGTCAAAGATCATCGTCTTGGAGATCATCTGGTTCGGGTTCTGCATGACATAGCCGATATGCCTGGCGCGGCGGCGGATGTTTTCGTCTTTCAGATCTTTTCCGTCAAAGAAAATTTCACCGCTGTCGGGCGTCTCAAAGCCGCAGATCAGCTTGGAGAGCGTTGACTTGCCCGCGCCGTTGCGGCCCACGATGCTGACCATCTCCCCTTTTCCAATCGTGAAGCTCACGTCGGACAGGGTGTGCCGGTCCTTGCTGTAGCCGAAGGACAGGCCCTTGACCTCCAGCAGCGGGGTCGGGGCAGGCTTGGCCGCGGGCAGCGGCTCGGCGCGGAACCAGGCGCGCAGCTTCTCGGTATCGGCGTCATCCAGCACGACGGAGTCAACGTGGGCGGGGTGCTTGGCGGGCGTGATGTCAATGCCCGCATACCGCATGGCCGTGACGTACAGCGGCTCACGGATGCCGTTTTCTGCCAGCAGTGCACCGGACAGCAGCTCGTCGGGGCGCAGGTCGGCCAGGATGCGGCCCTCGTTGACCAGCACAATGCGATCTACGCTGCGCCAGAGCACGTCCTCAAGGCGGTGCTCAATGATGAGGACCGTCGTGTCTGTCTTTTGCTGAATCGCGTCGATCAGCTCAATGGCCTGCTTGCCCGTGGCCGGGTCAAGGTTTGCCAGCGGCTCATCGAACAGTAAAATCTTTACCTCGTCGACCATGACGCCCGCAAGGCTGACGCGCTGCTTCTGGCCGCCGGAAAGCTCGTGCGGAGCGTAGTCGAGGTGGTTCTCGATGCCGACCAGCCCGGCGGCGCGGCGGGTGATCTCGTGCATTTCGTCCTGCGGGGTGCAGCTGTTTTCCAGCGCAAAGGCGATGTCCTCCCCCACCGTCAGGCCGATGAACTGGCCGTCCGGGTCCTGCAGCACCGTGCCGACGTGGCCCGCCAGCTCAAAAATACTGCTGTGGGGCGCGTCCACGCCGTCCACAGTCAGCGTGCCCGTGCACTCGCCGGGGTAGGAAAACGGGTTCAGGCCGTTGATGCAGGCCGCCAGCGTGGACTTGCCGCTGCCGGACGGCCCGGCGATCAGCACGCGCTCCCCGGGGTAGATGTCCAGATTGATGTCATGCAGCGTGGGCTGCTTCTGGGCGCGATATTGGAAGGAAAAATTTTTGAAGGATATGATCGGGGTTCTCGTTTCAGCCATACGGCACCTCGCAGGGGAAATTGTGGTGGAACAGCAAAATGCCTTCCCGCGTTTGTGGGAAGGCATACGGGTTTACATCGGATTACTCTTTGTCCAGAGAGCCCTTCTTGGCGATGGTCTTGGTGTAGGCCAGAATCAGCAGGCCGCCGACGACAACAGCCGTGATGATGTTGGACACAGCGGCAAACGCACCCTGTGCAAAGACCTTATTGGCGGGCTCGGCGTAGATCAGGATGTCCAGCACAGGCGCAACGACGATCCAGGCAATGGCATGGGCCACGACATTGGCGATGGCGAAGGTGGCAACCTTACGCTTGTTGAAGTCGCCCTCCTGCACATTCAGCTTCTTGGCAAACAGGCCGACGACCACGCCGGTGAAGGCGGAGGCGATGACCCAGCTCCACCACGGGATGCCGCCCCAGGACAGGTCGATGAGGGCATGGCCGATGAAGCCGATCAGGGCGCCGGCCACAGGGCCGTACATGGCGGCCAGCAGACCGAGCACCGCGTACTGCAGGCTGATGTTGGTGTTGGGCACCGGGCTGGGGATAGCGACAAAGCGCCCCAGAACAAAGAACAGGGCTGCGCCGATGCCGACGGCAACGAAGGTTTTGCTATTCGAGTTTTTCATGATTCCGCACTCCTTTTAATACTATACCGCAAATCGTTCTTCCGCTTTCGCAAAAGAACAGTTTAAGTATACTGTTATAAAAGTGCCGCTGTCAATGGGCAAAAGTCGAGGTATGCACTATTTTGGCCGGATTTAGTGCGAGAATCCAACCCGAATGCTGTTTAATATCCGTTTTGTGTCACACCGTATTCAGCCTGTTCCTGGGTAAAACCATCATACAGCAATTGGTCAATTAAGCCACTGCGGGAAAAAGAGGTAAACTCCAGATAGCTCTTTGCCTTTTTTGCAGCCTGTTCATTCCAGTCTGCACCGCAGTTGTCCGCACCGTAGGTTGCTTCCTCGGTGCTGAAACCCTCATATTCCAACTGGTCGATAAGTCCTGTATACGAGAACGCCGTGAAGTCCAGATAGGACTTTGCTTTGGCCAGAGCGTTGCGCTCTCCCATCGTGACCTCTGGCTCGGCTGCGGGCTGCTCAACCTCGCTTGCCGCCTCCTGTGGAGCTTCGGACTCTGTGGGTTCTGCTTCTTGGAACTCATTCGTGTCACTCTGCGCAGACGTATCTTTGCTGTCCGATACCGCCTCATTGGTGACCTGCGGAGTAGCAGTCGGAGCCGAAGCTGCGCTCTGTTTCTCTTTGCCGGACGAACTGCCTGCAATCATCACAACAATTACAACCAAAATCCAGAACCACACACGCTTGTAAATCGGCTTTTTCTGTTTAGCGCCGCAGGACGGGCACTGCTTCGCACTCTTTGCCATCTGCGCACCGCAGGATTTGCATAGTGTCAGCCTGTTGGTTTCGCCGCAGGACGGACATTTCTTTTCCCCTGCTGCAAAAGGTGTTCCGCATTTAGGACAAATAACCTGTCCGCTCGTCTTGCTGCTTTCTGTTTGTACAGGGCCACTCGATTTGTTTTCCATGATATACCTCCTATTTTTGAGTGTATCTCTATGGTAACATTTTTATGTTTATTTTTCAACATATTTTACACATTTTCAAATCCCATATTTCCCATCATAATATAAGTAGGTGGTGATAATATGGACGAGCTCAAAATCACAAGAAAAACCGAACCAGTTATGTTTACCATCCGCGTGGACAAGTCCATCGTGGATTTTTATGACGATCTGGCCAGAAAAACCAATCGTTCCCGCAATGAGCTGATTGGTCTCGCCCTAGAATATGCCAAGGATAAAATCAAGGTCGAGTCCTGATTTTCCGATATAAAAATACGCCGTGCGTGCAGACAACTGCACACGCGGCATATTTTTATAGTAAATGGCTTACATAAACAAAAAACCACCCCGAAGGGTGGTCAAAAGTGGAGCGGCCGACGAGGCTCGAACTCGCTACCTCCACCTTGGCAAGGTGGCGCTCTACCAGATGAGCTACGGCCGCATAAAATGGTGCCTCCGATCGGAATCGAACCAATGACACGGGGATTTTCAGTCCCCTGCTCTACCGACTGAGCTACAGAGGCAAACAACAGGTATGATTATACACGAAGGAGGGACATCTGTCAAGCGCGTTTTTACAATTTTCTGCCGGATTTTGCCTGAATTTCAAAAAAATAAAGCAGCTGCTGCCGTGCCCCGGGTCATCGGGGCGCGGCGCAGCTGCATAAACAGCATGGCAAACGCGGTCAATCGCGGCGGAAGATGTCGCGCGTGTAGACCTTTTCCTTTACGTCGTCCAGGCATTTGTCATAGCGGTTTGCCAGAATGGCCTGCGACTGTGCCTTGAACCTGTCCAAATCGTTGACAACAACACTGCCAAAGAAGGTCTCGCCATCCTGCAGCGTCGGCTCATAGATGATGACCGTCGCCCCCTTGGCCTTGATGCGCTTCATGACACCCTGAATCGAGCTCTGGCGGAAGTTATCGCTGTTGCTCTTCATCGTCAGGCGGTAGACGCCGATGGTCACGGGCTTTTCCCTGCCGGCGTCATACTCATTCTCGTCGGCGTAGCCGTAGTACCCGGCCAGCTTCAGCACACGATCCGCGATAAAGTCCTTGCGGGTGCGGTTGCTGTCAACAATGGCCTCGATCAGCTTTTCGGGCACATCGGCATAGTTGGCCAGCAGCTGCTTGGTATCCTTGGGCAGGCAGTAGCCGCCGTAGCCGAAGCTGGGATTATTGTAGTGGCTGCCGATACGCGGGTCAAGGCAGACACCGTCGATGATCTGCTGGGTATTCAGACCCTTGCTCTCGGCGTAGGTGTCCAGCTCATTGAAGTACGCCACGCGCAGCGCCAGATAGGTGTTGGCAAACAGCTTGACAGCCTCGGCCTCGGTGAAGCCCATGAACAGCGTGTCGATGTTTTCCTTGATAGCTCCCTCCTGCAGCAGCCCCGCAAAGGTGTGCGCGGCCTCCACCAGGCGCGGATCGTTCAGGTCAGTGCCGACAATGATGCGGCTCGGGTAAAGGTTGTCGTAGAGCGCCTTCGACTCGCGCAGGAACTCGGGGCTGAAGATGATGTTGCTGCTGCCGAATTTTTCGCGCACCGACACCGTGTAGCCCACGGGAATCGTCGACTTGATGACCATGACGGCGTTGGGGTTGTACTGCATGACAAGCTGAATGACCGCCTCGACAGCCGAGGTGTCAAAGTGCTGGGTGCGGCTGTCGTAGTTTGTGGGCGCGGCGATGACGACAAAGTCCGCGCCGCTGTACGCCTGCGCCGGGTCAAGCGTGGCGGTCAGTTTCAGTTCCTTTTCGGCCAGGTATTTTTCAATGTATTCGTCCCGGATCGGAGATTTGCGCCGGTTGATGAGATCAACCTTGGCCGGGATCACGTCAATCGCGCAGACCTCGTGGTGCTGCGCCAGCAGCGTTGCAATGGAAAGTCCCACATAGCCCGTTCCCGCAACCGCAATTTTAAGCATTTTGTCCATAGCCGATTCCTTCTCCGTGTTATTTTGGCGGCACCGGCGGACGCAGTGTGCATCCTGCGGTGCTTTTGTTTTGGTATTGTCTTATAATAAATGTATTATAACACGAAGTTGGGAGTGTGGCAACCGGGCGGCGGGCAGTTTACGCATGCCGCTTTTTGTCCAGACGAATTTTATCGCTTATCATGGCAATAAATTCACTGTTCGTCGGCTTGCCGCGCAGGTTGTGGATCGTGTAGCCAAAGTAGCTGTTCAGCGTGTCCACGTCGCCGCGGTCCCAGGCGACCTCGATGGCGTGGCGGATCGCGCGCTCGACGCGGCTGGCTGTGGTCATGTTGCGCTTGGCGATTTCGGGATAAAGCCGCTTGGTCACGGCGTTGATGTACCCGTGATCGGAGATCGTCAGCAGAATGGCGTCGCGCAGGAACTGGTAACCCTTGATGTGCGCGGGTACGCCGATCTGGTGCAGAATTTCCGTCACGGTCAGCTCATCGCTGTCCTGCGAGACGACCTGCGGGCGCATCGTGTTGCCCGCCGCCTTCAGCACACGGCTGACGAGGACCGACTCATCAAACGGCTTGACGAAGAAGAACGAGAACCCGCTGTCAAGAAGTTCCTGCTCCATCTCCTCGCTCTGGAATGCCCCCGTGACGAAGAACGTCGTGTGGGTGCTGCTGGTGTTCTGGGCCTCGTAGCGCTGCTTGACCGTGATCGCGTCCAGGTCCGGCATGAACGCATCCAGCAGAACGGCCTGCGGATGAACGGCCAGAAGGGTTTCCAGGGCCTTGGTGCCGTTCTTCTCACAGACGGTCACGGCAATGCCTTTGGCTTCCAGCGCACGGCGGCACACAGCGGACACCTGCGTGTCCGTGTCGGTCATTACAAATTTGATCTTTTCCATCGTCACATATCCTCCATACATTTTGAGCTGCGCGTACCCCGCGCGTAAACTTCGCTCGGTTTCTGTTTACATTGGGAATTCTACCATATTTTCCCACATTTATCAATAGATTTCCCGCTGTTTATCGGTATTTCCCGAAATTTTCGTTCGACAATTTTTTCTATAATTCGTCAGTCATCGGCAAAATAGTACACGTATCAACATCATTTTATTATTTTCGTCGTTTTTGTTGTCGGTCAGCAGTCCCGCTTTTTCGTCCGCTGCGTCCCACTTTCGGCGCTCATTTGCTGCTGGCGACAGCATCCGCTTTTTCCAGCATGGTTGTCGCAAAGATTGCGTAGCCTCTGCTCGGATCGTTCACCAGCACATGTGTAAGCACTGCCGCCAGACGGCCATTCTGCACGATGGGCGAACCGCTCATGCCCTGCACCACGCCGCCGGTGGCGTCAAGCAGGCGCTTGTCCGTCACGCGGACCAGCAGGTTTCGATTCGGGTCGCTGCCGGTCATCGTCACACGCTCGACCTGAATCGTATAGGGCTGCGCCGTCGTGCCCAGCACAGTGGTCCACAGCTCGGCCTCGCCGGGCGTGACCTCCTGCAAATTTGCCACGGGCAGTGCCGGGGCGGTGCAGCTGCCGGTGTAGCTGCCGTAGACCCCGGCGGCGTCGTTGGCCAACACGGTTCCGGCTGGTGCGGCGGCGAACTCCCCGCGCAGCTCGCCCGGGCTGCCCGCTGCGCCGCGGATGCAGCCGGTGATCGTCACCGGGACGATTTCCCCGGAGAGCAGTGTCAGGTCCGCACCTGTGTCGGCATCGCTGATGGAATGCCCCAGCCCCGCGAATGTGCCGCGCTGCGGGTCCACAAAGCTCATTGTGCCGATGCCCGCGCCCGAGTCCCGCACCCAGACGCCCGCCTTGTAGTGACCGTTTTCGTCCGCCGTCGGGGTCAGCGTCGCCGTGTGCCGGGCACCGCTGCGCCGATACACCACGGTCAGGGGTGCGCCACCCGCCGCCTGAATGGCCGCGGTCAGGTCCTCGTTGCTGCGTACCGGCCTGCCGTTGGCGGAGACGATCAAATCGCCCAGCCGCAGCCCGGCTGCCTTGGCGGGGTTCTCACTGCCCAGCGCCGTGTAGCGATCCGAGAACGCCACGACAAGCGCCCCGTCGGAGAACAGCTTGACGCCGAACGGTGTCCCGCAGACCTGCACGGTGCGCCGCTCGGTGCTGACGGCACGCACGGTCTTGACCGGCAGCGTGCCGAACAGCGTCAGCGTGACGTTGGCGCTTGTGTCAGGCGTCGTGCTGTCCGCGGCCACGCTCCCCTGCCGCTTTTTTACGGTCAGGTAGGGCATCGAGGCAATTTCCAGCTCCGCCGCCGGGCCGTCGGTGTAAAGTGTATCCGGCAGAGCCGCCGCCAGGCCCGCCAGTACCACGGCCGCCAGCAGGGCCGCTGCCGCCAGCAGGGCCGCCGCATGCCGTAAAAATTTGTGTCGGTGCATATTCATCCCTCGCTTTGGGATTAGAATGTGCAGGCAGTCCGCGGAATATGTCACAAAAAGCCCCCTGCATCGCGGGGATGCAGGGGGCTTGGGTCAGGCGGTTTCTTCTTCCTTGCTGCCGTGCAGCAGGTCGGCCACCGGGCTGATGGCCATATAGGCGTTTGCGTCGACACCCTTGACCAGCGTCTTGAGCTTGACGGTCTGGAAGCGGTTGACCACAACGTACAGCACCGTCTTGGGCGTGTCCGAGTAGAAGCCGTGGGCGTCTATGATGGTCAGGCCCGTGCCGAATTCCTCCGACACGGCGCGGGCGATCTCGTCCGGGTGGGTCGTGATGATCATGGCTGCCTTGGCGCTGTCAAGGCCGTCCACGATGAAGTCCACGGTCTTGGAGCCCGCCGCGTAGGTGACGATGGAGTAGAGCGGCAGTATCCAGCTGCCCATGACGATGCCGCAGATCATGTACAGCAGCACGTTGTAAATCAGCACAAATGTACCGACGGACAGCCCGAGCGGCTTTGCAAAGATGACGGCGACGACCTCAATGCCGTCCATCGCGCCGCCGTAGCGGATGGCCAGGCCGCTGCCAACGCCCGAGATGATGCCGCCGAACAGCGCACACAAAAACAAATCCGTGCCCGCCAGCGGCGAGGCAATGCTGACGTCGATGGGCAGCACATCGGTGATGAGCCAGGCCGCCACCGAGTAGACGCAGACCGTGAAGATGGCGTAAATCGAGAACACCGCCCCCTGCCGCTTGAAGCCGAACAGCAGCAGCGGGATGTTGAGCAGGATCAGGAAGAAGGACAGCGAAAGATAGTCCGGCGTCAGCTGGGAGAGCAGGATGGATGTGCCGGAGATGCCGCTGTCGTACAGCTGTACCGGCGCAATAAACAGCGTTACACCGATAGCATTGATGATGCCCGCGATCAGCAGCATCAAAAAATGGAAGGGCGAGAGCTTGGCTAGGATGTTCTTTTTCAAAGTCTACCTCCGTGGTCACAGGCTGGCAGGCGGTTTGCCTATAGTATACCGTACAGCAGGGACACACGTCCATAGATAAAACGTAAATTGTGCGCAAGCCTTCCTTTATTAAAGCGGATGCCCGTGTCAATATAGTTTTGCCATTGACAAACCGCACAAAAAAACGTATACTAATTTTGTTATGCGGCTATGGCGGAATTGGCAGACGCGCTGGTTTTAGGGTCCAGTGTCCACGACGTGCAGGTTCAAGTCCTGTTAGCCGCACCAAAGGAAATGACCGAGGTATATCCCCTGCGGGGGATGTACCTCGGTCATTTTTATTTTTCGGTTGTCTCTGCCGGTACCACACCGTACTCGTCGGCGCTGACGGGGTCTGCATAGACGGCGTAGCGCTGGGGGGTGTGGGTCAGGATGCCGAAGGGGTAGCAGGTGTACAGGATGCAGCTGGGCTCCTCGGCACCCCAGCGCACCTTGTCGACGTCGGTCTCCTGAATGACCTGCATGTCGGTGACTTTATAGGTAAAGTCGCCCCAGTCGGTCTCCAGATGAATGATGGCACCGAGCTGCGTCGAGCCAAGGTCCGAGAAGTACGTGCCCGTATGCCCACCGATAAAGACTGTGCCGTTCTCGCCGGGCAGGACGCAGTCACTCTCGGCGCGGCAGCCCGCACCGCGGCCAAACTGGCCCTCGCTGTCGCCCCAATAGAGGGCGCAGTCCACGTTTGTGCCTTCGACCCAGATGCGGCCCAGCTTATCGCCGTACTGCACGCTGTCGTGCTCGTCCTGCGCAGCAGTGACCTGCTCGGCACGCTTCGCGGCGGCTGCTTCGGCGGCTAGGCGTTCTTCCTCCTGACGGGCGGCCTCGGCGGCTTCACTGGCGGCGCGGGCAGCCTCCTCCTCGGCGGCTTTGGCGGCCTCGCTGGCAGCAGCGGCACTGGCCGCAGCGGCAGCTTCGGCAGCTCTCTGCCGGTTTTTGGAGATGACCAGCGCCGCCGCTATGCCGACGCAGACGGCCAGCGCCAATGCGCAGAGGGCCAGACACTTTGTCATCCGTTTGCGGCTCATGCGTTGTGCTCCCGGCTGGCGAGGTAAGCAGCGGGGCCGCTCTGGTACAGGTCGCCGCCGTGGGTGTCCAGCAGGACCGTCAGCGGGAAGTCCTTAACTACCAACTTACGCACCGCCTCACAGCCGAGGTCCGGCCACGCAATGATCTCGGAGCTCTGCACACTGCCGGCCATCAGGGCGCCGGCCCCGCCGATGGCGGCCAGATAGACCGCGCCGTTTTTGACGACGGACTGCTTGACGGCATCGGTGCGCTTGCCCTTGCCGATCATGCAGGCCAGTCCCAGATCCAGCAGCCGCGGCGTGTAGGCGTCCATACGGCCCGAGGTCGTGGGGCCTGCCGCGCCGATGGCACAGCCCGAGCGCTCCGGCGTGGGGCCGACGTAGTAGATGGCCGCGCCCTCAATGGGGAACGGCAGCGGCTCGCCCTTGTCCAGCAGTTCCATCATGCGGGCGTGGGCGGCGTCACGGGCGGTGTAGACCACGCCCGACAGCAGCACGGTGTCCCCTGCTTTCAGCGGTGCAAGATCCTGCTTGGAGAGGGGCGTTTTCAGTACATATTGCATCGTTGCGCCTCCTTACAGCGTGCGGCTGGCGCGGCGGGTAACGTGGCAGCTGATGTTGACGGCCACGGGCAGGCAGGCCACATGGGTAGGCTTTTGCTCAATGGCAACCCCCAGACAGGTCGTGGCACCGCCAAAGCCCTGCGGGCCAAAGCCTGTGGCGTTGATGGCGTCCAGCAGTTCCTTTTCCAGCGCTGCATAATACGGGTCGGCGTTGGGTTCGTCCAGCGGGCGCAGCAGTGCCTTTTTGGCCAGCGCTGCGCAGTGGTCGAAGCTGCCGCCGATGCCGATACCCAGCACAATGGGCGGGCAGGGGTTGGCTCCGGCCTGCTCCACCGTGTCAAGCACGAATTTTTTCACGCCCTCGACGCCGTCGGCTGGCTTGAGCATGGCAAGGCGGCTCATGTTTTCACTGCCCGCGCCCTTGGGGGCGACGGTGATTTTGCAGCCGCTGCCCGGCACAAGATGCACAGTCAGGAATGCCGGGGTGTTGTCCCCCGTGTTGACGCGCTGCAGCGGGTCGGCGGTGATGGATTTGCGTAAGAATGCTTTCTCGTAGCCGCGGCGCACGCCCTCGTTGACGGCATCGGTCAGGTCGCCGTCAATGTGGGCGTCCTGGCCCAGCTCGATAAAGACGCAGGCCATGCCGGTGTCCTGGCAGATGGGCAGGTCTTTCTCTTTCGCAACGCAGAGATTCTGCTGCAATAAGCCCAGTGTCTCCTTTGCCAGCGGCCACGGCTCGGCGGCCTCGGCGGCATCCAGTGCAGCCTTTACGTCGGCGGGCAGCCGGGTGTTGGCCTCGATGCAGAGAGCCTCCACTGCGTCGGTGATGGCGGCGGCAGGAATTTCACGGATGCTCATACGCGCGCCACGCCGCTTTCTCTCGCGGCCTGTGCGACGGCAGCGGCGACGGCATCGGCCACGCGGGGGTCAAATGCCTTGGGCAGGATGTTTTCCTCGTTCAGCTCGTCGTCGGGGATGAGACCTGCGATGGCCTTGGCGGCGGCCATCTTCATGGCGGGGTTGATGTCCCGCGCACGGACGGACAGCGCACCCTTGAAGATGCCGGGGAACGCCAGCACATTGTTGACCTGGTTCGGGAAGTCGCTGCGGCCCGTGCCGATGACGCGGACGCCCGCCTGCTTAGCGAGGTCGGGCATGATCTCGGGCGTGGGATTCGCCATGGCGAACACAATCGCGTCCTTCGCCATCGTGGCGGCCAGTTCGGGGGTCAATGCGCCCGCAATCGACGTACCAATGAAGATGTCCGCGTCCCGTATGGCCTCGGCCAGACCGCCGGTCAGCTTGTCGGGGTTCGTCTCCTCGGCCAGCCTGCCCTTGTGGCCTTCAAGGCCCGCGGGGCGGTTCGGGTAGAGGATGCCGTGCTCATCAACGGCGACGATGTTCTTAGCGCCCGCGACCTGCAGCATGTGGATGATGGCCGTGCCCGCCGCGCCGGGGCCGTTCTGGACGATCTTGACGTCCTCAATGCGCTTGCCGACGACCTTCAGGGCGTTGAGCACACCCGCCAGCACGATGATGGCTGTGCCGTGCTGGTCGTCGTGGAACACGGGAATGTCGAGGTCACGCTCGAGTTCGGCTTCGATTTCAAAGCACTCGGGGCTGCGGATGTCCTCCAGGTTAATACCGCCGAAGGTCGGGGCAATGGCCTTGACCGCAGCGATGACCTCCTCCTTCGTCTTGGCGTTCAGGCAGATGGGGAACGCATCGACGCCGCCGAACTCCTTGAACAGGACACACTTGCCCTCCATGACCGGCAGACCTGCCTCGGGGCCGATGTTGCCCAGACCCAGCACGGCAGTGCCGTTCGTGACGACGGCGACGGTACGGCCCTTCATCGTGTAGGTGTAGACGTCATCGGGGTTTGCCTTGATCTTGCGGCACGGCTCGGCCACGCCGGGGGTATAGGCGGTGGACAGCGCGTCGCGGTCCTTGCATTCGCAAAGGCTCTGCACGGCGATCTTGCCGGGGAACTTGCTGTGGAGCTCCAGAGCAGCTTTGTTGTAGTCCATGGGGATACCTCTCCTTTATATAGTTTTACTTTCCGTAATGGTGCTCGGTAGGGGCCGGACATGTCCGGCCCGCAGCCTTGCCGCCACATCGCTATGGATTTTACGTTGAGGGCAGGGCATGCCCTGCCCCTACAGAGTTGCTTCTTTTATTCGTGGTGTACCGGCGCATAGTCCGGTTCCAGCTTTATGACACAGAAATGGTCGGGCCACTTGGCCTGTACGGCATTGCGCAGGGCATTGACGAGCTTGACGCCCCGGTGCTGTTTGTCGGTCATGTACTCAGCAGGGACGGCACAGTCAAAAATCACGTTTGTATGTGTCGGGCCGGGCACAATGCGCAGGTCGTGGATGTTGGCCATCGGCGCGAGCTCCTCGACCTCACGCTGCAAAAAAGCCTTCAGCTCGTCCGCGTGGGGGTCACCGGTCACGACGGGGTCAAAGTGGATCGTCGCGATCAGCCCATCCTCCACAAGCAGGTCCCGCTCAATACGGTCAATGACATCGTGGCTGCGCATGACGTTGTCCTTAGCGTCCATTTCCAGATGGAAGCTGACCAGGCGGCTGCCGGGGCCGTAGTCGTGGATCATCAGATCGTGCACGCCCAGCACGCCGGGATAGCTCAGGGCCTTTTTCTCGATATGCTCGACCAGATCCGAGTCAGGCGCTGCACCCAGCAGCGGATTGATGGTGTCTTTGACGAGCATTGCACCGCTGTACAAAATGAACGCCGCCACACCGATACCCATCAGTCCGTCAATGCGGGCAAAGCCGGTGAGCTTTGTCAGAATCGTGGCTGCCAGAACCGCTGCCGTCGTGATGACATCGTTGCGGGCATCGGCGGCGGTGGCCAGCAGCGTTTCCGAGTCGATGGCCGTGCCGATTTGCCGATTCAGCCTGCTCATCCAGAGCTTGACGAGGATGGACGCAATCAGTACTGCAACCATGAGCCAGCTGAAAGCGACCTCCGTCGGGTGCAGAACCTTGGCAAAGCTCTCCTTCAAAAGCTCCACGCCGATGACCAGGATCATGACAGAGACCGCCAGCCCGGCCAGATACTCATACCGGGCATGGCCGTAGGGATGCTCCGAGTCCGCCGGGCGCGCGCCGAGCTTGAAGCCGACGAGGCTGACGATATTGGAGCTGGCATCGGAGAGGTTGTTCATGCCGTCGGCGGTGATGGCAACGCTGCCGGTCAGTACACCGACGGCGATCTTGCCGCCCGCCAGCAGTAGGTTACACACCACGCTGACGATGCAGGCCAGATTTCCGTAGGCCGTGCGGACGGCGCGATCCGCGGTGCTTTTATAATTTTTGACGAAAGTCCGTATTAAAAGCTGAATCAGTGGGAATGCCCCCCTTTTTTAGAAAAAGACAGACCTTGTAAGGGTCTGCCTTTTGGTTGGTTATAAGTTCTTGCCTCCTCTGGGAGGGGGCCAAGGAGAAAAATTACTTCCGCACGATGCAGGCATCGCGCTCGGGGCCGACGGAGATATACTTGATCTTGCAGCCGACCAGCTCCTCCAGACGTGTGACATAGTTCTGAGCAGCCTGGGGCAGGTCCTCAAACCTGCGCACGCCGGTGATGTCGCAGTGCCAGCCGGGCACAGTCTCGACAACGGGCTGGGCGTCGTCCAGCGTCTTGCCCATGGGGAAGCGGGTAGTCGTGCTGCCGTCGGTCAGCTTGTAAGCGGTGACGATGGGCACTTCCTCCATGTAGTCGAGGACGACCAGCAGGGTCAGGGCCAGTTCATCGCAGCCCTGGCACTGCACGCCGTAGCGGCTTGCCACAGCGTCGAACGGGCCGACGCGGCGGGGACGGCCCGTGGCGGCGCCGTACTCATGGCCGTGCTCACGCAGCACGTCCTTTTCCGCCTCGGTCATAGCCAGCTCCGTGGTGAAGGGGCCCTCACCGACGCAGGAGGAATAAGCCTTCATAATGCCGATGGAGAGGTTCAGCTTGTGGCCCGGGATGCCCGCACCGATGGGTGCATAGGCGGACACGGTGTTGGAGGAAGACGTGTAAGGATAGATGCCGAAGTCGATGTCACGCAGAGCGCCCAGCTGGGCCTCGAACATGATCTTCTTGCCCTCGCGGTCAGCCTTGTCCAGATAGTCGCCCACATCGCAGATGTAGGGGGCAAACAGCTTGGAATATTTCTCGCACCAGGCCCACATCTCGTCAACGCTGACGGGCTTCTGGCCGTAGATCTTCTCCATGGTCAGGTTCTTGGACTCAACGATGGTCTCCAGACGCTTCCTGACACCGGCGTCCATGTGGACGAGGTCGCCCATGCGCAGGGTCTTTTTCATGTACTTGTCGCCGTAGCTGTAGGCGATGCCGCGCTTGGTGGAGCCGAACTGAGCGCCGGTCTTGGACAGGCGCTCCTCCTCAAGGCCGTCCTGTGCGACATGGAACGGCATGGTGATGGTCGCACGGTCAGAGATTTTCAGGTTTTTGGGGCTGATCTCAACACCCTTCTCGGTCAGGGAGGTGATTTCCTTCTCGAGGTGCTCGGGGTCGATGACCATGCCGCCGCCCATAACGCAGACAACGTCGGGGCGCAGAATGCCGGAGGGAATCAGGTTCAGGACGAATTTGCCGCGCTCGTTCTTGACGGTGTGGCCTGCATTGTCGCCGCCCTGATAGCGCGCAACAATGTCATAGTCCTGGCTGAGCAGGTCGACCATGCGGCCCTTGCCCTCGTCGCCCCAGTTGATGCCGGTAATGGAAGTAAGCATACGTTTCTACCTCTTTTGTAAGTAAATAGGCATTTCAGCCTTTTCCGGAATCTCCGGGATCCGCTGCCGTCCTGTATTATACCATATTTGTCAAGAGAATACTATAGCCGTTTTGTACAAGATTCAAATGTTTTCGTTGGCGCAGTTGCAGGGGCAGATCAATGCTTAGAGAACTTCGCATACTCGGCATAGGGGATCTTTGCGCCGTCCGCAGTCTGGACATAGGTGCTGTCAAGCTGCTGTTTGAAGGCCGCGCGCATATCGGCCAGATACTCCTTGCGCAAAGCGTCGCGCTCGGCGGTCTCACGCTCGGTCAGACCGATGGCCTTGGCCTTTTTTGCCAGCGCGTTGATGCGGTCAATTTTGGATTTTTCCATGGTGTATGTCTCCTTGTTGTTTGTCTTTTTGCCATTATACCACATTTTCACAGCAATTTCATTTTACTTTTCCGAAAAATCGTGTATAATAAGAAAGTATGCAATTTTGAAAAAGACAGGAGAATTCCATGAAACTGAAGAATTTCCGCCGTGTGGCAGCCCTTGGCATGGCTGTCGGCATGACTGCTGTGCTTGCGGCCTGCGGCAATACCGCTGACACCGCCGCCTCCTCCGAGGCCGCTGAATCTACCGCCGAGACGGCTGACACCGCCGAGAAGGCCAGCGCTGAGACCGCGGACGCCGAGTACGCCTATCTGGCTGATTTCAGCTTTTCCGATGCGTTTGACGAGAACGGTTATCTCAAGGGCGTGACCGCCGCCGATTATGTCACCCTGCCCGACGACTACGCGGACATCACGATCAGCGCCGACCTGGGCCAGGTCAGCGACGACGACATCAATGATTACATTGATTCCAACGTGCTGTCCAACTTTGCGACCACGAATGAGGTCAAGGACCGCGCAGCCGCGGACGGCGATACGGTCAACATTGACTACGTGGGCCGCATCGACGGCGTTGCTTTCGACGGCGGTGACACCAAGGGCAGCGGTGCCGACCTGACTTTGGGCAGCGGCACCTACATTGACAACTTTGAAGATCAGATCGTCGGCCATACCCCCGGCGAGACCTTTGACGTCACGGTCACCTTCCCCGAGGATTACGGCAATGAGGACCTGAACGGCAAGGAAGCCGTCTTTGAGACGACCCTGAACTACATCAAGGAGTCCGTCACCCCCGAGCTGACCGACGACTGGGTCAAGGAAAATCTCGGCGAGAGCATGAGCCTGAACAGCGTCGATGAGCTGAAAGCCTTCGTCAAGTCCACGATGCTCTATGACAACCAGGCCAGTGACGTTTACACCGACCTGCATGACAAGGCCAGCTACGCGGACGAGCTGCCGCAGACCGCGCTGGACTACTACCGCGATGTGCTGCTGTACCGCATTTACACCAACGCCCAGAAATACGGCACCGACATGAACACCCTGCTTTCCTCCGGCATGATGGGCAGCAGCTATGACAGCGTGGATGCCTATCTGGCAGATGCCAACGACAGCATCAAGTCCATCACCCAGCAGGCCCTGCTGATGCAGGCCGTGGCCGAGAAAACGGGCTTCAAGTGCGACACCGCCACCATGAACGCTGACTTTGGCCGCTACTACGGCACCACCGACCCGAGCCAGTATGTCTCCGCCTATGGTGAGAACTACATCAAGATGAACGTTCTGCAGAGCGACGTCATGCAGAACCTGATCGACAACGTCAAGTACGAATAAGCGGTAAGCGCCGCCGCACTCCCGGTTTTGCACCGGGAGTGCTTTTTTGTTGCTTTTTGCGGGGGAAACCTTTATAATAAAGGTATTCTGAACAAGGAGTCCTTCCCTATGCCTCTTATCATCCCGAAAGAACTGCCTGCTTACGAGGAATTGCAGCAGGAAAATGTATTTGTCATGCACCAGGAGCGCGCGATGAGCCAGCATATCCGCCCGCTGCGCATCCTGATTTTAAACCTGATGCCGACCAAGATCGTGACCGAGACCCAGCTGGCCCGCCTGCTGGCAAACAGCCCTTTGCAGGTGCAGGTCACCTTTTTGCAGACGGCGACCCACAGCACGACCCACACCGCGCCCGAGCACATGAAGGCGTTCTACAAGACGTTTGACGAGATCAAAAACGAGCGCTTTGACGGCATGATCATCACCGGCGCGCCGATTGAGGACCTGGACTACGAGGACGTTGACTACTGGGACGAGCTCTGCCGCATCATGGATTACACCAAGGAGAACGTCTACTCCACCATCCACCTGTGCTGGGGTGCGCTGGCGGGGCTGTACTACCACTTCGGTATCCCCAAGGTGCATCTGGACAAGAAGATGTTCGGCGTGTTTGAGCATCGTGTGACACGGCCTTCCAACCCGCTGGTGCGCGGCTTCGACGAGGTATTCTACGCCCCGCACAGCCGCTGGGCCGGGCTGGACCGCGCCGCCATCGACGCCTGCGGCGACCTGCGCATTCTGGCCGAGAGCGACATTGCCGGGCCGATGCTGCTTTCCACCGAGTCCGGGCGGCAGATTTTTGTCATCGGCCACCCCGAGTACGACAAATATACGCTGGACAGGGAGTATAAGCGCGATGTGAAGGCCGGCAAGCCCATCAACATCCCGTGCAACTACTACCCCGACGACGATCCGAGCCGCGACCCGCTGTTCCGCTGGCGCGCCCACGGGTATCTGCTGTACACGAACTGGCTGAACTACTACGTGTATCAGGACACGCCGTATGATCTGAGCCGTCTGGAAGCGTTGGAGAAGTAATAGCCCATTTATAGGGGCAGATGCTTACATCCGCCCCTACAGGTTTCCCGATAGTAGAATTTTGTCTCAAGGAGCTTACTATGCCCAAAATCAGCGCCTGCATTGTGGCGTACTGTGATTATGACGAGGTCTGCGCCGCGGTGCGCAGCATCCTGCACTATACCCCTGCCCCGGATCTTGCCCTGTATGTCGTGGACAACGGCAGTCCCGACGGCTGCGGCAGGCAGCTGGCAGAGACGGATTTCGGCGACAGCCGCGTGACTGTGCTGCCGCTGGAAAAAAATATCGGCTTCGGCAAGGGCCACAACTATGTGCTGGATCGTCTGACCAGCGACGTACACTTTATTCTGAACCCGGACATCCTGCTGACCGGCGACGTGCTGGAGGACATGGCCGCGTGGCTGCTGGCCCGGCCCGGGGCCGCCATGGCAACGCCCCAGCTGCGCTACCCGGACGGCAAGCTGCAGCACCTGCCCCGCCGCAAGCCGACGCCCTGGCTGCTGCTGGCGCGGCAGCTGGCCCCGAAGCTCGGCGGCTGTTTTAAGAAGGCCGACGACCACTACACGATGCAGGATGAGGATCTGACCGTGCCCCGCCGCATCGAGTTCTGCACCGGCAGCTTTATGGCCGTGCGCACTGATGTGTTCAAGGAAATCGGCGGGTTTGACCCCGAGTATTTCATGTATGTGGAGGACGCTGACCTGACCCAGAAGGTGCTGCAGAAGGGCACCGTCTGGCTGGCTCCGCAGTTTTCCGCCATTCATGCGTGGCACCGCGCCCCCATGCGCGACGCGGGCAAGTTCAAGATGCAGCTTGTCAGCATGGGACGGTATTTCAAAAAGTGGGGCTGTGGGAAAGGGACGGTATGACCCTGCCGACATTTCGGAACTTGTAGGGACAGATGCTCACCATCGGCCCCTACAACGCCAAGAGCAGCGCAAAAGCAGCGTAAGAACAGCTCCGACTGTTTTTCTTGACAAACCCGCATTCCTATGCTACAGTAAGAATATCGCAAGGCCGCTGACCGACGGGATATTGTGGGGCTTACCACAGGGGACGCGGCGTTATCACTTGCCTTTTAAGCCGACCGTCTGGGCTGCATACACTGGAGTATGGTGTGTGCAGCCCTTTATTGTTTTTACAAAAACGGAGGAATCGTACAATGTTGAGTGACATCGAAATTGCCCAGACCGCCAAAATGCAGCCCATCACCGAAATCGCCGCCAATCTGGGCCTGCAGGGCGAGGACGTCATCCCCTACGGCCACTACAAGGCCAAGCTGAACCACAAGCTGGCCAAGGCTGACAAGCCCGAGGGCAAGCTGATCTTAGTCACCGCCATCAGCCCCACGCCCGCGGGCGAAGGCAAGACCACGACGAGCGTCGGTCTGGCGGACGCCATGAACGCGCTGGGCAAAAAAACGATGCTCTGCCTGCGTGAGCCGTCCCTCGGCCCCGTGTTCGGCATCAAGGGCGGCGCTGCCGGCGGCGGCTATGCCCAGGTCGTGCCGATGGAGGACATCAACCTGCACTTTACCGGCGACATCCACGCCATCGGCGCGGCCAACAACCTGCTGGCTGCCATGATCGACAACTCGATCCAGCAGGGCAACCCGCTCAACATTGACCCCCGCCGCATCACCTGGAAGCGCTGCATGGACATGAATGACCGCCAGCTGCGGTTCATCGTGGACGGCCTCGGCGGCAAGGTCAACGGCACCCCGCGTGAGGACGGCTTTGACATCACCGTTGCCAGCGAGGTCATGGCGGTGTTCTGCCTGGCCACCGATCTGGAGGACTTAAAGGCCCGCCTGTCCCGCATCGTCTGCGCCTACACCTACGACGGCCAGCCCGTCACCGCCGGGCAGATCGGCGCGGCGGGCGCGATGACCGCACTTTTGAAGGATGCGCTCGACCCGAACCTTGTCCAGACGCTGGAGCACAACCCCGCCATCATCCACGGCGGTCCGTTCGCCAACATTGCCCACGGCTGCAACAGTGCCATTGCCACCAGGCTGAGCCTCAAGCTGGCCGACTACGTTGTGACCGAGGCCGGCTTCGGCGCGGATCTGGGCGCGGAGAAGTTCCTTGACATCAAGTGCCGCTATGCCGGGCTGCACCCCGCCGCCGTTGTGCTGGTGGCCACGGTGCGCGCACTCAAGTCCCACGGCGGCGTGGCCAAGCCCGATCTGGGCAAGCCCAATGCCGAGGCCGTGCGCGCGGGTGCTGTCAATCTGGCCCGCCATATCGAGAATCTGCAGGGCTTTGGTCTGCCGGTCTGCGTGGCGATCAACGCCTTCCCCACCGACACTGCGGAGGAGATGGATGTTATTTATGACGTCTGCAGCAAGGCCGGTGTGCCCTGCGCCCTGAGCGAGGTCTTTGCCAAGGGCGGCGAGGGCGGCAAAGCGCTGGCCGAGACCGTGCTGTCCATCCTGGACGACAGCGCAGAGGTGCAGTACACCTACGAGCTGGACGCGCCGCTGACGGATAAGATCGAGGCCGTCGCCACGAAGATCTACCGCGCGGGCCGCGTAAGCTACACCGCCGCCGCAAAAAAGACGCTGGACGAGCTGACCGCGCTGGGTTATGGCAAGCTGCCGGTCTGCATTGCCAAAACGCAGTATTCCTTCAGCGACAACGCCAAGCTGACGGGTGCGCCCGCGGGTCACACGCTGAATGTGCGCGAGGTGCGTTTGAGCGCCGGTGCGGGCTTTGTGGTCGTTGTCTGCGGCAGCATCATGACGATGCCCGGCCTGCCCAAGCACCCCGCCGCCATGGACATTGACGTGGATGTACACGGGAAGATCACGGGTTTGTTCTGATCGGTAAAATTTTGGTAAAATCGTAGAATAAAGAATCCCCCTTCCGGGAGGCTGTAGGGGCCGATGACGAGCATCCGTCCCTACAGAGTTCCCGGAAGGGGGATTCTTATTTATAGTTATCACACAGGCTTACAAATTTTCGCCGTTCGCACCAATGGCCCCGGCATACCATGCGGCGCTGTCCCCGGGGGCGGGCCGGCGTTATTCCGCCATGTCTCCCGCTTTTGCTTCCGGGGTCTCTGCGGCCTTCTGCTCCATGTCCGGGGCAATTTTGCCGCCGGGCATCTTGTGGCCGAAGGACGGCACAAAGAAATACTTGCGGATGATGAAGATCAGCGCGATGGCCACCACGCTGACCAGGTTCTGCACGGCGTCCTCATGGCCGACGATCATGTGGCGGGCAATGGCGTAGAGCAGCACCTCCAGCACGCTGCCGGGGCTGTGCTTGGCCAGCATCTTAATAAACTCGATGCCGATGACGATGTCCAGCGCACGTTCCAGAAAGGTGCGAATCTCCAGGCTGTCGGCATCGGTCAGCAGACCGGGCATCAGCTCCACCAGCGGGACAATGCTCATGAGCAGGGCCGCCAGCACAATGCCGGAGAGCACGACTTCGAGGATGCCCGCAGCCTCGGCGATCTGGTCGCGGAAGATGCGCTTGAACCATTCCTCCCTGCCGTGCAGGGCGTGATTTGTCAGGCGTCGTTTGGGTGCAATCATACAAAGCTCCTTGTTTATGTATTTTTTCTATTTTATCATATTTTTGTGCCCTGTACCAGCAAAATTTTACAGGCCGTTTTAAAGTATGACAATTGCCCTCCAAGACCCATCAAAAACGACAAAAAGCGACGGTCAAAACCCTTTTGCACCGTTTTTTGGCTGAAATGTCCGCCGGGCGCTTGCATTTTTTTTGCCCAGCGTTTACACTACAATTACAGGGCACATCTTACTTTTATTAAAGGGGGATCTTCCGTGGCAAACGCAATGCAGCGTATTGGCTTCTTCGCGGGTGTTCTGTACCATCATACCCTTTTTACGTCGACACCACAGCGCAGTGTATCCTGATGCGGAGCACTGCGCTGTTTGCTTTGTAAGGGAGGTTTCAAAACGTATGAAAAAAGTTGCGATCATCATGGGCTCGGACAGTGACTGGCCGGTGGTCAAGGGTGCCTGCACGGTGCTGAAGGATTTCGGCGTGCCGTATGAGGCGCACATTCTTTCGGCCCACCGCACACCGGAGGCCGCCGCCGCGTTCGCCAAGAGCGCCCGTGCCGAGGGCTACGGCGTCATTCTCTGCGCTGCCGGCATGGCCGCACACCTGGCCGGTGCCTTTGCCGCCAACACCACCCTGCCCGTTGTGGGCATCCCGATGAAGGGCGGCGCCATGGACGGTCTGGACGCCCTGCTGGCCACTGTGCAGATGCCCAGCGGCTTTCCCGTGGCTACCGTAGCGCTGAACGGCGCGAAGAACGCCGCGTATCTGGCTGTGGCGATTCTGGCCGTGGCCGACGACGAGCTGGCCGCGAAGCTTGACAGCTTCCGCGCCGACACCGCCGCCGCGATTGCCAAGAAGGACGCCGCCATTGCCGCTGAAGCCGCAGCACTGTAAAAGAGCCTTCCCCAAAAGGGAAAGCCAAAGACAGGTACACATACATACTTTACTATATTATACTATAAAAAGGAGCGTTTCTCATGAATTACGAAGTCAAAGAGCAGCTGTACGAAGGCAAGGCTAAGCAGGTTTTCGCTACCAACGATCCCGAGATCGTCATGGTCCACTATAAGGATGACGCCACTGCCGGTGACGGTGAGAAGAAGGGCACCATTCGCGACAAGGGCATTGTCAACAACAAGCTGTCCAACGCTCTGATGCAGAAGCTCGAGAAGGAGGGCATCCCCACCCATTACGTGCAGGAGGTCAATGACCGCGACACCTTTGTGAAGAAGGTCGAGATCGTGCCTCTGGAGGTCATCGTCCGCAACGTTGCAGCCGGTCACTTCAGCCTGCGCATGGGCGTGCCCGAGGGCAAGGTCTTTAAGACCCCCATCCTCGAGTACAGCTACAAGAACGACGATCTGCACGACCCGTTCATCAACCACTACTACGCCCTGGCCCTCGACCTGGCTACCCAGGAGGAGCTGGACACCATCGCGAAGTATGCCTTCAAGGTCAACGAGGTGCTGAAGAAGATCATGCTGGACGCCAACATCCGTCTGGTGGACTTTAAGCTCGAGTTTGGCCGCCTGTCCGACGGCACGATCATCCTGGCCGACGAGATCAGCCCCGACACCTGCCGTTTCTGGGACGCCACCACCGGCGCACATCTGGACAAGGATCTGTTCCGCCGCAACATGGGCGGCGAAGCCGACGCTTACCAGGAAGTCATGAAGCGCCTGCTGGGCTGATTGCACCCGCATAATTTACCGTGCGCTTTCCCGTAGGGGCGCATTCCCTATGCGCCCGCAAGAGGCAGCCGACCCACGGGCGGATATAGGATCCGCCCCTACGGCTTTACCATTCCGACAATTGGAGCAAATAAATGAGCGAAATTTCCCAATACACCGAGTCCCTGCACGAGGAGTGCGGCGTGTTCGGTATGTATGACAAGACCGGCGAGACCGATATGGTCAGCGCCGTCTACAGTGCGCTGTACGCCCTGCAGCACCGCGGCCAGGAGAGCTGCGGCATTGCGCTGAACGTCGACGGCGTGCTGTCCGGCTACCGCGATCTGGGCCTTGTCAGCGAGGTCTTTACCAAGCGCGTGCTGGAGGAGCTGCCCCGCGGCGCAAAGATGGCTACCGGCCATGTCCGCTATGCCACGGCGGGCCAGCGCAGCCGTTCCAACGCACAGCCGATGGTTCTGCATCACTGCAAGGGCGCTATGGCGGTCTGCCACAACGGCAACCTTGTCAACGCGCCGAAGCTGCGCCGCAAGCTCGAGATGAGCGGTTCGATCTTTCACGGCACGTCGGACACCGAGGTCATCGCCTATCTGCTGACCCAGAACCGTCTGCTGACGCCGAACATTGAGATGGCCGTCAGCCGCACGATGGACGACATCGAGGGCGCATACTCCCTCGTCATTATGACTCACACCAAGCTGATCGCGGCGCGCGACCCCAACGGCTTCCGCCCGCTGTGCATCGGCGAGCTGCCCGACGGCAACGGCTATGCCATTGCCAGCGAGAGCTGTGCGCTGGACGCCGTGGGTGCGAAGTTCATCCGTGACGTGCGCCCCGGCGAGATCGTTATTGCCGACCGCAACGGCCTGCGCACGATGGAGGATCACTGCGGCACCGCGCCGCACACGATGTGCGTCTTTGAGTACATCTACTTTGCCCGCCCGGATTCCGTCATCGAGGGCACCTGTGTGCATGAGGCCCGTCTGCAGGCGGGCCGGTTCCTGGCGCAGGAGCATCCCGTGGAGGCCGATGTCGTCATCGGCGCGCCGGACTCCGGTCTGGATGCAGCGCTCGGCTATGCGCAGGAGAGCGGCATCCCCTACGGCGTGGGCTTTATCAAGAACAAATATGTAGGCCGCACCTTCATTCAGGGCAGCCAGGCCCAGCGCGAGAGCAGCGTGCGCATCAAGCTGAACGCCATCACGTCCACGGTCAAGGGCAAGCGCGTTGTGCTGGTCGATGACTCCATCGTCCGCGGCACGACGAGCGCCCGCACCATCCGCCTGCTGCGCGAGGCCGGTGCTGCCGAGGTACACTACCGCATCAGCGCCCCGCCGTTCGCCCACCCGTGCTACTTCGGCACCGACATTCCCGACGAGAAAGACCTGATTGCCACCGGCCACACCGTCGAGGAGATCAACGAGCTGGTCGGGTCTGACACGCTGGGCTATTTGAGCGTTGAGCATGTGCAGCAGCTGGCCATCCACAGCAAGTGCGGGTTCTGCACGGGCTGCTTTACCGGCAAATACCCCGTCGCCCCGCCCACCGAGACGATGGACATTGTCTACGACAAGCCGCTGAGCCAGTCTAAGACGAATAAGAAGCTGTAATCATAACGACGGAAGCGCAGCAGTAGCGCAAACTTCTCTCCCCCCCACCGCCTCCTTGCCTCCCTCTGCGAGGGAGGTGGCGCGCAGCGCCGGAGGGAGAGAGCTTGCCGCTGCCACCCGATTTTCCGAGTAATGTAACACATTTAGGAGTTCAACATGGAAAAAAGCTATTCTGCCAGCTACGCCGCTGCAGGCGTGGATATTACCGCCGGGTACCGCTCTGTTGAGCTGATGAAACAGTATGTGGCCCGCACGATGACCGAGAGCTGCATCGGCGGTCTGGGCGGCTTCGGCGGCCTGTTTGAGCTGGACTGCACCGGCATGGAGCATCCCGTTCTGATTTCCGGCACTGACGGCGTCGGCACCAAGTTGCGCATTGCCATGCTGCTGGACAAGCACGACACCATCGGCATCGACTGCGTGGCCATGTGCGTCAACGACGTCATCTGCGCCGGTGCCAAGCCGCTGGTTTTCCTCGACTACATCGCCTGCGGCAAGAACATCCCGGAGAAGATCGCCGAGATCGTCAAGGGCGTGGCCGAGGGCTGCGTCCAGGCGGGCTGCTCCCTCGTGGGCGGCGAGACCGCCGAGCACCCCGGCATGATGCCCGAGGATGAGTACGACCTGGCCGGCTTCACCGTCGGCGTCGTGGACAAGGCAAAGATTTTGGACAACTCCACGATGCAGCCGGGCGATGTCATCATCGCACTGCCCTCCACGGGCGTACACTCCAACGGTTTCTCGCTGGTGCGCAAAATTTTTGACATTGACAACAACCCCGATGTGCTGAAAAAGACATTCGACGGCATGGACAAGCCCCTGGGCGAGGCCCTGCTGGCCCCCACGAAGATCTACGTCAAGCCCGTGCTGGCTGTCATGGACGAGATCACGGTCAAGGGCGTGTCCCACATCACCGGCGGCGGCTTCTATGAGAACATTCCCCGCAGCCTGA
>ENA-OWON01000079-OWON01000079.1-gut-metagenome-genome-assembly--contig:-NODE-79-length-73467-cov-11.547459_pt1 | contig 73467 bp, 68 predicted proteins | sample MGYA00248257_ERZ651798 | MGnify/ENA primary metagenome ERZ651798 (study PRJEB26908, sample SAMEA4031708) | gut metagenome | biome: gut; feature: normal infant; material: stool | place: China | collected 2015... | reverse complement strand
AAAAAGACTATGCAATCCAGCGAATTGGAGTCGGGCTTGCCCGACGAAGCTGAGCAGGAGTGCATAGTCTTTTTCTTACTTAGAGGCCGTCGTGAATTAAATAACAATTTTACGCATGGACAATATCGTGACTAAAACACAAAAAAGACAAAAAAGTGCCATACATTGGATAAGTATTTGGTCGAAGAAGCTGCAAAATCTTGTTATATTGAAAGTACAGGATCTCGCAAAGCGTTTAGGTAAGGAAACACCTTCGGACATCGACTCGAAAATACCTCGTCTGATGCCGAAGTGTACCTAAACGCTAAGCTCGAAAGGATTTCGCAAAGCGTTTAGGTAAGGAAACACATTCGGACATCGACTCGAAAAGACCTCGTCTGATGCCGAAGTGTACCTAAACGCTAAGCTCGAAAAGACCTCGCAAAGCGTTTAGGTAAGGAGGAACCAAAATCATGGAGATACAGAAAATTACAGATGCGTCATTTGGAAAATATGGACGGGTTCTGGAAGGGTATTCAATCGACAGAATCTTAAAAGAAATGGAGCATACCCCACTTCCGAAAGATGTCATTTATGTGCCATCCGTAGAAGAGATGGAAGCACTTCCGGAAGCAGAAGCATTCCAGAATCGTGCTTATGGTGGATTGCCGATTCAGATAGGGTATTGCAACGGCGATAATAACAAGTTAAATGCATTGGAGTATCACCGCTCATCAGAGATTAATATTGCAGTTACAGATATGATTTTATTGCTTGGTTCACAGCAGGATGTAAAAGAGGATTTTACATATGATACTTCTCTTGTAGAAGCATTTTATGTTCCGGCTGGGACAGTAGTGGAAATGTATGCAACAACATTGCATTATGCACCATGTACGGCAGTAGAAGGAGGATTCCGCTGTGTGGTAGTTCTTCCGGCTGGAACGAATACAGAGCTTACATTTCCTATCGGAGAGAATGGAGAGGATAAGCTGATCACAGCAAAGAATAAATGGCTGATTGCACATGAAGAAGCTGGAATCGAAGGTGCATTTTGTGGATTACAAGGTGAAAATATCACATTGTAAGTGAATAACTTATTTGAGATTCACGGAGTGTGTGGAAAACCGCCGGCTATTTGTATGGCGAATAAAACCAGAAACGAAAATAATGAGAAAATATAACAGATATAAACAAAAAGAAAGGTTGGTATAAAAGATGAGTAATATGCCAGAATTGAAAATCGGAGTTGTAGCAGTAAGTAGAGATTGTTTCCCGGAGAGCTTATCTGTAAATAGAAGAGCAGCACTTATGAATGCGTATAAAGCAAAATATGGAGAGGCTGATATTTACGAATGTCCAATCTGTATCGTAGAGAGTGAAATCCATATGGTACAGGCATTGGAAGATATTAAAGCACAAGGATGTAATGCGTTGGTTGTATATCTTGGAAACTTTGGACCGGAGATCGCAGAGACATTACTTGCAAAACATTTTGAAGGACCAAAGATGTTTGTTGCAGCAGCAGAGGAGACAGGAGACAATCTGATTCAGGGAAGAGGAGATGCTTACTGTGGAATGCTCAATGCAAGTTATAATTTGAAATTGAGAAATATCAAAGCATATATTCCGGAGTATCCAATCGGAACAGCAGAAGAGTGTGCTGACATGATTGCTGAGTTCCGTCCAATCGCACGTGCAATCATCGGATTAAATGATTTGAAGATTATCAGCTTTGGACCACGTCCACTGAATTTCCTTGCATGTAATGCTCCAATCCAGCAGTTATATAATCTTGGTGTTGAGATTGAAGAAAATTCAGAACTTGATTTGTTTGAGGCATTCAACAAACATGAAGGAGACGAGAGAATCCCTGCAATCGTAAAAGAGATGGAAGAAGAGCTTGGAGAAGGTAATAAAAAACCGGAAGTTCTTCCAAAGCTTGCACAGTATGAATTGACATTAAAAGACTGGATTAAGGAACACAGAGGATATCGTAAATATGTTGCGATTGCAGGAAAATGCTGGCCTGCATTCCAGACACAGTTTGGTTTTGTACCATGTTATGTAAACAGCCGTCTGACAGCACAGGGAATCCCTGTATCCTGCGAGGTTGATATTTACGGAGCATTGAGTGAATTCATAGGAACCGTTGTAAGTCAGGACACAGTTACATTGCTTGATATTAACAACAACGTGCCTGCAGATATGTACAAAGAAGATATTGAAGGAAAATTCCCTTACACACACAAAGATACATTTATGGGATTCCATTGTGGAAACACAGCATCAAGTAAATTATCGTTCTGTGAAATGAGATATCAGCTTATTATGGCGAGAGCATTGCCGGAAGAAGTGACACAGGGAACATTGGAAGGAGATATCGTGCCTGGAGATATTACATTCTATCGCCTGCAGAGTACATCAGACAACAAACTTCGTGCATACATAGCACAGGGTGAAGTACTTCCTGTAGCAAGCCGTTCATTTGGAGCAATCGGTGTATTTGCGATTCCGGAAATGGGAAGATTTTATCGTCATGTACTGATTGAGAAGAATTTCCCACATCACGGAGCAGTTGCATTCGGTAACTACGGAAAAGCATTATTTGAAGTATTCAAATATATTGGTGTGCCGGTAGAAGAAATCGGATATAACCAGCCGGCAGGAGTACGCTACCCAACAGAGAATCCTTGGGCATAGGATATAAATGGTGCGGAAACACGCTTGGACATCGATTCGAAAAGACCTCGTCTGATGCCGAGGTGTACCTAAACGCTAAGCTCGAAAAGACCTTGCTAAGCGTTTAGGTAAAGAAAGGATTTTTAGATTATGTTATATATAGGAGTAGATCTTGGAACATCGGCAGTAAAGTTATTGTTGATGGATGAAAAGGGAAAGATTCATAATATTGTTTCAAAAGAATATCCGCTTAGTTTTCCACATCCGGGCTGGTCAGAACAGAATCCGCAGGACTGGAAAGAGCAGTCACTGGCAGGGATCAAAGAATTGATCGCAGACGCGGACAAGAGTCAGATTGCAGGAATCAGCTTTGGCGGACAGATGCACGGACTGGTCGTGTTAGATGAGAATGATGAAGTGATCCGTCCGGCAATTTTATGGAATGATGGAAGAACAACAAAAGAGACAGATTATCTGAACGAAGTGATCGGAAAGGATAAGCTTTCAAAATATACGGCAAACATTGCATTTGCAGGATTTACAGCACCGAAGATTCTTTGGCTGAAAGAACAGGAACCGGAGAATTTTGCAAAGATCAACAAGATTATGTTACCAAAAGATTATCTTGCATATGTGTTAAGCGGTGTTCACTGCACAGATTATTCAGATGCATCCGGTATGTTGTTACTTGATGTAGAGCACAAATGCTGGTCAAAAGAGATGTTGGAAATCTGTAATGTAAAAGAGGAACAGCTTCCGACACTATATGAGAGTTATGAAGTGGTCGGAAATGTGAAACCAGAGATTGCAGAAGAGCTTGGAATCCCGACGAGTGTGAAAGTAATTGCCGGAGCAGGAGATAATGCAGCAGCGGCGGTTGGAACAGGAACGGTTGGAGAAGGAAGATGTAATATTTCTCTTGGAACATCAGGAACAATTTTTATTTCCAGCAAGAAATTCGGGGTAGATGAACATAACGCCTTACATTCATTCGACCATGCAGATGGTTACTATCATTTGATGGGATGTATGCTAAGTGCGGCATCTTGTAATAAATGGTGGATGGATGAGATTCTGAAGACAAAAGAATATGCAAAAGAGCAGGAACAGATTCGTAAACTTGGAGAAAACAAGGTGTTTTATCTTCCATATTTGATGGGAGAGCGTTCACCACACAATGATCCAAAGGCAAGAGCAACATTTATCGGAATGACAATGGATACAACAAGAGAGGATATGACACAGGCAGTTCTGGAAGGTGTTGCATTTGGGTTACGTGATTCTTTGGAAGTGGCGAGAAGTCTTGGAATCCAGATTGAGCGTACAAAAATTTGCGGAGGCGGAGCAAAGAGTCCGCTTTGGAAAAAGATTGTTGCAAATGTAATGAATTTGAAGGTGGATGTCATTGAAAGCGAAGAAGGTCCTGGATATGGCGGAGCGATTTTGGCAGCGGTAGGCTGCAAAGAATTTGCAAGCGTTGAAGAAGCAACAGAGAAGCTTGTGAAAATTGTAGATACGGTGGAACCGGATGCAGAACTGGTAGCAAAATATGAAGAGCGTTATCAGAAATTTAGACAGATTTACCCGACATTAAAAGGTTTGTTTCAAGAATTGAATTAAAAAAACAGCAGAGATTTCAAAGATATGCGGTATAAAAACAGCATAGCATTGAAATTTCTGCTGTTTTTGTGTTAAACTGGTAAAGCATGAAAACATTTGAGAGTTTTTGGAGGTATATATGAAAAGAGAGTCATTTGGTTCCCGATTGGGATTTATTCTGGTGTCTGCCGGATGTGCTATCGGAATCGGTAATGTCTGGAAATTCCCTTACATTTGCGGTGCATATGGAGGGGCAGCATTTATTTTAATATATTTGTTGTTTTTAATTATTTTGGGAATTCCGGTACTGGTATGTGAATTTGCGGTCGGAAGAGGCAGTCGAAAGAGTGTTGCACTTAGTTTTGATGAACTACAGTCGAAAAATGGGAAATGGACCCCATTAAAATTTATTGGAATCATCGGATGTTATATGTTGATGATGTTCTATACAACTGTTGGCGGATGGTTGATGTATTATTGTTACAAGGGGATTCGAGGCAGTTTTGTGAATGCATCTTCTGATAATATTTCAACACAATTTTCTCAGATGCTTACAGATGTACCGACGATGTTGTTCTGGACAATTCTGATTTGTGTGATTGGCTTTGCAGTATGTATGTTTGGGTTAAATAATGGGATTGAGCGTGTTACAAAAGTGATGATGACGGCGTTGATTCTGATTATGGTAGTTCTTGCCATTCGTTCGGTGACAATGACAGGTGCCGGAGAGGGAATCCGTTTTTATTTAATCCCTGATTTCCATAAGATGGTGGAAAGCGGAATCGGTAATGTGGTATTTGCAGCATTGAGCCAGGCGTTTTTCACATTGTCGATCGGTATTGGTGCGATGTTGATTTTTGGAAGCTATCTGGATCAGTCCAGAAGTCTGACCGGCGAGGCAGTAAATATTATGCTTCTTGATACATTTGTTGCCCTGACAGCAGGATTTATTATCATTCCGGCATGTTTTGCATACGGAATCGAGCCGGGAGCAGGTCCGAGTCTTATCTTTATAACATTGCCAAATATTTTTGCACAGATGAGTGGCGGAAGAATCTGGGCATTCTTATTCTTCTTATTCCTGACATTTGCAGCATTGTCAACAATTATTGCTGTGTTTGAAAATCTGGTTATGTTCAATATGGAGCTGCTTGGCTGGAGAAGAAAGAAGAGCGTGCTTGTATGTGCAGCGTTGATTATCATTTTAAGTATTCCATGTGTGCTTGGATTTAATGTCTGGTCAGGTGTGCAGCTTCTTGGTGAGGGAAGCACAATCATGGACCTGGAAGATTTTATTGTATCTAATAATCTGCTTCCACTGGGAAGTCTTGGCTATGTATTATTCTGTACAAGAAAGAACGGCTGGGGATGGGATGCATTTATTAAAGAGGTTAATACAGGAAGTGGTATGAAGTTTCCAAAAACACTTCGTGGTTATGTAAACTACGGAATTCCGGCAATTATCATTGTTATTTATCTGAAGGGGTATTATGATAAATTTAAAGATATGGGAACAGAAATTTTTGTTGGCTGGATGATATTTGCAATTGTATTTCTTGCATGGGTAATATACTGTGCAACGTCTGTGGAGAAGGACAGAACAGAATAAGAAAGTAAAAGACGGAGTGAGTGTGGGACATTCACTCCGTAAAATATAAGATGAGGAACGAAAATGGATTATAAGTTGTTGATGAATACAGCAATTCTTGCAGGGGAGATTATGTTGAAAAGTGGAGCGGAAGCGTATCGTGTAGAGGATACGATCCGCCATATCCTGAATATGGCTCATGTGGAAAATGTAGATACGATCGTGTTGATGACTGGAATTGTGGCAACGATAGATAATCCGGATATGGAAACGATCACAGTAATTCGGAGAGTGGAATCCAGAGGAAATAATTTGAATCGGATCGCTATCGCAAATGATATTTCCAGACGATTTTGTGAGGGGAAAATCTCACTGGAAGAAGCTTACAAGGAATTGCAGCAGATTGAAACAAAACAGTATCGAAGAGCTATATATAATATTGCGACAGTCTGTATCTGCGGAGGATTTGCTCCATTATTTAACGGAGGATGGCTGGAGGTGGCCGGTGCATCTGCGGCAGGGGCAGTGCTTGCACTAATTGTGACAATAGGAAAGAAATTAAAGATACAAGGGTTTATACAAGATGTTTTGTCATCTTTTGGATTGGCACTGATGGCTATTTTTTTGAAGAGGCAGTTTCCGGCTATGAATATGGATACGGTAATCATCAGTGGTATTATGCCACTTGTTCCGGGAGTTGCGATCACAACTGCAATACGTGACACCCTTCAGGGGGACTATTTGTCAGGTTGTGCAAGGATTCTGGAAGCATTTCTGTGTGCGGTATCTGTGGCATTAGGAGTTGCACTGGCAATGGCAGCAACCGGAATTATGGGGACAGGAGGTGTTGTTCTGTGATGAGACTTTTAGGTGGTGCAATTGGATCATTTATTGCAATTGTATGCTTCGCAATCATTATTGAATGTCCGAAAAAATATCTTCCTTTAGCCGGTGTGATCGGAGCGGTGGGAGGAACTGTTTATTTGTTCTGTCTTAATATTGTCAAGACAGATGCAGTACTTGCAGCATTTTTTTCTGCATTAGCAATTACAATATTGTCACATATTTTTGCGAAAGGATTTCGCGCACCGGTTACAATATTTCTTATTCCGGGAATACTTCCGACAGTACCGGGAGCGGGGATGTATCGGATCGTTTATTATCTGGTGGCAGGAAATCAGGCAAAATGTGCATTTTACTTTGCGCAGACATTGGAAATTGCAGGGATGATCGCCCTGGCAATCTTTTTAGTTGGAACGATTGTGAATGTGATTCGAAAAAGTAAAAAAATACAAGAGAAAAGCCCTCGTTAACGGATGTTAACAGGGCTTTTCGTGATGTTTAGTCAAATTCTTTATATTCATTTACAAGCTTGAAGACCGTTCCAGATAACAAGAACAGTGCAATTAAGTTTGGAATTGCCATCAGACCATTGAAGGTATCTGCGATATTCCATACAAGTCCAAGGTCCATAGTAGCACCGAGCATTGCAACGAGAGAATATACGATCATAAAAGGTTTGATGACCTTTGCAGAGAAAATAAATTCAATGCAGCGAGCTCCATATAATCCCCATCCGATAATTGTAGAAAATGCAAAACAGCACATGGAAACAGCCGTAAATATAGATACCCAGTTTCCATATGTGGATGTGAATCCAAGGATTGTAAGCTCAGCTCCGGCAGCCTCGCCATATGCAATCGGTACGCCACTGCAAAGGATTACAAGTGCTGTCAGTGTGCAAATGACAATGGTGTCGGTAAATACTTCAAATACTCCGAAGAAACCTTGTTTGACAGGTTTCTGAGTGTCTGCACAAGCGTGTGCGATGGAACCTGTACCAAGTCCGGCTTCGTTTGAGAAGATTCCGCGGGAAACACCTTTTTTCAATGTCATAAATGCACTTCCAACGATTCCTCCTGTGACAGAGCGTGGGTTAAATGCCCCCTCAAAGATGGAAGCAAATACGGCAGGGATATTTTCTATATTCAGGAAAATAACGCCGAGGGCGAGGAGAATATAGAATAATGCCATAAATGGCACAAGTTTTTCAGTTACTTTTCCGATTCGTTTTACACCGCCGAGAAGAACCATCCCGACTAAAAGTGTAAGAATGATACCTTGAATGAAGTTTGCCTGTGAGATCATATCCTGTGAAATGATGTGATAATTCAGCAGCGCAGAGTCAATGGCAGTCGTAATTGTGTTGACCTGTGTCGCATTACCGGTTCCAAATACGGTAAGTACTCCAAATACTGAGAACAAAACGGCAAGCCACTGCCAGTTTTTGCCAAGACCATTTTTGATATAGTACATAGGACCGCCGACAAGTTCTCCGTTTTCATTTGTTTCACGGAAATGGACCGCCAGTGTTACTTCGGTGAATTTTGTACACATTCCGAGAATCGCAGAAATCCACATCCAGAAGACTGCTCCGGGACCTCCGATTGCAATAGCTCCTGCGACACCGGCAATATTACCGGTTCCGACAGTGGCGGCAAGTGCGGTACAGACAGCCTGGAATGGCGTGATCGCACCATCACTGGCATCTCTTTTCCGGAAAATACGACCAATTGTTGTTTTAATGGCATATGGAAATTTGCGAATCTGCAAAAAGCGGGTTCGGATACTTAGATAAAGACCCACACCGATAATGCAGATCATAGCCGGAACACCCCAGATAAAGTTGTTTACGGCAGAGTTGACAGTTTCAATAGTATGTAACATAAAAAATCCTCTCTTCCTAAATAGAAACAAAATTCTGCTAAGCAAAGTTAAAAAAATAAAAAATCGCTGTGATTTGTAAAAATTCACCAGCGAAACATACAAAAACTATAATATCAGAAAATATAAGAAAAATCAATAAAAGGATGGATTGATTTTACCGGTTTAATGTGTTAAGTTGGTATAATGAATAAGAGTCCGTAGGGGAAACGGTGAAGAAAGGTATGAATGTCAAAATAATTGGCAAAACATAGCAGAGGAGAATAAAATGATAGTTGCTTTAATTGAAAAAATCTATAGTTTTTTGTGGGGAGATTTGCTTCACATTCCATTGCCCGGAGGAAGCAGTATCGGTATTTCATTACTTATTATATTGTTGATTCCGACAGGAATTTACTTTACAATCCGCACAAAATTTTTATCAATCCGACTGATGCCGGATATGGTGAGAGCTCTTGTAGAGAAAAAAGAAGAAAAATCAAGTTTATCGACATTTCAGACATTGCTGGTATCTACAGCAACCAGAGTAGGAATGGGAAATCTTGTCGGTGTTGTAGCGGCAATATCGGTCGGAGGAGCCGGATCTGTCTTCTGGATGTGGCTTATGGCTTTGATCGGTTCGTGTACAGCATTTGCAGAGGCAACGCTGGCACAGCTTCATAAGCAGAAAGATCCATTGTATGGCGGATTTCGTGGAGGACCGGCATATTATATCCATGATTGTGTAGAAGCAAAAACAGGGAAGAAACATAAAAAAGTAATCTGGGCAGTATTGTTTGCTATTTCAGGTCTGGTCTGCTGGTGTGGAATCAGTCAGGTAATCAGTAATTCAGTAGCTTCTTCGTTCCAGAATGCATTTGATATTCCGCCGTTATATACAACAATTCTTCTTGTTGCGGTAGCTGCGGTAATTGTATTACGAAAAAATGCTACGGTTAAGGTATTGGATTTTATGGTTCCGGTTATGGCGGTATGCTATTTTGCAATCACATTATTTATTATCATAACAAATATTGGACATGTTCCGGCAGTATTTACAAGAATATTTGAAGAAGCATTTGGACTTCGTCAGGCAGCGGCAGGAGGAATTGGTGCAGTTATTATGAACGGTGTGAAAAGAGGATTGTTCTCAAATGAAGCCGGTTCCGGTTCAGCTCCATGTGCTGCTGCAGCAGCAGATTGTCACAGACCGGCACAGGCAGGATTAGTTCAGGCTCTTGGCGTATTTGTGGATACCATCATCATTTGTACATGTACAGCAATGATTATGCTTCTGGCTCCGCAGGAGTTGACAGAAGGATTGACAGGAATGGAATTGCTTCAAACAGCGATGGGATATCATATGGGACGATTTGGAGTTATATTTATCGCAGTTACATTATTTTTATTTAGCTTTTCAACATTTCTCGGAATTCTGTTTTACGCCCGCAGTAATGTCGCCTATTTATTTGGGGATAAATGGTGCTGGCAGACAGCCTATAAAGTGCTCGCACTTATCATGTTGTTCATCGGAGGTATTGCAGCGTATACATTTGTATGGGATCTTGGAGATGTTGGAATTGGGTTAATGACAATATTCAATGTAGTATTCTTATATTTACTGGCAGATGAAGCGATAGATGAACTAAAAGATTATGAAAAAAGTAAAAAACTGAAAAAATAAGGTTAATTATAAAAAAATTAGTTGTAAATGTGATATATTTGGGGAAAGTGATAGAATGTCATATTCAAAAAAGAGAAGAGTATCCTACATAGCGGTTTTTGTATGTGTGGCGGCAGCATTGCTTTGCCGCCATGTGAAAAAGACATCGGATATCGAAAATATAATATTAGATCAGAGCCGTACTTGTCTGTATCTGGGTTTATATATAGCATGGGGGATTTATTTGCAAAAGAGAGTAGTAAATTCCAAAATCAGAAGATGTCTTGTTAAAATCGCCAGCCTGATGGTTTTTTGGATTTTTTTGCGAAGTATAAAATATCATATTTTAATGAAAGTATTCAGTAGAAGAATGTGTTGGTATTTGTATTATATTCCATGTACGATGATTCCGACGCTGGGACTTAATGCAGCAATATTGATGGGAGAAGAAGAGGAGAAGAATACAAGGGTTCGCACATTAGCTCTTGTGCTTCCGGCAATTTTATTAGCTCTTTTAGTTATTACAAATGATTTTCATCAGCTTGTATTTTCTTTTCCTGGCGAAAAGCCATTCTCAGATGCAGAGTATCAGTATGGACCGGTTTTCTTTGCTGTCCAGATTTGGGCAATTTTCTGTCTGATTGCAATGGAAGTGATTTTGACTAAAAAAAGTAAAATTCCAAACAAAAGAAGAATTTGGCTCCCGTTTTTTCCAGGAGCTTTGCTTCTTATCTGGAATTTTGGTAATGTTATTGGAATATCTGTTATAAGGAATTATTTCGGTGACATGGCAGTGGTTTGCTGCCTGTTGATGTCAGCAATTTATCAAAGCTGTATTTACTGCGGATTAATTGAGACAAATACCCGGTATACGGAATTATTTCAGGCGGCAGGAGGAATTTCAGCAGAGATTACAGATGACAGATGGAAGGTATGGTATCGTTCAGGAGAATTCCCTAATATTACAGACCAGATGCGACATGACGCAAAATATGCACCATTGATGCTGGAACACGGCATTCAGATTAAGCATATTTCTTTGCGGGGAGGTCATGCATTTTGGGCGGAAGATATCTCACCGGTATTGGATCAGTATAAAGAATTAGAAGAGCTCCAGGTGGAATTGACTGAAAGAAATCGGTTATTACAAATTGCATATGAAAAGGAAGCAGAGAAAAAAGCAGTTGAAGAGAAGAATCGTTTATTTAATTTAATACAGAATCAGACAAAGCATCAGATTCATTTATTAGATTATTATCTAGATGAGCTTCAGAAGACGGATTCAGAAGAGATTTATGATAAGCTTCTCAGAAAAATTGTGGTAGTCGGAACATATATGAAGCGTCGAAAGAATTTGATTTTGTCGCAGAAAGAAAAACAGGCAAAGCTAACGGCGGAGGATTTAAAAAGAAGTCTGACAGAGTCGTGTGATAGTTTAAAGCTTTGCGATATCAAAGGAACCTTTTATATTGATCCAACGATAAAATCGCTTGGGGATGATAGCATTTTAACCTGTTATGATTTTTTTGAATGGGTGATAGAAGAATTAATAGACGAACTCCAATCTGTTTTTCTGCGTATTGCAGAGATCGATGGACAGCTTAAAATTGCAGTGACAGTGAAAGGACCGGGCAATTTATCAGTATTGTTGAAAAAGAATCCAGGGCTTTATATGGAGCAGGAAGCAGAGGATGAATGGTTTGTATCGTTAAAAGTCTGAGCAAATAGTAGGAGAAAACAGGATGTATAGTTATGTGACATATAGTGTAAAATTGCATAATATATTGCTGGTTTTGATGGAAATAAGTCTGATTTTGGAGTTGTGGATTTTTTTCTCAAGATTAATACGTTCGGCTGGATTAAAAAAAATAATGAGAATAGGAATTCTGTTTTTGATGTCCTTTGTGCTGATGTGCTTTTTCTTAAATGACCATAGATATCAGATTGGTGAAAATAATCATCCTTCGTTTTTGTTGAAAATCCCAATATGGATATTTTTAGCAGGAATGTCTTTGTTGATTATCTGCTTGTGTCTGCTAGTTAGAAATGAAATACTCACATGTCGGAAAAATATTTCAGCCTGGTCGGTTAAAGAGACAATGGATGATGTTCCATGCGGTGTCTGTGTTTCAGATTCCTGGGGACGTATCGTATTATCTAATAAAAAAATGAGAGAATTAAGCAGGATGCTGATTGGGGCAGTACTGCAGAACTATGAAGATTTGAAGCAGGTATTGGATGGAAATAAATCAGTTCAAGGAGTGACCAGACTCAGTCCGGAAAACAGTGTGCTTTATTTGCCAAATGGCACAGTGTGGATGTTTCAAAACTATATGTTAACGGAAGAAGAAGTTGCGGGGTATCTTCAGACAGTGGCATTTGATGTCACAGAAATATATTTTAACAGTGAAAAAATTCGGATGAAGAATGAAAAACTGGAATTGTTAAATCAAAAATTGAAAAAAATGTATGAGCAAATTGATGAAAGCATTCGTGAACAGGAGACTCTTAAAATGAAAATGCAGGTGCATGACAGTTTTGGGCGGAGTCTTCTTACGATCCGCCGTATGCTGGAAGGTAATAAAGAACCGGATTATATGAAAAATCAGTTGGAAATCTTAAAACAATCCGTATATATATTGTCCGGGATTATGCAGGATGATACAGAGAAACAATATGAGGAATCAATAAAACATGCGGAAAAACTAGGGGTTTCTGTGGAGATTGAAGGTGAGCTTTGCGATGAATATCAAGTCGCATTGATAACGGATAAAGCAATTCGCGAATGTGTTACAAATTGTATACGGCATGCACATGGAAGAAGAGTGTATGTACAAAGTCATAAAACCCGTGAAGGGTGGAAGGTCTGCATTACAAATGACGGAGAAAGACCGAAAGAAGGGTGCAGAGAAGGCGGTGGACTTTCTGCTTTGCGAGAAGTTGTCGAGAGAGACGGAGGAGAAATGACAACAAAATTTGAGCCGGAGTTTTTGTTGGCTTTAAAGCTACCGTTTTCGGAAACAGAAGAAGAATAAGACATAGACTGGGAAGAGGAGGTAAGCAAAGATGATACGTGTATTAATAGTAGAAGATCAGAAGATCCTGCAGAAATATTTTGAATACCTTATAGAGAACAATAAAGAAGAATTTCAGCATGTACAGACGATTGCAGATGCATATGAGGCAATAAAAATATGCAATAGAACAAGAGTAGATCTTGTGTTGATGGATGTACAGACATTTCATAACCACGATGGTCTTAAAGCCGGTAAAGAAATCAAAGAAGCACATCCTAAAATCAAAGTATTGATCGTTACCTCACTTATCGACCCGGAAGTTTTGGCAAGAGCAAAGTCAGGGAGTGCAGACAGTCTCTGGTATAAAGATCATGGGGATGAGGAAATTCTTGATGTTATTCGACGAACACTAGAAGGACAAAGAGTGTTTCCGGATATCTCTCCGGATGTGCAGCTAAATTGGATCCAGAGTGATGAAATCAGTCCAAGACAGCTAGAGATGCTGCGTTTGTACATAAAAGGTATGTCATATTCGGAAATTGCGAAAAAGATGGGATGTTCTACGGCAGGAGTTAGATGGAATTTCCAGGAAATGATCTCAAAAGCAGGATATTCCTGCAAAGAAGATTTGATCGCAGCAGCATTGGAGAGCAAATTACTTGTTACAACATTGAAATAGTGAGAGCATTGCAGATTTTCTGCAGTGCTTTCTTTTTTGAAAAATACCTATCATAAGTGCTAGTGTCAGAAAACTTTGTTGATGTGATAATAATTGTAACAGAAATGCTATAACAAAAAGGAAGGAGGAATGGCTATGAAGAGAAAAATAATTAGTATGTTATTAATCGCATCTATGATTGTGATCTCGACTACATCATGTGGAAAAGAAAAGCCGGCAGAAGATAAGAAAGTATCTGCGGGAACGGAAAAGACAAAGAGTACCAATACGCAGGATTACGAACCGGCAGGAGTTACAAAAAAAGAATACCAGAATATGACAGCACAGGATCTTCTTGATAGAATTAAAGATTTAGAAAACCTGACAGAGGACGAAGCGGTAGAACTTGTATCAACATTTGCATATGTAGATTATGATGAAGAGTTTGAAAGAGTAGAGAATATAACGGATGAAGCACTGGAGATGATTCGTGACGAAGGAGGAAGCTTGCCGGATGATGAGAGTTTTCTTGAAACTCTTATAACAAGTGAGAATTCAAAAGTACGAGCATACGGATTTGGAGAGTTGGGAGGATTCTTATCTGATACATTAGGAAAGACGGTAAAAGAAACATTGGATAAAGAAACAGATCAGGCAGTTTTGTATGCAGCAATAGACTCACTTTCATCTTGTGGAGAGGATCCATATTTTGCGAAGTTTTTTATAAAAATGGCAGAGAATGAAAATCCGTTAATCCGTGAACAGGCAGCCTTTGCAATTGGAAATCAGTGGTCAATCGGAGCGGAAGGCATGGAAGAAGCTATCGTAAAATTAATGAAAGATGAAGATATAACTGTACAAGAGACAGCATGCAGTCGTGCAGGAGAACTTGCAAATGACCAATTGATAGAACCGTTAGTTGAAATTTTAAACGATCCAGAGCAGATAGATTTACATGACGAATGTATTGAGTCGTTAATGACAATGTGGCTGGATGCTCCGTTCTATAACAATATGAGTGAAGCAGCATATCGGGCTACGATAGATTACTTGTCAACCACACCACGAACAGAAGGAGTTCCTGCATGGGATGCGGTGTTTAGGTTACGTAATATTGATGAAGAAGATTTAGATGAGTGGAAGACAAAAGCAACATATTATGATTCAGACGAGATTTGTAATATTATGATTGATATTCTTGCAGATCCAGAAGCTGACTGGCTTTCCAGAAATCAGGCAATAAGTGTAATCATAAAAATCGGAAGTGATACACAGAAAGAAAAATTAAAATCAACAGTGGAAGGTCTGACAGATGATGAGGCATCTTATCTGCAGGAACAATATGCAGAAGCAATAGAGGAAAGCTAAGAATTGCAAAACGAAATAGTAGAAAGGAGAAGTAAGTATGGGATTATTCGATAAAAAAAATTGTGATATATGTGGTGAAAAAATCGGATTGCTTGGAAATAGAAAATTAGATGATGGTAATTTATGTAAGAATTGTGCAAAAAAACTGTCACCATGGTTTGAGGAACGCAGACACAGTACAATCGAGGATATCAAACGTCAATTAGAGTATCGCGAGCAGAACAAACAGAAGGTAGAAAACTTCCGTGTGACACGCCAGATCGCAACACGGACATACAACATTTTTATTGATGATACGAATGGCAATTTTGCAGTAGCACATAATTTGGATATCTCAGAAAATCCGGACATTGTACCATTGTCATCTATTACAATGTGTAAGATGGAAGTAAAGCAGGACCGCAGTGAAGAAAAATATAATAAAGACGGAAAAATGGTTAGCTATCAACCTCCGGTATATCATTATGAATATGATTATACAATGCGGATTAAAGTAAGGACACCATGGTTTGACGATATGGATTTCAAATTGAATAACATAAGTCTTGAAGAGAAAGACAGGCACGAAATTATGGAAATTGAACAGACAGGAAATCAGATCGTGGCAGCTCTTACAGGAAATGTAGCAATGAATAGTGGAATGTCAAACATGAATGGCGGCATGCAGTATGGCAATATGGGAATGAATAATGGAATGCAGAACATGAACGGTGGCATGCAGCACGGCAACATGGGAATGAACAATGGCATGCAGAACATGAATAGCGGCATGCAGTACAGTAACATGGGAATGAACAATGGAATGCAAAACATGAATGGCGGCATGCAGTATGGTAATATGGGAATGAATAATGGAATGCAGAACATGAATGGTGGAATGCAGCAGGGCAACATGGGAATGAATAATGGAATGCAGAATATGAACGGTGGAATGCAGCAGGGAAATATGGGAATGAACCAGAATATGAATGGCAACGCACAGCAGATGGGTGGCACATGGAAGTGTCAGTGTGGAGCAGACAATACTGGAAAGTTCTGCGAATTCTGTGGACAGCCACGACCATTTTAACCTATAATGAAATCAGAGAGGAGATGAGGTTGAATGTCAGGTCTTGTAGAATATAAATGTCCGGCATGTGGCGGCGCAATGGAATTTGACAGTGCTCTTCAAAAAATGAAATGTCCGTATTGCGATACGACAATGACGGTGGAAGAGTTTGAAGCAATGCAGAAAAAGGATGAAGATAATACTGGCAATGCACAGCAGAGTGAAAATGCACAGTGGTCATCAGGAGGAAATAATCAGTGGCAGGACGGAGAGACAGACAACATGGCAGTCTATGTATGTGAGTCTTGTGGCGGTGAGATAATTGCTGATAAAACAACAGGAGCAACAACTTGTCCATTCTGTGACAATAAAATTGTCATGAAAGGCAATTTTGCAGGGGATTTGAAACCAGATTGCGTAATTCCGTTCAAGCTAGATAAGAAAGCAGCGAAAGCAGCATACATAAATCATCTGAAAGGTAAAAAATATTTGCCAAAAGTATTTAAGGATGAAAATCATATTGACGAGATCAAAGGTGTTTATGTCCCATTCTGGCTGTTTGATGCGTCTGTACAGGCAGATATCACATATGAAGCAGAGAATATTAACATCTGGGATGATGGTGATACAGAATATACGGAGCATGAAATATATAATGCTGTACGTGGAGGAACAGAGACATTTAGCCGCGTCCCGGCAGATGCATCCAAAAAGATGGATGACGTATTGATGGAATCTATAGAGCCATTTCACTATCAAGATGCTGTGCCATTCCAGTCAGCTTATCTGGCAGGATATGTTGCGGATCGTTACGATGTAGATAAAGAAGAACGTATGCAGCGTGCAGAAGAACGTATGAAACAGGCAGTATCAAATAATCTGCAAAAAACAGTGACAGGATACACAAGTGTGAAGCAGCTGAGCGGGAATTTCCAATTTTCGTCAGCAAGTTATCAGTATGCATTGTATCCGGTTTGGATATTGAATACAACTTGGCGTAATGAAAAATTTGTATTTGCTATGAATGGACAGACGGGTAAGATGACAGGAGATCTTCCGTTAGATAAAAAAGCGTTTCGACTGACATTGTTGATGCGAGGCGGAATTTTTTCAATAGTTTTCATTGCACTTTTATGGCTTTTATTCTAAAGGAAGGGGTGGGATGAATGATGAAAATAAGAACAAAAAGAATATTGCTTTCATTTCTGTCTCTGCTCCTGCTTCTGATGCCGATTGCAGTAAAGGCAGAATCGACAGATGACATGTATTATGTAAAAGACGAAGCAAACTTGATGAGTGAAGAAGAGCAGAAAGAACTGGAAACAAAATTAAGTACGATAAGTGATTATTGGGGCGAAGATGTTGTTGTACTCACCGTTAATTCGCTGGAGGGAAAAACAGCAGAAGCATATGCCGATGATTATTATGACATGAATGGATATGGAGTAAATGGAAGGAGTGGCGGAATTCTTCTGTTGGTTGCAATGGATGACCGTAAATGGCATATGTCAACCGGCGGAGAATGTATAAGCATATTCACAGATGCAGGCCTTAATTACATGCAAGAACAGTTCGTATCGGCGTTGAGTGAAGGGGAATATGCAGAGGCTTTCAATACATTTGCAGATTTGTGTGATGATTTTATGGCTCAGGCTGATATGGGAGAGCCATATGATACCGGAAATCTTCCAAAGGAACCATTGTCAATCCTATGGTATATAGGAGCAGTTGCAGCGGCGTTCTTACTAGCATTTATATGGGGTAGCATTGAAAAAGGAAAGCTCACTACAGTTCGTGAAAAGCAGACAGCTTCTGATTACGCAGTGGCAGGAAGCTTGAATGTATATAACAGTCATGATCAGATGGTAAGAACGTATGTAACTCAGCGTGCCCTTCCAAAAGAGGATTCTAGCAGCTCTTCAGGAAGTTCTACACATACAAGTTCGTCTGGATCAAGTCATGGAGGATGTGGCGGAAGTTTTTAGTAACTGAAAATTTTTAGCATAAAAGATAAAACGGATTGGATACGTGAAGCATTTCGTTTCACATATCCAATCCGTTATTTTTATAGATTAGGAAAGTGTTTTCCTAATCTATAAAGCTTTCTTAAAGATAATACCCTTATATTTGTTAAGTGCTCCATATACGATAAGACCAAGTACACCGGCGGAAATAACTTCGCCGACACCGACTGTTAACATCATAAATGGTATCGGAAGAGGTACTTGATATCCGTATTTTAATACGAATGGTACAACGATAATGTTTGCTACGATCGGTGGAACTGGAGCAAGATATTTACTCTTGTTTCTGAGCTGCCAGGTAAAGAAAGCTCCGATCAATGTAGCAAGGCTTCCGAATATGATATCCGGAACGATTGCACCGCCAAGGATGTTGCCGAGCAGACATCCGATAAAAAGTCCTGGGATTGCAGCTGGTGTAAATACAGGAAGAATAGTGAGAGCTTCGGCAAAGCGAATCTGCACTTCTCCAAATGCAAGAGATGCACCAAGTACTGTCAATACAACATAAATCGCAGCAATCATAGCTGCCTGTGCCAGATAAAGCACTTTTGAGTTTGAGTTTTTCATTATTCTGTTCTCCTTTAGTTTTGTTTTACGTGTGGAAGGTCACGAACACACGATTCATTTTACGCCGGAAATCGGCGAAACCCTTGTAAGACCTTGTTTTTTCGGGTTTGGTAACGGGTGATAGTATAGCATGAAAAGACAAGAAAAGCAAGAAAAGTATCAAAAAAGTGCCAAATGGGAAAATGATTGCATGTCAATTATTGCCATGTTATACTTTGGGTGGAACAATCGTGTTACAGGGTGGCAGACCTCTATTCTTACATAGAATGGGGGTGGTGCTGATGAACAATAATCATTTTGATTTTAAAGACCTTATGGCTTTTGGCATGTTCATTCTTGCATTGCTGACATTCGTTTTTACGTTTATCAGATAATGTTTTAAGGCATAGAAAAACCACCCCGGAACTTTGGCGAGCGATGGAGTGGATTTTTCAGAATCATACATTGAGGTCAACCCACCTTGTGGGCGGTTGTTCTCTTTTTGTGTCTTAAATATAACATATCTGGTAGCAGGATTCAAGACGATTCGTGAAATTCACGGTTTGCCGTGAGGTGCTGCATCTGATCTGAACTGTCAAAATGACAGTGCGGACAGAGAAACAATAATATGTTGAGTTGCTAATTTATGCTGACTTATTGGTGAGTTTTCATTGGGTGTGACGAAAACAGTATCTGATTTGTTCTTTAGGGCAAGTAAGAATAACAAAAAACTGACATAACAGAACCTTTCTGTTTGCCAGTTTTTTGTTATTTTAAAAATATATGTTTGGAAGTTATTAAATCTAAAATGCTTCACATTTTTCTACAATCTCAGGAAATTCCATTCCGTGAGAAGCTTTGATAAGAATTGTATCGTGAGGCTTGATCACATTCTTCATCTCTTTAAAGAAATCTGCTTTTGTTGCATAGTGATGCACTTCTGTCCCCTTATTCTGGTTTTTTGCTCCTGAAGAGAGAAAGCGTGTGTATTCTCCGATGGAAATTACGACATTAATGCCAATCTGTGCAGCGTGAGCACCAACTTCATAATGCATCGCATCAGCATCATCACCAAGCTCAAACATATCTCCGAGAATAGCAACAGTTCTTGTATCTGCTTTAGCGAGAACATCCAGCGAAGCTTTCATAGAAGCAGGATTTGCATTGTAGCAGTCATCAATGATTGTCAGATTCGCTGTTTCAATCAGATGATTGCGTCCTGCAAGAGGAACTAATGACTCAATTCCCTTCTTGATTTCATCATCTGTCATACCGAGAGCATATCCAACTGCAATTCCGGCAAGCGCATTGTATACCATATGTTCGCCTGGAATTGTAATGTGTGCTGTGAATTCTGAAGATGGGGTGATAAATTTGGCGGTTGTTCCGTGCATTCCCATATCTTCAATATCATCAGCATGATAATTTAAACTGTCATCGAAGCCGAAATAAATTGGTTTGATTTTGTTTTCCGGAACGAAAGAGATGAGTTTATCATCGTCTCCGTTGAAAATGATTGTTCCGTTTGGATTCATATACTGGAACATCTCTGTTTTCGCTTTTAAAATACCATCGCGAGACTGTAAATGTTCAAGATGAGCACATCCGATGTTAGTGAGTACACAGATATCCGGACGAGCCATTTTTGCAAGTCGAGTCATCTCACCAAAATGACTGATTCCCATTTCAAGAACAGCTACTTCATGTTCTTCGCGAATGTTGAAGATTGTCAATGGAAGTCCAATCTCGTTATTAAAGTTTCCTTCTGTTTTCAGTACATTGAACTTCTGGCTTAAAACAGAAGCAATCATTTCTTTCGTGCTGGTTTTACCAACGCTGCCGGAAATACCAACAACTTTGATATCCAGGGAACGGCGATAGTGTTCAGCAATTGCTTTCATTGCCTGTTCGCAGGAATCCACAAGGATATAGGAAAAGTCAACATCTCCTAAATTTTCTTCTGAGAGGGCACATAAAGCACCGGCTTCTATCGTTTTTGTGATAAATGTATGTCCGTCTACGCGAGCACCACGAATTGCGATAAACAAGCTGTCTTTTTGAACTTTACGACTGTCAATTACAACACTGGAAACAGATTTTTCCAGATTTTCTTCGGGTCCAAAATATGTACCCTGACATGCTTTGGAGATTTCTTTTAATGTCATATGCTTCATAGCAACAGAACCCTCATCTTTCTTAGTTATATCGTGCTTCTAAAGATTTTTTGATGATCAGTTCACAAAGATCACCATATTCAATTCCTGTAACAGCAGCTTCTTTTGGAAGGAGGCTTGCAGCTGTCATACCAGGAAGTGTGTTCATTTCCAGGCAGTACAGATTATTATCTGCATCTAACAGGAAATCAGCGCGGCTGTATACATCCAGCTTCAGGGCATGGAATGCACGGACTGTGTAATCCTGCATTTTTGCAGAAATTTCTTCGCTGATATTTGCCGGGCAGACTTCTTCAGTGGCACCAGCCTGATATTTGTTTGCATAATCAAAAAATCCTGTTTTTGGAATGATTTCGATAGGTGGTAATGCTTTATCATCGATAATACCACATGCAAATTCGCGGCCTTTTACATATTCTTCAATAACAAGCTCATCTTCATAGCGGAAAGATTTTTCAAGAGCTTCATTATATTCTTCCTCAGTATTTACAATGTAAACACCGATGCTTGAACCGCCGGAGCAAGGTTTTACAACGACTGGAAGAGAGAGCCCAAGGCTTGCCAAATCTTTTTTATTTTTATTTTTGTGGATGCAGACACCATTTGGTGTAGGAATGCCGGATTCTAAGAAAATCTGTTTTGCAATTCCTTTATGCATTGCAGCTGCACATCCAAGTGAATTTGGTCCTGTATATTTAATTCCCAACAGATCAAATGTAGCCTGTAATTTTCCGTTTTCGCCTTCACCGCCATGAAGACCGATGAATGTAATATCAGCCATGCGGCAAAGTTCGATTACATTTGGTCCTAAGAAGCAGTCAGACTGATCAGGACGGGACGCCTTGATAGCTGCGAGGTCAGGTTCTTCAGTAGCAATGTTCTTAGCAATCTCAAGACCATGTCCAGGAAGTGTAAATACTTCCTCTAGTTTGTCAGAGTCATAAGGAAGACCCATAAATACATCCAGAAGAAATGCATCATGTCCTTTCTCAATTAATGTGCGGCAGATACCGGCAGCAGAAGAAAGTGATACGTCACGTTCTGTACTTAAGCCTCCGGCTAATACGATAATTTTCATGATTTATACTCCTTTTATCTTATTTGCTCATTTCATCCAGCAGTCTGGTCTTTGTATCATACAAACTTCTGGAAAGATCAACATATACTCCATGTGGATTGAAAAGTCGTTTTGTTTCATCCCAGAGAGTTTCTTTTTCTTCCTTGCAGAACTGTGCAATCTCCATAACAGAAGGTGATTCATAGATACATTCGCCATGCTTGAAGATTGGAAGCAGGATTTCTTTCATAGTGTAGCTTCCACCCGGAAGACGTGTTTTCTTCCATGTGGCATTTGGATCGAAGAGAAGAAGTTCATCTTCTTCGTTCCAGATTTCGTCAGCAAAGCAAATGAGGTCGGCCCGAATCTTACCTGTTTCTTTGTCGTAAACACGATAAATAGTTTTATCTCCGGGATTTGTGATTTTTTCAACATTTTCTGAAATTTTAATCTTAGGAATAAATTCTCCGTCACTGTTCTGAATGGCAGAAAGTTTATAAACACCTCCAAAAGAAGGGCAATCCTTAGAGGTGATCAGGTTCGTTCCGACACCCCAGGAACCAATCTTAGCACCTTGAATCTTCAAGTCATTGATTAAGAATTCATCCAAATCATTGGATGCGGCAATAACAGCATCCGTGAAACCTGCTTCATCCAGCATCTTTCTTGCTTTTTTAGAAAGATATGCGAGGTCTCCACTGTCCAGACGAATTCCGTAAGATTTTGGATGGATTCCCGCATCCCGCATCTCTGTGAAGACGCGAATCGCATTTGGGACACCGGACTTTAATGTGTCGTATGTGTCGACAAGTAAAGTGCAGGCATTCGGATATAAACGTGCATATTCTTTAAATGCAGTATACTCATCTTTGAAACTCATGATCCAGCTGTGTGCGTGAGTACCCATAACCGGAACATCAAACATCTGACCGGCGAGAACATTGGATGTTCCTACACAGCCACCGATCATAGCAGCTCTGGCACCATACAGACCGGCATCAGGCCCCTGCGCACGGCGCAGACCGAATTCCATGATTCCATCTCCCTGAGCTGCATAAACTACACGTGATGCTTTTGTTGCAATCAGGCATTGATGGTTGATGATGTTCAAAATAGCTGTTTCTACAAGCTGGGCTTCCATAATAGGAGCAACGATCTTTAATAATGGCTCTTTTGGGAAGATTACACTTCCTTCAGGAATTGCGTAAATATCACCGCTAAAGTGGAAACCGCTTAAGTAGTGAAGAAAATCTTCACTGAAGATGCCAAGACCTCGAAGATAATCTACATCTTCATAAGAAAAATTCAAGTTTTTTATATAATCAATGACTTGATCCAGACCAGCCATAATAGAATAACCGCCATTGTTAGGATTGTTACGGAAAAACACATCGAAAATAACGGTTTCATTTTCTTGTGTTTCGAAATAGCCCTGCATCATAGTCAATTCATATAAATCAGTTAGTAACGTAAGATTTCGTGTATTCATTTTAGTCTCCTTGTGTTACGTTAAATTTCCGCATTCTTATTAATTGTTTCCTGAACAATATTCTGTACATAAGCACCGATATGTTTTTTTGTCTCAGTATCCAGTTCATTTGGATAAATTGGTTTGCCATATTCGATGACAACATGTGTCTTTTTAATATGCGGAAAATGATTTTCTAAAATATCAGCAGTATTATTCAGAGAGACCGGGACAATAGGACATCCTGTTTTTATGGCAATCCTAAATGCACCATCTTTAAAAGGAAGTAAACTTAATTCTTCTCCTTTATTTCTTGTACCCTCCGGAAAGATAAAGATAGAAATACCATTCTTAACATATTCAATGGCTTTTAAAATTGTCTTTAATCCTTCTTTTGCATTCTCACGATCTAAGAAAAGACAGTAGAGATATTGCATCCAGACAGAGAGAAAAGGAACTTTTTGAACCTCTTTTTTAGCTACATAACCGGTGAGACGTTTGCAGCGTGAATATGTCAGGACAATATCGAAATAACTGCGGTGATTACCGATAAATAAAACAGCCTCATCCGGAATATTCTCTTCTCCGATCACAGTGACAGACACACCGGATAATCTGGTGATGACTTTAAACGCCCACTGGACAATGCGAAGAGAACTGATATCTTTTGCATCTTTGTTTACCTTGCCAATCAGCCATTCAACGAAAAAAATCGGAATTGACAAAATCAAAAACAGTATAAGAAATACTGCGACAATGATTAAACGTATCATAGATATAAACCTCTCTTTTGTTTATGACTTGTAATTGAACTGTTACGTTCAAAACTACTATTCAAAGTATACTAAACTTATGTTAAAAACACAACGCATAAATCAACATTTCAAGTAATAAGATACTAGAGAAATGGATATGTGAAGTGCATGTTGGACATGGTTTTGAAAAAAATAAAACGCTTGAGTACAGGCGTCGTCGTGATTTTGAGCGTGGTAATAACAGCTGCCGGATGTATAACCAAGGTAGAGGTAACAGAAAAAATACGGGATCTAAAGTTTACTGTTCTTGAAAAAGCAGAGCTGCCGAATGAACTGAAAGAAAAAATATCAAAAAATAAAGAAAAGGCATTTCATTTGACATATTCGGATCAAGGAGAATTGTATATTGTGGAAGGATATGGAGAAAAACCACAGAGCGGGTATAGTGTAAAAGTGACGGAATTTTATGAAACTGCAGAAGCGATTTATATCCATACAGAATTAGATGGACCGCCCAGAGATGAAAAAACAAAAGAAATTGTAACATATCCATATATAGCAGTTAAAACGAAAGAAATCGGGAAACCGGTTCAGTTTCATAATTGACGCAAAGTCGGAAATAGCGTTTGTATGCAAGGAGGGGCTCATGGAATTAGTACAAAAACAAGTGCGTTATATGCAGGAAAAACCATCTATAACAGATCAATTTCAAATGGATGAGGATTATAATGTTCCGGATACAAAAGATGATGTAAAGCAGATTGTAAGAAGTAAAGAAACAGTAAAAATCGAAGATATAAATTTGATAGAAAATTATCTGAGAGTATCAGGAAAGCTTTGTTTTCAAATTTTATATATTGTGGATTCAGAAGAAAACAGATTGGCTTCACTAGAAGGAAAAATTCCGTTTGAGGAGATGGTTTATGTTACAGATATGGGAAAGGATGAGTTTTTTATCAAACATGTGAGAACGGAGTTTCAGTCAGCTTTGATTCATTCACGTAAAATCAGTTTACATGCAATGATTGAACTTGAAATCGGAAGAGAACAAATGCAGGAGGAAGAAACAACAATAGATATGGAAAGTGATGTGCCGGTCTATAAAAAAGTGAACAGAATCAACCTGCTTGGAATCCAGATGAATAAAAACGATACATATCGTGTTAAAGAGGAAATCACACTTCCGGGAACAAAAGAAAGTATAGGTCAATTATTGCTTAGTGATATCAGCCTGCGTAAGCTGGAAATACGTTTGATGCAGGACGAACTTCGATTACAAGGCGAATTTCTGGTCTTTATAATTTACTTGTCAGAAGAACAGAAGATGGATTGGCTGGAACAGACAGTTCTATTTGAAGGGAAATTAGAGTGCAGCGGGATTGAAGAAGGAATGTATGACTATATAAACTACGCACTGGAAGATACACTTGCAGATGTCCGGCTTGATGAAGACGGGGAAATGCGTGTGATTGGAATTGAAGGAACGATACATTTGAGGATGAACATTTACAAAGAAGAAAGTATAGATGTGCTGGCGGATATGTATTCCCTTCAGAAAAAATGTGAATTTGAGGTGAGAGAAGCAGATTATGAAGAATTGATGATTCAAAATCATTCGAAATGCAAAATATCAGAACATTTAAATCTTCCGGAATTGAAGGAAGACGTTTTGCAGATATGTCATAGTGATGGTGAAATTCAGTTAGAACATGTGGAACCGTCCAAACAAGGACTTCAGCTTGATGGAATCCTGCATCTTTCCTTTTTGTATTTGAGGGCGAATGATGAACAGCCTTTTGGAAACTGGCAGGGAATGATTCCATTTACCTGGCTTTTGGAGTGCAATAATATGCCGGAGAACGTGAAATATAATATAGCAGAGCACGTGGAACAGCTATCTGTAAATCTTGCCGGAAATGAGGAAGTAGAAATCAAGGCAGTCTTATCATTCGATACATTTATACGAAAATCGGTGACTGCACAGGTAATCACATCAGTAGCATTTGCCCCATTGTCGGTAGAAGAGATAGAAAAGCGACCGGGAATTGTAGGGTATGTAGTGAAAAAAGAGGATAAATTATGGGATTTAGCGAAGAAATTTATGACGACGGAAGAGGGAATTATGGAAGTCAATAATTTAGAACAAACTACAATAAAAGAAGGGGATAAAATCTTGATTTTCAAGGAAAATTTGAGTATACTATAACTATATTGTATACAAGATACAAACGAGAACATGGAGGACACACCGATGAAGCAGATTGAGCTAAAGTCACTGGCAAAAATCAATCTAGGATTGGACGTTCTTGGAAGAAGAGAGAATGGATATCATGACGTGCGGATGATCATGCAGTCCATTTATCTGTATGATGAAGTAAAGATTAAGCGAACGAAAAATCCGGGGATTGAAATAAAGACAAATTTGTATTTTCTACCAACAGGAAAAGAGAATATTGCATACAAAGCGGCAGAGATGTTGATAGAAGAATTCCATATTGAGGAAGGTGTTCATATTACATTGAACAAACACATTCCGGTTGCAGCCGGGATGGCAGGAGGAAGTTCGAATGCAGCGGCAGTTCTGTATGGTATGAATAAGATGTTTGATCTGAAGCTGACACAGACAGAACTGATGGAGCGAGGAGTAAAGCTTGGTGCAGATGTTCCGTACTGTATTATGCGAGGGACAGTTTTGGCAGAGGGTATTGGAGAAGAATTGACCACACTCACTCCTATGCCGAAATGTTTTGTGTTGATCGCAAAACCACCAATCAGTGTGTCTACGAAAGTTGTCTATGAAGCGTTGGATTCAAAAGAACTTGTAGAGCATCCGGATATTGATGGGCTAATTGAAGGATTAGAGAAACGAGATCTTAAAACAATCGCTTCATGTATGGGAAATGTTCTCGAAGATGTAACGATTCCAATGCATCCGGTCATCGAGGAGATAAAACAGGAGATGAAAAATGCGGGTGCATTAAATGCGATGATGAGTGGAAGCGGACCTACGGTGTTTGGGTTATTTGAGACAAAGGCAGCAGCAAGAAAAGCACAGGACAGAATTAGGAGAAGAGCACTGGCAAAACAAGTTTACGTAACAAATGTACATGGTGCAGGGAGGAACTGACAGATGGAGATGAACTTTGAAGTGAATATGAATGAATATCTGCCACTCCGTGATGTTGTGTTCAATACATTACGACAGGCAATTTTGAGAGGAGAATTGAAACCGGGGGAGAGACTGATGGAGATTCAACTGGCAAATAAATTAGGTGTCAGCAGAACTCCGATAAGAGAGGCAATCCGCAAGTTGGAGTTGGAAGGTCTTGTTTTGATGATTCCAAGAAAAGGTGCGGAGGTTGCCCAGATTACAGAAAAGAGTTTGAGAGATGTTCTTGAAGTGCGAAGAGCACTTGAGGAACTTGCAGTGCAGCTTGCATGTGACAGAATGACAAAAGAAGGAATGCAGGAGTTAAAGCATGCGGCAAAAGAATTCGAAGCACTGCTTGGAAGTGCAAGCGATATCACAGCAGTTGCAGAAGCTGATGTAGCATTTCATGATTTAATTTATCTTGCAACGGACAATCAAAAATTGATTTCCTTGTTGAATAATTTTAGAGAACAGATGTATCGATACCGTGTGGAATATCTGAAATTAAAAGAGCGGCATCCACAGATCATACAGGAACATAATGATATTGTCGAGTCAATTGAAAAGGGTGAGAAAGAGCGGGCAACAAAAGTAACTTGCACACATATTGATAACCAGGTACAAACTGTAAGTGATACATTGAAACATATTGAGTAAGCTGTTTTTTATGGGTAGATAGAACAATAACAAGAAGCTGGATGGCGGATAAATTTGATTTCGAATAAGTAGAATCAGAAATGGCAATACTCCCTGCATCAGAAAAGATGGAGGGAGTTAAATATGTTATCCGGGAAGAAGCAAAAACTGATAAGGACATCTGCTTATCGATACGAAGATGAATTACAATGTGAAAATAAATTTGCGAGGCGGGAACTCAGGTGGACAAGGATTGGTCTGTTGTTGTGCGCAGCTTTGCTGGTGGTACTGGTCATAATTGTTGTCGGATGGCAAAGTATGATGATATCAGAGGCGCGCATGCAGCAACATCTTGCACAAGAGGTATTGCGCTTTCATGTGCTGGCAAACAGCGATAGCGAAGAAGATCAGGCATTGAAAATGCAGGTGAAAGAAAAGGTTATCGAATTGCTGGAAGAGAAAATCCCAGAAGGGATGAATGTGACTGAGACAGCAGACTGGATGAGAAGAAATACGGATAAACTGAGAGACTGTGCACAGCAGGTTGTGCTTAAAAACGGGTATGATTATCCAATAAGTGCAGCAGTTACAACCTGTTATTTTCCAGAAAAGACATATGGTGATGTAAGATTTCCAGCCGGAAACTATGAAGCTTTGAGAATTGAGATAGGAGAGGCAAAGGGGCATAACTGGTGGTGTGTTTTATACCCGGGACTTTGTTTTTTGAATACAACAAATGCTGTTGTTCCGGAGGAGGGAAAGCAAAAGTTAAAGTCTGTTTTGACGGAAGAAGAATATGAACAGATTACGTCAACAACAGAATTTCATATCAGATGGAAACTGTTGCCAAGCTTGAATAAATAAAAAAGATAAAATATAATAATTACGACAGACATTTTAGAAAGGAAATACAGATGTATACATTCGATAGTAAAGTAAGATACAGTGAAATCGATCATCGAGGAACAATGACATTACCGGCGTTAATCAATTATTTTCAGGATTGCAGTACATTTCAATCAGAGTCTTTAGGCTTTGGAGTGAAGGCTGCAAAAGAGAAGAAAAAAGCATGGATTCTTTCTTACTGGCAGGTTGTTGTAGAACGATATCCAGAGTTAGGAGAAGAAATCACAGTGGGAACATTTGCCAGTGATTTTAAGGGCTTGTTTGGAGAACGTAATTTTGTGATGCTGGATAAAGAGAACAACAGACTTTCATGTGCCAATTCACTCTGGGTTTATATGGATATGGAGAAAGGACGCCCGATTTTGCCGGACAAAGAAGAAATCGAAGCGTATGGAACAGAACCGAAACTGGATATGGATTATGAAGGCAGAAAAATCAGACCGGCAGCAGAATATGAGGACAGAGAAGCTTTTCCGGTAAGAAAATATCATATTGATACGAATGAACATGTAAATAATTGTCAGTATGTACAATTCGCAATGGAATTGCTTCCCAAAGATCAGGTCATACATCAGGTTCGTGTAGGTTATAAGAAGTCAGCAGTTTTAGGTGATGTTATTTACCCAAAGTATGCAAAAGAAACGGATCGTACAGTAATTGAGTTATGCGATGAAAATGGGGTATCTTATGCGACTGTTGAAGTGAAATAGGTATATATATTTTCAAAAAAATAGTGTATAGTAAGAGATGAAGTTAACAAATCAGGAGGAAAAGTATGAAATATGATGTAATTATTATAGGAGCCGGACCGGGAGGTATTTTTTCAGCATATGAATTAGTAAAAAGAAAGCCAGAATTAAAAATAGCAGTCTTTGAGTTGGGGAATCCATTGGAGAAACGTCGTTGTCCGATCGATGGTAAAAAAGTAAAGAGCTGTATCAAATGTAAAACGTGTGCGATTATGAGTGGATTCGGTGGGGCCGGAGCATTTTCAGATGGAAAATACAATATTACAAATGCATTTGGTGGAACATTGTACGAGCATATCGGAAGAGATACAGCCATTGATTTGATGAAGTATGTAGATGATATCAATGTGGAGTATGGTGGAGAGGGAACTAAAATGTACTCTACAGCCGGAACAAAATTCAAAAAATTATGTATGCAGAATAAGCTTCAGCTGTTAGATGCATCAGTAAGACATCTTGGAACAGATATCAACTACGTTGTATTGGAAAATATTTATGCAGAATTGAAAGATAAAGTGGAATTCCGTTTTGAGTATCCGGTAGATCATCTGGAAGCAATCGAAGGTGGATATCGAGTATTCTGTGGGGATGATTTTGATGATTGTGAGAAATGTATCGTATCTGTAGGACGAAGCGGAAGTAAGTGGATGTCAAAAGTATGTGAAGATATGAAGATTCCGACAATGTCTAACAGAGTAGACCTTGGAGTGCGTGTGGAAATTCCGTCACAGATTTTCTCACATCTGACAGATGAATTATATGAAAGTAAGATTGTATATCGTACAGAGAAGTTCGAAGATAATGTGCGTACATTCTGTATGAATCCGAATGGAATTGTTGTAAATGAAAATACAAAGGGTATCGTGACAGTAAACGGACACAGTTACGAAGACAAAGATAAACAGACAGAGAATACAAACTTTGCACTTCTTGTATCAAAGCATTTTTCAGAGCCATTCAAGGACAGTAATGGATATGGTGAAAGTATCGCACGTTTATCTAATATGCTTGGCGGAGGAGTTATTGTACAGCGGTTTGGTGATTTGATCCGTGGAAGACGAAGCAATGAGAAACGTATCGAAGAAGGACTTGTTCGTCCGACATTGGCTGCGACACCGGGAGATTTGAGTCTTGTACTTCCAAAACGAATTTTAGATGGAATTATTGAGATGATCTATGCGTTGGATAAAATCGCACCGGGAACAGCAAATGATGATACACTGCTCTATGGCGTAGAAGTAAAATTCTATAACATGGAAGTAGAGATCGATGAGAATCTTGAAACATTGTATAAAGGCTTATATGTAATCGGGGACGGAAGTGGAGTAACACACTCTCTTTCTCATGCATCTGCAAGTGGTGTTTATGTAGCAAGACATATAACTGAAAATATGTAAGACGGGAAGGAAATAACGAAGATGGACAACGAAAAAGAAGTGTTAGGAAAATTAAGAAATTCAGAAGCAATTTATGTGCCGATGTCAGAATGTACAAAGATGCCATTTGTACTATGTGATGAGGAAACATTTGATGATGAAATTTTAGTTTTCTTTGATGAGGAACATGCAAAGGAAGAATGTAAAAAATTGATGGAGCAGAAAAATCCTCTTCATATTATTAAATTAGATCATAAATTTTTGCTTTCCTTTTATTCCAGTCTGTTGCCGATGGGAATTAATGCAATTGTAGTAGAAAAAGGGACAGAGCAGGAGATGATTATTCAGTTGTCCTCTTTGATCACAAGAAAGAATGGCAGCGAAGATGCTCAGGGAAGACCGATTGTAGAGAATCCGGAACTTCAGCTTACAGCATTATATTTTATGCAACAGCTTCGTAAGACAGAAGATCTTCAAATGACAGAGGAGCTTAAAGAGATACAGGAAGAAATGTTGGCACATTATGTAAAAGGTACATATATTGTTGCATATCAGGAAGAGCAAGGTGTTGCAATTTTAAGACAGAAGGATGGAAAGGTATTACAGCCATTATTTACAGATATCCAGGAATATTTGAAGTTCCAAAATTCGCAGAAAGATGTGAAATTTAAGACAGCTGTTATCGAAGCAAAAGATCTTTCAAAGATTCTGGCCAAAGAGACAACAGGCGTTGTAGTAAATCCTTACAGTATTAATCTGCAGCTGCAGGTTAATAGAAAAAACGAAGAGAAATAATAGGAGATAAATATGAAATTAGGAGAAAAGCAGGTTCTAACTGTTGTGAAGATAGTGGACTTTGGAGTATATCTTGGAAGTGATGAGGAACGAGTATTACTTCCGAAAAAACAGGTTCCTTCTGGAATTGAAGTGGGGGATCCGATTGAAGTATTCTTATATAAGGATTCTTCAGATCGTCTGATTGCAACAACAAACGAACCAAAACTTACGATTGGTCAGCTTGCAGTTTTAGAGGTTGCAGATACAAGCCGTATGGGTGCCTTTTTGAACTGGGGATTGGAAAAAGATCTTTTTCTTCCATTTAAGCAGCAGACTGCAAAGGTAGAAAAAGGCGATCATTGTCTTGTAACATTGTATATTGATAAGAGTGATCGTTTGTGTGCAACAATGAAAGTATATCATCAGCTGCGTACAGATTCTCCATATAAAAAAGATGATAAGGTAAGTGGAATCATTTATGACAGAAGCGATGAATTTGGTATGTTTGTAGCAGTTGACAATCAGTTTTCCGCAAGAATTCCAAAGAAAGAATGTAATGGAAGACTCCGTGTCGGAGATATGATTGATGCACGAGTTACAGCAGTAAAAGAAGATGGAAAATTGGACTTAAGTGTCAGAGATAAGATTCCGGAGCAGATGGATAAGGATGCTGAGCAGATTTTACAGGGAATCAAAAATCATGGCGGAAAGCTTCCATTTACAGATAAAGCAGATCCAGAGGTTATCAAGGAAGAGTTTGGAATGAGCAAAGCTGCATTTAAGCGTGCAGTAGGACGCCTTTTAAAGCAGAAGAAGATAGAAATTCTTGAAAATGGAATTCGAATGCGTTAAAACTATTGCAATCCAAATAAAATTGATTATAATAAAAAAGAAGACATAAAGGAATCATGAAGTAGAGAAACGAAAGGAGAACATAGAGATGAAAGTACAGAATATTACAGATATTGATGCATTTTTCAAAGTAGTAGATAATTGTGTTGGAAAGGTTGAGTTAGTAACAGGTGAAGGAGACAGACTGAACCTCAAATCAAAACTTTCTCAGTATGTATCTATGGCAAATATTTTCTCAAATGGAGAGATTCCAGAGTTAGAGATTATTGCTTACGAAAAAGAAGATACAGATAGACTGATTAAATTCATGCTTGATGGAGAATAAGATTTTTCTGAATTAAGAATGTTGATATTGAGAAGTGATGAAAAGGGTAGTTTCCATATGGGAACCACCCTTTTTGAATCATAAAAGAGGTAGAATATGAATTTTTCACATTTACATGTCCATACGGAGTATAGTCTGCTGGATGGTTCTAATAAAATAAAAGAATATGTAGCCAGGGTTAAAGAACTTGGGATGAACAGTGCCGCAATCACAGATCATGGAGTTATGTATGGTGTGATTGATTTTTACCGGGAAGCAAAAAAGAATGGAATCAAGCCGATTCTTGGCTGTGAGGTTTATGTTGCGCCAAATTCCCGTTTCGACCGAGAGATTACAGGTGGTGAGGACAGGTATTATCATCTTGTTCTTTTGGCAGAGAATAATACAGGATATTCAAATTTGATGAAGATCGTTTCAAAAGGATTCGTGGATGGGTATTATTATAAACCTCGAGTAGATAAGTCATTACTGAGAGAATATCATGAAGGTATCATTGCATTGAGTGCATGTCTGGCGGGGGAAGTTCCGCGTTATATTTCAAAAGGATTATATGACAATGCAAAAAAAACGGCATTAGAGTATCAGGAAATATTTGGAAAAGGTAACTTCTTTTTAGAATTACAGGATCATGGGATTCCAGAGCAGGGAATTGTAAACCAGAGATTGTTACAGATGTCAGAGGAGCTTGGCATTGAACTTGTGGCGACGAATGATGTGCATTACACTTATGCAGAAGACGAGAAACCACACGATATTTTGTTATGTATACAGACCGGCAAGAAATTACAGGATGAAAATCGTATGCGTTACGAAGGCGGGCAGTATTATGTGAAATCACCGGAAGAAATGGCAAATTTATTTCCATATGCATTGCAGGCACTGGAGAATACTCAGAAAATAGCAGACCGTTGTGATGTAGAGATTGAATTTGGTGTGACAAAACTACCGAAATACGATGTGCCGGATGGCATGACATCGTGGGAATATCTCAATAAGTTATGTTATGAAGGTCTGGAGAGGCGATACGAAAACCCGTCGGAAGAATTGCGGGAGCGATTGAAATATGAGCTGGATACGATTCAGCATATGGGATATGTAGATTATTTTCTGATTGTGTGGGATTTTATTAATTATGCGAAAAGACATGATATTGCGGTAGGACCGGGACGTGGGTCGGCAGCCGGAAGTATTGTGTCATACTGTCTTGAAATTACGAATATTGATCCGATGCGTTATCAACTTCTGTTTGAGCGATTCCTAAATCCAGAGCGTGTATCTATGCCCGATATTGACGTGGACTTTTGTTTTGAACGCCGTCCGGAGGTAATCGATTATGTTATGCGTAAATATGGAAAAGACCGTGTGGTACAAATCGTTACATTTGGTACACTGGCAGCAAGAGGAGTAATACGTGATGTAGGACGTGTCATGGATCTGCCATACGCATTTGTTGATAATATTGCAAAGATGATACCGCAGGAGTTAAATATCACGATTGATAAGGCTTTGAAAATGAATTCAGAGCTTAGAAGTACTTACGAATCCGATGAACAAGTAAAATATCTGATAGATATGTGTAAGAGACTGGAGGGCTTACCGAGACACAGTTCAATGCATGCGGCAGGTGTTGTGATCAGTCAGAAGTCGGTGGATGAATATGTACCATTGTCAAGAGCATCAGATGGAACGATCGTGACACAGTTTACAATGACAACACTGGAAGAACTTGGCCTTTTGAAAATGGATTTCCTGGGGCTTCGTACATTAACGGTAATTCAGAATGCGGTGAATCTGGCAAAACAAAAGAATCCGGATTTTCAGATTGATAAAATAGATTACAATGATCAGGCGGTTTTAGATTATATCGGAACAGGTAAGACAGATGGTATATTCCAGTTAGAAAGCGCCGGTATGAAGGGCTTTATGAAGGAATTGAAACCGCATAGTCTGGAAGATATCATTGCAGGAATTTCATTATATCGTCCGGGTCCGATGGATTTCATTCCACAGTATATCAAGGGTAAAAATGATGCATCTTCTATCACTTATGATTGTCCACAGCTGGAATCAATCCTTGCACCGACATATGGTTGTATCGTATACCAGGAACAGGTTATGCAGATCGTACAGGCACTAGCAGGATATACACTGGGGCGAAGTGATTTACTGCGAAGAGCAATGTCAAAGAAAAAGGGCGATGTCATGCAGAAAGAACGACAGATCTTTGTGTATGGAGATGAAGAAACAGGTGTACCCGGATGTATCAAGAATGGAATTGACGAGAAAACAGCAAATAAAATCTATGATGAAATGATTGATTTTGCAAAATACGCATTTAATAAATCGCATGCGGCAGCATATGCGGTTGTCTCATATCAGACAGCATTTTTAAAATACTATTATCCGGTAGAATATATGGCTGCACTTATGACATCTGTGATTGAAAATCCTTCTAAGGTTGCAGCTTATATCTATGCATGTCGTCAAATGAATATTAAGATTCTGCCACCGGATATAAATCGTGGATATGCGGACTTCTCAGTTGATGAAGGGAATATCCGTTATGGTCTGGCTGCAATTAAAAGTATTGGAAAACCGGTTATTCAGACAATTGTAGAAGAACGTAAAGAATATGGTGAGTTCAAGAACCTGGAAGATTTTATCAGTCGTATGTCGACTAGAGAAGCATTAAATAAACGTGCGATTGAGAACTTTATCAAGGCAGGTGCACTGGATTGCCTTGGTGGAACGAGAAAACAGTTCATGAGCATTTACATTCAGATAGTAGATCATGTCAATCAGGAAAAGAAATACTCTATGACAGGGCAGATGAGTTTATTTGATCTGGTCAGTGAGGAAGAAAAGAGTGATTTTCAGATCCAGCTTCCGAAAGTGGGAGAATATGCGAAAGAAACAAAGCTCGCCTTTGAAAAAGAAGTCTTAGGTGTGTATATTAGTGGACATCCTTTGGAAGAATATGAAGAGCAGTGGCAGAAGGCTATATCAGCAACGACATTGGATTTTCAATTAGACGAAGAAAGCAATCATTCTAAAGTGCACGATGGAGCAAGAGAAATTATTGGTGGTTTCATTACAGAGAAAACGATGAAAGCTACAAAGACAAATCAGATGATGGCATTCGTAACATTGGAGGATTTGCTTGGAACGGTTGAGGTTGTTGTGTTCCCTCGCGATTATGAAAAAAACAAGAATCTCTTAGAAGTAGATAGGAAAGTGTTTATCAAAGGACGCGTGTCAGAAGAAGATGATAAGCCAAGCAAATTGATATGTGAGAAAGTGATTCCTTTTAATCAAATAAAAAGGGAGTTATGGATTCAATTTCCGGATAAAGCGGATTATTTAAAAAACGAACAGCTTGTATATGGATATCTTGCAGATTCAGAAGGGGAAGACGAAGTTGTTATTTACTGTCAGGCAGAACGGGCTGTAAAACGTTTTCCAAAGAATAGGAATATACAGATTTCACCGCAGGTACTAAGCAAATTGATGAATCATTATGGTGAAAAACGTGTAAAAGTGGTCGAAAAGACTATTGAAAACAAGATATAAATAGTTTAGAATAACTCTAGAGTGTTAAAAAATAAGCAAACTTTAAGGGATTATTATTTGAAAGGTGGACAATCAAAATGGCAGAAAAAAACAGAAGAGAAGAATTAGAACAGATTGAAGACCGCGTTCGTACAATTGGTGTATTGACAAGTGGTGGAGATGCACCGGGAATGAATGCAGCAATTCGTGCTGTAGTAAGAACAGCTATAGCAAATGGAATACGAGTATGTGGAATCCGCAGAGGATATCATGGATTATTAAAAGAAGAGATTATTGAATTATCAGCACGTGATGTAGCTGATACAATTCAGCGTGGTGGTACAATTCTTCAGACAGCTCGTTGCCAGACAATGCGTACAGAAGAAGGACAGCAGAAAGCAGCAGCAATCTGTAAAAAATATGGTATTGATGGTCTTGTTGTAATCGGTGGAGACGGATCATTCGCAGGAGCACAGAAACTGGCTAATTTAGGTGTTAGAACAATCGGTCTTCCGGGAACAATTGATTTGGACATTGCATGTACAGATTATACAATCGGATTTGATACAGCTGTTAACACAGCTATGGAAGCAATTGATAAAGTACGTGATACATCTACATCTCATGAGCGTTGCAGTATCATTGAGGTTATGGGTCGTGGTGCCGGTTACCTTGCATTGTGGTGTGGTATTGCCAACGGTGCAGAGAAAATTCTACTTCCAGAAGAACATGATTATGATGAGCAGTCTATGATCGATGATATTATGGAGTGTAAGAAGCGTGGTAAGAAGAACTACATCATTATCAATGCAGAAGGTGTTGGAGATTCTATCAATATGGCTAAGAGAATCGAAGAAGCAACAGGAATCGAGACAAGAGCAACAATTCTTGGACACATGCAGCGTGGTGGAAGCCCGACATGTAAAGACCGTGTATATGCATCTGTAATGGGAGCAAAGGCAGTAGAACTTCTTATGGAAGGTAAGTCAAATCGTGTTGTTGGATACAGACATGGTGAGTTTATTGATTTTGATATCAATGAAGCATTATCTATGAAAAAAGAAATCCCGGCACATCAGTATGAGATTTCTAAAACTCTTGCACTGTAGGAAAAATGATATGATAAAAAGAGGATGATGAAGCATTGTGAGGCTTGTCATCCTCTTTTTTATTACAATACTTGCGGAGATGTGATGAATGGTATAATATATAAGAACAGTTCTGTTTAGATTATACGAATATAGCAGAACGAATATAGCAAACCATAAAACGATTAGAGTGGGAGATAGATATAGTGAATGCTAAGTGTAAAAATTCAGCACCGATAGGAGTGTTTGATTCCGGAGTTGGTGGGCTTACAGTCGTAAGAGAGATCGTCAGACAATTGCCGGATGAAAATATCGTATATTTTGGGGATACGGCTCGTGTACCATACGGAAGCAAGTCGAAAAATACGATCATTCGATTTTCAGAGCAGATTATTCGCTTTTTAAAAACAAAAGATGTTAAGGCGATTGTGATTGCCTGTAATACAGCAAGTGCACTTGCATTAGATGCAGTAAGACATGAGTTTGATGTGCCGATTATCGGAGTGGTAATTCCGGGAGCAAGAGCGGCGGTAGAGGCGACACAAGATAATAAAGTAGGAGTTATCGGGACCGACGCCACAGTTCAGAGTGGTATGTATACAAAAATCATACAAGGAATGAACCCGGATATTCAAGTGATTGAAAAGGCATGTCCATTATTTGTGCCGCTGGTTGAAGAAGGTTTCAAAGAACATGTAGTAACAGAAGAGATTATCGAGTATTATCTGGAATCCATGAAAAAATCAGATATTGATGCAATGATTCTTGGATGTACACATTATCCATTGCTGAGATCAAAGATTCGTAACTATATGGGGGAGAAGATTCAGATTGTAAACCCGGCTTATGAGACTGCGATGGATCTGAAACAGTTATTGGAAGAACAGGATATGGCAAATGATCGTTCAAAGATGCACAGTCATTACGAATTTTACGTAAGTGATACAGCAGAGAAGTTTAGACAATTTGCAAATACGGTGATGCCATTTGATGTGCCGGAGACTAATGTAGTCAACATAGAGGAGTATTAAAAGATGACAAAAGATGTATTAGTGAGCATTTCAGGACTTCATACCGATGTTATGCAGGAGGCAGAGGAGGAAAACGAAGCCATTGAAGTGGTGAATCCTGCCAACTATTATTTCCGTAACGGAAAACATTATATAGTATATGATGAGCCGGTAGAAGGGGTGTCAGGCACTATAAAAAATAAATTAAAAATTACAGAAGATCAAGTTGTGGAAATTATGAAATCTGGTGTTTCTAATGCACACATGATCTTTGAAAAAAATAAAAAGAACCAGACCTATTATTCTACTCCATATGGACAGATGCTTGTCGGAGTGAATACAAAAGAGATGAAGGTTGATATAAAAGAGAATAGAATAGATATTCTGATTGATTATGAACTTCATGTGAATCATGAGGCCGTAGCAGACAGCAGAATTAAAATGAATATTATTTCTAAGTCAGATTATAAGGCAAACATCGCAGGAGCGACAGAACTATAAGAGATGCACATGTTAAGGTAATAAAAATGGACAAGGGTGAAATGTGAATCATCCTTGTCCATTGTTTTATTTTCTGTTTTTACTTTTTGTGTTAGTCTTATTGTCTTTCTTAAAGCGATCCATGAATTTCTTCTTTTTAGGTGGTGTTTCCAAAGGACCACGAACACCTCTTACGCTTGTAATGTAGATTCCGCTGACAACAGCTTTGACTTCTTTCTTTACTGGAACCAGTGGAAATACCTGTGCATCGCACATGAAAGTCATAATCTTAGGTCCAACCTTTGCTTTTACAACAGGCACCTTTGAACGACGAAGATACTTTGGTGTATTTTCAATAACGACAGAAGGAAAACCTGCATCTTTTAATTTCATCTTTCCCTTATCGATAATCAACATATTCATGGTCTGAGCCATCGCATCCATCTGTGCTTTCTGTTCAGCCTGTTTTTTCTCAGCTTTCTTTCCAAAGAAATACAGTGCAACTAATGCAATGATCAGTACGGCAAGAATTACCAGCATTACAATCATTCCTGTACTCACGACAAACCCTCCTATTAAATTAAATGTAGAGCGGATATCAAGAAATCCGCAATTATGCATTTAGTATTGTATCATTGTTTAGAGGGAAGCGCAAGTAAAACAAGTGCAGAAATCAGGTAAAAGATAAAGGAAAAAGGTGTGTTTAAACAGTGTTCCAACTTTTATTCTAAAATAAAGTATGGTACAATGAAAGCATATGTTTTGGCTTATACAGGTCATATAAATAAATCATGAGGTGAATTTAAAATGAAGAAAAAATTAGTAGCACTTACTTTAGCGGCAGTGATGACAATATCTATGGCTGGATGTGGAAATACAATGTCCGATGAGTACGTTACAATCAATAAATATAAAGGGTTGGAGATAACAGAAGTTGAGAAATCAGAGGTAACAGATGAAACGGTAGAGAATACAGTAAAGAGCTATCTTACTGCAGCACCATTAAAAACAGAGATAACAGATCGTGCCGCACAGGATGGGGATACAGTAGACATTGATTTTGTTGGTAAAGTTGATGGAAAAACATTTGACGGAGGAACAGCATCCGGTGCATCTTTAAAAATCGGATCTGGAACATACATTGGTGCAAATGGAGATTACAAAGGATTTGAAGAGCAGATCATCGGGCACAAGAAAGGGGATAAGTTTGATATCGAAGTGAAATTCCCAGATGATTATCCTGAAAGTACTCTGGCAGGTAAGGTTGCGACATTTAGTATTACGTTAAATGGAATTTATGAAGTAAGTAATGATACAGAGATTACAGATGAGTGGGTAAAACAGAATAGTGATACAGCAGAGACAGTGGAAGAATTCAAAGAAGAAATCCGTACTAAGATGAAAGAGAACAATGAGTCTACGAGACAGAGTCAGCTTCAGTCAGAGGTTATAGAAGCATTGAGCGAACAGGTTGAGGTGAAGAAATATCCAGATGGAGATGTAGACAAAGAATGTCAGGCGGTGGAAGATTATTATACGGCATATGCACAACAGTATGGTCTGGAGCTTGCTGATTTCCTTGAGACATATATGAATATGACAGAGGATGATTTTAAAAAGAAAGCAAAAGAAGTTGCAGAGGAGTCAGTAAAGAAAAAACTGGCCTGCGAATTACTTGCAAAGAAAAAGAAACTGGAGCCTTCAGAGAAAGAATATGAAAAGAAAGTAGAAGAATATGCAGAAAAAGCCGGATATGAAGATGTAGAGGCATTTAGAAAAGCGTATGATGAAGATACAATCCGTGCAACAATCCTTCAGGAAGCAGTGGCAAATTATTTATTAGAGAGCAGCGTGCAGGTAGAGGCAGCAAATACAGACAATTCAACAGATGGCTCTTCAAGTGATACAACAAATAAGTAGTTTATCTCAGTCGAGAAGACTCCCACCTCTTCAGGTGGTGAGTAATAGCAAATTTGTCTCAGTGGGAGTCTAATCTTCGACTGAGATAAACGCTCCGCGAGGATGCGCAGTGATTCTGATAGGAATATGTCAGCTTCGCTGACCAGAATCACGCGCCAAGTCTCACGTACGTTCGACTTGAACTCAGTCGAGAAGACTCCCACTTCTTTAGGTGGTGAGTAATAGACGTTCGACTTGAACGAACAAATAAAAATGTAGATAGGGTAAAGAGTTAGGAGGAATTACGAATGGCGGTTAAGTTGGAAAATGAATTTCTATGTGTAGAGATTGCAGAGATGGGGGCAGAAGTAACACGAATTTACGATAAGACAGAAGACAATGAGATTTTGTGGGAAGGGAATCCGGTTTATTGGAAACGTCATTCACCGGTTTTATTTCCGAATGTAGGTAAGACATATAAAAATAGAGTACTGATTAATGGAACTCAGTATCCAACTTCCCAGCATGGATTTGCAAGAGACAATGTATTTACATGTATTGAAGCTGCAAATGAAAAGGCTTCTTTTATGTTACGTTCTTCAGAAGAGACAAAAGAAGTTTATCCGTTTGATTTTGAATTGCATATTAACTACAAACTGAACAAGAAAGAACTTACAGTAGAGTGGCAGGTTAAGAATTGCGGGGATGAAACAATGTATTTTACAATTGGCGGACATCCGGCATTTCGATTTGCAAAGCCAGAAGAAACAAAAGCAGACTATATATTGAAGATTCCGGGAAAAGAGAAGATAGAGTATGTTTTAATCGATATAAGCTGTGGATGTGCAAATGTAGATAAGGTTCATACATTACAGTTGAGTGAAGAAACATATCCGTTAAGTGATGAAATGTTTGCAAACGATGCACTTGTAGTGGATAATGACCAAATTGAAGAAGCATGGCTGTGCCACAAAGATGGAACACCGTATGTTGGAGTTCGAAGCGAAGGATTTCCAAACTATGGTATCTGGTCAGTAGAAGGAGCTCCATTTGTATGTTTGGAACCTTGGATGGGACGATGCGATAATGCTGGATTTAATGCAGAGTTGTCCGAGAAACCAAATGTAAATAAAGTGGAGGCAGGAGAAAAATTTATAAAAGATTATACAATTGTAGTTGCATAATTCTTGTAAGTCAAACTGGCAGGAGTGAATAGGGGAAGATAGAGTTAATTTCTGGTTACTGTTCACAGTACCTGTGACCAGCAACGCATCTCGCCATTTTAAATCGCCTTTGGCGATGGGCGAGATGCCGTTCAAGATAAAACGTGCATCCTCCGTGTCAATCAGCGTAGTGATTGACACGGGAGTGAATAGTAACGGTTTCTGTGCAGTAATTAAGAAACAGGAAGAGGCAGCGGGAGGAAAAATGGGGAAAGAGATAGAAAAAAATGGTTTTCAGAGAGTACTTTCAGAGATTGATGAGGCAGTAAAACCATATAACTTTGCAGACGGTGTGTTACCGGGAATTCTTATTTCCGATGATACTCCATCTTGCGGGATATATCAGCTCGGGATAGTAGATTGTTCGGAGGAATCAAGAAAGAACGATAATAGTGTAGAACCGGTGTTTACAATCCATGTAAATGGATGTGAGCAGCCGGAAGAAAACATGTCTGATGACTCACAGCGAGTGATGAAAGAATCAGACATTCCGACATTTTTTATAGAATTAGGAACAACAATCCGAGGAACGGGAAAGACATTCGATACTTGGTTTAAAGATACACCGGAAGGGTTGAAAAAAATCCTAGACCAGTATCTGAAATAAAAGGAAAAGGTGAGTCTGATGGGTAGACTTAATTTTGAAAATAAAACAGAAAACAGACGGAATCTCGAAAGCAAATTGGAAAAAAGAAAAGAAGACTTTGTACGAAACAATTTGTTGTCAGACGAATTTATTGAGTTTGTTCAGAAAAATAAAAAACCATTTGATACATTAATGTCTTATTATCAATGTGCAATCATGGAGGTTGAGACAAAATTTAAGGTTTTGAGCGAAGAATATTCACTGGAGTATGATCGAAATCCGATTGAAAATATTAAGTCCAGAGTAAAATCGTTTGACAGTTTACTAAAGAAAATCCGCAGAAAAAATATTCCGCTTACAATGACATCGATTGAGGAAAATATTCAGGATATCGCAGGGGTTCGCGTAATTTGTTCTTTTCCAGATGATATTTACAGGCTTGCAGATTGTTTGCTGAGTCAAGATGATATTATTTTGTTAGAGAAGAAAGACTATATAAAAAATCCAAAACCAAGCGGATATAGAAGCCTGCACCTGATCATACAAACACCGATTTTCCTTCAAGAAGGAAAAAGGATGGTGACAGTAGAAGTGCAGCTTCGAACGATTGCTATGGACTTCTGGGCAAGTCTGGAGCATAAGCTCCGTTATAAGAAAAACATTTCCGAAGAACAAAGTGCATTTCTGGCAGAAGAGATGAGTCAGTGTGCAGAAATCAGTGCATCACTGGATGAGCGTATGCAGAAAGTAAAAGACATGCTTATACAGTCGGAACAAGAGTCGAAAGAACCGGAGAAGCCAACACGATTACTGAACTTGATAAACCGGTAGGGACGGAGTTTGTGGCTCTTTTTACAAATAATAGATTTAACATTCTATTACATGGATTTAACATTTACAGACATCTGATTTAACGTCAGCTTGCTAAACTTTCAAAGTAGAAAGGGAAGGAAGATGATATGATGAAAAAAATATGGGATTTCTGTAAAGATAAAAATTTAGGAAGAGAGAGCAAGATTAGATTATTTTTATTTTTGAATATCATTTGCTGGTGTGTAATCGGAGCAGCACTTTGGTTTATAGTAAGCAGAGTTGCTTTAGATAATATGACATGGCTTTTCGTATTCATCGGATATGCAGGAGTATTTCCTGGATGGATTGGCGGAATGCTTAAAATGATGAATATGGGAAATGAATTGGTATTGAATAAATAAAAAAATGTGGAAGTTTTTTCTGAAAGACTTCCAGAAATTTGAATCAGACATACAATAACAGACCCTTGCATAGATTGTAAAAAACAAACTATGCAGGGGCTTTTCTATGAGAGATTATATTGAAGAGCGGGCAATCGAGATTGCAAATTACATTATACAAGAGAAAGCAACGATCCGGCAGACAGCAAAAAAATTCGGAGTGTCAAAATCGACTGTACATAAGGATGTAACCGAGCGTCTGGTCCAAATCAACCCATCACTTGCACATGAGGCACGTAAAGTCCTCGATACAAACAAATCAGAGCGCCACATTCGTGGTGGACTTGCTACCCGAGAAAAATATTTACATTTACATGTATAGAATACTTAATTTTATTGCGACTCTCTTTAATAGTAAGGTATAATCAATACAGAAAGATATGGAATACGAGGGGAGCAGCATGAACAAAAGAAATCTCAGGAGAAAATGGTACATTTTTTTAATTGGAAGCTGTTTTGTAGTTGGACTATTGACCGGATGTCAAAAAGAGAAAGAAACGTCGGTTAAGCCAGTACAAACTTTGACGCTTTGGCATTATTTGGATTCTTCTGCGAGTAAGCAGGCATTATTAGAGATTACAGATACATTTAATCATTCGCAGGAAAATATTCAGGTAGAGATACAGTATGTACCGGATGAAGATTTTAAGAAACATCTGGCACTTAGTATGGCAGATGGAGATATGCCGGAGCTTGCACTGGTGGATTCTTCTGATTTGAATTATTTCAATGCGATGCAGTCGTTTGTAAATGTGACAGAGCAGATTGAAAATCTGGATGATTATTTACCGGAGGCAATAGCATCCTGTAAGGTGGATGGACAGATGAAAGGGATGCCGCTTGGGATGAACTGTGCTGCTTTATTTTGCAATACAGAGATGTTGGAGGAAGCAGGGGTACAGGTTCCAAAAACATGGGATGAATTACAAGAAACAGCTTTGAAACTAACAAAAGAAGATCGTTACGGTTTTGCTATGCCTGCACTTCGAAGCGAAGAAAGTGTTTTCTCATTTTTACCATTATTGTGGGGATATGGAGGAAAAATAGCAGAAATAGAATCGGAGGAAAGTCAGGCTGCATTTTTGAAATTAAGGGAACTGTCGGAATCAGGTGCAATGAGCCCACAAGTAAACAACCTGACAAGCGGCGATATTGGAAGACAGTTTATGGAAGGAAATGTGGCTATGGTTTTAGTCTCATCTGCTTTACAGCAAACAATTCAAAAAGAAAAGCCAAAAATGAAATATGCAATGGCCATTCCGCCGGCCGGTAATGAAAACATTGAGAGAGTAACAGCGGTTGGCGGAGAAGTTCTTGTAGTAACGCCGGGAGAAAAACAGGCTGCAGCATTGGAATTTGTTAAATTTGTTTCTGAAAAATGTCAGATGGAAAAATTAGTGGATCAGATAGGATATCTGGCTCCTCGCCAGGATATTTTATCGGAACAGGTTGCAGATAGTAAGGCTTTAAAAAATACATACGAAATATTACAATATGCCAAACTGAGGGAATTTTCAGTAGATTGGCCGTATGTGTCTGTTGCCTTGACAGATGCAATGGAAGATGAGATCGTCGGGGAGATACCACAATCAGTAATTATATCAAATCTAGCAGAAAAATTACGGGAAAATCGGGAGGCAGAATGATGAAAAAAATCAAAAGTCTCAGAAGCAGAATATTTGTGGATATAATGATTGTGGCAATGTTTCCGATTTTAATTTTTGCGATTATATCGCAGGGAAATCTGCGGGCCTGGCAGAAGAATGATTTACAGGAACGGATGCAGGCAAATCTCGAGAATGCAGATCGCTGCCTTGACATTCAGTTAGACAAGTATAATGCAATTCTGTTTGATCTTTGTACGGATGATGTAGTAGTTGAGGCTGTTGAAAATATTAATAATAATGACGATGCGATGGAAGTTAATACCAGTAAATTACGTCATGAACTGAGTCATGTTTGTAATCGAAATCAAGGAATAGAAGGTATTACAATATTTCTTGCAAATGGTGAAGTCATATTTTACGATAAACAAAATTCATCATCTATATCCAGTGATTGGGCGGGAAAAGTACATTGCCCCAAGGTGAAGAAAGAGCAGGTTTATCAAGGACAGATGCAACCGATAGTTGTAAATGATAAACATACATATTTACTGCAAATTGCGAGAAACCTAATCGATTATCGAGACATTCATGAAAAGCTTGGAACTGTTGTATTCAGTATAGATGAGCAGTTGATTTCAGATACCTTGCAGGTCGGAGTAAATGCGAATACTTATTTGCTGGAAGGAAATTATGTTATAAGTGCACCATCGGTTGCTAAAATTGGGCGAACATTGGATTCTGTAAAAAATACGAAAAAAAATTTATATGTTTCTAAGGTAAATCAGAAGAGTCAGTTTACTATTTGTATAGAAAGAGATATATCGACATATAGAAAAACGATGAATGAACAAGTTGGGATGTTGATAGGCGTTGCATTTATTGCGTTTCTTGTTATGATTTTTTTGAGTTATATTTTTACACGTCCATATATTTATGTTATGCAGAGGGTAGGACAGGGGTTTCATGAAGTTGAAACGGGAAATTTTGAGACACGTCTGGAATTTTGGAAACGTGCACCGGAAGAAATAAAAGATATAGAATTCGGATTTAATGAGATGGTGGAAAATCTGGATAATCTGATCAATCAAGTAAAACAGGCAGTGCTGGAACAGAAAAATGCAGAATTATCTGCATTGGAAGCCCAGATTGACCCACATTTCTTATATAATACATTGGACAGTATTAACTGGAAAGCAATTGAAAATGAACAGTACGATATTAGCAGTATGTTGGTTGCTTTGGCAAATATTTTACGATATACAGTAGACAATGCAGGTGGAACATCAACATTGGCACAGGAACTTGGATGGTTGAAACAATACATGGTATTGCAGGGAACAAGGATGGGAAAAATTCCTGTTATTGAGACAGATATACCAGAAGAACTATTCGGATTTCAAATTCACAAGCTGTTATTGCAGCCATTTGTGGAAAATTCAGTAAAATATGGATTTTATGGCAAGGAAGAAGAATGTGTGTTAAAAATATCAGCGAGACAAATGGAATATCAGATTCATATACAAATCGAGGATAATGGAAATGGAATAACACAAGACATGCTTGCTAAAATAAATGATGAGCAAAGTGATATGAAAGGTCATCTGGGTATAACAAATGTGAGAAAACGGTTGAAATTATATTATGGTGAAGAAGCAATGGTATATTTTGAAAGCGAAGAACACTTATATACGAGAGTACATTTGTTTATACCAATGACAGATGAACATCAAGAAATGCAATAGTAGAGGAAGAAAAAAAAGAAACGGAGTGGTAAGATGAGAATTGTAGTTGTTGAAGATGAAGCACCAATCCGAGAAGGCATGGCGAAGATTCTTAGTAAAATAAATACAGATTATAAGGTCGTCGGGACCGCCGTAGACGGAGAAAAAGGGTTGGAATTGATACGGAAGGAACAGCCGGATCTTGTTATTATGGATATCCGTATGCCTCATATGACGGGATTAGAAATGCTTTCGCGATTGCGACATGAGCAAAATAAGTGCAAAGTAATTGTGTTATCGGCATACTCAGATTTTGCTTATGCAAAACAGGCGATTGAATTGGGTATCGAAAATTATTTGCTTAAACCAATTAATATAGTAGAGTTAAAAAAAGCATTACAACAGGCAGAGGCTGAGTTGGTAAAAGCGCAGAATCAAGACAGGGCTTTCTCACTGGAATACATTTTTAACAGTTGTATCAACGGACATCTTCAGCCCGATGACGCATTTCATAAAATGACACAAGAAAAATATGGATTTACAGTGAGAGACTCTGCTGAAATAATGTTAATCTGGCTTGGAGAGGCATATGAAATGCAAATCGAGAGATTAAAGCTTATGATTGAGCAGGGAATAGGCCAAAGAGTAAGCTATAGTATGTATATGCAGGAAATGGAAATATGGCAGTCACTGGTTATTATATTTTACAAAAATTCACAAAATACATCGTTGTATACATATCTATCAGAACATGTACTGCCAGCGGTGTATAAACGAATGGAGATACCAATGGTTAGTGTGTGGAAACAAGCTGAAGAAATATGTTCGGTTTCTTCAGATTTAAAAGAAATGTACACACAGCTGGAATGGGCATTATTATTTGAAGAAGGAAAATTAATCAGAGTAAGTGAAATCGAATTAAAACAAGAATCTATTCAGAGCGGAATTGAGAAATACCCGATGGAGTTAGAAGAATTGGCTAAGAAGGCGATGTTAATAAAAGACAAAGAACAATTAAAATATTGTTATCATCAATTGCCGCAATATTATCAAAATAACCCACAATCTCCAATGACGATAAAGAAAGATATAATTCGTTTTTTCTGGGCACTTGCCAAAGTGGGAGGATTAGAAATAGATGGAAAAGAGCCGGATATTCAAGAAAAATTGAATCAGATATCAGGTGCAGTGTGCTGGCCTCAAATTCAGAAAATTGTGGAGCAGACAATACAGATTATCCAGAACTTAGAGGAAAAGAAATCCCCGGAAGAACATACCAGTGCCATGGTACAAAAGGCACAACAACTAATCCTGCAATATTATGATCAAGGAATCACATTGGAAGAAATTGCAGGAAAGTTAGTTGTATCAGAAGAATATTTAAGTACGCAATTTAAGAAAGAAACAGGGATGACATTTTCAGAGACTGTAAGAAAATATCGTGTAGAAAAAGTAAAAAAACTACTGTTGGAAACTCCATTTAAATTAAATCAAATTGCAGAATTAGCAGGGTACAGCGATTCAAAATATATGAGCAAAGTCTTTAAAGAAGAAGTAGGAATGCTGCCGAGCGAGTATCGAAAATCATTGCATTAGCAGCGGGAATGCTATCATCTAAAATCAACATTTTCATAATAAAGTTGTTTAAAATATTCTACCTTTTTAAAATATTTCGTCTTTTTTTGTCGAAAAACAGTGCTAATATAATTAGTGTAAAGAACAGATTAAAAAGACGCAGTAATTAAGAAAACTGTAAAGAATATATAGAAAAGAAGGTAAAAATTATGAACGAAATGAAGATAACATTTAAAAAACCAGAAGAGATTTTAGATTTTGTAAATAAAGTAGAAAAATATGATTGTGCAATGGATATGAACAGAGGGATTTATGTAGTTGACGGTAAATCCATTCTCGGAATTATGAACCTTGGACTGAACAATATTATTAATCTGAAAATATATGATGAAGATTGCGAAGAATTAAAAAAAGAAATTGCTCAGTACGCAGTTGCATAAGAAAAGATCACGTAAAAAAGATGATAGTATAGGAATAAAGGGGACGCTGTGAGAAAACGAAATTATTTTCTTTCGGGGTCCTTTTAAAATGTAAAAAATGGGACGAATATCAAATTTTTTCTTGTAAATGAAACTACAGTATTTTATAATTAAAGTTATTCTGAAATATGCAGAATTAATTCGAAGGAATGGTAGAGATATCATCTGAAAGGAGGAACATTTTGAAGAACGAATTAGTGATAGTTCTCGATTTTGGTGGACAGTATAACCAGTTGGTAGCCAGACGTGTCAGAGAATGTAATGTATATTGTGAAATTTATTCCTATAAAACAGATATAGAAAAGATCAAAGCGATGAATCCAAAAGGAATCATCCTCACAGGTGGTCCAAATAGCTGTTACGAAGCAGATTCACCAACTTATACAAAAGAATTGTTTGAATTAGGAATTCCGGTTCTTGGTCTGTGTTATGGGGCACAGTTGATGTCACATGTATTAGGCGGAGAAGTAAAGCTTGCAGATGTTCGTGAGTATGGTAAAACAGAAGTTATCATTGATAAGCCTGAGTCAAAAGTGTTTGCAGGAGTCAGCACACCAACAATCTGTTGGATGAGCCATTTTGACTATATTGCACAGGTCGCTCCAGGATTTGAGATTAGTGCTCACACAGCAGACTGCCCGGTTGCAGCAGCTGAGAATGCAGAGAAAAAATTATATGCGATTCAGTTCCATCCAGAAGTGCTTCATACAGAAGAAGGCACAAAGATGATCAACAACTTTGTGAAAAATGTATGTGAGTGTGCAGGTGATTGGAAGATGGATGCATTTGTAGAAGAAACAATCCAATCAATCAGAGAGAAAGTTGGCGGCGGAAAAGTATTACTTGCCTTGTCGGGAGGAGTTGATTCTTCTGTGGCAGCAGGACTTTTGTCAAGAGCTATCGGAAAACAGCTGACATGTGTATTCGTAGATCATGGTCTGCTCCGTAAAGATGAAGGAGACGAAGTGGAAGGTGTGTTTGGACCAAATGGCCAGTTTGATCTGAACTTTATCCGTGTGAATGCACAGGAGAGATATTATAATAAACTTGCCGGAGTTACAGAACCGGAAGAAAAACGTAAGATTATCGGAGAGGAATTTATCCGAATCTTTGAAGAAGAAGCAAAGAAAATCGGAGCAGTTGATTTCCTTGCTCAGGGAACTATTTACCCAGATGTGGTAGAAAGTGGTCTTGGCGGAGAATCAGCAGTGATTAAATCTCACCATAATGTTGGAGGGCTTCCTGATTATGTTGATTTTAAAGAAATCATTGAACCATTGCGTGATCTGTTCAAGGATGAAGTTCGAAAAGCTGGATTAGAGCTTGGAATTCCGGAAAAACTGGTATTCCGTCAGCCGTTCCCAGGACCGGGACTTGGAATCCGTATCATCGGAGAAGTGACAGCAGATAAAGTACGAATTGTTCAGGATGCAGATGCGATTTATCGAGAAGAAATTGCAAATGCCGGATTGGATCGCAGTATCGGACAGTATTTCGCAGCGTTGACAAACATGCGAAGTGTTGGAGTTATGGGTGATGAGAGAACTTATGATTATGCTGTTGCGCTTAGAGCGGTTAATACAGTGGATTTTATGACTGCTGAGGCAGCGGAGATTCCATATGAAGTTTTGAATAAAGTGATGAGCAGAATTATAAATGAGGTTCGTGGGGTTAATAGAGTATTCTATGATCTGACGAGTAAGCCACCTGGAACGATTGAGTTTGAATAATTCAAACAATTTGACAAAGCCAGTATTTATGCGGGTTTCAAACAAATTTGCTTAGTATCTGGCAACAAAATGGCAACATTTTGTGGTTATTCAGCGAATAAAAATTTTATTTCATAACGTATATAAAGAAACCTTACTGATTTTCAGAAGTAAAAAACTGAATATCGGTAAGGTTTTCTTTTTTCTTATTTTTCTTTTTTAGTCAATTCTTTTACGAGGTAATCACTCAGTTCCTGAGATGGTACCTTGGCACGTTTCTGGTAAGTATCCAGTTCCGGGTACTTATATCTCCATTCATCATATTCTTCCTTGCTGATTTCACCGTTTTCCAATTTGTCAGCCTGTTTCATCCATGCACGAAGCATTTCATCGACAGATGAGCCGGGAGCAGATATGGAAGCGTCAAGACAGAGATGGGGCTGTCCATCTACATTTTTCACCTTTAAACCATATATATCTTCCAATGTAAATAGTGTGTGCATCAGACCTGTGTGAGTATCAATATCCGGCACTGTTAAAGCATGAGTATTGACATCGAAGATCTGAGACATTTGTTTTACAAGATCGATTTTAGGAACTCTGGCTTCAGATTCATACTGAGCCATGCGGACATCTGAGGTTTTTCCCTTAAAACCCAGTTTTTCTCCCAGTTGCTTTTGTGTCATGCCGATACGGTTACGAAAATATTTGATACGTTGTCCAATTGCCATAGTTGTTTGCCTCCTTCATGATATGACGTTCGTGTATTGCATGTTTTGTTGTGATATAGAACAAAACAATTCTGTTTAGGTTCAGTATAACATGAGTAATTTTGGATAGCAAGAATAACTTAAACAAAAAAATTTAATATTCTCGTCAAAACACTTGACTTAAATTAAAATGTTTAGTATCATGCAAATGTAGTGACTTAAACAAATTACGTTAAGATAGAAAGGGGAGATGCGATGTGACGAACAGAACTTTTATGACAGTAGAAGAAGTTGCAGCGGAACTGGGAGTTTCTAAGTCTTATGCTTATAAGATTGTCAAACAGCTAAATGAAGAATTACAGAAGCTGGGTTATCTTACGGTAGCAGGCAGGATAAACACCAATTATTTCCGCAAAAAAGTATGTTACAGCGAAATGTAAGAGAAAGAGAGGAGAATTTGTATGAGTATTTACAAAGATAATGTCACTGGGAAGTGGCGAGTGGTATACCGCTACACCGACTGGACAGGGGAAACACACCAGTCGTCGAAAAGAGGATTTCCTACAAAACGAGAAGCGTTGATGTGGGAACGGGAGTTGTTACTGAAGAAAGAAGCAAAACTGGATATGACCTTCGAAAGCTTCTATGAGATTTATGTGGAGGATATGCAAAACCGAATCCGTGATAATACCTGGGGAACAAAAACAAATATCGCCAGAACCAAAATTCTTCCCTATTTCGGAAAGCGAAAGATAGGAGAAATTGAGCCAAGGGACATTATTGCATGGCAGAATGAACTGCTTGCGATCCGGCAGCCAAACGGAAAGCCGTATTCATCCTCTTATCTGCAGAAAATTCACAGTCAGTTAAGTGCTATTTTCAATCATGCAGTCAATTTTTACCATCTTCCATCCAATCCGGCACAGAAAGCTGGAAATATGGGAAAAGAGGAACACCGGGAAATGCTGTTCTGGACAAAAGAAGAATATCTGAAATTTGCAGATGTCATGATGGACAAGCCTGTTTCCTATTATGCGTTTGAAATACTTTATTGGTGTGGGCTTCGCATGGGCGAGTTATTAGCACTTACACCGGCAGATTTCAATTTTGAAACGCATACACTACGGATTAACAAGTCCTATCAGAGACTGCACCGGGAAGATGTGATTACACCGCCAAAGACATTAAAAAGTAATCGAACCATTAAGATGCCACAGTTTTTGTGTGATGAGATGCAGGATTATCTGAAAATGCTGTATGAGCCGAAAGAGGACGAACGGATTTTCATGATTTCCAAATCGTATCTCCATCATGAGATGGACAGAGGAGCGAAAGCTTCTGGGGTAAAGAGAATCCGAGTGCATGACTTGAGACACTCCCATGTATCGTTGCTGATCAATATGGGATTTACAGTACTGGCAATTGCAGATCGAATGGGGCATGAAAGTATTGATATTACTTACCGATATGCACATCTGTTCCCAAGTGAGCAGATACAAATGGCAGAACAACTGGATATTGAAAGGATGGAAAAATCAAATGGAGAAGAATCTAGACAGTAAAGGAAGATGGAGAAACAAGACTGTAGCTTTCCGGGTATCACCGGAAGAAGCAAAACAGATTGATGCATGTGTACGATTGTCAGGACTCAGCAAACAGGACTATATCACAAAACGGCTGACTTGCCGGGAAGTTGTGGTACAGGGAAATCCAAAGGTTTATAAAGCATTACGAAACCAGATGACAGAGATTTATGGCGAGTTGAAACGTCTGGAAAAGTGCAGTGATGAGAATGAGGAATTGCTGAGTACCCTGCGATTAGTCGCAGAAATCTTAAATGGACTGAAAGGGGAAAAGGAATGACAGCAAAAGAAAAAATGACTGCTCCGGTAACATCTGTTGGCGCAGATGTGGAACAGCCATTAAGTAATAAATTAAACAACCAAAGTATAGCAGATTTGCCCGGTAAGGGCAATCTGCAAGCCACAAATAATGCGGAAAATATAGCAAAATCAGCAAATAAAAGGAATCCGGATGAACTGGAAACCGTTTCTATGATGGAATTGTATGATACGGCATATCCGCCAAAGCTGCCAATCGTAGATGGACTTTTGTATAACGGAACCTATCTGTTTGTAGGTTCACCGAAAATCGGAAAATCTTTCTTCATGGCACAGATCGGATATCACATCAGTAAAGGCCTTCCGTTGTGGGGATTTTCAGTGAGACAGGGAACGGTTCTGTATCTGGCACTGGAAGACGATTATGCAAGGTTACAGAAACGGTTATCACAGATGTTCGGAATGGAAGGCAGTGAGAACTTTTATTTTGCTACAAAGTCCAAATCATTAAATGCCGGATTGGAACAACAGCTTGTGCAGTTTGTAACAGATCATAAGGACGCAAGGCTCATTATTATTGATACGCTTCAGAAAGTCAGGGAAGTCGGTGGAGATAAATTCAGCTACGCCAGCGATTATGAGATTGTGACGAAGCTGAAAGCATTCAGCGACCATTATGGAATCTGCTTTCTGGTGGTGCATCACACAAGAAAAATGGAATCCTCAGACAGTTTTGATATGATTTCCGGTACGAACGGACTGCTGGGAGCCGCGGATGGGGCATTCGTCATGCAGAAAGAAAAACGGACAGATAACAAGGCTGTGCTGGAGGTGGCAGGAAGAGACCAACAGGATCAGAAGCTGTACTTGAATTTTAATCGGGAAAGATGCGTCTGGGAGTTAACCAAAACAGAAACAGAACTTTGGAAAGAACCAGAAGATCCTTTGCTTGAAAAAATCAAAGAACTGGTAACGGATGAACAGCCGGAATGGTCGGGAACAGCAACGGAACTGGTAGAGATTCTGCAGGTAGAGATGCAGCCTAACGCTTTATCAAGGAAATTGAATGTCAGCCTAGAACGACTGCTTTTGGAATATGGGATCCAGTATAAAACAGAGCGAGGACATGATGGAAGAAAAATCAGGCTGACCTTTGTAGGAACAACAGCGTGACGATATGTGACGGTTGTGACGGTATTTTAGATAGCGTGTCGGTAGTGAAAATATCGTCACTATCGTCACGACCGTCACGGAAAGGAAAAATATGGAGAGAAAAATGCAGGTACAGATACCAAAAGATTTGCTGTTGGCACTGTTTCAATACCATCTTGCCGGAAATGAAGATTATTTACCGGAAATTGAAAAAGCATTGATGGAAAAGCTGGACAGCATGGTAAAACGAGAACTTTATACAACTTTTAAAACAGCACCAACAGAGGAAGAACGGGAAAAGGCAAGGCAGGAATATTTGGATAAATGCGGAGTACCGGAGAGCTTTCGCTGGTAACAATTCTGCTTGATTACTTTATAACAGGAGCGTGACACGCACCTGTAGATAGCAGACAAGGAGAAGTCCGGAGTGCGAAGCCGAAAGTGTGTTGGAAACTCGGAAAATGACGGATGCTTTGCAGGTGGCAAAGGGGGCCCTGAAACGGGGCTCCCTTAGAGAAAAACTATAAACAAAGGAGAACGATACAATGAGAGAAGGAAGATTAGGATATAACTATGAAAATGGCAGATACGGGTTATTGTCGATGGACTTATGGATTGATACAGGATTTCACTGCGGGGAATGCCTGGAAGTACTGGTGGACGACCAGTGGGTACAGACAAGAATGGAAATGAATCTAGCGAGAGAATGGTATCTGGTAGGAACACCATACTGCGGAGATCTGGAATATATCCGGGCGAGAATACCAGATTAAATCTGACGAAAAACAGAAGAAAGCGAAACAGACAATCTGCGGTCAGAAAGAAAAAATAGCCCGGATACGGGCATAGAAACTGGGCGGATACGCCCAAGATGAAAAGCATAAGCCGGACAGCAGCTATTACAGGCAACATTTATCAAAGCCCTCGGCGTTTGAGAGCGAAATACACCCATCGCACAAAACTGCGTTTTATGCTCAAGGGTATTTCGCTCTGCGAGGCTAAAATGCCGGATACGGCAATAAGTTCGTAAACGGATGCCTGAGCATCCACTCACAAAAAATATGGCAGAATTTACTTTGCTGAAAAAAAGGAGGGAGTGCCTATTGCAAGAAATTCATTTATCCAATTGACGAAACTAAGTAACGTAAAAGGTCGGATCACTTATGTATCCAGCCATGCAAAACAGGAAAATCTTTATGCAGTCTATGAGACTACGGAGCGAAAATTCTGGCGGGAACTTGCAAAATGTAATCAGGAAGAGTTTGCAAAAAGCGGAATAGAAGGAAAATGTATTGAGGCAAGAGAACTGATCATTGCTTTGCCAGAGAGTTTTACAGAATATCAGCCGGATAGATTGCTACAGCTTTTTACAAATCATTTTAAACAGAATTATGGAACAGAGTGTATTGCTGCTTTGCACCACAATAAAAGAAGGACCAATTATCACATTCATTTGATATTTGCAGAACGGAAACTACTGGATGAAGCAATCATTAAGATTGCCAGCAGAAATATGTTTTATGATGAAAATGGAAAACATGTCCGAACCAAGAAAGAGATATTAGGAGAAGATGGCGAGATCCGAGAAGGCTGCAGTATTGTGAAGAAAGGAGAAGTCTATGAGAAGAAGTTGTTTACCGTTAAAGATGAACGGTTTAAAAGCAATTCCTTCCTGGATGAAGTGAAGCGTTCTTATACTGACCTGATTAATCTTTATGTGAAAGATGAAAATCAGAAGCTACAAGTATTTCAACGTGGTAGCGTTTATCTTGCAACAAAGAAAATCGGGAAACGTAATCCCAAGGCAGTGGAAATCGAAGCGGATAATCGGAAACGCCAGGAATGGAATCGGGCAGTTGATATGGCACTGATCAGCGGCATCCCGGAACCGCAGATTATGGAAGTGAAACAAAAAAGAATTTCAGAACCAATCAAGAGTGCAATTTCCCGGAAAGGAAGAAAACCAAACTTATTTGCAAAAATTGTTACGATGGCGATTGAGACTCTGGAATTGATGATAGAAAAGGTACTCGTGAAAAAGTATAAGGAATCTTTGGGACAGAAAGAACAATTACAGAAAACAGATGCTTCTGATATGGAGCCTGTAATGTCAGAAATAGAACGAACGGAAGTAAAAAATAAAGAGCAAGAAGAAAGTCAGCCAGAACCGAAACAGCCGGAAATGACAAGAATGGCATCAAAATATCCGAGATTCTATAAGATTTACAATGAACTGGAACAGCAGAACAATGCAATTTATAAGAAAGAGAAACAACGTTCTGCTAAGAAAAAAGAACTGTCTGAGATCAAAGGCTGGTTTAAAGGAAGAAAGAAAAAAGAATTACAGGAAGAAATCGACGATCTGACAAGCCAAATCAGGAACATGAAAGATTATCTTCCGAAGATTGTACAGAAAGTCGGCTATAGAAGTGTACAGGAATTTCTGAAAGACTTCCAGACAGCAAAATCTGAATACAGACAGTATCAGATAGCAATCGCACAATGGAAACATGAAACCGGAAAAGAGCCAGAGCCGCAGCCACATGGTGTCAGGGCAAAGCTGGCAGCAAACAGAAAGAAAATAGAACAGGAGCAGAAAAATACACAACGTACCCGAAATCAGAGCAAGGATCGAGGGGCAAGATAGGAGGAAAAATCATGGAGAAACACATTATTGGAGAAAATGGAATCGGCTATACTTTAGGAGAGGACGGTCTGTATTATCCAGACTTGTACCTCCCAGAGGAGACGGAATATCCGATTGGGAAGTATGGAATGTTACGAAAGATGTATTTAAAGGAGCATCGGAAAGGATTGTATTTGGAACTGGTACTTGCCGGGAAATTGAATGAGCATCTGCATCAGATTGACGAGGAGTGTCACCAGATGATGGACAGGTTGGTGGAGCAGATGAAAGAAGAGCAGGGAGTAACAGAAGAATTGAAGATGCAGGATCAGATGGCATGGGTTGGGAGAATGAATAATATACGGGCTTGTGCGGAGGAGATTGTGAGAACAGAACTCTTGAAATGATTATTATGTGTTGCATTGGAAGGCTGATTTTATGAATCAGTCTTCCAGTGGTTATATATCGATTTAAGTGCAAATAATAAACTAAGGTAATAAATATAGATGGACAAAGGAGAAAAAATATATGGGAGATATAAATATTTATGGATATATGAGAGTGTCATCAAAGGAGCAAAATGAAGACAGACAAAAGATCGCATTAACAGAGATGGGAGTACCTGGGAATCATATTTATATGGACAAACAGTCGGGTAAAGATTTTGAGAGAACACAATATAAGCGTTTGCTGCGAAAATTGAATGAAAACAGCGTATTGTATATCAAGTCAATTGATCGTTTGGGAAGAAATTACGGGGAATTGAATGAACAGTGGCGTATTATTACTAAAGAGAAGAAAGCAGATATTGTGGTTATTGATATGCCATTATTAGATACACGTAGAGAAAAAAATCTGCTCGGAACATTTATTAGTGATGTTGTTTTGGCTTTGCTTAGTTATGTTGCTGAAAATGAACGTACTAATATCAAGCAAAGGCAGGCGGAGGGAATTGCAGCAGCAAAAGCAAGGGGTGTGAAATTTGGCAGACCGCCGTTACCAATTCCGGAAAACTTTTATCAAATGCATAAAGATTGGAGAGCAGGGAAAATCACAATAGAAGAAGCCGCAAAAGCTTGTAATATGTGCCCCAAGACGTTTTATAGCAAAGCTGTAAAATATGAAAAATCCAGTTAAATAGTTCATGCGTTCTAACTGAAATGGTATACTTTTCCAGTAATCGTATACATAAAACCATTCTTACATATTGTATCACGAAATCAGTCGAAATTCAGTAATTTTCTGTCAAACTTCGTGAAATTTCACAGTTACAAATCCAAATTTTTCTCATGAAAAAAAGTATACATTTTTTCCAAGCTGGCTATCAAGGATAGCCGGCTTTAGAAATGAGGATAAAAATGGATAAGTTGATTGATCTGAATGCTTATCCGGTCAGTAAAAACCTTAAAGCGTTGCTGAAGGATAAGACAACAAAGAAAAATATTATATTTGCAACATCGGTATATAGTTCCAAAGGCATTCCAATCAAGGAAACTGAGCAGATAACAGAAGAAATCTTAAAAGGATTTACACAGTATGAGATACAGCCGAGGGTGTTAAAGAACAGGGAACAACAGCAGGAACGCACCAGAGCGAAAGCAGAGGTGTTCACGCCATCATGGATTTGCAACAAAATGAATAACCACTGTGATGAGGAGTGGTTTGGAAGAAAAGATGTTTTTAATGTTGAACGTAATCAGGAGTGGCAGGTGAACACAGAAAAAGTAGAGTTTGATGCAGAAGATGGCTGGAAAAAATATGTCGATTCCAAAAGGCTTGAAATTACCTGCGGCGAAGCTCCATACATTGTGTCACGCTATGATGCAGCTACCGGGGAACTGCTTGAGATTAAGCGACGGATAGGAATTTTGGACAGAAAACTGCGTGTGGTAAATGAAAACACAGTCAATGAAAAAGAATGGTTCAAGTGGGTGCTTCGAGCATATCAGAGTGTGTACGGTTATGAATTTCAAGGAGACAGCCTTCTGATTGCAAGAATCAATTTACTCATAACTTTTGTGGATTATATGCAGGACAGGTGGGGCAGAACTCCAACAGATGCAGAACTGCGAAAGATTGTAAATGTTATTGTCTGGAACCTGTGGCAGATGGATGGAATATCCGGGACAGTTCCTTTCGGAATGCCCAAAGAGGAATATCATCAATTCAGTTTATTTGATTTTGGGGTAGCAGAGGAGCTGGAAAAACAGGATACAGAAGGACCGGAAGAAGTATACTGCCGGATATATGACTGGCGCAGCGATAAGTCGTTGACGTACAAAAGCATGAAGGAAGGTAGATGAGATGAAGTTTGATTTTGCTATAGGGAATCCACCATATCAGGAGGAGACTGAAAATAATGGTAGACAAAGTCCAGTGTATAATAAATTCATGGATGAAGCGTATAAGATTGCAAGTTGTGTAGAACTGATAACGCCAGCAAGATTTTTGTTTAATGCTGGTCAGACACCAAAATCGTGGAATGAAAAGATGCTGAATGATAAGCACTTTAAGGTATTACAGTATGAACCTAATGCGTCAAAAGTATTTTCAAACACTGAAATAAAAGGTGGGGTAGCAATTACAATAAGAGATGAAATGAAATCTCCAGGAGCTATAAAAGTGTTTACCTCACATCCTGAATTAAATCATATTGTAAAGCGTATAGTTTCATATGATGGAAATTCTGAGTATTTGGATAGTATTATTTCTTCTAGAGGTTGTTATAGAACAACGGAGTTATTTTTTGAAGATTTTCCCTATGCTTCAGATAGACTAGGTGCTGGAACAGGAAATATGATTGCATCTAATTTCTTTGAAAGAATACCAGAAGCATATAAAACTGAGATTCAAAATAATAAAGAATATATTGGAATTTTAAGCAGAGTAAATAATAGAAGAACTGTATGTTTTATGAAAAGAAGCTATGTTAAAGATAATAATTTCATTGATAAATATAATGTGGCATTTCCAAAGTCGAATGGAAACGGGGTATTTGGAGAAGCACTAACAGCAACAGAAATAGTTGCACCTAATGAAGGTGCGACAGATACATTTATCAATATAGGTGCATTTGATACATTGTTTGAAGCAGAAGCAATGACAAAATACATAAAAACAAAATTTTTGAGAGCTTTATTAGGTGTAAAAAAGGTTACGCAGGATAATCCTAAAGGAGTTTGGAATATGGTACCGATCCAAGACTTCACCGAAAAATCCGACATTGACTGGTCAGTATCCATAGCAAACATAGACAAACAGCTTTATAAAAAGTATGGACTTTCTGAGGAAGAAATCTCATTTATTGAAAATAATGTAAAGGAGATGGAATAGCATGAATAAACCTAATATTCAGACAACCAAACAAGTAGTTCCAATGCTTTATGGCTATTCCACTCCGGAAGTGATTCGTCATAATGGTTGGACGAAGATAGGATATACAGAGCAGGATGTAGAAACTCGTATCAATCAGCAGACACATACTGCCGACATTAAGTGGAAGCTCGAATGGAAAGGAAATGCCACTTTTGATGATGGTTCAGGAGAGACATTTATAGATAAGGACTTTCATGCTTATTTGAGAAAATCCGGAATAGAGCAGGAAAAGGGAAAAAATAATGAATGGTTTCATGTAGATGGCGTCACATCAAAGCAAATGTTTCGTGATTTCAGGGAAGATCATGGTATTTTAAAGACAACAGATACGATTATTCCATATAAACTGCGTGATGAGCAACAGAGTGCAGTTGCAATGACTGTCAATTATCTTGCATCTCATGAAAATGGAGAATTTCTGTGGAATGCTAAGCCGAGATTTGGAAAGACATTATCAGTTTATGATTTTGTGCAGAAAACTGGAGCAGAAAAAGTGCTGATTGTAACAAATCGACCAGCGATTTCAAATTCGTGGTTTTCTGATTATTCAAGATTTCTGGGCAGTGAATCGGGGTATCTTTTTGTAAGTGAAGTTGACGCACTGAAAGGAAAAATAGGTGTGTTGACAAGAGAAGAATATACACATTTTCTCTCAGGTGAAGATAGTGGCAATGCAAAATGTATCGAATTTGTATCCTTGCAAGATATGAAAGGTTCTATTTATTTTGGCGGTCAGTATGATAAATTAGGCGAGGTTGCAAAGATGGAGTGGGATATTCTTGTCATTGACGAAGCACATGAGGGTGTGGATACTTACAAAACAGATGTTGCGTTTGATCGTATTAAGCGTAAATTTACGTTGCATTTGTCAGGTACACCGTTTAAAGCACTTGCCAATAATAAATTTCCTGATGATGCTATCTATAACTGGACTTATGCAGATGAACAGAAGAAGAAATGTGACTGGGATACTTCTTCGGAGGAAGAAAATCCGTATGCAACACTACCGCAGCTTAATCTCTACACTTATCAGATGTCGGAGATCATTAAAGATGAGTTACAGCAGGGCATAGAGATTGGCGGCGAAACGGAAGAATATGCCTTTGACTTAAATGAGTTTTTTGCGGTTACCAGTGGGAAATTTAATCACGAATCTTCTGTGGATAAGTTCTTAGATGCTATGACCAGGCAGACGAAATTTCCATTTTCTACGGAAGAACTGCGAGATGAATTAAAGCACACCTTCTGGTTGCTCGATAGGGTAGACAGTGCAAAGGCGCTGGCAAAGAAGTTAAAAGAGCATCCGGTATTTAAGGAGTATGAAGTTGTTCTTGCTGCAGGTGATGGAAAACTGGATGATGATGATGAAACCATGAAATCTTATGATAAAGTGGTTGCTGCCATTGCCAAGCATGAAAAGACCATTACATTGTCGGTAGGACAGCTTACGACAGGAATTACCATTCCGGAATGGACAGCAGTGCTGATGCTTAGTAATATGCGTTCTCCGGCACTTTATATGCAGGCGGCATTCCGAGCACAGAATCCTTGCCTGTTCAAAGTTGGGACATCATTCCAGAGAAAAGAAAATGCGTATGTATTTGACTTTGACCCGGCAAGAACACTTACCATATTTGAGCAATTTGCCAATAATTTGAATCCTAGTACGGCTAAAGATGGTGGTACCGCAGAAGAACGCAAGGAGAATGTAAAAGAATTGCTCAATTTCTTCCCAGTGATTGGTGAGGACGAACAGGGGGAGCTGGTAGAACTGGATGCGGAAAAGGTATTGACAATTCCAAGGAAAATCCGTTCTGTTGAAGTTGTAAAACGTGGATTTATGAGTAACTTTCTGTTTCAGAACATCAGCAATATCTTTGGGGCACCGAAGGAAGTTATTGATATTATCACAAAATTTGAACCGATAGAAGAACCAAAGAATAAGATAAATCTGACGGAGGAAGTACAGAAAGATTTATCACTGGATAAAAATGGAGAAGTATCATTAAGTGATGAATTTGTGATTGGAAGAACTCAGGATGTTTTTGGAAATAAAATCTATGATGTGACTTCTCAAGTACGGGAAACAATGACGCAAATGGAACAGACTCCGGACAAAGCACAAAAAGCGATTGACAAACTGAAAGAGGTGGTAAAGCAGAGTGCAGTCAAGGCAGTTGTGGATACTGCGAAGTCAACATATGGCTCTGATATGAAAGCAGCAGATAAAAGACAGATTGAATCAAAACTGAACCATGAAGCTGACCGGATGATTGATAAATTACATACCAATTATGAGATTGAGCGAAATGTCATAGAAAATCAGCGTGTTGCAGAGCAGCAAGCAAGGTATGAAACTGGAAAAACATCAGAACAGATTGATAAAGAATTTGAGCAGAAACAGAAGAAAGCTATGGAGAAATTCAATGAAGAATTGACAACCGCTATTTCTGATTTTGCAAAAGAATCTACAAAAGAGACAGTCAAGACAGTCGAAACAAAGAAAAAGGAACGGGAAAAAGAAACAATCGAGGATGGTGTCAGAGATCACTTGCGTGGTTTTTCGAGGACAATTCCGTCATTTCTAATGGCGTACGGAGATAATACCGTTACGCTTGCAACTTTTGACACTATCATTCCAGACAAAGTATTTCTGGAAGTTACAAGCATTACGCTGGATCAGTTCAAGTTTTTGCGTGATGGTGGTGACTATGTGGAGGAAGAAACCGGACAGACCAAGCACTTTGACGGACAGCTATTCGATTCGGTGGTATTTGATGATTCGGTAAAAGAATTTCTTGCCTTAAAGAAAAAGCTTGCTGATTATTTTGACGAAAAGAGCGTAGAGGATATATTTGATTATATTCCACCGCAGAAAACCAACCAGATATTCACACCAAAGACAATGGTTAAGAAAATGGTGGACATGCTGGAGCAGGAGAATCCCGGATGTTTTGACATGCCGGATAAGACATTTATTGATCTGTACATGAAATCCGGTCTGTATATTACAGAGATTGTAAAAAGGCTATATCAGAGTGACGAGATGAAAAAACAATTTCCAGACAATAAGGAGCGTCTGAAACATATCTTTGAAAAGCAGGTGTATGGATTAGCTCCGACGGAAATCATATATAAGATAGCAACAAGTTACATATTGGGCTTTGACGAGGATACGAAAGACATCAAGCATAATTTCAGACAGTTAGATGCTTTGCCTTACGCAAAAGATGGAACGCTAGAGCAAGTGCTGGAAGAACTATATCCTGGCAGTAGTAGATGAGAGATAGAAGGCAGCCATGAGGCTGCCTTTTTGCTGCAAGAATTTAAGTAAATCTTAAAATAATATTTTTCATGAAAAAAAGTTGCATAAAAAATAAATCATGTTATAATAATGATAAGAGAGAAGAAAAATGACTTGGAGGAATGAGCCATGATTATAGAGGTAAGAGCAAAAAACTGTTATGTATTTGAAGATGATATTACATTTTCGATGAAAGCTGATATGCGAAATAAGAAATTTGGAGCAAATGTTCATAAAGAGAACAATTTTAACGTGCTTAAAACAGTAGGAATATATGGACCAAACAATGCAGGGAAAACATGTCTAATCAAGTGCATTAGGGCAATAAGAAATGTTCTTTTAAATAAGAAGAATGGACTAATGCCGAATATTTTTACTGATAGTGATGTATGCGAGTTAGGTGTTACATTTATGGCATCTGGAAGAAAGTTTTCTTATGATTTTAAGTATGACGCAGAAAAAGAAGAATATATATATGAGTCATTTTCGGAGATATTTAAAGATCAGTATAACAACGAAAAGGAAGTTTGCTGGTTGAGAAAGGATACTGTTAGCGAAATATACGAGTGTATTGATGAATCTGTTCAGACTATGATTTCGGTTGTATCGAAGAATAATTTGTTATGCTATGTAGTGGATACAAGTAAATTTGAACATATCAATGAGATGAAACAGATTCTTGTCGGGTTTGCAGAAAAAATTGATATCATCAATATGAATAACATACCTATGCAACACACGATTGAACTCATGAAGAATAAGAATCAGTTGCAGCAAAAAGTTGTTGAGTTCATAAAAAATGCAGACTTGTATATGGATAATTTTGAATATGTGGATATGGATAAGATACAGCTGAAAACTGGTGAAGGTGACGAAAAGCCAGATGAGAAAGTGCTTGATATTCCGGAGAATATTATGGATCAAATCAGATTGGTATCCACATACAAGGGAGTCCATGTGCCAAGTATGATGTTTGATTCCACAGGAACAAAGAAGATTGCAGCCATTGCCAGTTATGTAATTGAAGCACTTGAACAAGGCAGAATTTTAGTTGTGGATGAGTTGGATAGCAGTATTCATTTTAAGCTTACCAGGGCGATTGTTGCGATGTTTAATAATGAGTTGAATACAAGTGCACAGATGATATTTACAGTTCATGATGTAAATCTTATGGATTGCAAGAGAATGTTCCGAAAGGAGCAGATTTGGTTTGTTCATAAGGATGAAGAAGGTGTATATGTGTATTCACTTGCAGATTTTACTGCACAGCAGGGTGTGAGAGATACGACAGATGTTATGGAAAAATATAGGAAAGGTGCGCTTGGAGCTTTACCAGATCCCGAATTGATTAACTCCTTGCTTAGTATTAAAGGTGATGTAAGGGGGGATGATGCCGATGCCAAATAAGCTCCCTAAGTTTTTGGATAATCACAAAATTTGCATTATCTGCGAAGGCAATGAGGAATATGAATATCTAAATCGGTTAAAGAATTTAAAAGTGTGGAACGAGCAATATGATATCTCATTGGTTAATGCCGGTGGAAATGGAAATATTCCGGCGAGATATCAGGACCGCTATCAAAATGGAGCAGACGAACTTGTACTTGTATTCTGTGATACAGAAAAGAAACCTCATGAGCAGTATGAAGACATTAAACGTAAGATTAATGAGTTTCATGGTGTGAATAATGCTGCAGATGAAGTGATTATATTTGGAAATCCTTGTACGATGCAGATTATATCTAAGCACTGGACCGATAAAAATTTGAAATCACCAGCAAAACCAGTGAACGCTCCCTTGATAAAGGAATATACCGGGGTGGAGAATTATAAAGGGAGGGCGGATCAGATTCATGAGGTTATGGAACATGTTACTGCGGAGAATTATGTGGATATGAGTCAACGAGTGAGAAAGCTGGATTCGGATGATTCTGTTACTGGTAGCAGTAATTTTGGAAAGTTCATAAAGCTGTTTGAGAGTGATGACAGTGGGTGGATTGAAGCAATAAATAAAAAAATTGAATAATATAAGGAGAATAGAGAGGTAAATTGGATGAATCCACAAATTAAAGATCATTTTTATGATCAGTTTCTTAAAGAACCAACAAAAGACAATTTTCGGGATTTTATGAAAAAGTCATGTGGTGAATTAAATGAAATGGATTTTAAAGAGACTTGGATAGACAAAGGTCCGTTGGCAAAAATTATGTTGGCTATGGCAAATAATGGTGGAGGAATTATCATATTCGGTGTAAAGGAAAATGAAGATAATACATTTGATGTTTTAGGACTGGATAATCTGAAGGATACTGCTGACATTAGTAATAGTATTTCTAGGCTTGTTTCATCGAGTTTGGATTATGAGGTATTTAATTTTGTTTTTGATTCGGATGTTTATGGAGAATTTGAAAATAAAAAGTTTCAAATCATGGTTATACATGATACTCCAGAAAGATTACCTTTTGTATCACTTGGACAATCTGAAAAAATAGAAAAAGATGTAATATATGTTAGAAGAGGGACAAAGTCAGAAAAGGCAACATCTGAAGAAATTAACAGAATAATTGAAAGAAAAATTGCAACTATATATTCAGAAAATACGGATATGTCTTTAGACCAACATCTGGAGCAATTAAAAAAACTGTATTCAGAATTGCCTCAAAAAATACGAGTGTTAGTTCGAAAAGGCTCTCAACCAAACTTTGCAGCAGCGCTAAAAGTATTTGGAGAACGTATAGGGGCACTGTATGGAACTCCAGATGAATATGAGGAAAAGGATAATCCCAATTATCCTGATGAAGGATATGAGGCATTTATTTTGAGAATGATAGATGCAAAGAAATTGAAGATAGAGAAAGTATTAGATTTGAAATGATTGCTGACTTGAAAAAGTAAATTCCAGTGCAAGTAGGTGGTGGAATTTAGAATTTCATTTTTTACATTAGATTACCATTTGGAAATATGTTGTATAATGGGGGCAAGAGTGATAAAATAATACCGAACATGGTTCTAGTGGTCTAAGAGTAAGACGTTTATCAGATGATAAAAGATAGTGGTGCAAATCCACTCTAAAAGTTCATAAAGTTTATGGATTTTTAGAATGGATTTGCAAAGAGGAATTGGTAAAAATGACATTAATTGTAGGGTGGCTGGCTTGTGATCAGAGAGGTCCATGTTCTGCATATATAGCCAGTGATAGTAGAATTTCTGATAATAAGAATTTTTATGATTATAGCCAAAAGACATTTGCATTAAAAAATACTCCTGATATATTAGGGTATTGTGGAGAAACACTATTTACATATCAGATATTAACTCGCTTAACAAGTATGTGTGATGTGGGAATGTTGTTATCAGCAGATATGGATTATCAAGATAGAAGTGAGATTATTTTTAATGAAATCAAAAGAGCACATTCAGCATACAAACTTAATAATGGGATTATTAAAATATATCATATAGGGCGAAATAAAAAAAGAATATTTGATGCGAACGTATATTTTTGGAATGGAATAATATGGGAGAACATAAAAATACATACTGATTTTAAGAAGTCAATGAAACTTTTTTCAGATGGAAGTGGGAAAAAAGAATATGATGAGAACTTTTTGAGGTTCAAAAATGGAAATAACGAAAGCACAAGTAGAAATTATTTCCATTGCTTTTGTGATATTGTAAAAAATGTCAAGGATAAGCATACAGGAGGGATTCCGCAACTAGTTGGTCTATATAATGGAAGCAAATTCAATGGCATGTATCATGGAACGATTGTAGATGGACAAGCATATTATCAAGGATTAAAAATGGGAAATATATATGGAATGTCCAATATAAGATGGTACAATGAAAATTTTGAAATATGTGATTGGAATACGAAACAGCGCGAAGCTAATGCGATGGTTCAACCAATATCAAAAAGGGCAACTCCCTGACTCTCCATTCTAAAGAAAAAATACAGTAGGGGGAGAGCGAGGTGCTTTTCAAGGGGGGATAGGCTCCCCTTTTGAAATCAGGGTATCTCCAAAATCAGGATAATATAGATTTTATGGCAACAAATTGGCAACAGAAAATCAGCGAGCCAAAATAATATATGTAACAGAGATAAAATAACGGTAGAAAAAAGATAAAAACTAAACAAATATGTTTAAAAATATCTTTGGATTTGCCGAGTTTGAATAAAAAATTTGGCACATTTAGAGACTGGAAAGCCTTGAAAACAGGGCATTTCCGGTCTCTTTGCTTTTGCTTTGGTTCTATTCTGGTTCTGTTATCAGGGGGAATAATGGGGTTCTGTGTTTTTTGAAGTGAAAATTAACAATTTGAGCGATATTTCCAGTCCCACAGGGCATGAGTGTACTGATTTAGATAATTCACAATATCCTGATAAGTCTGATACTTGTCTTGTATGCGGTAGCCTGTGGTGGAAATAGGATTGAGAAGAATATGATAGTGATAGTTTAACGCATCGTTGTAACTGCCGGAATGCAGAACCATGACAGCCTGATATCCAATGGATGAGAAATAGTCCTGTAAAGCGTAAGCACCTTCTTCCAATATAGTACACATGGATTTTGAGGTTCGGGTTGTGAGAATGAAATGAAACATTCTTCTATGGTCTGTTATATTATAAGGTGCCTGTAGTCGGTAATATTCTTCAATAATCTGATCAGAGTTCTCTTCGTTATCAATATATGATGTCAGTATATCTTCTTTATCTGCAAACAATGATCCGATAGCATAATTTAAAGTGTTCTGAATAACAGCATCTCCCTGATAGGGTTTACGGATTACAAGTAAAGTTCCTTTTTTCATAATGGTAGTTCTCCTTATGTTTATTATAATATTAGGTATATATAGTAATAATATCTATATATGGTATATAAGAAATAAGATAATAAGGTATATAGTATATATAATGAAAAACCCTGCAAGGTAGGAATCTCTCCAGACCTTTACTATAGTGTTCATTGGTTATTTTTTACAAACGTTATTTATGACTGGCAAAGATTGATTTTGGTTGTCTTTTGTCCGTTTCTTTTATTTTTTTCTGATAAAAATATTTCTGATGAAACATAAAGGTATAGAAAAATACAGATAAAGGAGACGAGCATATGAATACACCTGTTGATGAAAATGAATTGCTGTCAATAGAGCAGCTTTGTGACCGTTTATTTATATCAGCAACAACAGCTTATAAATTATTACAGTCAGGAGAGATAAAAGCCTTTAAAGTTGGAACATGGAAGATACCTGTTAAAAGTGTAAATGATTATATTAAAAGAAAGTGTGCTGATTAGAAGAGAAAATACATAGAGATGTAATTGCATATGAGATAGCAGACAATAAAGGCTGAATCCGGAGGGGTTCAGCCATGCTTATTACTTGGAGAGTTTTTGCTATTTTCGCTTTCTTAACAAAAAGCTCAGTACATAATAACTCAAGAGAATTACAGGAAAAAGAAAGATACCATATACAGACTGTTCTGCTGTTGTACCAAGAATAGATGTAATTGTGTAAGTCTCTGGATGCAAGTACAGATAAGTGCGGTACAGAATAAAAAGCAGATAAAACAACAGTGCAATATAAAGTACCATGTGTCCGGATTTTTTCTGATGCTTTCTTTGAATCTGATGAATATAATAGTCTATCTGGCTCTTTGCAAGCTGTGCTTAGCAGATAAATATGATATTGATAAAATAGAAAATAAAAGTAATTCAGACAAGACCATCGGAGAAATCCGGTGTTTTTTTGATGAAAGAAAGGATATTTGTAAAAAAATTGCTTTATATGTGTATAAGACATATAATTATTAAAAGGTATACATGTTACAATTATGTGAAATGACAATACAAAAAATGTATGATAAAATAGATATAGATATTGTTTGCCAATAAAGTAGGAGGCTAAAATGGATGAGATATTGTTAGAAAATGAAATTTCATTGGAAAATGAAGAAGAATTAAATAATTTAGAATATTCTGGAAGCGAAGAAAAACCTCTTTTTGCATCTGTAAGGGTTACTAAAAAAGATTTTTCTATATACGAGCTCTATAGAAAATATAAGAAACAACAATTAGTATTAGAAGTCGATTTTCAGAGGAATACAGTTTGGGGACCCAAACAAAAATGTGAATTAATTGAAAGTATTTTAATGGGATTACCATTACCTATATTCTATTTCAAACAACAAAATAATTCTACGTATGTAGTAGTTGATGGGAAGCAGCGACTGTCAACATTGTTTGAATTTTTGAATAATGGTTTTACATTGAAATCTTTGAAAATATTAAAATTTTTAAATGGAAAGAAGTTTAAAGATTTAACAGATGAATTAGGAATATATCAATCTCAATTAGAGGATTACCAAGTGTATTCGCATGTCATTCTGCCACCAACACCAGATAAAATATTATTTGATATATTTGATAGGGTTAATCGAGGTGGAACAAAATTAAACAAACAAGAGATTAGAAATGCATTGTATCATGGCAGGGGACTAAAAATGATAACTGCTGTGACTAAATCAGAAGAATTTGTGAAAGCTACACGTATTGAACATAAAAAAGATAGTAGAATGAAAGGTTCCTATTTGGTAACAAGATTTTTAGCATTTTATTTGTTGTTTAACGGTTTATTAGATAAAGATGGGAAACAATATGAATACACAGGTGATTTAGATGATTTGATTGAAGTTACTTTGACAAAATTGAATCAAACATTGCTTGAAGAATTAGAACAGATTGGGAAATTTACAATAAAATGCTTAGAAAGGGCAAATGATATTTTGGGGAAAGGTGCATTTCGGAAAGAAGTAAATGAATCAAAACCAATTAATATGAATATTTTTGAAACTACTTTATATTTTATGGCATTAATGCAGAAGAATAATGTCGTAGTACCACAGAAAGTGGTATATGAAGCGTTAAAAAGAACAATAAATAGCGATGAATTTTTAGATTATATTGGAAATAGTAGAGACAATACTGTAAAAGTATATGGAAGATTTCAATTAATGGAAAAGGTATTTGAGGAGATAAAAAATGATTAATAAAATTCGTGTGTTGGCATTAAAATCTATTAAAGATTTGAATGTTGAATGTTCAAATCTAAATTTACTAGTAGGAACAAATTCATCAGGTAAATCAACACTTCTGCATGCTTTGTTATTATTGGCACAAAGAGGACTTAATGGGAAGTATATTTCTATAGGTGATTTTCGTGAAGTTAGAAATTATTATATGTCAAATTCCCCTATTAGAATAGAAATATTAGAAAAAGGAAAAAGAAAACCAGCATGGATAGAATTTGATGAAGATAAGGAAAATGAGACATATAATATTCATACCTCATTGGAGGAACTAACTGTTGCTGATGTTATGATGGATGAAGAACATGAAGATATAGAGCAATCTACTTTAATAATGGAAGAGTATGGTTTTCATTATTTATCATGTCATCGTATGGGGGCAAATGATATTTATGCCAAAAACATGTTAAATGAAAGTGATTTTGGAATAGATGGAGAATATGCTTTGGCGTATTTATTACAAAATGAAAGTAAAGCAGTGAGTGAGGACCTCGTTGTACAAGATGTAGATTGTACTAATAGTTTATTGGATCAAGTAAATTACTGGTTGAATTATATCGTGGGTACTACTTTATCTATTAAAGATTTAAAAAAAACAAATTATTTGCAGGTAAAATATAACAATAATCCAGCTAATATGGCTTCAGAGGCATTGTACTGTAGACCCGTAAATGTTGGTTCTGGAATTAGTTACTTGATAAGTGTGATAATTTCATGTTTAGGTGCAGAAGAAGGCTCGATTGTTATTATAGAAAATCCTGAAATTCATTTACATCCTAAGGCACAATCGAGATTATGTGAATTTTTATATTTTGTTAGTAAATCAAGACGTCAGTTATTTGTGGAAACTCATAGTGATCATATCTTTAATGGATTACGTGTGGGGATAGCGACAGGAAAGATGAAACAAGAAGATATTACCGTTAATTTTTTAGCGATGAACGAACAGTATGAAACACAATGTAATCCTATTATTTTTAAAGAATATGGGAAAATTATAGGAACTAATGATGACATGGATATAAATGATTTATTTGATCAATTTGAAATTGATTTAGATAGAATGTTAGGATTATAGGAAATGGAGCCTACAAAAGAAAATGGATTATTATTTAAATGAATATTCACTAAGGGGTCAATTTGAAAGTGTGGAAGATTTTTTTGAGTCACTTAGGTCTTATACGTTTCCAGTTTTGAAGAAAGTGAACGAAAGAAAAGAAAATATTATTTGGAAAAAAGATACACTTTGGCAATCAGAGATATGTAAAGGAGTTTCATTAACTAAAATACCACAAAAGAAGAATGAAAGATCTGGAGAGCTGGCAAGGTTAAAAATACAATTAATAAAATTAACTTATGAACCTCCTTTTTATAGTAATGAAGGAGTATCAAATATAGAAATAAAAGAATATAAATTCGACACGGAGTATAGAGAGAAATTTGATACAAGAAATTGTTTTACCAATGCCATAGAAAATGAAGGAAGGGTAATATCTTTTCTACATCCTGCGTATGAATGTACGCAACTTCCTGTTAATGTTAATTTTGAAAATTCGGAGTATGAGTATTGTATAGAGAATATATATACTCCGGAGTGGTGGAATTGTGAACCGGAGATTAAAACATGGAGAACATGTCAAAAATATTTAATCGAAGTAAGAGCGAAAGAATTTGATTATCATCCACCGCATTTCCATGTAAGTAAAAATGAGTTTGCGGCAGTATTTAAGTTGAATAATGGCGAATTGTATAGGGAAGGCAAGAAAAAATGGACATTGCATATGATTAATGAAATAAAAGAGTGGTATGAAGAAAATAAGTGTGAGTTGCAGGAAACTTGGAACAATTTACATAATAGTTGATTTTAAGAGCAAGTTTTATTATAATATGTCCGTGGCAACACATTGGCAACAGAAAATCAGTAAGCCAGAATAATATGTGTAATTGAGATAAAATAACGGCAGAAAAGGAATAGAAACTAAACAAATAAATTTAGTAACATCTTCGAATTTGCCGAGTTTGAATAAATCGAGTTGCTTAAAAAAGCCAGTGTTTATGCGGGTTTCAGCGATTTCGATTAGTCTTTTGATAA